>Ga0208849_1001799_pt1 | contig 13355 bp, 10 predicted proteins | sample NGESurdeep072012_10_FD_184470 | JGI IMG/M metagenome (GOLD analysis project Ga0208849, IMG submission 184470) | Arctic peat soil microbial communities from Barrow, Alaska - NGEE Surface sample 53-3 deep-072012 (SPAdes) | ecosystem: Environmental > Terrestrial > Soil > Wetlands > Peat ...
GCCGTTGGGCACGTGACAGTACGCCCACAACGTGTGCTGGCCGCTCGGGGCTCTCGTCGCGTCGGCGACGCTCGCCTGCACGACAATGCAGTACGGACGTTCGCTGTGTCGTCCGCGCGCGACGTCCTCCTCCGAAGCCGCTACCTCGTCGAAGGTCCCGCCCACGTGCACCGTGCCAGCCGAGTGACAGGCCGCGGCGCTCCACGGGACGGGACCCGAGAGCGCCCAATCAACTTTGAACACCCCGGAGCCACGTTCGAAGCGTGCCACTGATGATTTGTACCGTGACGACAGTCGTTCACGTGCAATGTCGACCATTCCCTGCGCGGACGTGTCAAAGAGCGTCGCACGCGCCACGGGAATGTCTGACATTGATCGAACGGGACTATCGAGATGTATGGTCACGCCTTCGGCAGCCAACGCGTCGACCAACGCGTCGACGAGGCGAGCGCTACCACCCTCGATGACCGGCCAACCGCCGGCGTGCGCCGTCACGGTCAAGAAGAGCCCGAACGCTGCAGTCACGGGCGTGGTGAGCGGGAGCATCGCGTGCGAACAGGCGCCCGCCACGAGTGCCTTGCCCTCGGGCGTTGTGAACCTCTTTGCCAGATGCGACGCCGAGGGAACACCGTTCAGGGCAAAACGCGCCATGGTCAACGGATTTCTCGGTGCCGAGCGAAGCGGCGCCAGGACTGCGTGCGCGAGTCGCTGGGCGTCGTCGACAAGTGGACCCATGACCTTGCGATAGATCGCTCCGTCGGCACCGAGACCTTCCGCCGTCTCGCTGACCGTTCCGGTGACGCTCGCCGCTCGACCTTCGTCAAGCGCATGCGCGAATGCACGCTGGGGGGCGCGCATCGTCACCGCGTCAGCGACCCCGGGAAACGCTTGGAAGAACGGCGACAGTGACACCATCGATTGAATCGTCGAACAGATATCGTGATGAAAACCGGGGAGCGTGATGTCCTGAGTTCGACAGCCTCCACCGGGCGTCGACGCGCCTTCGAACATTTCAACGCTGAGTCCGGATCGTGCCAATGTCAGTGCCGCGGCGAGTCCGTTTGGTCCGGTGCCGACCACCACGGCGTCGGGGGACGCCGTCGCCATCACAGATCCAGGACCGTCGACTGTTTCGCCACCGTCACACGGGGCGAATCATCGAATCGTCGAGCGATCTCGTCGAGTTGGTCGTCGGTTCGGTCGGGCTTATGGTGAAAGAGGACGGCGTGCTTCACGTTCGTGCGGCGAGCCAGTTCAACGGCGTACTCGGCCGCGGCGTGACCGAAGTAGCCCTCCGCGGCCAGCTCCTCGCGCACCAATTGCGCGTCGTGCACGAGGACGTCGGCGTCCTGGCACAGCGCGAGGGCCGTCGCGTGATATTCGCCAAGTCCGTCGGGCCCCTCGCCAATCGCGTCGGGGCAGTGATCGGGCATGTAGGTAACCGTCGACGTGGCGTCACTGACGCGAAACCCGAACGTTCGTCCTCCCTTGTGGGGGATCTCTTCAGTTCGAACGGTGAAGCCTTCGACGTCCACTACGCCGGGCGAGTGCGCCGTGAAGGACCACTCGCCACGAAGTTCGTCCGGTCGAACGGGAAAGTGAGGTGGCGACATGCCACGCGCGAGCAGTTCGAGGGCATCCGAACCGTCACCCGGATCTGGGATGAACAGCGACGTGCGCGCGTCGTCGCGATCGGAACCGGCGAAGAACGGTAGTCCGTGAATGTGATCCCAGTGCAGGTGGGTCAGTAGGATCGCGCCCCGGAAGGGCTGACCATCGAGGAGATCAACGCAGCGACGGATCCCGGTACCGGCGTCGAGCAGTATCGACGGCGCCTCACCATCGTGCGCCAGCGCGACACACGACGTGTGGCCGCCGTATCGTTCAAAGGCCTCGCCCGGGGCGGGCGTGGACCCTCGAACGCCGAGGAAAGAGACCCGCACGCTTAGCCGGCGTTCGAGTCTTCTCGACGGTGTCCACTAGAGAGTTCTGTGAGCGCCTCGCGGTCGAGCGACTCAGCTGGCACCGACGCCACGCGACATTCGGTCACCGCCACGAGTGTGGAGGTCCTGGCACCGCCTTCAAGATGTGCTCGTTCGCCGAGCATCGCCCCGGGACCGTACTCGGCCAACCGGGTGCCGTCGACCTCGACGCGCAGGACGCCGTCGAGAATCAAGAACACCTGGGAGCTCTGCTCCCCCTGCGCCACCAACACCGTTCCGGGCTTCACCTTCTTAATCTTAGGTTTGGCGGCTCCCGCCATCAGTTTGTGCGAGAGGTTCCTTTCGAGCGCCGATTCGACCGTCGTGACGAATGCGTCAGAGTCTTGATGACCCCATGGTGTCTGCTTGCCGAAGGACTTGCGGTACCAATCGTTGAAATCGATCAAGCCGGACTTGGCGCTCAGTTGTCCGTCGCCGTCGTAGACCCAGTGCCGGGGAAAGCGACTGGCGCCGACCAGTACGCCACTTGACCTGCCGTCCGTGTACATCGTGAGGGTGAGGGTCGTCCACGCCAACGGCGCCTGCCACTGAATGAATGGCGCGCGACGCACCCGACGCGGCGCGGGCATCCCGGTACGACCGCCCGCGGTCTGGGTGAAGCGGACCCACCCGTCGCCGTAGACGGGCTTCACCTTGATGTCCGGTAGCGCCACCGCCTCGAAGACCTTACTGACGGGACCCAATTTCACCGTCGTGCTGCCGATCATGCCACTGCCGGTGTAACTCGCGGCGGTGATTTCACCACTGGCGTTCACTTGTATCGACGCGGAGAGTCGATTCGCGAATCGGAACCTGTCCGCCCGTCGCAATTCGTCGAGGTCTTCGATCTGGTCAGGCGGCGCCTGGTCGTAGTGGGCCATCCCAACATCGAAAGGCAGGCGGGTTCCTCCTTGAATTGCTTCCGAGGGAATCCATGACAGTGATGTAACTGAATTTTGGTATCGCATGGGCAACAGTGTCGTCGTCGCGATCGCATTGGTAAATAGTGGTAACGCACGTCGTAGTGGGGGCCTAACACCCCTATAGATATGCAAGTTTGCCCCCTGTTTTTCCTTTGGTTTTGTGGCGAAACTCTTAGCCGTGAGTGACCCAAGCGACGACAACGAAAACGTCATCACCGTCTTCCTCGCCGACGACAACCTCCTCGTGCGCGAGGGCGTACGGGCGCTCATCGACCGACAGAGCGACCTTCGCATCGTCGGCGTCGGGTCGGACTACGACGAGACGGTGACGGGAGCAACCGCCGCGGCACCCAATGTGCTCGTCACCGATATCCGCATGCCTCCATCGTTCAATCGCGAGGGCATCGAAGCGGCCAAGGAGGTGCGCAAGCGCCATCCGGGAACCGGCATTGTCGTCTTGAGCCAGTACGACGACCCCGAGTACGCCGTGGCGTTGCTGGCCGAAGGATCGGCCGGTTACGGCTACCTCTTGAAGGACAACCTCGCCCAGGGCAACCAGTTGATTGAGGCGATTCGCATGGTCGCGACCGGCGGCACCGCACTGGATCCATCGATCGTCGAGGCGCTTATGCGCCCGGTCACTTCCAATAGTGAACTGTCCGAGACCGAGGAGTCGCTGTTGGCGTTCGTTGCCGAAGGTAAGCCCATCAAGGCTATTGCGGCCGCGCGCCGTCTCACCCCTGAGGCGGTCGACGCCCAGGTCGAGGCGCTCTTTCGCAAACTCGCCGAGGAAGTAAGCGCCGGGCATCGAGGTGCGCTCGATCGTCTGCGCAACCTGCATCAGTCCATTGTCGACCGCGAAGAACAGGGTGAGACGTTGTCGCGACTCCTGCCGGGCGGCATCGCGGAGAAGCTCCGCAACGAAGGTCGGCGCATTGGCGAGACGGAACGACTCAACTGCACCGTCATCATGAGCGACATCCGCTCGTACTCAACGATTGCCGAGCACGCAGATCCCAGTGAACTGGCCGGTCAACTCAACACCCACCGGGCCGCGATGAATCGCGCCATTATTGGGGAGGGAGGAACCGTGATGCAATTCGTGGGCGACGCAGTCATGGCGGTCTTCGGTGCGCCCGTGCCAAGTCACGATCATGCCGATCGAGCGGTGGTTGCCGCTGCCAGCATGCACGCGCTCCAGGACGAAATCAATGCTCGATGGGAGATTGAGAAGCTCCCCGTGTTCGGACTCGGCATTGGCGTCTCTACGGGACAGGTGGCCGCAGCCCTGCTCGGGAGTGAAGAACGACTCGAGTACACGCTCGTTGGCGACACGGTCAACCTGACCCAACGTCTCCAGCAGCTCGCAGTCGCCGGCGAGACCGTCATCTCCGGGCCGACCAAATCCGCGCTGACGCTCCACGTCGACACGGTGACGCTCGATGCGCAACTCGTGAAGGGTCGCGACACGCCCGTCATCGCCTACAAGATCTTGGCGGTTGATCGCCTTGTTGAACCACGCATTTCCAAAACCTACGAAGGAGAGACATCATGACCACTACTCAAAGCGAGATCACGAGCGACCAGCAGGCCCTGCCGGCCCTCGTCGTGCACGGTGTGCGCAAGACCTTCGAGGCGGAACTGGCGCCCGTTCGAGCGCTTCGCGGCGTGGACCTCACGGTCGAGCGGGGCTCGTTCGTTGCTCTTATGGGGCCGTCGGGCTGTGGCAAGTCCACGCTCCTCAATCTCATTGCTGGTCTCGAGGAAGTGGACGAAGGCACGATCAGTGTGGCCGGCGAGTCGATGTCGGACGGCACCGAAGACACGCACGCGCTCATTCGTCGCAAGCACATCGGCATCGTGTTTCAGTTCTTCAACCTGCTAGAGGGAATGAGTGTGTTGGAGAATGTCGCGTTACCGGCCATCATCGCCGGGAAGAATCGCAAAGCCGCCGAGTCACGCGCCCGCGACCTCCTCGATCTTCTCGGCATTGCCGACAAGGCATCGGAGATGCCCGGCGTACTCTCGGGAGGACAGCGTCAACGTCTCGCGATTGCCCGCGCCCTCGCGAACGAGCCAACCTTGCTGCTTGCTGACGAACCCACGGGCGCGCTCGACTCAGTGGGTGGCCAGGAGGTCATCGAACTCTTGAGTCGTCTCCACACGCAAGGTCAGACCATAATCCTGGTTACACACGATGCCAATGTCGCCAAGGCGGCCGATACCGTCCTTCGGATGCGTGATGGCCGCATTCTGGCCGACGGTGACGCCACGTCCAACGATGCCATCACGACGATCGGCACACTCTGAGCACCCGCGACGCGGTGAGCGCGCACTCCTCCACGTCCGCGACCGCGACGTCGATACGCGCGTCGTCGTCGCGTAGTCGTCTCCTCGGACGCACTGTCGTTGTTGCGGCGGTTGTCGAGGTCGCCATCGCCCTCGTCGACGCACCGCGTGCCGGACGCTCGGGGCTCTGGGCCGTCGTCGCGGTCGCGGTGCTCTCGTGGTCAGTTGCCGCGCTCGCCACCGTTGGTCGCTCGGCGCAGTTAGGGCTGCTGTGTTCACTCATCTCACTCGGGAGTGGCGCGGCGATGTTGGCCATGCGCGTTGGCGATCACCATGGATTCGGCGTCGACACGAGTGCCCGTCGCGTTGCCGAGGTCGCGGCGTTGCTCGCCATGGCGGTCTTCGTGCACCTCCTGCTGTCACTCTCCGATGGCGTCCTCGCCAACCGCGGACGTCAATTCGGCGCAAGTGCGTGGTACGTCGTCGCCGTTGTCCTGTGCGTGGTCTACGCGTCGAGTGCACGCGCCCTTTCTCCGTGGCCACTCGCCATCGGCTGGGCCATCGCGATTGCGTCAACGCTCCCATCTATTCGCGCGCGCTACGTTGTCGCGTCCGCGCGGGGGCGTCAGACGGTGCAGACGCTCGCGACCGGCACCTCACTCGCCCTCACCGTCGCCGTCATTGTGGTGGCGCTGCATTCGCTCGTCAACTGGCCCCTCGATATCGCCCCAACACTGTTGGCCCTCTCGTGTCTCGTGCCACTCGGCCTCGCCGCCGGTTCATCGCCCGTGGCCGCCCACGCCGATCGCTTTCTGGTGCACCTGCTCATGGCGCTGGGCACCGTGGCCATTGTGGCGGGCGCCTACCTACTCGCAATTCGCGGCTTCGATAGGGCCCCGACGACGCATGCCGAACGGGACCTTCTCTGGTGGGCAATGGCCGCGGCCGCCGTCGCGGCCACCGCACAACTCGTGTTACGCGGTCGCTTCGCGCGAATCGCGACGAGCTTCACGTACGGTGCCCGCGAGGCACCCGACGAAGTGGTCCGCACCTTCGGCAGCCGCATGACGCGCGCGATACCCATGGACGAACTCCTCTTGCAGCTCGTGGAGTCACTTCGAAAGACATTGAACCTCGCCTCGGCCGAGATCTTCACGGGCAATGGGGACGTCTTGGACCTCGCGGTCTCGGTGCCGGACCGGCCAACCCGTTCGATCCAGGTCTCGCGAGAAGAGCGAACAGTGATCGCCCGAGCCGGCGTGTCGGGTAACGCGTGGGCATCGGTCTGGTTGCCGGCGATTGTGACCGGTAGCGCCACCGGACCCCTGCGCGTTGCACCCATCAGCCACGCCGGCGAGTTGCTCGGCATTATTGTCGTCAATCGCATTGAAGGCGCCGTGGCCTTTCGTGAGGAGGACGACCGCGTGCTCTCGGACCTGGCGCGTCAAGTCGGTCTCGCACTGCACAACGCCCAACTCGACACCGCCCTTCAAACAACGCTCGACGAACTACGTCAGCAGGCCGACGAGCTTCGCGCGTCGCGAGCGCGGGTTGTCGCCAGCGGCGACGCCGAACGTCGTCGGGTGGAACGCAACCTCCACGACGGCGCCCAACAACATCTCGTTGCGCTCGCCGTGAATCTGCGTTTGACCAAAGACGTACTGAGCGAAGACCCGGTTGCGGCGGCCGAAATGCTCGACGAACTCGGTGTCGCGGTCCAGGACACCATTAGGGAGTTACGCGAACTGGCCCACGGCATCTACCCACCGCTCCTCGTCGACAGCGGACTCGCAGAGGCGCTGCGCGCCGTCGCGAACCGCTCGCCGCTCGACGTTGAACTCGTGACGACCGGCATCGGCCGCTACGGCGGCGACGTCGAAGCGGCCGTCTACTTCTGTTGTCTCGAGGCACTCCAAAACGCGGGCAAGCACGCCCCGTCCGCGCACGTCGTCATTCGCGTGTGGGAGGAGTCGGGCAGCCTGCTCTTCGAGGTGCGCGACGACGGACCGGGGTTCGACGTGCGCACTGCGCAGCGCGGCCACGGTTACGTCAACATGATGGACCGACTCGGGGCCATTGGGGGCGCCGTTCGTTGGGAGTCCGAAATCGGCCACGGCACGGCGATCCGCGGATCACTGCCCGTTGCCTGATCAACTCGCGAAGTCAACCTCGTCACGCTGATCCCAGAGTCGTCGCAGTGTCTTCGCGCCGAGTGTCTCCTTATTGACGTAGGCCCGCGCACCACTGGTCTTAGCTTCCGGCGGCAGGTCGTTGATCTCGTACGTCGAGCAGAGAACCACGAAGGTCTCGGGCAGATTTTCGACGATTCGCTTGGTCGCTTCGATGCCGCCCATCTTGGGCATGTTGATGTCCATCAGTACGACGTCGGGATGAATCTCGTTGGCAAGTTCGATGGCGACGAGTCCGTTCTCGGCCTCGCCAACGAGTTCGAAACCTACGGAGCGCCGGATGACCGCGCGCGCGGCCATAAGAAAGGGCGCTTGGTCGTCAACGACCATGACTGACAGGGCTTCACTCACCTTTTAAGTATTTCACGCCACTACGGATCAAAAAAGTGAGGTGCCCCCCGTGGAGTGGTGGGGTTAGCCTCCCGCGTTTTCTCCCAAATAGACGAGAACGGCTTTCACCCGACGATTTAAATCGTGTTCTTCGGATAGGCCGAACTTGGCGAAGATTGAATTCGAATGCTTCTCCACCGCTCGCTCGGAGACGCCGAGGCTCTTCGCGATCGCTCCGTTGGACTTGCCTTGGGCCATCTCGCTCAATATTTCGGTCTCACGCGGCGTCAACCAATCGAGGTCGCTCTTGGGGCGATGTGATCGGGCCTTCACGAGTTCATCGACGACGAGGGGGTCGATGACGGAGCCGCCCTCGGCGACGACTCGAATGGCGCGCGAGAGTTCGCTCGCTCCGGCCACGCGCTCCTTGAGCAAGTATGCGCGACCGGCCGAACCATCTTCAAGCAAGGCCAACGCGTACGCCGGTGCGGTGTACTGACTCAGCACGACGACACCGACTTTGGGTTGGTGTTCGCGCAACCAGGCGGCGGCACGTATTCCCTCATCGGTGCCGGTCGGGGGCATCCGAATATCGGTCACCACCACGTCAGGTTCGTGCGTCGTGATGAGTTCGATCAATTCGGGATAATCGCACGCCACGCCGACTAGGTCGAAAAAGTCGTCGCTACTTATCAGGCGAGTGATGCCCTCACGCAAGAGCGCGTTATCTTCGGCGAGAACCACCCGGATCGTCACGAACAGAACGTACCATTGAAGTCCGACGCGAACGATGGCCACTTCAGTCGAGGCGGCCCGATGATCAACGTCTCGATCACGATCAGTGACCGTCGCCCTAGTTCTCGCGAAGTGCTTCGGCCGGACGGACTCGTACGGCGAAGAAGGCGGGCACCAGTGCGAGAGCGACACCACCCACGATGATCACGGCGCACACGACACCTATTAGCCCGACCGGGACTATGGCCACCGGCACCGCCCCGAGATGCGTAGCGAAGAGACGCCACACCGAGCGCCCGGCCACGATGCCCAGAGGAACGCCGATGACCAGTCCGACGCCGACGACGGTCAACGCTTGCCAGCAGGTCGCTGCCAGCACTTGGCGCCGTACGAAGCCCAAGACCTTCAGCAGCGCCACCTGACGGCGTCGTCGGGCCACGCTGACGAAGAGAAGGTGCGCGAGCGTCGCGGCACCGAAGAGAGCCAACGTGACACCGAGCAGGAGCGGGAAGTCAACGGCCTGTCCAAAATTGACGAGATTAACGGGCACGGCCAGCACGTTGACCTCTTGGGAGAACTGGCGCTCGAGTCGATGCAACGTGCGCTGGCCCGCCGCAGTCGGCGCGATCGCCACCCCCATGCCCCATCCCGAGATCGAACTCATCAACTTTTTCTCGCACGTGGCCTCACTTTTACTGCGCGTGCACGCCACGTGCAACGCTGCATGCAGTGGGATAATCGCCCCCACGCCGAGACCGCCGGGGCTGAAAGTGGGCGGCAGGGTCACCGTGCCCACCACTTCGAAATCGTGCCGGACGGTCGTACCGCTCTTGTTGATCAGCGCGACGTGCGCCACGGAGCCGAGGTGCAGCTTGGCCTGGGCCATCGTCGTCGATCCGAGCACGATCTCAGAGTCACCGCGCGGCGGGTGGCCATTGACGAATGAGAAGATCATCGGACCCTTCGAGACGCTGACGAACGTGCCCTCGACGGGCGCAGCACCGACCTCGAGATACTTTCCCGTAAATCCCCACGTGATCTTGGTCACGGCGGGGTTGGGCTTCATCGTGGCTAAGGCCGCGTTCAACTGCGGCGTCGTCAGGTTGCCCAAGTCCAGTTGCCAGTTCTGACCGTAGAGCGGCGGCGTAGTCACGAGATGGGTCAAACTCGCGCCGAACACCGACGTCGCCACGAGCGCGACCACGGCCACGGTAGCCCCGACCAGGGCGGTCACCACGGGAACACTGGTACGGCCCCTCCCTCGATCAAGGGCATTTCGCACACCCACCACGACACTCGCCGGTGCCCCCGTCTTGGCGACCAAGGTCACGGCGCCGTTGGCGTGGCCGGCGGGTCGCTGATGCGCCTTCTGGTCCAGGCCGCTCTGGGCGGCGCGCCAGGACGGCAAGATCGCCAACGCCACGACCGTCGCCACGACGACGAGTGCGCCCACGCCAAACAACACTCCGCTGAACACGAATCCGAGATTGGCCGCCGCCGCCCTCGCCTCGCCCACCGGTGTCAGGTCCGAGAGCGCATAGGCGAGCAACACGCTCCCAATCGCGCCGGCAACACCAATGGCTCCCGCCCGCAACAAGCCGAGACCCCACAATTGGCGAGGCCGAATTCCCAGGGCAGAGAGCGTCGGATACGTCTCGCGTTCGACGAGACTTTGACGCGACAGTGCTTGGCCGACCAAAGCGAGTCCCGCGAGAATTGCGAAGAGGACGAAGAACCACCATCCGGTCGCTTGCGGTTGGATTGATTGGCCTGCCACCGCCAACGACGAATCCTCATTTTGCAAGTAGACGAATCCCTTGTTCTGGTGATGGTTGATGTACGGCTGAGCCTGCGGCATGTCGTTCTGCCCGTGAAGAAACCGCACATGGTAGATCGGCAGTCGCACGACGGATCGACCAGTGCTCCGATCGAAGGCGCGACTCGTGAAGAGCGTGTAGCTCGGCGGGCTGGAAGGAAAGTCGTCGACACTGGCCTCGACGCCCACCACACGAAAGCGCACCACCGGTCCGTGCGGGGCGAAGTAGCCATTGGTATTGATCCACTCGCGTTGCTGGCTCTTCTTGTACAGCGGTATGGACACGATCGATCCAAGTCTGAGTCCATACTGCTGTTGCATAGAGAAGCCGACGATTACGTCGTGCACTCGCGTCGGTAGACGCCCGGACAGCAACTTGATGGACGAGGCGATGTGCGTAGTCGGGAGGCTTTCGATGTTCAGAAATTGGTTGGGGATGAACTGTGCGCCTGTCGTCGCGTTGCCGTTGCCGTAGTACAAATCGGTCGTCACCTTCGTCACGTAGGGGAGGTTGAAATATCCCTTGGGGAGCGGAGAAGAGGAGAAGACTTCGGCGTCGTACCCGTACCGGTTGGTGAAACTAGAGAACGCCGCCGAGGTCCGTTGCGCCGTCGACACTCCGGCCAGGACCGTCCCTCCGATCAGCGTGACGAGGAGCGACAAGGCGAGCCACGAAGTCCAGCGACGAAAGAGTTCGGCGCGAAACACAACTCCGATCGAGCGCATGGTCCTCCCCCAATACTCAGTCCCAGCATGGTGTTCCACGACATCGATTGACATAGTGCCAGCCCCTCGCGTGACCTCGTACTACCACCCGAGAAGTCCATAGAGCTCCGGACATTGGTCATGGCGGCGATACGATGGACGCCTGCGCGGGCGTAGTTCAGCGGCAGAACATCAGCTTCCCAAGCTGAGAACGCGAGTTCGATTCTCGTCGCCCGCTCCATGGATTTTCGCCTCAAGTCCAATGATTGCAATGTGTTTGCGTTGACCGTTAGTGGCCACCAGTGACCGCCTCAGTCCGCTGTGACATGCCCATTTATGCCTGCGCTATGCCCGTGGTATGCCCGGGAAATAGAATTCACAGTCTCGGATTCGAATCGTCAATTCTTCGTGCATTGTCGGGAGCGCGCATATGGCTGACAAGAGTTCCATCGAATGGACTGAAGCGACGTGGAATCCCACAACTGGATGCGATCGCACTTCTCCGGGATGTGACAATTGCTACGCTCTCACTCTCGCTCGACGATTGAAAGCAATGGGAAATCCGAAGTATCAGTTGGACGGCAATAGTCGAACCTCCGGGCAGGGATTTGCGCTTACGTTGCACCGCGACCAACTAGATCTGCCTCGCCGCTGGGTGAGTCCTCGAATTATCTTTGTCAACTCGATGAGCGATCTTTTCCACCCATCCGTTCCAATTACTTTCATAAAGGAAGTCTTTGAGGTGATGGAAGACACACCTCAACACACGTATCAAATTCTTACGAAACGTTCGGCGCGACTGAAGAAAATCTGCCTCGATTTGAAATGGCCGACAAACGTTTGGATGGGTGTAAGTATTGAGTCCGATAAATACGTGTTTCGTGCTGACCATCTGCGCCAAGTGCCGGCCGCTGTGCGATTCATTTCAGCCGAGCCGTTATTGGGGAGCTTGACCAACCTGTCACTTTCCGGAATCGATTGGCTAATCGCCGGAGGCGAGTCGGGAAATGGAGCTCGACCTATGCATCCAGTTTGGGCTCGAGAACTACGGGATTTGTGTAAAGAAGAAGGCACTGCTTTCTTCTTCAAGCAATGGGGTTCATGGGCGCCGATGGCGGGTAAACGATCAGTCCTTTTGTCAAATAACGGACAAATAGTGTTGGGTGCGAGTGATGCGAAAACTGACGTGGTTGAGATGAGTCGAGTGAAACGGTCCGTGGCCGGGCGCCGCCTGGACGGTAGGACTTGGGACGAAATGCCCGAGGCTGACTCCATTCTGGTTTGAGGTCACAAATGTCCGCAGAGGATAAGACCCGAGAATGGCACTCGTGGAGTGTCTGGAAATCGGAAATATTGTTTGCCGTATATCTCGCTGAATTTGTCAAAGCCGGTAAGCGCTCTCAACACAGAGTGTTCATCGACTGCTTCGCCGGTTCAAACGACAACGTCGAAATTGGAACCGGAAGAGAATTGCCGGGTTCACCTCGCATCGCTTTGGGTGTTTCGCCACAGTTCACCCATCTACTTTTCTTTGAACTCCCTGAACGCGCTACGCAGTTAGCGACGAGCCTTACAAGCGAGTTTCCCGGACGAAATCTGAAAGTCGTATCGGGAGATTGCAACCTGAGCCTTGAGGATGGACTCGAATGGATTAGAGGCCAAGGGAACTCTAAGTCTGGACCTCACTTAGGTCAAACTCTTGCCTTTCTAGATCCGGATTCACTCGAATTGGAATGGGAAACAGTTGTCAAACTCGCGAACTGGCAAATGTCTAAGAACGGATCGGCCTTCACTCGACGTAATCGCATCGAACTTCTGATCCTCTTTCCAACTGGCCCAATGAGACGTCAGTTGCCACAACCGCCGAAACCGGAAGCGAACGAACAGAAAAAGCGAACTGTTGATCGCTTGTTCGGCAGCGAGGATTGGAGGCCGATCTACGATGCTCAACGCAACGGCAAAATTCATGGTGAAGAATCTTGGCTGCACTACGTGAATCTGTACCGACTAAGACTCTTGCAACTCGGATATAACTTCACCGCTGCGATAGAGGTCAGAAATACAGGAAATGTTGTGATGTACCACATGATTTTTGCAACTGGCAATAACACAGGTCAAAAGATCATGAAGTCAGTATTAGGAAAAGCGAGCGAAGTATTTCCCGTGATGATTGACGAGGAGAAGTCGCGCAGACACGGCACTGGGACTCCTCTGTTTGAGGAGTCGGAGGCTGATTTAGAGAGAATCAAAGCCAATCCTGGCAGGTGGGCGAAACTCTTTGCAGAACCGCCCAAGCCATTCGATCCAGCGTTTCCTGACTCACCTCAACTATCGAGTGAGGTCACCGAGTTCCAACCTCAATTTCCGCTGTTTTAAAAGGGCCGTC
>Ga0208849_1001800_pt1 | contig 13343 bp, 9 predicted proteins | sample NGESurdeep072012_10_FD_184470 | JGI IMG/M metagenome (GOLD analysis project Ga0208849, IMG submission 184470) | Arctic peat soil microbial communities from Barrow, Alaska - NGEE Surface sample 53-3 deep-072012 (SPAdes) | ecosystem: Environmental > Terrestrial > Soil > Wetlands > Peat ...
ACAGGCCGAGATCCTCAAGATCATGGGGTTCTGGATTCAGCTCGGAGTGTCCGGCTTTCGCATGGATGCGGTCCCTTTCGTGATCGCCACCAAGGGCGCGAAGGTCCGGACGCCGGTCGAGCAATACGACATGCTGCGTGCGTTCCGGGAATTTCTGCAATGGCGACAGGGCGATGCCATCATCCTGGCGGAAGCCAACGTGCTCCCCGAAACCGACATGGAGTATTTCGGCGACGACGGCGACCGCATGCACATGATGTTCAATTTCCAGGTCAATCAGCATCTGTTCTATGCCATGGCAGCGGCCGATTGCCGTCCGCTCGCCAAGGCGCTCAACACCACCAAACCGCGACCGGCTTCGGCGCAATGGGGGCTGTTCCTGCGCAATCACGACGAGCTCGATCTCGGCCGCCTGACCAAAGCGCAGCGCGGCGTGGTGTTCGAAAAGTTCGGCCCCGACAAGAACATGCAACTCTATGATCGGGGGATCCGGCGCCGCCTCGCGCCCATGCTGGGTGGCGACCGCCGGCGGCTCGAACTCGCCTACAGCCTGATGTGCACGCTGCCGGGAACGCCGGTGATCCGCTATGGCGACGAAATCGGGATGGGCGACGATCTCGACCTGCCGGAACGCAATTGCGCCCGCACCCCGATGCAATGGTCGACCGAGCCCAACGCCGGCTTTACCGAAAGCGACAAGCCCTGTTCGCCGGTTATCGACAAGGGTCCCTACGGTTTCGAGCATGTCAACGTTGCCAAGCAGCGCCGCGACCCCAACTCGATGCTGAACTGGACCGAGCGCATCATCCGGATGCGCAAGGAAGTTCCGGAGATTGGCTGGGGCGACTTCAAGGTGATCGCCACGCGCGACCCGGCCGTGCTGGTCATTCGCTATGACTGGCGCAACAATTCGGTGCTGTTCGTCCACAATCTCGGCGACAAGCCGCGGGAGATTGCGTTTTCGGCTGGGCTCCCCGGCGAAGCGGGCAACTTGCTGGTCAATCTCTTGAGCGAAGACCACAGCCGAGCCGACCATCGCGGCCGGCACACGCTCCTGCTCGAAGCCTATGGCTACCGCTGGTACCGCGTCGGCGGATTGGACTACCTGTTGAAGCGCAGCGACATCGACACCAACGTGTCGGGCAACGCGGCTCATCCGGCCTGATCGTCCGGCGCGCCGACAATGACGCCCTCATTGCCGCGCAGGTCCAGCGCGCCCTCGATGCGCTCGCGCTGCCGATCGAGGAACGTCGACAGCAGGATTTCGCGGCCATGGCCGATCGCGTCCGACGCGACCGAAGCGGGTTCGGCCCCGAGATTCAGCGCAACCACCACCGCGCCGCCGTCGCCTCGCTGGTAGATCAACAGATCGCCTTGCGCCGCGACCGGCACGTAATCGCCCGACACCAGCTGCGGCATCGCCTTTCTGAGCCGGATCAGCGCCTTGTACAGGCTGAGGATGGATTGCGTGTCGGCGTCGAGATTGACGACGTTCTCGTGCTGGAAATCGTCCGGCACCGGCAGCCATGGCGGCGATATCGAGAAGCCGGCATTGGCCGTCGCATCCCACTGCATCGGCGTCCGGCAGCCGTCGCGCCCGACCCCGATTCCCGGAACGTTCTGCTCAAAGGGATCACGCACCTGATCGGGCGCGATCGGCACCTGGTGCATGCCGATCTCGTCGCCGTAATAGAGCGTCGGCGTTCCGCGCAGGGTCAGCAGCAGCATCGCCGCGACGCGCGCCTGGTCGGGCCCGACCCGGCTTGCAACCCGCGGACGGTCGTGATTGCCGAGCACCCAGTTCGGCCACGCCCTCGCAGGCAAAGCGGCTTCGTAATCGGCAATGATCTGCTCGATCGAGCGCGCGCTCCACAGCGTCGACAGCAGCGCGAAGTTGAACGGCATCTGGGCGCCCTTGAGATCGTTGCCGTAATAGGCGACCAGGCGCTGGACCGGCAGATAGATTTCTCCGATCAGGACGCGGGACGCGAATTCATCGGTTACCCGCCGCATCTCGGCAATCACGTCATGAACCTCGGGCTGGTCGGTGGAGTAACGCGTCAGGATCCTTTCATGCGGCGGCCGGCCTTCGTGATAATGAGGATTGGGCGGATTGTCGCGAAACTGCGCGTCCTTGATCAAATGCCAGATCACATCGACCCGAAACCCGTCGACGCCCTGGCGAAGCCAGAACCGCATCACCTGGTAGATCGCCTCGCGCACCGCGGGGTTGCGCCAGTTCAAATCCGGCTGCTGGGCGAGGAAGGCATGATAATAATATTGCTCGGTCGCCACGTCATGCTGCCAGGCGCTGCCGCCGAATTCCGACAGCCAGTTGTTCGGCGGCCCGCCGTCCGGACCGGGATCCCGCCAGATGTACCAGTCGCGCTTGCTATCCTCGCGCGAGCTGCGGCTTGCCGCGAACCAGGGATGCTGGTCAGAGGTATGGTTCGGTACGAGGTCAAGGATAATCTTGAGACCGCTGCCATGCGCGACGCTCACTAGCGCGTCGAAGTCTCCCATGGTGCCGAACAGCGGATCGATGCCGTTATAATCGGAAATGTCGTATCCGAAATCGGCCATCGGGGATGGAAAGATCGGCGACAGCCAGATCGCGTCGATTCCGAGCGCCTGCAAATATGGCAGCCGGCTGATGATGCCGGCGAGATCGCCGACCCCGTCGGCGTTGCCATCCTGAAACGAGCGCGGATAGATTTGGTAGAAGATGCTGTCTCGCCACCAGGATTCTCCGCGCTGATCCATCTTTGAAGCCAACCTCAGAACACCGTGCTGCGCGGGGTAACGCTGGAACTGCGGCCGGGTTCAAATCAACGAATTTTTGACGGCGCCGGTGTGACCGGGCACCCATCACAGCTGCGCCAATGGCGCAATTTCCGCTTGGCGAGCCGCCAAAAATCGGCATTGTGCGGCGATGACAAATGAAACCGAGACCAGGGCGAAGGCCGGTGCCGTCATCATCCCGGTGACGCTGTTCGAGCAGAACTGCACCTTGATCTGGTGCGAAGCCACGAAAAAGGCTGTCGTAATCGACCCCGGCGGCGACGTTGCCAAGATTGAGGCCGCGATCAAGCAATCCAATGTCAATGTCGAGAAGATCTGGCTGACCCATGGCCACATCGATCATGTCGGTGGCGCCGCCGAATTGCGGGACGCGCTCAAGGTAGCGATCGAGGGCCCGCATGTCGACGACAAGCACCTGCTTGACAATGTGGTCGCGAGCGGCGCCCGTTTCGGCATGACCGGCGTGCGCAATTTCACACCGGATCGCTGGCTCAGCGAAGGCGACCAGGTCTCGGTTGGCAAGCTGACCTTCGACATCCTGCATTGCCCCGGCCACTCACCGGGCAGCGTGGTGTTTTTCAGCAAGGAATTGCGTTTTGCCCATGTCGGTGACGTCCTGTTCAACGGCTCGGTCGGACGCACCGATCTTCCCGGCGGCAGTCATGCCACGCTGATCAGCTCGATCACCGCTAAGCTGCTGCCGCTCGGCGACGATGTCGGCTTCATCTGCGGCCATGGCGCCGGCTCCAGCATCGGGCAGGAGCGGATGACCAATCCGTTTCTCACCGGCGCGATGTGAGCCGAGGCCGGATGGTCGCGGCCGCACGGCGGATCAATTCGAAACCATGGCGCGGACCCGCCGCGACAGATTGTCGAGGTCGAACGGCTTGGTGATCATTTCCATGCCAGGCTGCAGAAAGCCGTCGGCGATCGCAACGCTCTCGGCATAACCGGTGATGAACAGAATCTTCAGGCCGGGCCGGGTCTCCAGGGCCTGGTCGGCAAGCTGGCGGCCGTTGATGCCGGGCAATCCGACATCGGTGACCAAAAGGTCGATCTGCTCGTTGCCTTGCAGGATGCGCAGGCCCGACGGGCCGTCGACGGCCTCGAGCGTCCGGTAGCCCTCCTCATCCAGCATCTCCAGGATGACCGCGCGCACCGCCGGCTCGTCCTCGACCACCAGCACGGTCGCGCCGGTTGCGGAACGCTCGGCCGTGGTGGCGGCCGATGCCGGCCCGGCGACCGCGCCGCTGTGATGACGCGGCAGATAAAGCCTGACCGATGTCCCCTGGCCTAGTTTGCTGTCGATGGTGGCATGGCCGTTCGACTGCCGCGCAAATCCATAGATCATCGAGAGCCCCAGCCCGGTACCCTGCCCGATCGGCTTGGTGGTAAAGAACGGGTCGAAGGCGCGCGCCGCCACCTCGGCGCTCATGCCGGTGCCGGTGTCGGTGACGGCGACGCAGATATAGTCGCCCGGTGCCAGCGCCGGGTTGTCCGCGGCGACGCCCCCGACCCGCGCGTTCGCCGTCGCGATGGTGAGCTTGCCGCCATCGGGCATGGCGTCGCGCGCATTGATGGCAAGATTGAGCAGCGCGCTCTCCAGCTGATTGGGATCGCAAAGCGTATTCCAGAGGTCGTCCGACACCACGATCGCAAGATCGATGGCCTCGCCGATGGTCCGGCGCAGCAAATCTTCCAGCGACACCACGAGCTCGTTGGCATCGACGCTTTTCGGAATCAAAGGCTGGCGACGCGCAAAGGCCAGCAGGCGATGGGTGAGCGCGGCGGCGCGGTTGGCGGATGTCATCGCCGCGTCGATATAGCGCCCGACATTTTCGGTCCGGCCCTGATTGAGGCGGGTCTGCAGCAGATCGAGCGATCCGACGATTCCCGTCAGCAGATTGTTGAAGTCGTGGGCAATGCCGCCGGTGAGCTGCCCCACCGCCTCCATTTTCTGGGACTGGAGCAAGGCCTCCTCGGTGGCCTTCAGCCGTTCGGCCGCGGCCTTCTCTGCGGTCACGTCGCGGGCGACCGCATAGATGTGCTGCCGGTCTGCAACGCCGGTCCAGGACAGCCAGCGGTAGGTTCCGTCCTTGTGCCGGAAGCGGCTTTCGAATCGGACGGTGGTGTCGGCTTCGCCAAGCTTCCTGACCTGGCTCCGCGTCAGTCCGCTGTCGTCGGGATGTTCCAGCCATTGCGAGGTACGGCCGAGCAGTTCAGCTTCGCTCCAGCCGAGGGTTCGGGTCCATGCCGGGTTGACGGTGCGCCAGACACCGGCGCGATCCGCCACCAGCAGCAGATCCTGCGACACGTTCCAGATCCGGTCACGCTCCCGGGTTTTCTCCTCGACGCGCTGCGCCAGCGTCGCATTCAACTCGGCGAGTTGATCGGCGAGCTTGCGGAAGCGCTCTTCATCCTGCCGCAGCGCCACGGCGGTCAGATAATCCTGGGTCACATCGCGGCAGACGACGAGCACGCCGCCAACGCCGTCGTCCTCGTCGATCGGGCTGTAACCGTAGGTCCAGTAGACCTGTTCGAGCCGGCCATGGCGGGTGACGGGAACGAGCTGGTTCTCGTGCCAGGTCGCGCCGCCACCCCGCATCACCTGCTCGATCTGGGGACCGATAACATCCCAGATCTCAGCCCAGCATTCCCGCCCGCGTTGACCGAGCGCGCTCGGGTGGCGCTCGGGTCCCATGGTCTTGCAATAGGCATCGTTGTAGAACTGGATGAGTTCTTCGCCCCACCAGATGAACATCGGGTGATTGGTGTTGAGCAGGATCCGGATCGCCGTGCGCAGGCTCTGCGGCCAGGACTCCGGCGGTCCAAGCGGACTTGCCGACCAGTCATAGGTCCGGGTCAGTGCGCCCATTTCCCCTCCGCCGGCGAGGAAATCCGCAGAAGCCGATTTGTTGATGGTCAACATTCAGAACAAACACACCAGGCCGGTCGAGGCCAAACTAGCAGTCGGAACTTAACCGCCTGTCACTATTGCAACAAACGCCCGACCCCGGCATTCGGTTCAAATATATTTCGTAATGGGCGGAACAAAAACGCGGCTACCGGCCAGCCGCCGTTGATTAACCGTCACTGCCGTTGGTACGATGCAGAAGCGCTGCTGCCGTCGCCATCCCTTACTTCATCAGGCCGGCTGCGGTGAGCGCACGCGTGATGACCGCCCCGATATCGATCCTGGTGCGCGGTGAAGGGCGCACCGGCTTGGCGGGACGATTTACGGTCGTCAGCGGCTGCAGCGCCACGGCGATATCCGGCGTCCGCGCCGGCGTTGGAGCAGGTTGCGGAACGGGGTCCGATGCTTCTTTTGCGGCTACCTTGCGCTGGCTCATCGCTTCGGTCAGGCCGAAGAAACTCGCAATGTGATAGGACGAGGAAATTCCCGCCTCGATCAGGAAGGCGCCCTGCTCGCCATAGCGCTCATCATTGTCGGCCACGCCGAGCGGGGTGCCGTGCGCCATGTCGGTAATGGTGTAGGATTCGACGATCGTCTCGCCATCTGCATTCCACCAGACCCGATGGGGATAGCCATCGACGATCCCTTCCGACATCGGTGCCGGCGGGAGCCCATGCACGTCGAGCCACTGCTTGACGATCTCGTCGGCGTTGGCCGGATTGACGGTGCGGTCGGCACTGCCGTGCCAGACCGAAAGTTTCGGCCATGGCCCCTTGTGAGGCGAGGCATGGCGTACCAGATCACCCAATTCGCCGGCCGGGCGGGATGGCGATTGCAGCATTCCATTGAGCGCTTCGCGCATATTGCTTGCAACGCCGAACGGCAATCCCGCGATCACGGCGCCGCCTGCGAACAGTTCCGGATAGGTGGCGAGCATGACCGACGTCATGGCGCCGCCGGCGGAAAGCCCGGTGACAAAAATGCGATGCGGATCGATCCTGTGGTCGCAAACCATGCGCGCAATCATCTGCCGAATCGAGCGGGCCTCGCCGTGGTCGCGCGCGGTGTCTTCCGGATTGAACCAGTTGAAACATGTATTGGCGTTGTTCGACGGCTGCTGCTGGGGCATCAGCAAGGCGAATCCATAGTGCTTCGCCAGCGTCGACCATCCGGCGCCTAAATCGTAGGCAGCCGCGGTCTGACCGCAGCCATGCAGAACGACGACAAGACCACGGCCGCGCTGCAGGTGCTCAGGCACGTATGAGAACATCTGCAGGCCACCGGGATTCGATCCGAAGCCGGTGACTTCGACGATGGGGCTCCGCCGGCCCGGCTCCAGCATCGATCGGTGGGCACCGAAACCGTTGAACCCGTTCAGCTTTGGCAGACGTCGCAGGAATTCGACATTCTTGGCAAGAGACACCGGCTGCTCCATCGATGGGAGTTTTCATAACTCCATCTAAAGCAGATAGTTGCTGCACTGCAAAATAAAAGGGCCGTGTACTGTCAGTCCTGTGGGAAACACCAACTAAGGCTGTCATCCGGCGGCGGCGCGCCGCATCGATGTCAGAAATGCGACGGACAACGTCAACGCGGCAATACATCCCCGCCCCCCGCACTCGGCTGTGCCGCGAGGCCATCACGAAGGTCAGCGCCAGTGGAGCAAACACCCGACCGGCCTGCAGCGGCGGGGGGTCTTCGGCGATTGCCTTGAGACTCCGCACCCCCTAGTTTGGCCGAGCCACCCAAGAAAAACAGGTCTAACGATAACGTCCGGAGAGAACACCTCATGGCGCGCCTGAAATTCGGAGCCTTCCTCGCCCCGCATCACCCGATCGGCGAGCATCCGATGCTGCAATTCCGCCGCGACCTCGACTTTGTCGCGCAACTCGACGCGCTCGGCTACGACGAGTTCTGGTGCGGCGAGCATCATTCCTCCGGCTGGGAGATGATCGCCTCGCCGGAGATGTTTCTGGCCGCCGCCGGCGAGCGCACCAAGCGCATCCGGCTCGGCACCGGCGTGATCTCGCTGCCCTACCACCATCCCTTCAATGTCGCGCAGCGCATGGTGCAGCTCGACCATATGACGGGAGGCCGCGCCATCTTCGGCTCCGGCCCGGGCGCACTTGCCTCCGACGCGCATACGCTCGGGATCGACCCGATGACGCAACGCGACCGTCAGGATGAGGCGATCGCGATCATTCGCCGGCTGTTCAAGGGCGAGCGGGTCACGGCGAAGAGCGACTGGTTCACCATGAACGACGCGGCCCTGCAGATCCTTCCCCTGCAGGAGGAGATGCCTTTTGTGGTGGCGTCGCAGATTTCGCCTTCGGGCATGACGCTGGCCGGCAAATACGGCATCGGCATCATTTCGCTCGGCTCGATGTCGACCCAGGGCCTGATGGCGCTGCCGACGCAATGGGGCTTTGCCGAGGATGCCGCCAGAAAGCACGGCACCACAGTAAGCCGCTCCGACTGGCGCGTGCTGCTGAGCTGGCACATTGCCGAGAGCCGTGAACAGGCGCAACGCGAAGCCGGCGCCGGGCTGATGCGGTGGCACAACGAATACAATGTCGGCACCCTGCAGCGGCCGGGCCTGCAGCCATTCACCTCGCCCGAGGATGCCGTGGAGAAAACCGCCGGCGGCGAAAGCGCCGCGTCCACCATCGGCACCCCCGACGATCTGGTCAGGACCATCAAGAGTCTGCTCGACGTCAGCGGCGGCGTCGGCACCATTGTCGGCTTTGTGCACGATTGGGCCAACCCGGAAAACACCCGCCGCAGCTGGGATATGGTGGCGCGCTATGTGATTCCCGAGATCAACGGTTATACCAGGAGCCTGCGCCAGTCGCAGAAATTCGTGATCGAGAACCGCGCGGTATTCGAGCGAGCGGGCCAGGCGGTGATGGCGAAAATCATGGAGAACGAGAAAGCCGCTGCGGCGCTTCCCCTCACCGGCCCGGGCCGGGTGGCGATCCCGACGGTGAATGCGCCGGACCTGCAGATGGAAGCCGCGAAGCGAAAGGCCTAAAGTTCGGGACATTGAGGTCGCGGGCGGGTAAAATCGGCCGACCGGAGCAACTGCCATGTCGATGCAAAGTGTGGCCCGTTCCACGGCGGCCATTCTGACTCCGCCGAACCGGAACCTCTTGGCGCATATCCCGGGTGACGAGGGCTGGCCGGTGATCGGCCGGACGCTGGCGGTGCTCGCCGACCCCAAGGGCGAGGTCGAGCGGATGGCCGCGAAACACGGCCTGATCTATCGCAGCCGTGTCCTTGGCGAAACCAGCATCAGCGTGCTGGGGCCGGAGGCCAACGAACTCCTGCTGTTCGACCAGAGCAAGCTGTTCTCCTCCACCCATGGCTGGGGTCCGATCCTGGGCCTGCTGTTCCCGCGCGGCCTGATGCTGCTCGATTTCGAGGAGCATCGCCTGCATCGCCGCGCGCTTTCAGTCGCCTTCAAGTCCGAACCGATGAAATCCTATCTTGCGCAGCTCGATGCCGGCATTGCAGCGCGGGTCGCGCGATGGAAGGCGCAGCCGGGGCCAATGCTGTTCTATCCCGCGATGAAGCAGCTTACCCTCGATCTGGCCGCAACTTCCTTTCTGGGCGCCGACATCGGTCCCGAGGTCGATGAAATCACCCGTGCCTTTGTCGACATGGTGGCGGCATCGATCGCGCCGATCCGCCAGCCCTGGCCCGGCACCCAGATGGCGCGCGGGGTCAAGGGCCGCAGGCGTATCGTCGCCTATTTCTCGCAGCAGATTCCGATCCGCCGCGGCAAGGAGGGCCAGGACCTGTTCTCGCAGCTATGCCGGGCAACGCACGAGGACGGGGCACTGCTGTCGACCGAAGACATCGTCGACCACATGAGCTTTCTGATGATGGCCGCGCACGACACGCTGACCTCGTCGCTGACCTCGTTCGTGGCCGCGCTCGCGGCCAATCCGCACTGGCAGGACCGGCTGCGCAACGAGGTGACGGCGCTGGGCGTGGCCGCCAGCGAGCCGACCACCCTGGACAACCTCGCGGCAATGCCGCTGACGGAAATGGCCTTCAAGGAGACCATGCGGATGAAGCCGCCGGTGCCCTCGATTCCCCGGCGTGCGACCCGCGATTTCAGCTTCAAGGGCTATGCGATCCCGGCCGGCACCATGGTCGGCATCAACCCGCTGTTCACGCATCACATGCCGGAGATATGGCCCGATCCCGAGATCTTCGATCCGATGCGCTTCAGCGACGAGGCGCTGCGCACCCGCCACCGCTTTGCCTTCGTGCCGTTCGGCGGCGGCGCGCATATGTGCCTCGGGCTGCACTTCGCCCATATGCAGGCCAAGTGCTTTGCGCGGCATTTCCTGCAGAATCTCGGCGTCACGCTGCAGCCGGGCACCGCGCCGGACTGGCAGATGTGGCCGATCCCGAAACCGCGCGACGGATTGCGCGTGATGCTGTCGCCAGTCTGAGGCGAGTTCGAGCTCTCGCTTCATCCTTCGAGACGGCGCTTCGCGCCTCCTCAGGATGAGGTCTGTTAGACCCTCATGGTGAGGAGCGCGGCAACGCCGCGCATCTCGAACCACGAGGCCCCGCGTGATAGCGGCCCGTGTGATGATGCGGTTGCTATTCGAGGAACGTGGTGAGCTGCGCACCCTCGTCGGCGACGAATACCGCGATCAGTTCCGCAGGTTCGGTATTGCTGGCGTTCGCCGAGATCAGATGCGTCGCGCCCGGCGGCTCAAAAAACGACTGCCCCACCTTGAACGTCTCGACGGGACCGCCACCCAACTGCGAGCGGATTTCGCCCTTGGCGATGTAGGCGGTGACCGAACCGGCATGGCGATGCTCGCGGGTAAATCCACCCGGACCGTAGAATACACGCACGATCGTTACACGCTTGCCCGGCACGTTCGGCAGCGCATAGGAGGCGATCGGCTCGACGGTATCAAGCGCGGATCCCGCGGAATCGCCGACCGCACATAGCGGCGCGACCACATTCTCGATGGCGTCCATCGTGACCGGCAATGCCTTCCCGATCAGCAGCGCACAGGCGAGACCGCCGACCACCGCCCAACAGAACGGCCGGAATTCAGCCCGCACCGGCGACAAAGTCTGGGTTGTGACCATCGATGCCTCCCGATGCGGCTATCCGGCTCCCTGATCGAACGCCTTGCGGAGCGCGACATAGCCCTGCTGCTGCTGAGTCCAGTTGCGGCCGCCGGTGATGGCGCCATCGACCACCAGATCGTGGCCGTTGATGAAGCTGGATTCGTCGCTGGCGAGAAACACCGCGGCCTGCGCGATATCCTCGGGCAGTCCGGCGCGCGGTATCGGCTGCGCGGTCTTGTAGACCTCGCGCATCACATCGGGTGTCTTCTCCGCCGCCTCGACCGAAAGGCCGAGCGCCTTGCCGAAGATGCCGGTGGCGATCGCGCCCGGCGAAATGCTGTTGACGCGGATACCGGCCTCGCCGAGTTCCATCGCCACGCATCTGGTGAGGTGAATGACGGCAGCCTTGGCGGCGCCGTAGACCACCGACGACGAGAAGCCGGCGAGCCTTCCGGCGATGCTGCCATTGTTGATGATGCTGCCGGATCTCTGGCGGCGCATATGGGGGGCGGCGTGCTTCATGCCGAGCATCACGCTGCGCACCAGCGTCGCCATCGCGCTATCGAAGCGCGCCACCTCGAGGCCTTCGATGCCGCCGGTCTGTGCCGGGCCGCCGGCATTGTTGAACAGGCAATCGATTCCGCCGAACTTCTCCACGGCCTCGCCGATCAGGGCGCGCATCTGCTCTTCGAGCGTGACGTCAGTCTGGCGAAAGATGCAATGGGCGCCGAGTCTTCTCGCCAGCGCCTCGCCCTCCGGCACGCGGCGGCCGGCGATGACGACTTTCGCCCCTTCCGCGACGAAAACTTCCGCGGTCCGCAGCCCGATTCCGCTCGTCGCACCGGTGATCACCGCAACCTTGCCGTCGAGCCGTCCCATGTCGCGCCCCTCTCCAGACCATCCTGTCGCTATATTCCCGGCTTGGCGGCGCAACGCAAGCCATGCTTGCCGCCTGACATGGAGGGCGTGATGCCGAAACACCTGCTCTGCCGACTCCGGCTGCGGTTTTTGCCTTATGCTCGGCCTTATTTCGGATTTGCTGATCGGTTGATGTAACACATGACCAAATTGATCGACGAGTTTCGCCGCGGCTGGCAAGGAATATCTCAACCGTCACGGTTATTTGTCGTTGGATTTGTGACATGCTGCCTCGCTTTGTCGACGGCGGCCCGGTGGGGCCTTTCGCTGATCCGGCCCGACGTATTTTTCACGCCCTATATCCCGGCCGTGTTCTTTGCCACCGCGTTTGGCGGCTTCCGGATCGGGATTGCGACGGCCCTGGCCGGGGGCGCATTGGGGGTGACCGTCAATTTCAGCGACATGTCGGCCGATTTTGCCCGACTGGCGCTGGCGGCGATCTATCTCCTGGTGTGCGGTCTGATGATCTGGGGCGTCGAGCATTTTCGCTCGGTCGCGGCCCAGCAGCGGCGGATATCAAAGCGCCTGATCGAGGAGGAAGAATACCGCAGGCTCGTGGTCGACGAATTGCAGCACCGCCTGAAAAATAAATCGTCGACCATTCATGCCGTTCTGCACCAGGTGCTGCAGGACCAGCCGAAAGTCTGGGGCAGCATCGACCAGCGGATCCGGGCGCTGTCGGCGACCGACGATCTGATCGCAAGGGTTGACGGCACCGGCTGCGACATCAAGGACTTGCTATTGTCCGAACTCGGGCCATACGGGCATGTCCGATTTAACTTGAACGGCGGCCCGCTGTTCCTGCCCGCCAAACTGGCTGTCAGCCTCGCCCTGATGTTCCACGAACTTGCCACCAATGCCGGAAAATACGGCGCGTTTTCGTCTGCACGCGGGCTATTGCAGGTGTCGTGGACGGTTTCGGACGGCCGCCTCAATATCGTGTGGGACGAAACCGAAGGTCCGGTCGTCGGTGCGATCGGGCAACCGGGCTTCGGCACCCGGCTCTTGAAATCGGCGTTGCTGCCGTTCGATGGCAAGACCGAGAGTTCGTTCCTCAAAACCGGCGTTCACTGCACGATGCAATGCCGCCTGCCCGCCAGCTAAGCCGTCTGCGGTCACGGTATGGTCGGGCGTTGACCGTCTGTTAATGACGATCGGGGCAACGCCGATTCGGAACCCGCGTGTGACGGGGTTGCATCGTTTTCGGGGTTTCGTCTTAACCAAAACTACAAGGGAGTTCGACAGAGTCGGCCTCCATGCAAAGCCGTCATCTCTTCCTGTCCGCCGCCGCGATTGAAGGCGAGCCCGAGATCATTGCCGATACCGAGCCGGGCCTCCTCAACGACGTGTTCAGGATGCTGCCCCACGGCGTCACGGTCCAGGACGAGCAGGGCCGCTTCCTGCTGGTGAACGACGCCGCCGCCGCGCAATTGCGGATGGCTGCCGCGCAGCAGGCGCTGGCGCCGTCACAGGAACTGGACCGCCGGCGGGCGGCCGGGCTCGAGCTGCTCCGCGCCGGCCAGACCGCCGTTACCGAAGAATGCATCGCCAGCGGCCGGGGCAAGCAGACGTTTCTCACCACCCACCGGCCGGTTCGCATCGCCGA
>Ga0208849_1001801_pt1 | contig 13334 bp, 10 predicted proteins | sample NGESurdeep072012_10_FD_184470 | JGI IMG/M metagenome (GOLD analysis project Ga0208849, IMG submission 184470) | Arctic peat soil microbial communities from Barrow, Alaska - NGEE Surface sample 53-3 deep-072012 (SPAdes) | ecosystem: Environmental > Terrestrial > Soil > Wetlands > Peat ...
CCGTGGTGGGCGGCGGAAGATCACTCTCACCTCGGTGGCACAGGCCGTGAGCGCTTTCCCGGCCCGGATGAACAGCGGAACGCCCGCCCACCGCCAGCTCTGCATCTCGAGGCGTAGTGCCACGTAGGTCTCGGTCTTCGAGCCCTTGGTGACTCCGGGCACCTCCGAGTACCCGGCGTACTGGCCTCGCACGCAGCGGGCCGGATCGACGTCGGCCATGGCTCGAAAGACGTCGGCTTTTCTGTCCCACAGTGCCCGGTACCCAGGCCCGACCGGTGCCTCCATGGTGACGAGGGCCAGGACTTGGAGGAGATGACTCTGGACCACGTCGCGAAGCGCCCCGACCGGATCGTAGAACGCGCCTCGGTCCTCCACTCCGAACTCCTCGGCCATCGTGACCTGCACGGCGGCCACGTGGTCGCGATCCCACACCGGCTCCAGCAGCGCGTTGGCGAAACGCAGGAAGGAGATGTCCAGGACGGGCTGTTTGCCCAAGAAGTGGTCGATGCGAAGGATCTGGTCTTCGCCCAACACCTGGTGCAGCTCGTCGTTGAGCTGTCGGGCCGAGGGGAGGTCGTGGCCGAAGGGCTTCTCGATCATCACCGAGGCCCCATCGGTGAGATGGGCCTGACCGAGGGACGCCACTACCGGTGCGAACAGCGCAGGCGGGATCTCGAGATAGAACAACGGCCGGGTGCAGCCGTCGAGCGCCTCGGCCAGCACCTTGTAAGTGGCGGGGTCTGCGAAATCGCCGTGCACGTAGCCGAGCCGGCCTGCGAGTCGATCGAAGATCTCGTCGTTTACCGGCTCCCCGGTCGCCTCGACGGCGGCCCGCGCCATGCCGCGCAGACGATCGTCGGACCAGGGCTCCTTGGCCACGCCGACGACCCGGCAGTCGAGGCGGTTGGCCGCTTCGAGGCGGTAGAGCGCCCGGAAGGTCATCTTCTTGGCGAGGTCCCCGGTGATCCCGAAGATGACCAGGACGTCGGCTCGCTTCGGTGTGGGCTCGATCATGTGAGTGGCGCCTCCATTACCGTGCGCGCGCAAGGCCCGGGCTCCAACCTGGTCAGCCCGTCTTCGCAGGTTCTTCTCGTAGCTAATCATATTTCATGTCGTGAGCCGATAAAGAAATACAGAAGCGCGCCTCGTGAGTTGCGCGATTGACCACTCCGAGAAGTAGCCGGGCCACGTTGTCGAATAGGTCATTCTCGTCGTCTGTGATTCGGGTACCCGTTCAGATCGGACATGGGATAACCGTCGAGGTTTCCGACGAAATAATCGTGCTACGATAGTTTAGGGACCGGTTCCTGAGGGAAGATCCAGCGACAGTAACGATAAGAGAACTGGGGAGATGTCCCAAACCTGGAGAACTCAGATATGAAGAACAAGGTTGCAGACGTGGTTCTCGCTCGCTTGGCTGATTGGGGCGTCGAGCAAGTGTTCGGATATGCCGGCGATGGGATCAACGGGCTACTCGGGGCTTGGGGTAGAGCGGGCAACGTTCCGAAGTTCGTGCAAGCACGCCACGAGGAGATGGCAGCCTTCGAGGCAGTGGGCTTCTCGAAGTTTTCGGGACGGCCGGGAGTTTGCGTCGCCACCTCGGGACCAGGAGCGATTCACCTCCTCAATGGGCTCTACGACGCGCTCTTAGACCACGTCCCGGTAGTGGCCATCGTGGGCCAGACCAGTCGATCAGCCATGGGAGGCTCCTACCAGCAAGAAGTTGACCTGGTCACACTGTTCAAAGACGTCTGTCACCACTTCGTGCAGGTTGCCATGGTGCCGGAGCAACTGCCCAACCTCATCGATCGCGCCTTTCGGGTGGCGATGGGGGAGCGTGCGCCTGTCTGCATCATCATCCCCTCGGATGTCCAGGATTTGACCTACGAGGCACCTACCCATGCCTTCAAGATGGTGCCATCCAGCCTCGGCATCAGCTGGCCCACGTCTGCTCCGGACGCCCAGGCGATTGAAAGGGCGGCGGAGATCCTCAACGCAGGCGAACGAGTGGCCATTCTGGTGGGCCAGGGTGCCCGCCATGCTCGTCGCCAGGTTATGGACGTGGCCGACCGCTTGGGTGCTGGGGTGGCGAAGGCCCTGCTGGGCAAAGACGTCTTGTCCGACGACCTTCCCTATGTGACGGGATCAATCGGTCTTCTCGGAACGCGCCCGTCCTACAAGCTCATGATGGAGTGCGACACGCTGCTCACCGTCGGCTCCAGCTTTCCGTACACGCAGTTCATGCCGGAGTTCGGCCAGGCCCGGGCCATCCAGATCGACCTCGATCCGAAACAGATCGGCATGCGTTACCCCTACGAGCTCAATATCGTGGCTGATGCAGGAGCGGCGCTCGATGCCCTGCTGCCACTGCTCGACATAAGGACCGACACCACCTGGCGGCATCAGGTCGAGAAGGGGGTGGCCCACTGGTGGAAGACGGTCGAGCGTCGGGCCATGACTGACAGCGACAAGCCGGGCATGGTGAATCCGATGCGGGTGGTGTGGGAACTGAGTCAACAGATTCCCGAGAATGCCATCGTCTCAGCCGACTCTGGGAGCTCGGCCAACTGGTACGCCCGGCATCTGAAGATGCGTGGGGAGATGCGGGGTTCCCTATCGGGCAACCTGGCCACCATGGGCCCTGGTGTTCCCTATGCCATCGGTGCCAAGTTCGCCCACCCCGACCGACCGGCCGTCGCCTTGGTCGGTGATGGGGCCATGCAGATGAACGGTTTGGCGGAACTGATCACCGTCGCAAAGTACTGGGAGGAGTGGAGTGACCCCCGTCTGGTGGTCGCCATTCTCCACAACAATGATCTGAACCAAGTCACCTGGGAGATGCGGGCCATGGAAGGCGCTCCGAAGTTCGTCGAATCCCAAAGTTTGCCCAGCGTGTCTTATGCCGGCTTCGCTGCCAGCCTCGGACTTCGGTCGATCGAAGTCACCGAATCGGCTCAGTTGAAAGGGGCCTGGCAGGCGGCCTTCGCCGTGGGTAGACCTACCGTGATCGACGTCTACACCGATCCGGACGTGCCCCCGATTCCGCCCCACGCCACCTTTGACCAGATGAAGGACGTAGCCAAGGCAATGTTGGCGGGAGACGACGACGCCGTGGGCGTCATACGGACCGGCATCAAACAGAAGGTGCAGGAGTTTCTCCCTGGCGTCAAGAGCGACGGATGAGGCTCCGAAAGCGGCCTCGGCACCGTCGACTGAACAGTGCGTTGGAGGATATTCGCACCGGACGCTTCGAGCGCTCACTGGCCGCCTTGACCGCGGCAGGAGCACTGGTCACTACCGGCGAGATTTTCCTCTCGCACGACAGTGCCAGCTTTGGCAACAAGATGATGTGGGTTCCCGTCGGAGTGGTCCCCATCCTCGTCCCCTTAGGTGTGGCCTCCGTGTTCAGCCGCTATGTGGCTCGCACGGCGCTTCCGGCAGCGTCCGCCGTCGTGGTGCTGAACGGATTGCAGGGCACTTATCTTCATCTGCGGGGTGTCGCCCAGAAGCCCGGAGGCTTCGCCAACCTCCGATACAACCTGGAGATGGGGCCTCCGGCCTTTGCTCCACTCCTGGCCTCCATGGTGGGTGGTATGGGAATCCTCGCTTCTCTGCTCCGTCGTGAAGGCGAATGAGTGCTCATGTTCCGACCAGCTGACGACAAGGGTCAAACTCCCGGCCGAAACCGTCGGTTTACCGCGTTCGACGTAGTTGGCCAGGCGGACCATTGGGATGAGGTGACGGCCGGGGTGGTGCTCACCCGGCTGAGTACCTCGCCCGATTTCAGTTTCTTTTCGCCGACAGAACAAGGGATCGCCGGCGCACTGTTCGATCTGCTGCTGGGGCAACACGACGACCCCAAGGTTCCGGTGCTTTCTATGGTTGATCGGCGCCTGGCCCTGGACGAAACCGACGGCTGGATGTACGCGGACATGCCGGAGGACAAGATCGCCTGGCGGCTCACTCTCGAGGCACTCGACGCTGATGGCGTGGAGCTGTTCGCCGCCTCCTTCCCTCAACTATCCCTGGAGAGCCAGACGTACCTTGTGCAAAGGGTGCAGGACGCTGACCAGTGGCATGAGTGGGAGGCGGCCCACGTGTGGTCCCTCTGGACCCGCTACGCCTGTGCCGCCTTCTATTCGCACCCGTGGGCGTGGAATGAGATCGGATTTGGCGGACCCGCCTATCCACGGGGCTACCAGGCTCTCGGCATCGGCAGGCTCGAGCATTGGGAAGTGGCTGACACTGCAAGTAACAACCCGGTGGCCTGGGGAGACCGGGTGGAACGCGCCCGCCAGGAGCATCAAGGGTCCGTGCCCTCGGAGGCGAAAGAGTGAGTCGGCGTCTCTCCGATGCTGCCGTCAGAAGACGGAACGAATCTGCATGGCTGCTTCCCTCGGGACAGGAGCGAACCAATCACCGACTGCGCCAGGATATGCGGCGCTTCTCCGATGATGAGGAACTCGATGCAGTCATTGTCGGCTGTGGCGCTGGCGGGGCGACACTCTTGCAACGGTTGGCCAGGAAGGGTTGGAAGGTAGCCGGTCTTGACGCCGGGCCTTTCTGGGATCCGAACACCGACTGGGTCAGCGATGAGCTCGGTTCCCATGGCCTGTACTGGACCGAGCCGCGTGTCATCAGCGGGTCAGATCCTGTGCCATTGGGATCCAACAACTCGGGGCGCGGAGTGGGGGGTTCGATGGTCCACTTCGCGGGCTACACGCCTCGCTTCCACCCCTCGGACTTTGAGACCTCTTCTCGAGACGGGGTGGGGGCCGACTGGCCCATTGACTATGAGGACCTCCGTCCCTACTACGTGGACACGGAACAGGAGCTTCCCGTGTCCGGCCAGGACTGGCCTTGGGGGGATCCCCATTCGTACCCCTTTAGCCCTCAACCGGTCAGTGGCAATGGCGAGATCCTCCTACGAGGCGCGGCAGCAGCTGGGATCACGGCTCGAGTGGGCCCCGTGGCCATCGTCAACGGTCGATTCGGCAATCGTGCCCACTGCATCTACCGGGGGTTTTGCCTGCAGGGTTGCAAGGTCAATGCCAAGGCATCACCGCTAATCACCCACGTCCCCGATGCCTTAGCCCATGGTGCCGAAGTGCGGCCCAACTGCATGGTCAGGCGGATCGTCGTGGACGAGACGGGTTTGGCATCTGGCGTCATCTACCTTCGAGACGGAAGGGAACATTTCCAGCGGGCCCGACTGGTCGTCGTAGCCGGCTACTCAATCGAGACGCCGCGGCTGCTTCTTCTCTCTGCCAACAGTCGGTTCCCCGACGGCCTGTGCAACGACCATGGTCAGGTGGGCCGATATCTCATGGTCCAGGGCGCTCCCCAAACGGCCGGTCGGTTCGCCGAAGAGATCCGAATGTACAAGGCCCCGCCACCAGAAGTCTCGTCCGAGCAGTTCTACGAGACCGACCCGACCAACGAATTCAAACGAGGCTTCTCGATTCAGAATGTCTCACCCCTCCCCATTGCCTATGCCGAACATGTTTCGGCCCAGGGCCACTGGGGAGCGGTGCTTCGGGAGTACATGCGTGACTATGTGCACTGGGCCACCCTGGGTGCGCTCTGCGAGTTCCTTCCCCAATACGAGAACTCGGTCAAGCTCTCGGATCGAAAGGATCGGCACGGGCTACCCGTCGCCGAGTTCACCTACAGCCAGTGTGACAACGATCGTCAGCTCATGGACGCAGCTCAGCGGACACTCGAGTCCATCCTGAGGGCGGCAGGAGCCGAAGAAGTCATGACCATCAAGCGCTACGCCCACCTGGTCGGTGGTTGCCGAATGGCCGGAGATGCGCGGCTGGGTGTGGTCGACCAGAACCTGCGCTCATTTGCCATCAGCAACCTGTACATCGTTGACGGGAGTGTCATGCCGACACAGGGCGCCGCCAATCCGGCTCTTACCATCATGGCCCTGGCTGCACGCTGCGCGGATCACCTCGCGGGGGGCACCAATGGACGTACGACTCGCGCAGTCCACCGGTGACAATGTCGCCTCGAACCGTCGATGGCATCACTGCCGAGGTGTATCGCATCCCGACGGACACCCCCGAGGCCGACGGTACGCTCACCTGGGACTTCACCACCATGATTGTGGTCCGGGCCACCAGTGGTGGGGTCGAGGGCATGGGCTGGACCTATGCGGCCCCGGCGTGCAAGTCGGTCGTCGACACGACGTTGGCCAACGAGGTCGTCGGCCTCGATGTGATGGCCATACCCGCTGCCAATGCGGCCATGATGCGCTCGTGTCGAAATATGGGTGTCCCCGGTATCGTCGCTTGCGCCATCTCCGCGGTGGACATTGCGCTGTGGGATCTCAAGGCTCGTGTGCTTGACGTGAGTCTGGCTGACCTCTTCGGTCGGGCCAGAGCCTCAGTACCGATCTACGCGAGCGGCGGGTTCACCACCTACTCCGACGAAGAGACGACGACGCAACTGCAAACCTGGGTCAATCAGTGGAGAATCCCCCGGGTCAAGATCAAGATCGGCGAAGAACGTGGCTCTGCACTCGACCGCGATCTTCACCGAATCGAATTAGCTCGGAGCGTCATCGGGACCGAGACGGAACTGTTCGTTGATGCCAACGGCGCCTACACCAGGAAGCAGGCCATTCGCCTAGGCCGGGCCATGGCCGTGTTCGATGTGGGTTGGTTCGAAGAGCCGGTCTCCTCCGATGACCTAGTTGGGCTCCGAGAGGTTCGAGATCAGTGCGCAGCTGACGTCACCGCTGGTGAGTACGGCTACACGCCCTGGTATTTCGCAAACATGATTTCTGCAGAAGCGGTCGACTGCCTGCAGGCCGATGCCACCCGCTGTGGCGGCTATACAGGTTGGCTCGCCGCTGCTCATGTCGCCGAAAGTCATCAGCTCGACGTCTCCGCCCATTGCGCTCCCAACGTGCATGCACCTGTGGCCATCTCCGTGGCCAATCTCCGACACGTCGAGTACTTCCATGACCACTATCGCATCGAGGAGGAGCTGTTCGAGGGTGCGCTGTCCCCGGTCGGCGGAGCTCTGGTACCCCGAGCCGACGCTTTGGGCCACGGAATGACTCTGCGCAACTCCGTCGCCAAGGACTTCGCTCTTGTCGAGTCGGATTATCCAACCGAGTGAGCAACAGGAGGAACAATGACTGAACGAAGGATCGCAGTGGTGACCGGTGCTTCCGCTGGCGTGGGGCGAGCGACCGTGCGACGGCTCGCCGAGCAGGGCTTCGACGTGGCCCTTCTGGCGAGGGGAGCAGCCGGACTGGAAGGGGCGGCCAGTGAGGTCAAGTTGAGCGGAGGCAGGAGTTTCGTCGTTCCTGTAGATGTCAGCGACTACGAGGCGGTGGATGCTGCAGCCAGTCGGATAGAAGCAGAATTCGGACCGATCGATGTCTGGATCAACAACGCCATGACTACGGTATTTGCTCCACTCTCGGAAACGAACCCCGCAGACTTCAAACGTGCCGTGGAGGTGACCCTCCTGGGTCAAGTGTGGGGAACGATGGCTGCCCTGACCCGCATGCGGGAGCGAGATCGAGGCAACATTGTCAATGTCGGATCGGCACTGTCATTCGTCGGGATACCGCTCCAGGCCGCGTACTGCGCATCGAAGTTCGCCTGTCGAGGATTCTTCGAGTCAGTTCGAGCCGAACTGCTGCATGAAGGCAGCAATGTCAAAATGAGCATGGTCCATCTCCCTGCGGTGAATACTCCGCAGTTCAGCTGGTGCAAAACGACCTTGCGCCGTCATCCCAAGCCGGTCCCCCCGATCTATCAGCCCGAGATTGCCGCCGACCACATCGTCCAGGCAGCCTTGGACGGACGACGTTCCCGCATTCTCGGGTCGTGGAACAAGATGCTTGTCCTGGTCGACAGTCTGGCACCAGGTGTCGGCAACCAGTACGCCGCCCTCGCGGCATGGGATGCCCAGCTCACCGACGAGACCATCGATCCGGATCGACCATCCAACCTGATGGGCCCAGTTGATAACGATAGCGATCAAGGTTGTCACGGTGTCTTCGATGACCAATCCGGTGGGATGCTCGACCCGAGCTTCCTTCGCAGCCTCCCCCAGACAGCTTCGCTTTTCGGTAAAGCCGTGCGATACGAGATGCAAGGTCGAGGGAGCAATTCGCGTTCGTCAGACAGAGTTCGGAGTCGGGGATGAGTAAGAGAAGAAGCCGAAAGCCACCAGAGGATTCCCTCGACCTCATCAGACAAGAAGACCGGCTCCTCGAGAGCCTCTTTGTCGACTGGGATCACGGTGCTCCAGACGCACAGACTGCAAACGGAGATGCCGTCGTTCGAGCCTGGAAGCGCGGCACGATCGGAAAACTCGTGTTGGAGCACGCCGCGCTGCGATTGGCGGCTAAGGCTGATGTGATTCGCTGCCTTCAGCGATGTGGTTCCACGGCGATGGCTGACGCGTTCGGCGAGCAAGCGATAGCGGCTCGCCAAGTGATTGACCAACTGGACGGCATTGCACGCGGGGTGTCCGCACTGGACCTGAGGTTCTCCGACGACTTCAGTGATGGCGTGGCGAACCTCCGTCGATTCTGGCGAGGGGAACTCCGGTCTGAAGCCGAGTACAGCCTGGACCAGGTGGCCGCAGCCCTTGGAACCGACCGTTCACAGCTTCACACGTCCCGGTTCGTGAAGAAACACGCTCCCATCCATCCCGCATCGCGTGCCCGGTGGTATCACCGGCTAGGCCCCGTCCTCCGCCTCCATGCCCTTTACGACTACTTGCGTGGGTTCCCGACCTCAGAGAGCGCCGTGTTCTCCGACCGTCGGCTCGCCCAGAAGTACGACGCCGATGAATAGTCTTCGGGACACGGGTGTCGGCCAGGAGCGTGGCGTTCACCTGATCTTCGCGGGTCCATAGTCAGGTGAATCTCCCGCGCACCGGCGACTACGCCCCAATCGAGGACTACGCCGTATTGGGAGACGGTCGAACGGTTGCGTTGGTGGCAGCTGACGGCAGTGTGGACTGGTGGCCCGTCCCCACACTGCATGCGCCGCCGATCTGTGCTGCCTTACTCAACCCTCCACAAGGCGGGCGGTTCTCACTTGCCCCGGTTGGCTGCTTCCATTCGCAGAGAAGGTATCTGCCCGACACCAATGTCCTCGAGACCACCTACCAGACAGATTCTGGTTCGGTGCGGGTGACTGAAGCGCTTAATTCGGGTATGGCCGGTCGGCTGCCTTGGACCGAGTTGGCCCGATGCGTCAAGGGCCTCGACGGACACGTACGGATGCAGTGGTCATTCTTCCCAGGTGATCGGTTCGGAAGTGCTCGCCCATGGGCGAGTCTGCGATCGGGAATGCCGGTCATCGTTGTCCAGGATCAGATCATGGCCCTGATCGTGCACGGAGCGGATCCCGGGCGTATCTCCGCGCATGGCGTGACCGGCGAAGCCGTCGTAGGGGTGGAAGATCGACTCCTAATTACTGTGGTGGTGACCGATGACGAACCACTTTTCATTCCCGATCGGACTTCGATTGAGCACCGTATCGATCACAGCATTCGGTCCTGGAGAGAGTGGGCGACTGGAGTGGAGTACGAGGGACCGTGGCGCGAGACGATCGTCCGATCGGCGCTGGCGCTGAAGACGCTGTTCTACGAGCCCGGTGGCGCCATTGCCGCCGCCGCCACGACGTCCCTCCCGGAGAGGATTGGAGGAGACAAGAACTGGGACTACCGATTCTCCTGGATTCGAGACAGTTCATTCACCATTGACGCATTTATTTCACTTGGATTGCACGAAGAAGCACACGCCTCGGTGTCCTGGCTTCTCGCAGCCCTTCGCAACCATGGTCCGGACCTCCATGTGTTCTACACGCTTGATGGTGGGGTGCCTGAAGACCAAGTCGAGCTCGCCGCACCGGGCTACCGAGGGAGCCAGCCCGTCCGCTCCGGCAACGGGGCCGCTGCCCAGAGGCAGTTGGGAAACTTCGGCGACCTCTTCGATACGATTTTCCGGTACGTGAACGCCGGTCACTTGTTGGACCGTACTACTGCATTGGTCCTCACCGATCTCGCTGACCGGTGTTGCGATCATTGGATGGACAGAGACTCAGGTATCTGGGAACTGGACCGGTTGGAGCACTACACGATCTCGAAGATCGGATGTTGGGTGGCACTGGATCGAGCTGGCAAGCTGGCCAGGGACGGTCAACTTCCCAACGAGCACACAAGTCGCTGGTTCGATGAGGCGTCGGAAATCAAGTCATGGGTGGATGAACACTGTTGGTCCGCGGACCAGTTCAGCTACACGATGTTTGCTGGAAGTGACGAGCTCGATGCATCCGTTCTCTTGGCTGGGCGCACCGGATTCGAATGCGGAGATCGGCTGGCGCTGACGATCGAGGCGATCCAAGGCGGTCTAGGAGTTCTCGATAGCCCCCTTCTGTACCGGTATTCAGGGATGCGGGAGGAAGAGGGTGCCTTCGTCGCCTGCACATTCTGGATGGTGGATGCTCTTGTTCGCACAGGCCGGTTGAACGATGCGACATCATTGATGGGGCGGGCCGTCCGCCTTGTCAGCGAACTGGGATTGTTATCCGAACAGATAGATCCTAGTGACGGGTCCTTCCTCGGGAATTTCCCCCAAGGCCTGTCTCACCTGGCCCTCATCAACGCGGCCCAGACTCTGGTGCGCTTCGGTTCGTTGGTCTAGCCCCCGAGCCTGACCGGGTCCCTCCTCGGTGGGATCGCTGGTACCCATTGCCGATGTCTGCTCTCGGTCAAATTCTCTTGATAGTTATATCGGGCTACGATAGAATCGTAGCGAAAGGAAGGTTGCCATGATCGTGCTCGTAATACTGGGAGTTGTCTTGGTCTTGGCATTGGGCACCTTTGCCACCGCTGCGCTCTACTTGGGACTGTTTGGTGCCTTCGGGGCCATCAGGCTTGTACGTTGCAGTCACTGCAGCCATTGGGGCTGGACATCAGGTGCGCAGCCGTTGAGGTCGTGTCCAATGTGTCGACACGGAAAGCTCCTCCATCCGTTCGTCTCTCTTCACTGGGTCCATGGACGACATAACCGTGCACCGGAAGGCAGGCAAGTCTCACTCGCCCATGATGACTTCATTCAGCACGATGGCGTGGGAGAGCGCTAAGTCCTTTGTGGCGGTGAGGAGAAGCAGGCCGGCGTCCTCGGCCAAATGGCGCAATTCGCCGACGCATTCACGGGCGGAAGGCTGAGCAAGCTCGGCTCGATAGCGCTCGCTGAACTCGGGGAAGCGGCCTGAGCGGTGTCCATACCACTTGCGGAGGTCGGCACTCGGTGCGACATCTTTCATCCACTGGTCAAATGATGCGCCTGAGCGGGGAAGCCCCCGTGGCCACAGTCTGTCAACCAGAACTCGAACGGCAGAACCCGGTTCTGGCGCCTCGTACACGTTGACGACATCCACATGGCGAACTGCGGCTTTGCTTGGTGCAGGCCCGGAGAAGCCGTGTGTGGCCTGAACCGGCCCTAGCCCTTCCCAGGGGAGCTGGGTAGCGAGTCGCTCCAGCTCCTCGAGGTGTTGGGCCGAGAGGCCTTCCAGCCGCTCCGCTCCCTCGTCGGTAAGGTGCAAACGAACAACTCGCTGATCCATTGCGTCCCGGGAGCGCTGCACGAGGCCCGCCTCGTCCGCCCGATCGATCAAGCCGACCACGCTGTGATGGCGAAGCAGGAGATAGTCCGCCACCTCGCCGACCGTCGGACCCCGTGGGTCGGTGTGGCCGCGAATAGCCAAGAGCAGCTGATGCTGTGCCGGCGTCAGCCCGGCCGCCTTGGCCTGCTGCTCGCTCCACCGCTGAAAATGGCGAAGACCGGTCCGCAGCACCAGCAGCCGAGCGTACACAGCATCTGACAGACTCAGTCCTGACACGATAACATCTTAATACGATGGAAACTGGGGCTCGCCTTTGTAAATCTGCAGATCTCCGCCGGTCGTGTTCCCGAGGCGTGGGAGCGGCCCAAGCGTGAAGATTCGAGCACTTGGTGCTTGGGCGTCCTCATTGCCCGCAGGCCGGGAGCCGTCCACCAACGTGGATCGTGAGACAACCGAGTTCGAGTCTGTGGCAGAGCACGATCAGAACCACCGACAAGGGGATCCACTGGGAGATTTCACGACCACCCCCTCGATTCTACGACTCGTACCGCTCGCCATCGTCATTGGCGCACTAGGCGCAGGCATTTCGCTGGCTCTCCTCGACATGATCGGGTTCTTCACCAACCTGTTCTACTACCAGAGAATCAGTGTCCATCTGGTGTCTCCCAATGCAAACACGCTGGGGTGGATTGCCGTCATCATCCCCGTCGGGGGTGGACTGATTGTGGGGATCATGGCTCGCTACGGATCAGAGCAGATCCGAGGGCACGGTATTCCCGAGGCCATGGAGCGGATCCTCATCAACGGCAGCAAGGTGCAACCGCGACTCGCCATCTTGAAGCCGATCTCCAGTGCCATCAGCATCGGGACCGGCGGCCCGTTCGGCGCCGAAGGGCCGATCATCCTCACCGGCGGCGCCGTTGGCTCCCTCGTCGGCCAGCTCTTCCATCTCACCGCCGCGCAGCGCAAGAGCCTCCTGGTCGCCGGTGCCGCAGCCGGGATGAGCGCTGTGTTCGGGACCCCAGTAGCTGCCACCTTGTTCGGCGTCGAGCTGCTGGCGTTCGAGTTCAAGCCCCGCTCGATGGTCCTCATCGGTATCGCGGCAGCAACCGCTGACGCCCTGCGCATGGTCATGGCCGGTGCCGGCCTGGTCGCACCGCAGCCGATCTTCCCGGTCCCGTCCCATGTTCCGCTCGGCGGCATCGTCCTGCTCGGAGCGGTGGCGGTGGGCATCGCCTGCGGCTTCGCTGCCTGGCTGATGACCCAGGCCGTCTACCGATCGGAAGACCTGTTCAAGAAGCTGACCGGTCACCTCAACTGGATGTGGTGGCCGATGATCGGCGGCCTCATTATCGGGCTCGGTGGTCTGGTCGACCCCCGCGCCCTCGGCGTGGGTTACGACACGATCCACTCCGAGTTGCTCGGTCAGCTCGGAGTGAGTGCCCTGGCGTTGCTCTTCGTGGTCAAGCTCGTCATCTGGTCAGGCGGCCTCGGTAGCGGAACGAGCGGTGGCATCCTGGCCCCGATCCTGATGATGGGCGCTGCCCTCGGGGGTGTCTTGGGCCATGTCCTTCCGGGCGCTTCCCCCGGCGTTTGGGCCCTCATCGGGATGGCCGGTGCGCTCGCCGGGGTCACCCGGTCTCCATTCACGGCCATCATCTTCGCCTTCGAGCTCACCCATGACCAGAACAGCCTGCTCGCCCTGTTGGTGGTGGCCACTGTGTC
>Ga0208849_1001802_pt1 | contig 13332 bp, 12 predicted proteins | sample NGESurdeep072012_10_FD_184470 | JGI IMG/M metagenome (GOLD analysis project Ga0208849, IMG submission 184470) | Arctic peat soil microbial communities from Barrow, Alaska - NGEE Surface sample 53-3 deep-072012 (SPAdes) | ecosystem: Environmental > Terrestrial > Soil > Wetlands > Peat ...
GGCGGACCGGGCCGAGCCGCCAGACCGCGAGCGAGTGCGATGACTTCACTCGGCGGCATGACCGCACCCGTTGGGTTGGCGGGAGACGCGAGCACGATGAGTCTGGTTAGAGACGTCATGCTCGCGAGAATTGTCTCCGCGCGAGGGATGAACGCATTGTCGGCGCGTAGATCGATGGCGCGCCAAGCGATGCCTTCGAGTTCGCAGACTTTGTGGTAGATCGGATAACCCGGATTTGTGACCAGCACTTCGTCGCGGCCAGGTTCGGCGAGCGTTTTGATCGCGAGGAAGATCGCTTCTTGCGAGCCCGTCGTCACGCACACGCAGTCGGGGTTACGGAAAAATGCGCCGCCATAGACGTCCGCTACGAGTTCGCGCAGTTCCGGAATTCCCGCATACGAAGTATAGAGAAGACCGTGCTCCCGCACCCATTCGACCGCCGATTCAAATGGCGCGATATCGGGCTTGAGGCTCGGCTCGCCGATCCCAAGATCGATCGAGGTCGGCCGCTTGCGGTCGTGCATCGCCCGGATGCCGGACGGCGCGATGTTCAAGAGGCGAGAATTTGCGATGGCCACGCTTATACCGCCAACCCATACTCGCGCAGCGTTTCGTTGAGCGACGTCTTCTTGTCGGTGGCGGCGGAGCGCTGACCGATGATGAGCGCGCATGGCGTGCCGTACACGCCCGCAGCAAACGTTTTGTCTTGCGTGCCGGGAATGACGACCGCGCGCGCGGGTATCGTGCCCTTGATGGTCTTCGGAGCGGAGCCCGTGACGTCGATGATCGGCGTGCTCGCCGTCAGCACGACGCCAGCGCCAAGCACAGCTTCGCGCTGCACGACCACGCCTTCCACGATCACGCACCTCGATCCGATGAATGCGCCGTCCTCGATGATCACCGGTTGCGCGTTCGGCGGTTCGAGAACGCCGCCGATGCCCACGCCGCCGGAAAGGTGCACGCCCGCACCGATCTGTGCACAGCTTCCGACCGTGGCCCACGTGTCGACCATCGTGCCTTCGCCGACCCACGCGCCGATGTTGACGAATCCCGGCATGAGGATGACGCCGGGCGCGAGATAGCTGCCGTAGCGCGCGACGCCTGGCGGCACGACGCGAACGCCCGAGCCAGCCCATTTGTTCTTCGGCGGAATCTTATCGAAGAACGCCAACGGCCCCGCTTCGGATGAGGTGCTCTCGTGAAGGAGAAAGTAGAGTAGAATCGCCTCTTTGAGCCACGCATTGACGACCCAGCCGCTATCGCCGGCTTGTTCGGCTACGCGAAGCTCTCCGCAGTCCAAACCCGCGATGGCACGATTGACGGCCGTGCGAACAGCGGAGTCGTGCAAGAGTGAGCGATCGGAGAAGGCGCCACTGATGATCGGTTGGAGCGGTTCGTACTTCGGATCCATCTTGCGTCTTGTTCGCCGCACTACGACGGACGCCCCGCGTCCCGAGGTTTGACACCGATGCGCCGCAAAAGGTATAATTGCGGTCGGCCAACGCGCCTAATCGCAGTTGCGCCCGACGATGGCGCGTCGTCTAATGGTAGGACCGCAGACTCTGAATCTGCTTGTGGAGGTTCGAGTCCTTCCGCGCCAGCCAAGACCTGAGGGGCGCAAGGCGCCCTTCAGCATTCTCGCAGGGCCCCATCGTCTAGAGGCCTAGGACGCCGCCCTCTCAAGGCGGAGACAGGGATTCGAATTCCCTTGGGGCTACCAAATTCAACCTCGTCCGATAAAGCCGATTCTGAAACGGATCGTCAATGATTGAGAGATGCGCAAGGCAAGATCCGATTTCGATGCTGTAAATGCGGCAAGACCATCGAGCGGCAAGGCTTCGATGTATCCTGTATCGTCTTCATCTCGAATTGGGAAGATAAGGAACTACAACAGCGCCAGCAGTTCTTTTGTCATATGCAATGCTTCGAGATATCTGCCCCATTCGCGGATTGGCATATCGCGCAATTCTAGCGAAACATCAGGAAGTAAATCACAAACGGCGTCAACAACAAGAGCGCGCCCAGAAACGCTGTTGACTTTCGGCCGATTTGAAGTCCATGGACAATCGCGAACAGAACGACTGAAAAGAAGGAGACCACGATCGCAGACAACCCAATGGTGGTGATGATCGGCCACCTCGCGACGAATTGCGACAAAGCCCGAAACAATCCACCGCCAGTCACTCGGTCCATAACGAAAGCAAGCATCGTCATCGAGAAAACGGCAGCCGGCAGAAGCATCAGCACTTCCGGCCACACCTGTCCGCGCGGCCGTTCGTATCCCAGTTTGATGGCGAGATAATCGAGAACCGCGTCTACGACGTTGCGCAGCGACCCCGATAAAGTATCGTCGAAGCCGCTACTGAGCATCCCACGCCGCGGTGAATTTGTCGACGAGTGCCGAGGCGGTCTTGTCATCGGTGCCCGTCACAGCGACGGCCAGATTTTCAGGGAGGCAAAAGACGACGGCCTGGAAAGCGCCTTTATCGCCGAATAAGACGATGCTGCCGTCCTTGTGCGCCTTGCCGCTCGTCACATGTTTGAAGCCCGAACTCGTGAGTGCGGTCGCGACGCTCACCGCGCATTGAGATGGCGTTTCCGTGATCTTGAAATTCTGGGTGGTCACCGAGGACCCGTCCGCCAACGACCCGATCGGCGTCGCCGCGAGAATGAAAGCCCCGGTCAAGGCCGCAACAGCGTATTTCATGGTGAAGTACACTCCAACACGTAAAGCAGTGGTCAGATGAACGCTCGTTTTTGATTAACCGCCCGGCAGTACCTACCGGCGGACGCGGCAGGGAGCGTTCGTCGATGCGGGGGAATTCGGAGACCTTGAAAACGCACACAAAGCCTTCGCTGGCCGACATCGGGACTTATTTCCTGACACTGGGCGCGACCGGATTCGGCGGCCCCGTGGCGCTCGCCGATTATATTCGGCGTGATCTGGTGCAGCAGCGCGGTTGGCTCACCGACGACGAGTACAAGGAAGGCCTTGCGATCGCGACCGCGTGTCCGGGCCCGCTCGCGTATCAGCTCGGCGTGTACTGCGGCTTTGTGCTCAAAGGGTTATCCGGCGCGCTGGTGGCGGCCATCGCGTTTGCGTTAGCTCCGTTCTTGATCGTCATCGCGCTCGCGTCGCTCTACTCGCACTTCGCCGGAAGCTGGCAATTGCGCGCCCTGTTCTACGGCATCGGCCCGGTGATCATCGCGCTCATCATCAAAGCCTGTTGGAATCTCGGCGTCAAGACGATCGGCCGAAATCTCGTCGCGTTGGCGGTTGCGATATTGGCCTGTGCGATAACGATCATCGTCAAGAAGGAGCTGACGGCTCTTTTCATCGCAGCCGGGGTCTTAGGCATCTTGATATTCACCAAGCCGACTGCGGCCAAGCCGCCGGCAAAGTCCGTGGAGCCGAAAAGCAGCGCGGCAACAACTGCGATCCCACCGACGATCTTTGGTGCGCTCATCGGCCCGAGCGCGGGAATGCCTGCCAAGCTCTTTGTCTTTTTCTTCAAGACCGGTTTTCTTGTTTTCGGCAGCGGGCTCGTCATCGTGCCATTCTTGCAATCGTATTTGGTGGATCAGTACGGCTGGTTGTCGCAGCAGCAGTTCGTCGATGCTGTTGCCATCGGTCTCATGTCGCCGGGGCCGGTCGTGATAACGGCGACGTTTGTGGGTTATCTGCTTAGCGGCTTTGCAGGCGCGGTCGCGGCCACGATCGGCATTTTCATGCCGTCGATCCTCTTCACGGTGATCGGCACACCGCTTTTGCGGCGGTATCGGACCAATCCGCGGTTGCAAGGTTTCGTCATGGGCATCACCGTGGCCGTGGTCGGCGTTCTCATCGGTACATCGTATCTCGTCGGCCAATCGGTCGTAGTCGACTGGCTCACCGCGTTGCTTGCCATTGCAGCGCTCGCGGTTTGCTTGTTCGTCAAGCGAGTGCCGGATCAGCTCACGGTGGCGGCGGGCGGCATCATCGGATTGCTCGCATATCCGATGATGCACGTGGTCAAGTGAGGACCAGCGCGTGATATCGAAATCCAGCATCCTTCGGAGGGCGCTATGACGATCGAGCGACAGACGTTGTACCGCGATCTCATCGAATGGATTGTCGTTGCCGTCGCGATAGCCGGCGCTTGGCCGACCATAGCGTTCACAGCCGTCACGAGGCAGATTCCTCTCGCGCCGATTGTCACAGCCGTATTGCTGGCGATCCTCTATTGGCGTCTGGCAAGCGGTCTAGTGTGGGTATATTTCGGCTATCAATCGAGAATCGCCAAACTCAAAACGATACGTGCCGCTGCGCTTCGTCAGTCGCAAGCATCCACCTCAGATGCATCGGAGTAGCAATCAGGCGCACTCTGCGAGGGGAGCACCGGCCGGGCGAGAGGAAATGACCGAGTCCAATCGGAGGAGCTAATTGCAAGCAGTCATTCTTGTCGGCGGTGAAGGAACGAGGTTACGCCCGCTCACCCTCGCGTTGCCAAAACCCATGGCGCCGCTGCTGGGCAGGCCATTCATCGGCTGGATCATCGCGCGCCTCGCGGCCGAAGGGGTCGACGACATCATCCTTTCGTGCTGCTACCTTCCGGATGCCATCGAAGCGCACTACGGCGACGGCCGAAGCATGGGCGTCAGACTGCACTATGTCGTCGAGAACGAGCCCCTCGGGACTGCCGGAGCCATCAAGAATGCGCGCGAGCTCATCCACGGCCCCGTCTATATCTGCAACGGCGACATAATCACGGGCCTCGACCTCACAGCGCTGCGCGGAGCGCACGTGCAAAACAACGCCATCGCCACCATTCACACGCGCGAAGTCGAAGATCCGAGCCACTTCGGCGTCGTCGAAACGGCCGCGAACGGACGCGTCAAGCGCTTCGTCGAGAAGCCCGAGCCCGGACAGACCGACGCACGCGACATCAACGCGGGCACTTACATACTCGAACTCGACGCCGTCGACGCCATACCGGGCGGTCGAGCGGTCTCCATCGAGCGCGAAGTTTTCCCCGAGCTTATCACCCGCACCGGTCGTGTGTTCGCGGTGTCCACACAAGACTATTGGATCGATGTTGGCCGGCCGTCCACGTACATCCAATCCCACCGCGACATTCTGGATCGCAAGCTCGAACATCCGCTTGGCGTGGAAGTCGCGAATGACGTCTGGTCGGCGGACGGCGCGCCGTTACCGCACGGAGTCAAGGTGAGCGGTCCGGCCTACATCGGTCCGGGCGTCACTTTAGGAGCAGGTTCGACCATCGAACCGTATAGCGTGCTCTACGCCGGGTGCCGCGTGGGCGACGGCGCCACGATTGGGGCCGCCATTTTGTGGCCCGGTTGCGTAGTTGGGGCCGGCGCCATCGTCCGCGACGCAATACTCGGTCTCGACGTCGTGGTCGAGCCGGGCGCCACCGTGCCGCCGGAGTCGGTGCTTGGTCAGGGCGAGCGCGTGCCCGGCGCTGGGGTTGCGCGCTAGCGCACCGTGGACGCCCTCACCTCGCTCAACGACGACCAACGCGCGGCCGCACTTCAGACAGAAGGTCCCGTGCTCATCTTCGCCGGCGCGGGCAGCGGCAAGACGCGCGTCCTCACCCATCGCATCGCGCACATCCTCGAGGCCGGACTCGCGCCCGCGCATCGCATTCTCGCAGTGACCTTCACCAACAAGGCTGCCGGCGAATTGAAACGACGGCTGGCCGATCTCGTGGGCCCGGCGTCGGCGGGACTTTGGGTGGGAACCTTTCACTCGATCGGCGTTCGCATGTTGCGGCGCGACGGCGCAGCGGTAGGTGTCGCGCCGAACTTCGTCATCTACGACGACGCCGACCAGCGCACGCTTGTCAAAGAGATCCTGCGCGACCTCAACCTCGACGAGAAGCATTTCGCGCCGGGTGCCATGCTCCACAAGATAAGTCGCGCGAAGGAGCGTTGCATCACCCCGGAGGCGTACGCGAGCAGCTCCGAAGGCGAGCTCTCGCCCACGATCGCGTCGATCTACTTCGAATATCAACGCCGGCTTGGCCAAGCATCCGCTCTCGATTTCGACGACCTCATCATGCACGCGCTTTCGCTCGCCGAACGCCCCGACGAGATCGGCAACGCGTGGCGCGAACGTTTTTTGTACGTCTTAGTCGACGAGTACCAGGATGTCAATGAAGCGCAGTATCGCATGGTGCGGGCGCTTTCGAGGGGCTCGGGCAACATCTGCGTAGTGGGCGACGACGATCAGAGCATCTACGGTTTCCGCGGCGCGGACCACCGCATCATCCTTCGATTCGAGCGCGATTTCCCGGGAGCCGCCACATTCCGGCTCGAGCGGAACTACCGTTCGAGCGCCGCGGTGCTCTCGGCCGCGAACGCGCTCGTGTCGCGAAACACGCAGCGTCACCGGAAAAAACTGTGGACCGAACGCGAGGACGGCACACCCGTCACGGTTTACGCCGGCAACACCGATCGCGATGAAGCGCGTTATGTGGTAGATTCTATCCGCCAATCTATGCACGACTTTGGTCTTGGCCCCAACGACTTCGTCGTGCTGTATCGCACGAATGCCCAGTCACGCTCGTTTGAAGAAGCGTTGCTTGTCGAAGGCATTCCGTATCGCATCGTTGGCGGCGTCGGCTTTTACGCGCGCGCCGAAGTCAAAGATGCGCTCGGCTACTTGCGCTATATCGCCAATCGCAACGACGGCGTCAGTCTGCGGCGCATCATCAACGCACCCAAGCGCGGCATCGGCACGGCCACACTTAACTCTATTGCCGACGAGGGCGCGCGCCGCGGGCTCAATTTTGCGCAAGCACTCGCCCAGGACGAACTCGTCGCACAGGTCGCGCCAAAAAAGGTCAAAGATATCCGAGCGTTCATGCGCGACATCGAACGCTTCACGGCGCTTTCCGCGCTCGAAGGTCCGGCCAAGCTGATCGTAAGCGTGCTCGAAGAAACAGGTTACCTGCGCGACTTGCGCTCGGAGGATACGGTTGAAGCGAGGTCGCGGCTGGAAAATCTGCAAGAGCTCGTGGGCGTGGCGCGCGATTTCGAGGAGCGTGAGGGACCCGACCTCGACCAGTTTCTCGCCACCATCTCGCTGGTCTCCGACCTCGACCGGCTCGACGACAGCGAACGCTACGTCACGTTGATGACACTGCACATGGCCAAGGGGCTCGAGTTCCCAGTCGTGTTCCTATGCGGCATGGAAGAAGGGATTTTCCCCCACAATCGGGCGCTGCTCGATCCGGCCGACATCGAGGAAGAGCGCCGCCTTTGCTATGTCGGGATGACGCGCGCCATCGATCGCCTCACCCTCACCTACGCAAAACGCCGCCTCACCTTTGGAAGCGCGTATATGCATCCGCCTTCGAGATTCTTAGGCGAAATGACCGGCTTAGAATACCTCAACGCCCAGCCGGTGGCGTCGCTCGGGTTTGGCGGCAGTTGGGACGATGTTGCGTTGCCGGAGCCTTCGCTGCGCGACGATATCGAACTCCAAGCGGGCGACCACGTCGTCCACAAGAAATTCGGAACCGGCGTGGTGTTGGACGTCAAAGGCGCCGGCGGCGACGCGTTCGTGACCGTGAACTTCGATGAGGTCGGGCGGAAAAGCATCATGCTCAACTACGCCAAGTTGGAAAAGGTCGGATAGGATCGCCGCTTCGCCGACCGCGGCAAAGGTCCGTCGTTCCGGCGGTGGAACCTAACGCCGGGAATATGAATACTCCGATTCGCGTGGCGGTCGCCGGGGCACACGGCAAGATGGGCGCGTTCACGATTTCAGCACTGCGCGCTGCAGGGGGCATGGAATATGTCGGAGGACTTGTGCGCGGCGGCCCGGCCGACGCAAGCGAATACGCCGACCTATCCTCACTCGTCAGCAAAGCGCGGCCCGACGTGCTCGTCGATTTCTCGGTCTTTCCGGCAAGCAAAGCCATCGCGCTCGACGCGATCGGTCGCGGCGTGCGGCCGGTGATCGGCGCGTCCGGCTACGGTGCCGGCGACGTGCAAGAGTTGCGCGAAGCGGTCGCGAGCAGCGGCACCGGCTGCGTATTCGCGCCAAATTTCGCGATCGGCGCGGTGCTCATGATTAAGTTTTCGGTCGAAGCCGCGCGCCACTTCGGCGCCGTCGAAATTGTCGAGATGCATGAATCGGGCAAAAAGGACGCGCCATCGGGCACGGCCATGGCCACCGCGCGTGCCATCGGCGCCGTGCGCGCATTCGAACGCGCGCCGACAGCATCGGTGATCGCGCAAGGCGCCCGCGGCGCCGACGTGGGGGGCATCGGCGTCCACAGCCTCCGGATGCCCGGCGTGGTCACTCATCAAGAGGTCCGATTCGGCGGCGACGGCGAGCAGCTCACCATCATGCACGATTCCAGCTCACGATCGTCGTTCATGCCGGGCGTGCTCTTGGCGGTGCGGGCGGCAAAGGGTCTCACTTGCTTTGTCGACGGATTGGGAGAACTGCTTTGAACCGCCCGGCTCGTATCGCCATCGTCGGCGCGGCCGGACTTGTTGGTGAAACTCTCTTGCGCGTGCTCGAGGAACGCGGGTACGCCCCTGAATCCCTCGCGTTGTTCGGCGGGGAGCGGTCGGCGGGCAGCATGCTGACGGCATTCGGCAAACATTGGCCCGTGCGCGCGCTGCGAGAGGAGAGCGATCTCGCCGGCGTCGATGTCGCATTCTTCGCGGCCGATGCTGCGACCAGCACGCGGTTTGCCAAACCGGCGGCTGCGGGTGGCGCGATCGTCATCGATAAGTCGTCGGTCTTCCGGCTGGATCCGGCAGTCCCCCTAGTCGTGCCGGAAGTCAACCCCGGCGCGATCGCCGGCGCGCATCTCGTCGCCAATCCGAACTGCGCCGCCATACCGCTTGCGATGACGCTCGCGCCGATCGCGCGCGCGTTCGGCGTTGCCTGGACCAGCGTCGCGACGTATCAGAGCGTTTCCGGCGCCGGCCGCGACGCGCTCGACGAATTCCGCGCGCAAAGCGCCGGCTCGGACACCGTACGCGCGTTGCCGCGACGCATCGTCGGCAATGCGGTGCCCGAGAACGGCCCGTTCGACGAGAACGGCGACGGCGAAGAGGAACGGAAAATAGCCGCCGAGTTGCGCAAGATCCTCGCGCTGCCCACATTACCGGTCTCCGCTACATCGGTGCGAGTGCCCGTTGCCGTGGGCCACTGCGAAGCGATCGCGTTCGGCACGCGAGATGCGGCCACGCGCGATGAAATCGCGAAAGCGTTTCGCGCTGCTCCCGGATTGACGTTCCTCGAGGGCGCTGAGTATGCCACCGCGCTCGATGTGGCGGGCACCGACGACGTGGTGGTCGGACGGCTTCGGCCGGATGCGGCGCATCCCGGCGCGTGGCTGTGCTGGGTCGCATGCGACAACTTGCGCAAGGGCGCAGCGACGAACGCGATACAGATCGTGGAATCCATCGGCGCGGCAGCCGGAAAGATCGCAGTATAAGATGGAAGCGGCGCGCTTAGCGCGGACGATCGTCGTGCAGAAGTTCGGAGGATCATCGCTTGCCACGCCCGAGCTTCGCGAGCTGGCCGCGCAACGCGTGATGGCCGTGCTCGACGCGGGTAAGGCGGCGGTCGTAGTGACATCGGCCATGGGGCGCTTGCCCGCGCCGTATGCCACCGATTCGCTCGCAGCGCTGGCGCCCCGCGCGCAAGCCGGACCCAACCGGGATCTCTTGCTCGCGACCGGCGAGATGATCGCCGCCGGCGTTTTCGCCGAATTGCTCGGCGAGCGAGGCGTGCCTTCCCTCGCGCTCACGGGCGAACAAGCCGGCATCCTCACTGACAAGACGCACGGGGACGCCGCGATCGCCCGCGTCGACGCGGCGCGCCTTCACGCGCTGCTTGCTGCCGGCATCACTCCTGTCGTCGCGGGATTTCAAGGCGCTTCGGCGGACGGCACCATCACAACGCTCGGGCGCGGCGGCAGCGATCTCACCGCCGTCGCGCTCGCAAGTTCGCTCGGCGACGCGAAATTGGAAGTCTTCACCGATGTCGATGGCGTCATGACCGCCGATCCACGGCGCGTCGTCGATGCTCATACCATCGGCGCGCTCACGTTCGAAGAGTTGAGCGAACTCGCGGCTCACGGCGCGCGCGTCATGCACGACAAAGCGGCGGAACTCGCGCACAGCGCGCGGACGCCACTATCGGTGCGCAGTCTTCGAACGGGGTTTGGCACCGAGATCAGCGACGATGCGTTCATCGATCATTCACGTCCGGTGTCGGGCATCGCGACCATGGAAGGCTATACGTTCGTCCACGCGACTCCCGAGGCGGCCGGCGCCAAAAGCGGATGGGAACGCGACGCGTTCAAGAAACTCGCCGACGCGGAAATCAGCATCGATTGCGTGAACGTCAACGCGGCCGGCATATTCTTCATCGTGGCGGACAGGGAGTACGAGCGTGCGCACGCGCTGTTCGAGGATGGGCCGCTCGCTTTACGCGCACGCCGCGACTGCGCCAAGATCTCCATCGTCGGTGCAGGAATGCGCGGCACGCCGGGCGTGGTGTATCGCGTCGTCGACGCGCTCTCGCGCGCGGGCGTGCCGATCATCCATAGCACCGATTCGAATATCACCGTGTCGGTGCTCGTGCCGGGGTCGCAGGCAGGCGTCGCCGAAACGGCTCTCCACGATCACTTCGGTTTGAAAGGATAGGCGGCTATGAGAACCGGCCGGTTCGGACCAGTCGTCACGGCCATGATCACGCCGATGCGTGCGAACGGCGCCGTGCACTTCGATGAGGCAAAACGGCTCGCGCGGTGGCTGTGCGATCATGGCTCGACCGGCATCGTGGTGAGCGGCACGACGGGCGAAGGGCCGACGTTGACGGACGACGAGAAGGTCCGATTGTACCGCGAAGTTGCCGAAGCGGTCGGCGCTCGCGCCGCGGTCATCGCCAATACCGGCGGCAACGACACGCGAGCGTCGGTGGAACTCACGCGCCGCGCCTGTGCAGCCGGCGTAAACGCAATCCTGGCTGTCGGTCCGTACTATAATAAGCCGCCGCAGGCCGGTCTTGTGGCACACTTCACGGCCATGGCCGATGCTTCAAGCGTGCCGGTCATGATCTACAACATTCCGGGGCGCACCGCGGTCAACGTCTTGCCCGAAACCCTCGCCGTTCTGGCCGGTCATCCACGAATCCGGGCGGTGAAAGAATCTAGCGGCGATCTCATGCAGATCGCCGAGGTCGTCGCCCGCACGCCGGCCGACTTCGACGTCTACTCCGGCGACGACCATTTGGCGCTCCCGACAGCGGCGATCGGGGGCTGCGGCGTCGTGAGCGTGGCAAGCCACGTGGCGGGACCCCAGATCCGCGCGATGCTCGACGCCTTCGCGCGCGGCGAAAACGATGCCGCAGCCGACCTGCACATCAGCCTGCTGCCGCTCATCGGCGCGCTCTTCGCCGTGACAAGTCCGATCCCGGTCAAGGCGGCGGCGCGCATGCTCGGTTTCGACGCCGGCTCGTGCCGTCCACCGCTTTGCGAACTGACGAGCGATCAAGAGCGCGCGTTGACGGCCGCGATCGCGCCATGGATCGCGGTCCAAGCAGCGGCCGCTGTCGTCTGAATCGTTGATCACCGGTTCCCTATCTATTTTGGGCTGCCGCGTCGACGCCGTGGACACAGCCGCGGCCGTCGATCTCATCGGTGGCTGGCTGAACGAACGACGCGCAGCGCATGTGGTCACGTTCGGCGCCGAGATGGCCGCACTCGCCGCGCGCGACGGCCGTTATCGCGACGCGATCAACGCTGCTGATCTCGTTGTGCCCGATACCGTCGGCGTGATCTGGGCGTCCGGCGTGCTCGGCCATCGGCTGCCCGAACGCGTCGCCGGCATCGATCTCGTCGATCGCGTGCTCGAGACCTACGCGTCACGCGGTTTGCGCTTGTTCGTGCTCGGCGCTTCGGCCGGCGTCGCCGAATCGGCCGCGCAACTGCTCGCCACGCGTTATGAGGGAGTTGTGATCGCCGGCATGCATCATGGCTACTTCGCGGCCGACCACGACGATGACGTCGCGCGGCTCGTGCGCAGCGCGAACGCAAATCTCTTGCTCGTCGCGCTCGGCTTTCCGAATCAAGAGTATTGGATCCGCGACAATCTGCACGCGGTAGGCGGCGCTGTGTGCATCGGCGTCGGCGGCGCGCTGGACGTATGGGCCGGCCGCGCCGCGCGCGCGCCCGCCGCATGGCGCAGATTGGGTCTTGAATGGCTCTACCGTCTGTTGCGCGAGCCCAATCGCTTTCGTCGTCAACTCGCGTTGCCTAGATTTGTCGTGCTCGTGCTTGCGCAGGCCCTGCGCGGGCCCACCGCAAACCCACGAACTTGACGATGCGTGGCATGATCCTCGCGGGCGGTCTCTCAACGCGCCTGCAACCGTTGACCAGCGATATCCCAAAGCCGCTCGTGCCGGTGCTCGACAGGCCGGTGATCGGTCACGTCATCGACTACCTGCATGGGCACGGCGTCGACGATCTCGTCGTCAACGTGCATTACCATGCGGACGCGGTCGAACGCTACATCGGCGACGGCGGCGATTTCGGCGTGAGCATGACGTATCTGCGCGAAGCGACGCTGTTGGGTAGCGCGGGCGCGGTCAAGCAGGTCGAAGGTAGATTTCAATCGACGTTCGTCGTCATCGGTTGCGACGACGTCACCGATATCGATCTGCAGGCCGCGCTTGATTTTCACCGCGCGCGGCAGGCGGAAGCCACGATTGTGCTGCATGAAGCTGCCGACGTCTCGCAATACGGCGTCGTGATCACAGGCCCAGATGGGCGCATCACCGATTTCCAGGAAAAGCCGGCCAAAGGCACCGAGCGCAGCAACCTCGCGAACACGGGCATCTACATCTTCGAGCCTTCGGTGCTCGCCCGCATTCCCGCCTCGACGTTTTACGATTTCGGCAAACAGGTGTTTCCGGAGATGCTCGCGTCGGAAGCGCGATTCTTCGGCATGCGGCAGCGCGCGTATTGGTGCGACATCGGCACACCCGGCGAGTATCGGCGCGCGCATTTCGATGCGCTCTCGGGCGAGGTTCGGCTCACGCCCGGTCGCGGCGCTGTCGCGCGCGATGGGGTTTTGCTCGGCACCGGAGCAGTTGTCGACAGATCGGCCCGCGTCGAAGCGCCGGTTTGCATCGGCGCGGACTGCCGCGTCGGCGTGGGTGCGGTGATCGAGTCGTCGATCCTATGGCGCGGCGTGCAGATCGGTCCCGGCGCACGCGTGACGGACGCAGTGCTCGCCGATGGTGTGGTTGTGGAAGCGGGGTCTGTGGTAGAAGGCGGCGAGTACGGCCGCGGCGAG
>Ga0208849_1001803_pt1 | contig 13323 bp, 16 predicted proteins | sample NGESurdeep072012_10_FD_184470 | JGI IMG/M metagenome (GOLD analysis project Ga0208849, IMG submission 184470) | Arctic peat soil microbial communities from Barrow, Alaska - NGEE Surface sample 53-3 deep-072012 (SPAdes) | ecosystem: Environmental > Terrestrial > Soil > Wetlands > Peat ...
TGCCCTTGATCTCTTCGGTTTTGCCTCGAACTTTGTCCTTCATTTCCAATCTCCTTCAGGTTCACCGTGAAACCCGCTCGGACCGCGGGTGAGCCGTTCAAGCAGCAGGGCGATGCGCTTCTTAGCTCTGTTCAGTTGCCGATTCCAGCGAGAGCAGCAGGCGGATCAGTCGTAATCGCGTTCGAGGTCGCCATGCGTGCCACCGGAGTGCACAATGCAGGGCGATTTCCGATCCTGATGTCTTGACTCTGCGAATGGTGCTTGTGCTTCTCATCGCGATACAACACCTCCTGCTGCGATACAACACCTCCTGCTAAGGACAACCTTGGGCGCGGAAGTGACTTTGGTCTAGTGCCGGTGGTCCCACCGTTGGTGAGTACAAAGCCCTCAGACATGGGGACTAATGGTCGTGATCTGGCTGATCGGTCTGGTCCGCGGCCGCTCCACGACCTCCTGAGCGCCCCGAGTTGAACCAAGGGGCGCTCGCTGGCGCCCCCGTTTTCACGGGCTGGGGCGATTGCACGGGGGCCCCTTTCAGGTGAATTACTATCCACCGGTGTGGACTCAAAGACCGACCATTCCTACATGGGGCAGAAGGACCCCGGATTCTCTGACGCTTTCAATCCATTTTCGGGTCCCCCGGGAAACGCCGAGACCGGCCCCGTTGAGGCCGCTTTCGAACTCGAACTAACCCGTCCACCCCCTTCCAAAAAGGGTTCCGCTACCCTTCCCGAGGACGCCGGCATAGCTCAATTGGCAGAGCAGCTGTTTTGTAAACAGCAGGTTACGGGTTCGATTCCTGTTGCCGGCTCCACGCGTTTCGTATTAGGAATTGGCCCTCTTCCCCACCCGATAGCTATACCGTGCGGTGCCTGGATTTGAACTCGGAACTCGCTGTTTTCATAACCGCTGCCAGCGGTAGAGCATCCTCCGCAGCTCTCAGATCCTTCCAGCAGCTACCAATACCCCGTGGCCGATCCCAGATGGTCTGAAGGGTGCCGAGCACGGCTGGAAGATTGAGGCGGAGGCGGGCCACGCGTCGAGCATCAGCCAGCTTCACTGGATGGCCAGAGAGTCGAGCCCAGGTGACTGCTACCAGCTTGGCGCGATTATCGAGTTCGGCGCCTGTCCATTGACAACGGGAGCGGCGTCGGCGAGAGGGTAACGGCTGGGTAGACGGTGAGGAAGCTTCCAGCTGTCGTGCTGGTTGCGGTGACATTGAGCACGACGCTGGTGGCGCCCGCGGGCGCGCCCGGGACAACGCCGCCAAGGCGGGTATCCATCGGCCTAAAGGGACAAACACCAGGTACAAGAGCGGTAGAGCACCCAGGTTCGACGACGACGGCGACTCGAGGCGTTTGACTCGCAGTGGCATGGGGCGTTTGATTCACCCTGCCAACGACTTCCACCGGCTGCATAACCCAAGCCCAAGCACTCCCGACCACTACCGTCAATGCGACTAGGAGCAAAACTAGGCGCACAGTTCGCATGGCAGTGGCGTAGTCAATCAGGTAGGTCCATCCCGTCCCCACGCTAGTAGTGTAGTAAGGGGGGGCGGGGACATGATCTTGTCGACTTGCTCTTCGAGTTGCTCCGGCGAGAAGACTCGGTACCGGCTCGGCGAGTCATGCGTTTGAGTTGACCCGTTCAGCGGAAATGGAACTAGGAGGCGTGGAAGGGGCTGGGGGTGGTTCCCGATCTGCGGCTTGCTCAGAATCGGCTGTAACGTCGCGCTGGCGATCTCCAGCGTTGCGCATTTGTCTTGGACGTAGAAGAATGCGACCTTGGCATCTTTGGGCACTTCAGCCAGTTGTGGCGGCGGGGTCTCCCTCGACGGGCGTCAAGGAGTGAGCGACCTGCCGCGCATCCTACCGTATCACCTGAATTTGCTGGGAACTTGCTGGGAAAGTACTCAGAATGGTCTTATCAAGCAAATGTTTATAAGAGATGGAATTCGATGACCAATCGCATGCACCTGGCTCGGCTTGAGCGCGAGCTCGCCCGGCGTGGCTGGAATGCCACCGATCTGGCGAGGGCGTCCGGAATAAGTGTTGCGACCATCTCCGCAGCGCGCCACGGCCAGCGGGTGGCCAACTCGACCCTGTGCAAAATTGCGAATGCGCTGCTAGAGACGCCGGTGATTCCTGGGGTCGACGGTCTGCTGGGGCCCTCAGATGGACCGCTGGCCGACGGGCCGTTTGAGTATTGAAAACGCTCCAGGTACAGCTCGGCGCGATCTCGGCGTGCCTTTATGACCCTACTCGGGCCGAGCGACATGCTCGCCTATCTCGCGATGATGGCGCCGCGATTTGTGGAGCTTCGGCGAGTTCGGGTTCTGCTGTATAGATCGATATTTGTCGAACCCGAATGATATTTGCCATGACGTCGGCAACTTTGGGCTGACGAAGGCATCGATCTGAGCCAGCTTCTTCGCGAGGTCGTCCGGGGAGAAGGCCCGGTGACGACGCTGAGTCGCAGTGCTCACGCGGCTTGCCCTGGTCGGGGAATTCGACGTTGCCGACTGTCGCTCAGTCGATGGTGCCGAACGCAGAGTCGAACCATCCACGCGCTGTCGAGGGTGTAAAGCAGGCCGGCATATCGCCCAGCCCCGACGAGCAGCTTGTCTGCTGGAACATTGGGCTTCAAAGCGACCTCGAGTGTGCAGTGCTCACAAGGCTTGCCTGCCAACGCGGCACGATGGATGCGATGGGCGGCTTCATAAGAAAACGGCTTGGCCATCAGACCAGCTCGGCGAACGGCTCCTCCCAGGGCGTGACCTGCTCGACTTCGACAGCTTGGTCGAGAACACCCACATCCCCGTCCAGGCCGTCGAGCGTTACGTTTGCTCCCCGGCCGGGATTTACTAGATCAGGACTATTTGGTTGGATACTCTCTAACGAGCCCTCTAACGTTCCCTCTCCCTCTCCCTCTGTGCCGGTAGGTCCCCCGGTGTGTCCCTGGGGGACAGGTGGGGGACGTCCCGTGGGACATCACTCCTGCGGTGCCGAGCCTTCTTCTCCCGGGCGGCGGTCCGAGCGCCTTCTCGATCCTCGCGGCTGCGGCTGTACTCGAGGAAGTCCACGAGCTGGTAGTTGCCGTCATGGAGGTCGAGAACGATTGCCGCCAGCTCTGCCAACGCAGAGGCATCGGCGCCGGTCACTGCGTAGAGCATGGGGAGCACGACGCCTTCGATCAGGCCGTCCGTGAGCTGCTCGCAGGCGTGGTCGGTCATGGCCCAGAACAGGAGCTTTGCTGGCGCCTCGAGGCGCATGACTTCAGGGCGGCGCAGGAAGCCTTGCGGGAGTGATGTGTAAGGCCGCAGGCGGCGAGGCGCGCTCACGCGGCACCACGGACGGCGACTCGTTCAAGGTAGGCCGCGAGGTCTTCCGGCCGCACCCGCAACGACCTGCCGAGTCGCACGGTGCCGGCTGCGTGGGCGATCTCATATGCCTGGCGTTGGCCGCACTGACAGACGCGCTGGATGTCCTTGATCGTCAGGAGAGCCGGGAAAGCGAGCTCGACGATGTTGGTCGTCATCAGAGACCTGCTGTGGCCATTGGATCGCGGGCGGCCTCGAGCAGTCCAAGCCGGGCCAGGGTGTTAAGCAGACGATGCTGTTCATCGGGCTCGAGCCAGCGCCCGCCAGCGCGTGCTGAAGACGTTGGTAGGGGAGGCGGGATTCGCGGGCGACGAAAGCTTGGGTGATCCCACGGGAGCGAAGTAAATCGACGGTGATGTCGTTGAGGTCGCGCAAGGTATGTTTCCTCCTTGAGGGCGTGCTAGGGCTGAAAGTTGGGGTTCCTAAGAAGTTCGGCGCGTGGGTGAATCACTCCGCGCCTGGATGAGGGAGACGGCCTAAATCTCCGGTCCCTCTATTACATAGCGAGTCTTCACGCTTACGGCCGGGAGCGGCTCAGTCGAAGGTGTTGGTCAGGACCTCGCCGTAGATGCAGCGGTCAGGGGGGAGCTTTCGGACTCCGCCCACCAGTCTGACGATGAGGGCGCCGACTCAGTGAATGGCCAATCAAGCGTTCTCCTTGGTCACCGCGCTCGGCGCTCATCTACGCTGCGTAGGTGCGAAAAGCGACGCGCACCAAGCGCATAAATGTCAGGTTTACCCGCGGCGACCTCTGGCTCGATCTGGGCACGGAACCATACGAGCTGACGGAGGGCCTGCAAGGTGCGGTTGCGTGAGAACCGGACAAGGAATGGGGAGCGCCGAGTTCAGTCAAGTCAGCCACTTCATCGTGGAGTACGCGGAAAGGGTGCCTATAGATGTTGCAGTGGCGTTGCTAAGCGCTTGGATCTACGACAAGCTCAAGCGTCATAAGGCGCCCGAACAGCAGCGCAAGTTGTAGACGATGGCCCCCCATCTACGCAAGCCGATTAAGCGCACAGAGACACAGAAAGCGCGCAAATCGGAACATCGCGCACGGCGTCTGGCACGCCAGGAACAAGAGCGAGTCGCAGCAGAGGAGGCGCGGATCGTGTCGCTCTCGTTTTCGCGGAAGCTCGATTGGGCGAGCAAGCACATCGAGGGTCTGCGCCAACTGACACAGGCTTGGCTTGGCACTAACGCGTACACCCTCGTTCCGCAGACAAATGCCGGCACCGGCCGCACCGTGGTGCACGCCCGCATCAGCAAGCCACCTCCGCCTGAGTTGGCCCTCATGGTTGGGGACGCCGTTCACGCGTTGCGGGCCACTCTTGACCATCTCGCCCTGGAACTCGCCGTTGCGTTCCATCGCCCCAAGACCATCCCGGCCCAACTAGAAGAGACCTCTGAGTTCGTCATCATCGGCGTTGCAGACGAAACGCGGGGCGCACATTCCTTTGACAGTGCCGCCGGGAGCAAACTCAAGGGGATTGACCCGAAGGCTCGTGATGCGATTAAAGCCCTTCAGCCGTACCACCGCAAAGCCGCCTATTCCGAGCATCCGCTGTGGGTCATACATGAACTCGACCGGATAGACAAGCACCGCAGACTCAGCCTGACCGCATACGCGATGGGGGGCGTCGGGATCGGTGCAGGTCCGTCGGGATTCGCGCACATCGGCCACCTTCACATGGAACGGGCAGGACACTCGGGGCCGGTAGTCGACGGATCCGTAGTAGCCATTTTCACAGCGCTGAATTCACAGTTCCAAATGAACTTCACTCGCGATCTAACGCTCGCTGAGCCTTCCCTGCCAAACGCGCTATTTGTCGTTCAAACGCTCACGACCCTGCGCGACTTTGTCCGTACCGAAGTCGTGCCTACCCTCACGCCCTTCCTTTAGAGCCAGGCTTTCGAGCCGACCCAACGTAAACTCACCACGCGTGACAGATAAGCCACGGACATTACGCGCCGGCGGCGTGATCGCGACCACTCATTTCCTGCCGCAGCGTGGAATTCGCATCACCCGCGACGCGCTGCAAAAGATGGTGGATAGCTTCCGCCCGGGCGGACCCATCTTCAGCGAACACGGTGCCCGTCAGATCGGGCGGGCCAAGAGTCTGGAGCTACGCCCTCGACCTGATGGCGAGTGGGAAGTCTATGGCGAGGCCGACATCGACATTCCACTAGGGGAATCGGAGGATTCTGTCCTCGCCGATCTGCCCAAAGGGGGGTGGAGTATCGGGATCACGGAAGTAGGCGAGGATGCCCCGCCCGAGCCGGTGGCAATCATCGGCATTGACTCGCTTGCGTTCCATGACCGCGACCGCGAGGAGGCGCGCATTTCATTCGAGGCGATCCCGGTTTCTGTCTATGTGACCTGGTATCACCAGTTCGCCGAGGTTCCTCAGCCAGCGATAATTCTTGACCTGGTTCGGCATGCCTTCCTGAGCATGCCTCCTGAGGTGTGGAATCAGGTCTTCAAGACCCTTGAAGACGTTGTTGTCAGACTCATCTTCCGGGAGCCTAAGAGGACTACGCCGCTCATATTCCGCCTGAGAGCTGGCGACGTGCGGCTCAATGTAGAGGTTCCTCCCGAAGCCAATCCAGCAGTCGTGAGGGAGGTGTTTCGAGGTGCTCGGTCCCTCCTACGTCCGAGGAAGCGCCGGCCAAAGAATAGGCCCACGTAATCGCGCGTAATCTCGGCCATATAGCCAAGTCATATAGCCAAGCCGGGGACTTCCACGGCGCCACCAGGAGCCGCAGGGCGGTCACTCGAATACGCTAGGAGGCCCCGGGATACCCTGCGCAGGGGTCGGGTGGATTTTGTAAACAGCAGGTTACGGGTTCGATTCCTGTTGCCGGCTCCAACCTCGGCCGGCGATTGAATCAGGAGGGTGTTTGTGGACGCTCAGGAACGGAAGGCCTTGATCCGGCGGTATCGGGAGGGGCACAGCGCAGTGGTCGAGGCGCTTAAGGGTCTGACGGACGAGGAGCTCGATCGCTCCGCCAGCGATGAGTGGACGCCCCGGATGATCGCTCACCACCTCGCCGACAGCGAGATGACCTCGGCAATCAGGCTCCGGAGACTGGTCGCCGAGGACGGCCCCGTGATCAGCGGCTACGACGAGGTCCTCTTCGCCAAGAAGCTCACATCCGATCGCCCGATCGAGCCTTCCCTCGAAGCGATGCGCTGGGCGCGCGAGTCCACGGCGCAGATCCTGGAGCGGCTCACCGAAGAGGATTGGCTGAGGGCGGGAACCCACAGCGAGCGCAGCCGCTACTCGGTGGAGGACTGGCTCACCATCTATGCCAGCCACGGGCACGATCACGCCAAGCAGATCGAGCGCTCGCGAGGGCGATCGTAATGGCCAATACACACGCCCTTAGAGACGCCGCCCTGGCGAAGGCGAAGGCATCCCGCGACGCCGACCTCGCCGACCTCGTGGAAGAGCTTCGTATCCCGTCGGTCAGCACCTTGCCCGAACGGCGGGACGACTGCATCCGCAACGCGGAGTGGCTGCGGGATCGCATGGTCGCGCTGGGGATGAAGGTCGAGATCGTCGACGTCATCAAGGATGGCAACCCGGTGGTGGTCGCGGATTGGAACGGACGCCCAGGGAAACCCCACCTCACCATCTACGGCCACTACGACGTGCAGCCGCCCGACCCAATGGACGAATGGAAGTCGCCACCTTTCGAGCCTGAGGTTCGCAACGGTCACCTCTACGCACGAGGGTGCGCCGACAACAAGGGCAACCACATGGCCACCCTCAAGGCGGTCGAGCACCTCTTCGCCGCGGGTGGACCACCGGTCAACCTCCGCTTCCTGATCGAAGGTGAGGAAGAGGTCAGCGGCGAGTCCTTGAAGCGATACCTGCGCGCGAACGGCTCAAAGCTCAAGACGGACTCGGTCTTGATCTGGGATGGCGGCTTCGACGAGGCCGACAACCCCACCCTTGGCACCGCTCTCCGCGGCATCCTTTATGTGGAGCTTCATGCCAGCGGCGCCGCAGTCGACCTGCATTCCGGAATGTACGGCGGCGTGGCGCCCAACCCCATCAACACACTGGCTCTTGTCCTCGGGGAGCTCAAGGATCGCAATGGACACATCACCATTCCGGGCTTTTACGACGACGTGCGCCGGCCCAGCGACGAAGAGTTGGCGGATTGGAAGAAGAAAGACGAGCACTACGTCCGAATGATTCAAAAGGTGTCGGGAGCGCGTGCGTTGGAGGGTGAACCAGGTTTTCTCGGAATCGAGCGAACCGGCAGCCGGCCGACACTGGACGCCAACGGCATCATCGGCGGATTCACCGGCGTCGGGGAGAAGACTGTGATTCCCGCACGTGCGATGGCAAAGGTCAGCATGCGGCTGGTACCCGACCAGGACTGGAAGGCGATCCTGTCGTCCCTGGAGAAATACGTCAACACGCTCACAACTCCAGGAGTGGAGATCAAGGTCAAGCTACTCGGCTCAGCCCCGCCTGTAGTGTGCGACGTCAATCACTCCGCTGCCAACGCGCTCCGATCCGCTTATAGCGAGGCCTTCGGCAAGGAGACAGCTCTTGTTCGAAGCGGTGGCTCGATCCCCGTATCGCTGGACTTTCAAGAGGCGGTCGGTGCGCCGCTGATGATCAGCGGGATCCCGCAGGCTGACGACGCCGTCCACTCACCGAACGAGCACCTGGCGATCGACCACTACCACACAGGCATCGAGGCGATCATTCGCTTCATCTGCAAGTTGGGCGAGTGAGCGGTTCCTAGGCCGACTTGGCTCTCTGCTGCAGATCCGCCACGCGCGCGTCCCAATAACCGAGGCGCTGGCGGAACCTTTCCGCCTGGGCGACAACGACAGGAACGTTAGTGAGCTCGACCTCGCGTCGAGCTGTATCCGATTGGGTCAGCATCAGCTCGCGGATGCGCGCCAGCACCTTCTCCTCCATCGCGAGGATCTCGGTGTAGACCTCGCTCCAGTAGACGGCCTGTACCAGGTTCGCATCGCCTGGTACGCCTTCGCCGTCCATTCGCTTTGTCCAGTCGCCACCGCGCTCCGCCGCATCCACGTCTGGTCGATCCCTTTTGCTCAGAGTTTTAGCCATCTTTCGTACGTTGTACGGGCCTTGCCGTAAGAAGTTCAGCAACAAACGCTCCCTTCTCGATTCCAATTTTGTTCCGTGAGACATTGCACATAGAACAATCGCTGTCTTAGAATCGGCTGAAATGGCACCTCCTACCAGGGTGCGGGCGGGGCGTCCCCTCGAGGGTGAGGACCTCAAGACCACTCACTGGGAAGACGCCCGGCACTGGATGAGCATTTACGCCGACCTGCTCGAGTTCAAGCGGGGCTTGCTGGATCGAGTCGAGCGGGACGTAGCGGCCCTGCGGCCGGAGGCTCGGAAAGCAGCGATGGTCGACCTACAGATAATCGACGATCAGATGCAGGGGTACCAGAGGCGTCTCGACCTCTGGTACAAGCGCATCTGGGACCTTCAGGGCTTGTGGCTCGACCCGACCGGGCGGATGATCAGGCATGAGGGCCAGGGCATCTCACTGACGAAGCGCGAGTTCCAGCTACTTCAGTTCTTGCTGAGTCACCCCCACCGGTACTTCACGACCACCCAGATCCTTGGACAGGCTTGGGCCGATCCGGCGCTTTTTCCTGAAGAGGTGCGCAACTACATAAGGCGCCTGCGCAAGATCCTTGCCAACCTCGCGATTCCAGTCGACATAGTCAACAAGCCGGGGCGAGGGTACTCGCTGATCTTCCGCCCCTGACAGGGCCGGCGAGAAGCCGGACAGTCACTCCCCACTCGGCGTTTCAGGCTCGCTCCAAGAAATTTGGCGGCGACGACGAGACCTGGCTACTCGAGCTGGCCCCGTCGCGAAGACCTATCCACCCAGCTTCGTCAGCAGCGCCCGGCTGTCCGGGTCGTAGGGGTCCAGCGACAACGCCCGACGGGCGGCCGCCAATGCGGCGGCATGATCGCCGAGGTGCTCGTCGACGATGGCGAGGTTTTGGAAGGTCTCAGGGAAATAACTGCCCAACCGGGCGGCGGTCTCGTATGCCTCGCGGGCAGCGGCCCAGTCGGCATCGGGGGCCGGAAGGCCATTCGCGTCCTGGTTAAGCGCGTCATTCCCGGCCTCGACTGCGTAGGTGGCTTCGTACGGGGCAAACGACCGGGCTTGCGCGATCGCAGCGCGAGCCTCAGCGAGCGTTGGAGCGGCCTGGGAATAGTAGTAGTCGGCATCGGCGAGGTAAGGCAAGACGATGGCCGGGATGGCCAGGGCCGCCAGGGCCAAGGAGCCGGCCGCCAACGTTGGAATTGCGACGCGACGCGGGAACGCCACAACCCGCGCCGATTTGAGGTCGGGCGCCCAAGTCACCACAGCTGCCGCAGCGAAGAGCCAGAAGGGCACCGCGGTCGGGATGTAGGAGAAATCGACCTGCATCGAAACCTGATAGGCGACCCAGCCGGCGAACAGGGCAACCGCGCCGCGCTTGTGGCGGCCTGCCCAGAACGCACGCACGAACGCCACCAGGATCCACAGGTAGGCGAGGAACCCCACAACGCCCTGCGTCGCCAGCACACCAAGCGCCTCCTCGTGAGGGTCGGTGTAGAGCACTGCATTGCGGTTTGAGGTCTGGAACAGGGGGAACACGAGGGCAAAGTTGTCGGGGCCGTAGCCGAGAACCGGCCGGGAGGCAATGACCGCCGGCGTGTCCTTCCAGACGGCCAAGCGCTCGGCAATGCTGCCGGAGCTCAGGTCCACACTGGAGACGATGCGCGAGTAGATCGCGTTGGCGATGCCGCCTTGCGCGCTCGAAGGTCGCAGCGCCACAATTCCGGCGAGAGCAGCAAAGCCAATCACCAGCACGGCTGCGAAAGCAATCAACGGCATTGGGCGAAACCGTCCCCCACGCAGAGCCAGCACGACGGCTATGCCTACAACGGCACCGATCCAGGCGGACCGAGTGAACGTTGCCAGCAGGCCGAGGGAGAGCACTATCACAAGGTTCGCGGCCAACAGCCGAGTCAGGAATGGCCGCCGGCTGACGAGCTTGGCGAAGGCAATCGGCAGCAACATCGCCAGGAAAATGCCCAGGAAGTCCGGATGGGCCATCGTGGCGTCGGCGCGAAAGTAGGCACCCGATTGTCCAAAGTACCCGGCGCCAAGCACGCCGAGTACGGATTGCAGCACAGCGACCACGGCAATCAGATAGCCACTGAAGAGCAGGCTCCACGTCATCCAACGGGCGTCGCGTTCCCCCGACATCAGCTGGACCGCCAGCCAAAAAAGGAGCGCGTAGGTGGCGATCGTCAGGAGCCCTTCCCATCGGTCATAGACACCGAAGATCGCGACATTGCGGTTCAGCGCGAAGATGGACGAGATCGCCGCTGAACCGATGAACGCCAACAGCGGCAGATCCAGCGCCGTCCGCTTCCAGGTAACCGATCCCTGACGCAACCAGCCGGCGACCAGTACGACTGTCAACACCATCACGAGCAGCCTCGCAAGCAGGAGCTTCGGCAAGACGAACTCGTCGACAGTGTTTGGCAGGAATGAGAGCGGGATGAGGAAGACCGCCACGGCAAGAATCCAGCGTGCGAGGGGCGACCCGGCAGCCGTTCTCTCGACCTGCGTCTGAACTGTCTCAGACGCTACGTCAGTCCGCATAGACCAGCGGCCTAAGGAGGCCTAAATAGCTATGAAAACGCCTCAGCGACTGGGGCTAATCCGAATCGTGGTCGGTGTCGCCACCACAGTTATGGTGCTCGTGACCTGGCGTCGCATCCCTGTCCTTGGGCGGCTTGCACTTGTGGTCGCCCTTGTCTTTGTCTTTGTCTTTGTTCTCTTTTGCTTTGTTGGTAAGGGTCGTGCCGGTACTGCTGTTCTGGTTGCCCGTCTGGTCGGAGTGACCGGAAACCGCCGACACCGCGGAATTGAACGCATTAGTCGTTTGGGCCTTTCCTGAGGTTGAGGTGGCCGAAACGCCCACCACACCCACGAGCAAGAGGCTCGCCACGGTAAACCCCACAACGGCAAGACGAACTAACCCCCGCATGGCTGGGATACTACCCCAAACAGAACAGGAGGTCAATGGTCAAAAACCATGTATAAGTGGCTTAACGGGGTTCCTTTTGCTGTGGGGTGTAACCGGGCCCAATTTGATTTCAAATTGTCGACAAAGCCGTGCTAACCTCCTCCTACGTCCCCGTTCGAGCGGGGCCGCGGGAGTAAAGGGGGCTAGCGCTTGGCTGCTGCGAATGATGTCGACGTCACTGGAGGCTATTCGGCACTGAGCCAAAGGGCGTCTCTACAGCGGCTCGAGTCCTGCCGTACAGCACTCAACGCTAAGCGAGTGGTTGACATCGCAGGGGCCATGGCCTTCGGAGTCCTTGCCCTGCCGGCGATGGCCCTAATCTGGGCTGTGATCAGGCTGGACTCGCCGGGCCCCGCCCTATTCCGGGCCAAGCGGATCGGCCGCGGTGGAAAGACTTTCTCCATGTACAAGTTCCGGACCATGATTCATGGGGCCGACGAGAGGCTGCACGAGTACGCCCACCTGAATCTCGCGAATGGCATGGTCAAGATCCCGAACGACCCTCGAGTGACCCGAACGGGCAAATGGCTGCGCCGCTTCAGCCTCGACGAGCTACCCCAGATCTACAACATCCTCGCGGGCCACATGAGCCTGGTCGGGCCCCGGCCACACGACGTGCACGACCTGCCTCAGACGGGCTTTCAGGACGAGCCGAGGTTCGGGATGAGGCCTGGGCTCACCGGCCTGTGGCAAGTGAGTGCCAGGTCCGACCCCAGCCTCGAAAGCCGCGTTCGAATCGATCTGGATTACGTCAACCGGTGGTCGCTGGTGCTGGACGCAAAGATCCTTGCCAGAACGGTGCCAGCGGTGGTGTCAGGAGCAGGTGGGAAGGTGCAGCAGACGACCAGCCCGACACAAGTAAGCCCGATAGCGAAGGCTGGCATCGGTTCAAATGCTTCGGTCGGGCCGACCTCTGGCATGCAGCTCGCCGACCTCACGCCCGACCCTCAGGAGTAGACGCTCAGAGTTCGTCTACGTGAGGCGGTGGAGGTCTTAAGTACCCCACTTCTTCGGCGACTTCTCTTCGAGCGCCGCGCGATCGGGCTGATCGGTTGAGCCGGCTTTCTCAGCCGAATCATTTTGGGGTGAGCCATTTGCTTCGCTGAGTTGTAGTCCCGAAGCGGGCGGTGTGCCGTAGTTCCCGTAACCGTACGCGTAGGAGAACGAGCCGCGGGACGCTCGCACCTTGTTCATCACGACCCCAACGCCGTGGGCGCCCACTCGCTCCAGCAATTGCTTGGCATGCCCGAGGCCAGGAAATGTCGTGCGCCCCTGCTCCACCACCAGGATCGTCCCGTCAGCGGCAGCGGCGAGGATCGCCCCGTCGGTCACTGCGTTAACCGGCGGAGTGTCCAAGATCACGTACTCAAAGTCATTCTTGAATCTCGTCAAAAGCTCTTTGATGCGGCCAGAACTCAACAATTCGGATGGATTTGGCGGTATCGGGCCCGAGGTGACAAGCCAAAGGTTTGGCACATCCTCGACCGGGGCGATCGCCGCGCTCTCTGCGACGTCTTGAACAGCCAGGTTTGACAGCCCGACGTTGCGGATTCTCCCGAAGATCTTGTGCAGGGACGGGCGCCTGAAGTCGGCGTCGATCAATAGCGTCCGCTGGCCCGCTTGTGCGAGCACGACGGCTAGGTTCGCTGCGGTTCGAGACTTTCCCTCTCCAGGGCCGGACGACGTGACCACGATTGTCTTGAGTTCGTGATTGATCGTCGAGAACAAAAGATTTGTCCTTAGGGCTTTGTAAGCCTCAGAAGCAATCGACTTGCTGTCCAGGGCGACGAGTTCCGCCCGCTTGCCCTTTCCCGCTAAGGCAAATGCGATGTGGCCGATC
>Ga0208849_1001804_pt1 | contig 13316 bp, 10 predicted proteins | sample NGESurdeep072012_10_FD_184470 | JGI IMG/M metagenome (GOLD analysis project Ga0208849, IMG submission 184470) | Arctic peat soil microbial communities from Barrow, Alaska - NGEE Surface sample 53-3 deep-072012 (SPAdes) | ecosystem: Environmental > Terrestrial > Soil > Wetlands > Peat ...
GGCCGGCCGGCTTCGGCAATGCCATCGGACGACATCGGCGCGGCGCTGGAGGCTTCGCTCGGCGATGAGATGGCGGCCGACAACCTGATCTTCTACAGCTCTGCGCAGGACTGGCAGCTGCGCTCGAGCGAAGTGGAGGCGCTGCGCAACCGCTGCGCCAGTCTCAAGGTGCAATTGCTCAGTTCCGGGCCATTGCCGTTGCTGGCGCCGCAGCTGGTGGCGGGCGAGTTCATCAATCTGCTCAGTGGCGAGTTCGCGCCGCAGATCGCCGTCGGCAGCGGCTGGCGGCGCTGGCGGCTGGCGGCGGTGCTGGCCGCAGCGCTGTTCGCCGTGCACGTGGGCGGCCTGTCGCTGGCATGGCTGCAGTCGCACCGCAGCGAACGAGCGCTCGATGCCCAGATCGGCGAGATCGCACGCAACGCGCTGCCGGGGGATTCCGGCGTGGGTGCCGTACGCGCGCGCGTGGAACGGCGCCTGCTCGCGCTTCAGGGTGAGTCGGGCAATGCCGGTTTCATGCCGGCGCTGGCAGCACTGGCGCAGGCTCTGGGTAGCGCGCGTGGCACCTCGCTGCAGGCATTGAGTTATCGCGACGGCGGTCTCGATCTAAAGCTCAAGGCCGGCGATGCCGAGAGCCTGGAGCGTATCGATCAGTCGCTGCGCAATGATGGCTGGCAGGCCGATCTGACTTCCGGCGGTGCCGCCGGCACCGGCTATGAGGGCCGCATACAGATGCGCCGCGCCGGCGCCAGCCCAAGGGCGCGAGCGCGATGATGCAAGCGCTACTGCAGTACTTCGCCAAACTCGATGCGCGCCAGCGCAATATCGCGATCTTCGGCGCGGCCGCGACAGTGCTGCTGCTGATCCTGGTGGTGGTGCTGCCTCTGCAGCGCAGCGTCGGCGCCGCGCAGCAACGCGTCGAGCGCAAACGCGACGATCTGGTGTGGCTGCAATCCATGGCGCCGCAGCTGGCGGGCCTGCGCACCAGCGCTCCGCCACCGCTGCATGAATCCCTGGTGGTGCTGGTCGATCGCACTGCGCGCCAGTCCGGACTGGAGAAAGCACTGGTTGGCAGTCAGCCCAGCGGCGATGGCGGCTTGAATGTGCGCCTGGAGCAGACGCCATTCGACAGTCTGGTATCCTGGCTGGCACAGCTGCGCGAAAGTTACGGCGTGCGCGTCGACTCCGCCGTGGTCGATACCGGCAATGCCGTCGGCACCGTCAATGCGAGCCTGGTCCTGCACGCGCCCTGATGTCGGCAAAATCCGCGATCTTTCTCGCCGCCGCGATTTTCCTGCTGACGGTGCTGGTGCGCCTGCCGGCAGCGGTGCTCACATTATTTCTGCCCGCCACGGTTCATTGCCAGGCACCGGCCGGCACGCTTTGGCGCGGCGCCTGCGGTGAATTGCGCAGCGGCTCACTGGCGCTGTCCGACGTGCGCTGGGTATTGCATCCCCTGACACTGCTGCACGCGCAGGTTTCCGCGGATATAGCTAGCGATGATCCACGCGCCAGCGGTCGTGCGCAGATCAAGCTGCAGAGCGATGGCGATCTCGAAGTCCGGGCACTGAACGCTACGCTGCCGCTGCAGGGCGGTTTAAGTCTGATGCCCGTCGGCTGGAATGGCACGCTGGAACTCGCGATCGAGCAGGCCAGCATTCAGGGCGGCCACCTCGCTGCGGCGCAAGGCGTCATCAGCGTACGGCGACTACACCGCGACCAGCCACCTGCCGATCTCGGCGGCTTCGAACTGGATTTTCCCAACGCCGAGCCGATGACCGGCAATCTGCGCGATATCGATGGACCCCTGTCGCTGCAGGGTGTGCTGCAGCTCTCGCGCAGCGGCGGCTATGAGCTTGATGGTACCGTGGCAGCGCGCGACGCCTCGAGCAGCGATCTGCAGCAATTGCTGCAAATGCTCGGTCCGCCCGATGCGCAGGGACGGCACGTGTTTTCTCTGTCCGGCACTCTTTAGCCATCGAGTTCGCGAAACACTCCCAGCAACGGGAAGTACAGGGCCGCGTGCACCGGCTCGGTCCCGAGACCTGCGGCCAGGGCGGCGTAGCGGCGCATCTGCCCACGGTATCGCTCCAGCTCGCTGTCGATGAAAGTCTCGATGGCGCCACCTTCATGGCGGCTGGTCTTGTAGTCGACGACCCAGCGCTGCCCGTGTTCATCCAGCAGCACGCGATCGAACACCACATTGACGATGCGCCCTTGGTGCACTCCGGTCAGTCGCCACTCGCTGTGGGCCTGGGCGTGACTGCTCGAGAGCAGCCAGCGTCCGCGAGGGTCGGCGAGCGTGCGCTCCAGCGCCTCCAGGATCAGCGCCTGGCTCTGCGGTTGCTCGGGCAAAGACACACCGAGCTCGGCAAGCCACGTGCCGTAGTACGACGCGCGTGACTGCAGGTCCTGCGCCTGCGGTAACACCCTGGTTCCGGCCAGTCGATGCAGTTCGGCATGAACGATGGTGCCGATCGCGCGCGCGCTCAGTCCTACCCAACTGTATTCGGGGGTGTCAGCGGTGACCGGAGCCGACAACAATAGGCGTCGGGGCTCAGTCGCGGCCGGCGGCACCGGCAAGCGCCACGCCGCCGGCAAGCGCCACAATGGCGCTGTGTCTTCGGGCGCCTGCAGCGCGACGCCCGCGGCTGCCGTCAGGGCTCGGAAATCACGCTCAATTGCCGGCCACAGAATCTCCAGCAATGAACCGGCCACTGGCGATGCTGGTGTCGCAGGCACCGTCGCCGGCGCGAGCGCACCCAGCAGATGCAGCTGCGCGCGCGCCCGGGTCGCGGCGACGTACAGCAACCGCACCCGTTCCAGCCGGCCGCGCGCGCGTTTCAGCCCCTTGATATAGGACGCCAGGGAGCCGTCGGGCTCCTGTTCGCCCGAGCGGATCGGCGCCAGCAGCAGGTCGGTGCCTTCGCCCGCGCGCGGCAGCTCGATCCAGTGCAATAGCGGATCGGTGTCGATGGCGGTCCTGCGGCCCAGACCGGGCAGGATGACCACATCCCACTCCAGTCCTTTGGCCGCGTGCATGGTCATGACTTCAATGGCCCCCGGCTCTGGCGGCGCCGCGGAGAACAGCGCCTCAGTGACGCTGCACATGGCTTCGCCGGCCAGAGACTCGGGCTCGTCGTGCAAGGCCAGCGCGTCGATGAAACGATGCGCGTCCAGCCGCTCAGCGGCGCTGCGGTAGATCGCCGGGCCGGCCAGACGCAGCCACGCGCGCTCTATGCGCTGCCACAGCGGCCAGCCGCGCTCCGCCCCAAGGATCGACGGCTCGAGCGCCGTGCACAGGCGCGCAACACGGGCATCGCAATGCGCCTGCCGCGCATGCGCGCTCAGCGCTGCGAATACATCGCCGTCGACCCCGGCCAGCAACTGCTCGAGTTGCGCCAGCGTCAGGCCGCACCACGGCGCTCGCAGCAGCGCCAGCCAGGCGGTGCGGTCAGCACCATGCAGCAGCGCGCGCGCCAGCGCCGACAGGTCGCGGATCACGGGCCGGTCGCGCAGCCGCTCCAGGTCAACTCCGCGCAGAGCAAAGCCTGCGGCGCGCAGCTGTACCACGATGGCGGCGGCGTGATCGCGTGCGGCCACCAGCACCGCGATCGATGCCAATGGTGACTGCGCGCGTGCGGCGCGCACAATCTGCACCACGCGCGCGCCTTCCGCAGCCATATCGCCAGCTTCAATGCGATGCAGGCTCACGGCCTCGTGCAACTCGTCGGCGCCGCCGCCGCCGGCGACCACTGACGGCAGATAACGCACGGCAGCGAGCCGCGCATCATCATCGGCCGGAAACAGCTGCTCGAAGCGCTCATTGATCCACGCAATCAGCGGCGCACGTGACCGAAAATTGCGTCGCAGCTGCAGCATCTCCAGCCCGATATTGCCCAAACCATGGTCACGGACGTGCAGGAAAAGTCCCACCTCGGCCTCGCGAAAGCGGTATATCGACTGCATCGGATCGCCGACGATGAACAGCGTGCGCCCATCCCCCGGCTCCCAGCCGGCCGTCAGCGCGCGCAGCAGCTCGAACTGATCGAATGAGGTGTCCTGGAACTCATCCATCAGGATGTGCCGCACGGCGCCGCTGGCGCGCAGCGCGAAGTCGCTGGGCTCGCCCTGTTCGCTCAGGGCCTGCCGTGCCGCTGCGGCAACGTAGGGATAGTCGACCTTGCCGTACTCGGCGAACAGTAGTTGCAGCTCTGCGGCCGCGCGTGTGAGCAGCAACGCCAGAGCCTCCACCGCCGCCTGATCGGGGGCGCTCAGGGTCGCATCGGGCAGCGCGCGCACGGCACACAACGCGGCTTGCGCGCCTTCGTGCGCGGCCATAGCGACGATCCAGTCCGACGCCTGCTGTTTGATGGCCTTGTCATTGGGGCTGAAGCCCTCGCGGATGGTCAATCGGCGGCGCCATGAGCCGGCATCGGTCATGGCCAGATCGCACAAGGCGCGCCAATGCGCCAGGCTCGGCGGCTGCGCATCCAACGCGCAGGCACGGCCGGAGTGCAGCCGCCTCAGCAATTGCTCGCCCTCGCGCAGCAGAGGCTCCGGCAAGCGCGCAGCCGCGCCCGCCAGCTGCGTGCGCAATACCGAGTCCAGACTGTCCGCCACGCGCGCGGCCAATCCGCTGCTGCGCGCATCGAGCACGCGCGGCAACCAGTGCGAGCGCCGCCCGAGCATCTCGGCGAGCAATTGCTCGAGCCGGCGCCAGCTGTTATCCAGGCGCCCGAGCAACAGCTGCGCGGCCGCTCCGGCATCGGCTTCCTGCAGCGCATCGCGCAGCGCACGCCGTGCCGCGCGCCGATACAGCGGCGCAGGCGCGGGCGTGATATCCAGCTGCGGCCCGCAGCGCGCCGCAATGGGCAGCGCGCTGGCGAGCCGATGGCTCAGTGCATCGATGGTTTCGACACGCAGTCGCGAGGCATTGCGCAACAGCTGCCAGTCGCGCATGCGATCCTGGCGCGCCACCGCCCGCAGCAGCTGCCTGTCGATGCCCGCCATGTGCCCGCCGTCCTCGGCGGCGTGCAGCGCCGCGATGATGCGGTGGCGCATCTCTGCCGCCGCTTTGCGGGTGAAGGTAATGGCCAGGATCTGCTCGGGGCTATCGGCGTTCGCCAGCAACGCCAGGAAGCGTGCGCTCAGTACCGTGGTCTTCCCGGATCCAGCGGGTGCCTGCAACAGCACGGAACGATGCACCTCGAGCGCCTCGCGGCGCGCGCGCTGATCCAGAACCAGCGGATCGGGTGCATTCATGGCGGCGGGACGCCGGTAAGCTGAATCCGGCAGAAGGACTGCAGATGACAGCTATCGCACGCGCCCGGTTGCGGCTGCACGGCCGCAAATCCGGACAGAAATTCCTGTACCAGGCCGCGAAGCTGCTCGCGCCAGCGCTGCAGCAGCGCTGGCCACTGCGCTTCGCCCGCCTCCAGCGCCCGCAAGCCCGGCAGGCGCCCGGGTTTGTCGGCGATGCCGCGCAGCTTCGGTCCCTCGCGCCCGAGGTACAGCGACAATACCGCGGCGGTCGCATCGCCCGCTGCCATGGCGTAGGCGGGTAGTTGCGGCAGCGTTGGCCGTTCGGCCAGCGCATCGAATGGACCGGCAGCGCCACTCTTGTAATCGATCACGAGCAGGCGTCCATCGGCCAGCCGATCGACCCGGTCGAGGCGCAGCTGCAAGGTCGCGCCGGCGATGGCGTAGGGTTGCGGCCACTCCAGCTGCGCGATCTCGAACGGCTCGCGCTTGAGCTCCCACTCAATCAGCAGCAACAGCAGCTGCATGGCACGCTCGCCTTCGCGACGCAGCACGATGGGCTCCATGCACACGGGAGCGCGCTGGGCGGCCTTGGCCAACGCGCGCTCGACGCAGTGACTGACCAGCGCCAGGGTTGCCGTTTCCGGGCGCTCGCGCAGTTGTGTCAGGTTCCCGGTAGCGCGCCAGAAAAGCTCCAGCGCGTGGTGCAGGATCTGACCGCGAACACGTGGATCGATGCCGGGCGCCGGTTCGGGCAGCGGCTGTGCCTGCAGCCGCAGCAGTGCGAAGCTGCGAAATGGACACAGCGATTGCAACTCCAGCAGGCGCGTGCCGCCGCGCAGTACGCGTTCTCGAGGCCACGCCGGACCGGATGAATCGCGCCACTGTTCCAGCTGCGGGGCGCCGTCTGCCAGCCAGGATTCAATCTGGAACGGAGCTGCGGCCGGATTTTCCGGGGCGGGCGCCGGCGCTACGGCCGCCGCCTCCGCGAGCAATGGGCTCGGATCGTGCGGCATATCCCCATCGCTGCGCGACCAGCTCAGTGCCAGCTGAGCGCTCGCGCGCCGCCAATGCTGCAGCGCCAGCTCCGCCGCCTGCAGCATGCCTGCAGGACTCGCCATCGGCATGGCGGCCGCCTGCTGCAGCGCCCAGGGGATCAGGGGATCCGGACGCGCGGCTTGAGGCCATGCCTCGGCTGTCATACCGGCCACCCAGATGGCGTCGTAATGCACGATCGGATCGTCGAGGCTGGCGGTGACCGTCACCGGCACATCGTCACTTGCAGGCTCGAACGCCGTGCGGGCGGTGAGTTGACGCAGAATCTGCAACGCCTGCGCCGGTCGCAAAGCGCCTGTCGCAACGCTGATGCCGGCGAATTCGCCCAGCAACTCATCAAATCGAACCCGCACCTGCTGTTCATCGCTGTTGAGGCCCATGCCTGGCCAGCCGCAGCCCGCGAGCATCTGTGCAAAGCGTTGCGCCCACTGAGCCGGCGACGCGGGGGCCGGCGACCCGGTCGTGAGTGCTGCGAGTAGCGCGCTCAACGCCAGGCCGTCGCCCTCGCCCAGCTCGTCGCCCAGCGGCTCGACCAATGATTGCAGTAACGACAGCTGCGCGCCGTCGATATTGTGTTCGCGCAGCCACAGGTCGATGCGCAGGCGCGATTCGCGCCCGGGCAGATCCAGAAATGGCGAGCGCAGCAGCGCGCTCAACATTGGGAAATCCGCCTCGCCGGCGGACAACGCCAGCAGGTGCAACGCCGTCGCGATGAGCGAATAGTCCCGCAACGGCTGCCCGCCTTCGATGGCCAGCGCGCTGCGCACGGCCGCCGGGCCAGGCTCGAGCAGCGAGCGGTAATCCAGGCGCTGCGAGAGCGCGCGCAGCCAGCGGTGCCGCTGTTCGCCCAGCCGCAGCACCACCAGCAGCACGCGCGCGTCCGGATCGCGCTCCAGTTGCCAGGCGCACCATTGGGCCGCGGCTTCGGCTTCCAGTTCAGGATTGTCGAAATCGCGCACCTGCAGCGTGCCGGTTTCATCGCCGGGGCCGTCCGTCTGACCGATGTGCACGCCGATGCGCTCGAGCCATGAGCGGCGCGCCGGCGCCAGCGGCGCAAAGCCGGTCAGAAGTGTCGGCGCGCTCGGCTGCACGTAGGGCGCGCAGGCGCTCCAGGATCCGCTCCACAGCGCCCGCAACACGGCGCAGCGTTGCTGAAAGTGCGCGCGTGCGCGCAGCAGCACGGCCGCCTCCGGGCTCGAGGCCTCGTGCAACACGAGCGCATAATCCTCGAGCAGCAGCACGGCGCGGCGCACGCTGTCGAGCAGTGCATCGGGCCACAACACCGGCAGATCCGCGCACGCGGCGCGCACGGCTTCGCGCCACAACAGCCATTCTTCCGCGCGCGAGAGCCGGCGCGGTACCGGCACGGCGCGCGCGCGTGCATCGTCCAGACCGCGTTCCAGCCACGCGCCCCACGGCAGCACATCGGGACTGTCCCAGACGCGTCGCCCGGCGCGCAGTTGCGCCGCGCTGTAGGCCAGACGCAGTGCGGCGGCGCGCTGCGGACTCGGTACCACGAGCGTGCCGGCGACGCTTAGGTGATTAAGGATTTCTGGAGTAAGCTCAAGCAAGTCAATCTATTACCTGATTATTATCAGGTATTACTTGAATCGTGCTTTCGCGTCCACCACGGTATGCAAGCCGCTGTCCTGCGCGCCCTTCGAATAGGCATCGAGCAAGTCCTCGATGCGCGAGAACACTACCCGCAGCGTAGCCGGGTCAGGCAGCGTGGTGACGCGAAAGTGATTGCGGTACGGAACGTTGAAGCTCACGCCGGGAGCCACCAGCACGTGCTTCTGCTCCAGCAGATCGAGCGCAAACTGCTGATCATCGAATTGCGGCAACGCCTGGGTATCGACGCCCACGAACGCATACATCGCTCCCGCGGGCGGTGCGAGCCGCAGATAAGCACTGCCTGCGGTGGCCTCGAGAATGGCGCGGCGCGATTCGTACAGTCTGCCGCCCGGACTGACGATCTCGCGAATGCTCTGGTAGCCGCCGAGTGCGGTTTGCACGGCCCATTGGGCCGGCACATTGCTGCACAGTCGCAGCGAAGACAGAAGTTCCAGCGCCGCGAAATAATCGGTCGCGCCGCGCAACTTGCCGGAAAACACCGCCCAGCCCACGCGATAACCGCAGGCCCGATAGATCTTCGACAGGCCCGAGAGCGTGGCGCACAGGGTGTCATGCACCAGGGTCGCCATAGGAATGGACTCGGCGCCGTCGTAGACCATCTGGTCGTAGATTTCATCGCTGAATACCACCAGCTTGTGCCGCTCCGCGAGCCGCGCGAGTCCAGCGAGCACTTCGCGCGAGTAGGTGGCGCCGGTGGGATTGTTTGGATTGATCACGACCAGCGCGCGCGTACGGCGCGTGATCAGCGCCTCGACCTGCGCCGGGTCGGGCACAAAGTTGTTCTCGGGCAGGCAGGGGTAATGCACCGCGCGTCCGCGATTGAGATTGACTGCCGCCGTCCACAACGGATAGTCCGGACTGGGTACCAGCACCTCATCACCATCGTTGAGCAGACCGCGCAATACCATGTCGATGAGTTCACTGACGCCGTTGCCGATGAACACCTCTTCGGCGCTCACGCCGCCCACCCCGCGAGCCTGCTGCTGCATGACCACGGCTTCGCGCGCCGGAAAAATGCCTTTCTGGTGGCAGTAGCCCTCGCTCTCGGAAAGGTTCTCGATCATGGCAAGCCGCATGGTCTCGGGTGTACGAAAACCGAACAGACCGGGATTGCCGATATTCAGGGAAATAATCTCGTAGCCGAGCCGCTCGAGCTCGTGCGCACGCCGGGCAAGCCGGCCACGGATTTCGTAGCGGACCGCTTTGAGCGACTCGCTGGGTCGGACGGGTGTTTCGGTGCTCATGAGCGCAAGCCTACCGCGCCGCCGCCGCCGGCGCACGTCGGGAACGTCACAAGCTAGAGCTGAGCGAGCACGGCCTCCGCGGCCGAGACCTTGAACTGCCCGGGGGCCTCGACATCGACGTGCGTGGCAACGCCTTTATCCACCACGATGGCGAAACGCTGGCCGCGCATACCCATGCCGTAGGCCTTGCCATCCATTTCCAGTCCCAGCGTGCGGGCATAGTCGCCGTTGCCGTCGGCCAGCATCAGTACTTTGCCGGCGGCGTTGGCAGCCTTGCCCCAGGCATTCATGACGAACACATCGTTGACGGCCATGCAGGCAATGGTATCCACGCCTTTGGCGCGCAGTTGCTCTGCGCGTTCCAGGTAGCCGGGCAGGTGCTTGGCATCACAGGTCGGCGTGAACGCGCCGGGGACCGAAAACAGCACCACGCGCTTGCCATCGAACAGCTCTGCCGTGGTGAGATCCTTGGGGCCCTTGTCGGACATGACCTTGAATTTGCCTTCAGGCATGCGCTCGCCCACTTTGATCGTCATGGTCTGAACTCCTGCAAATTATGACTAGGCGCTATGCGAGCTGGCGTGCAGCGACCAGAGTTTGCCCAGCCTCGCATAACCGGAATTGCTCGAGGCCGCCACTTTGTCGAATGACTTCTGCGCATCGGCCGCATCGTGAGAGCGCAGCTGCGCGATACCGAGCAGCAGGTTGGCCCCGTCGGGATACTTCAGGCTGCCCTTGGCGATACCCTTGGTAAGTGCGGCCAGTGCCTTGTCGTTCTGTCCGTAGCTCAAGAACGCCGCGCCGACCTGAACCAGACGGTCGCCCGTGGGGCCGTTCGCCGCATCCTTCTCGGTGGCGGCCAGCGACGCCTGATCGGTCGCGGCGCGCTGCTTGGCGCCGTCGAGCAGGTGCTGGTAGCGGTCCTTGTCGCGCTGTTCGGTGAACGCATTGGCGGCAAACGCCTTCTGCAATACCGACTGTGTCTCGCCGGGATAACCCTGATCCAGCGCCAGCTCAGCCATGTCCGCGAAGTCGGCGGGACGCTTGAGTACACCGACGTCGTTCATGAGCCGATAGACATCCAGCTGCAGGTGGGGGTCCTTGATGTCCATGCGCAGCAATGGCGCCAGCGCATTGAGCCAGTAGTCGGGCTTGGGATAATAGGTCACCAGTTTTTCGATGACTTTGGCGGCATCGGCATCGTCGTTGGCCTTGACGTAGGCATTCCACTGGAAGGCCAGCAGGCGCTCTTCGGGTTTGTCCTGACGCTGCAAAACCTCCTGGATCGTCGTGGCAGCATCCTTCCATTTGCCCAGCTTGCCCTCGGAGTCGGCGAGGGTCGTGAAGGTCTCCGTGTCGTTGACCCCCTTCTTGACCGCCTGTTCACCGAACTCGATGGTCTTAGCGTAATCCTTCTGCTGAAAGTAAATACCCATCAGGGCGCGCAGCCAGGTCTTTTGCTGATCGGGGGTTGCATACTGAGATGCCGCCGCGGCCTCGAGTACCGGCGCGGCCGAGGCAAAATCCTGCTTCTGCACGTAGACGAACAGCAGCATCTGATTGATGACGAAGTTGTCGTAGGCCGTCTTTTCGCCCGGCTCGCCCTGTGCGGTCTTGATATTGCTTAGGGCAGAATCCCAGTTCTTGGCCACCAGAGCCTCCTGGGCTGCCTTGAGCGGCTTGGCCACCGGCTTGCTGACCGTGGGTCCGGCCGCGGCGCCCTCAGCCGCCTGCGCGCCGCCGCACAGCAGCGGCACAGTGACGATGGAGGCAAACACAAGCCCGGCGATGCGGCCCACGAACTTCCAGCGATTCCTCATGACTGTCCTCAGTGATACGGGCGTCAGGATTGATTATACCGGTCCGGCCCCCTTGGCGGCCGCGAGTGACGACGGTCGAGGGCGTCGGTTCCGGCGCTGACGCACCGCGGCGTTACGCTATTCCTCGACAAACTGGCTGGTGTTCACGAAACCGATCTTCTCCATGTGATTGCGCTGCGCCGCCGCCAGCACCTTGGCGACGATGTCATATTTCACATGGCTGTCGGGGGCCAGATGCAGTTCCGGCTGCGGATCCTTGGCGGCGGCTTCCTTGAACTGCGATTCCAGTTCATCCAGGGTCGGTATGGTCTGACCGTTCCAGGAGATCGTGCCGTCGTAGTAGATGTCGAGATTGATGATGACCGGCTGCACCGGCGGCGGCGGCTGATTCGGGTTCGGTGGCGGCATATCGAGCTTGACCGCGTGGGTCATGATCGGCAGCGTCACAATCAGCGTCACCAGCAGCACCAGCATGACGTCAATCAGCGGCGTCGTGTTGATGTCGCACATCGGCGCGCCTTCGCTTCCGCCGCCAACATTCATTGCCATGGCTTACAGTCCCCGTTTCAGCGCGTGCCGCGCACGCCGTGGTCAGGCTCGGTAATGAAGCCCACTTTGATGACCCCGCCGCGGTTGATGGCGGCGATGACCTTGCCGACGTTCTTGTAGTCGGTGGTGGCATCGGCGCGGATGTGTATCTCCGGCTGCGGATTCTTGACCGCCTCGCCCTCGACCCGCTCCACCAACTGGTGCATGTCCAGCATCTTCATCTGCTGCCAGTACACGTCCCCGTCAGCGGTGACCGAGATGGTGATGTTCTCGGGCTTGGTCTGGGTTGGAATATTCACCGCTTTCGGCACATTCACCGGCACGTTCTTGGTGATCACCGGAATGGTGATCAGGAAGATGATCAGCAGCACCAGCATGACGTCGACCAGCGGCGTCGTGTTGATCTCCGACATGATGCCGCGTTCGTCCTCAGGCGAGCCGATTTTCATTGCCATGGGATCGCTCCGGTAAAGCTCGTCGACTAACCGGTGCTGACCCGTGAGCCACTGACCAGATAGGCGTGCAGATCGGCGGCAAAGTTCCGCACGTTGTCCTGGATCAGCTTGTTCCGGCGCAGCAGCCAGTTGTATCCGAGCACCGCGGGCACCGCGACGAACAGGCCGATGGCGGTCATGATCAATGCCTCGCCGACCGGGCCGGCGACGCGGTCAATACTCGCCTGACCGGCGATGCCGATGTCGATCAGCGCATTCAGAATGCCCATGACGGTGCCGAACAGGCCGACGAACGGGGCCACCGAACCGACCGACGCCAGGAACGACATGCCGCCGCCGATTTTACTGTTGACGTCGTCGACCGCGCGCTGCAGAGCCATCATGATCCACTCGTGCAGATCGATGCGATCGGTCAGACGGCCTTCATGGTGCGAAGCGGCCCGTAGCCCGCTTTCCGCAATGTAACGATAGTCGTCACGCTTCTTGAGGCGATCCACGCCATCCTTCAACGACGGGGCGGTCCAGAACTGCTTCTCGACGATCTTGCCAGCCTTCTTCAGGCTGCGCTGATCCCAGAGCTTGGTCAGGATGATGAACCACGATCCCAAGGACATCAGGACCAGGACCACCAGGGTGGCTCGGCTGACGATGTTTCCGTTCACCCAGAGTGGGATCAGACCATACGGATTTCCGGTGGCGGTGGCGACGGCTGCGGTAGTGGCTGCGGGTTCCATGATTTTCCTCTTTTACATCATCCCCGCCCGGCGAACCTGGCGGACCAATTGTTATCTCAAGCTAATATTAATGACAAAGGACGCCGTCGGCGGCTCAGTTCCCGCCGTGAAGCACAAACTTCACCGGCAGAGATCCACAGCCCGCCATCGGCTTGCCTTCCAGAGTCGGCGGTTTGAAGCGCATGGCCTTGCCGACCTTGATTGCGGCCGCATCGAATAGCACGTTGCCGGAGGTCGTGATTACCTCGGCTGAGTCCACCTTGCCGCTCAGGTTGACGCAGATCTTAACAACTGCGCGGCCTTCCTGGCCGTCGCGACGGGCCTGCTCCGGATAGTAATCGTTGACGTCGGGTCTGAAAGTCGGCTCCAGTTTCGTCGGTGGCGGCGGTGGCGCCGCTTTTGGCGGCGGCGGCACCGCCCTGGTGGTCACGTTGGTGATCGGCGGCGGCGGCGTGTCCACCGGTATCGTTATGTTGATGTCCGGGGCGATGACCTGGACCGGGGGCCGTTCTTTCAAGTCCACCGGCGGCGGCGGGGGCGGCAGGTCTTTGGGTTTTTCGGTTA
>Ga0208849_1001805_pt1 | contig 13312 bp, 12 predicted proteins | sample NGESurdeep072012_10_FD_184470 | JGI IMG/M metagenome (GOLD analysis project Ga0208849, IMG submission 184470) | Arctic peat soil microbial communities from Barrow, Alaska - NGEE Surface sample 53-3 deep-072012 (SPAdes) | ecosystem: Environmental > Terrestrial > Soil > Wetlands > Peat ...
CGGCGGCGGTATACAAACAGGCCGACGCCAAGCGCAGCGCCGGGGATCAGGCCGGCGCTGCCCAGGACTTTCTGCGGGTCGGGCGCATCGCGCCCGGCTCGAAGGTCATCGCGACCTCGCAATACGATGCGGCCGCGTCCCTGATCAGCGCGCAGCAATGGGATCAGGCGATCGCGGTGCTCGAGGCCTATCGGCGCGACTACCCCAAGAGCGAATACAACGCCGACATCGACCGCAAGCTTGCGGTCGCCTATGAACAAGGCGGCCACGCAGCACAGGCGGCCGCGCAGTACGAGCACATCGCCGACAACGCCCACGAGGATCGCGCGGTAGTGCACGAGGCGATCGTGAAGGCCGGCGATTTGTATGCAAAATCTGGCGATGCCGCACGCAGTACGGCAATGCTGGAGCGGCTGGTGCGTGACTATCCGACGCCGGTTGCGGATGCGATCGAGGTGCGGCAGCGGTTGCTGGATGCAGCGGCCAAGTCGGGCAATCTCGAGCGCCAGCGCTATTGGCAGCGCGAGATCGTCAAGGCGGATGCGAGTGCCGGCAGCGGGCGCACGGATCGCACCAAGTACCTGGCCGCCCGTGCGCAGCTGGCGTTGTCTGAGCCGGTGCGTGATCAGTTCCAGGCCATCAAACTGGTGGTGCCGCTCAAGCAGAGTCTGATCGCGAAGAAGAAGGCCATGGAGGCGGCCGTGCAGGCCTACAAGGTGGTCGCCGAGTACCAGGTGGCTGAAACCACGACCGCCGCGACCTACGAGACCGCCGAACTCTATCGCATCCTGGGCCACGATCTGATGAGCTCGGAACGGCCCAAGAAGCTGTCGGCCGACGAGCGCGAGCAATACGACACACTGCTCGAGGAGCAGGCCTACCCGTTCGAAGAGCAGGCCATTGCCATTCATGAAATCAATGCCAAGCGAACAGCTGACGGGGTGTACGACGAATCGGTACGCAAAAGTTTCGATGCCCTGGCGCAACTGCTGCCGGCGCGCTACGGCAAGGTCGAGCAGAGCGAGGTCTGGGTAGCAACGCTGGCCACGCCGGGCGCCGCAGCGCCGAGCAGTGCGGCGTTGGCCGACTATGAACGTGCCGCGCAACTCGCGAGCACCAACAAGCCGACCGAGGCCGAGCTGTCGCTGCAGCAGTTCGAACTGCAGTATCCGGGTTTCGCTGCGCCGGCGATCGACCTGGGTCTGCTTGCGCGCCGGGAAGGCAAGCTGGGGGATTCGGAGACGGCGCTGCGCCGCGCTACCGTCCTGGCTCCGGCCGATGCCATGGCCTGGAACGAGCTGGGCGTGACCTTGCGTCAGGAAGGTAAATTCAACGACGCGCGCGCAGCCTACGGGCAAGCGCTCAGCGCCGACGACTCCTATGCGCCCGCGCACCGCAATCTCGGCGTGCTGCTGGATCTGTATCTGGGCGACCCGGCCGCGGCGCTGCCGGAGTTCGAGCGTTACAAGGCATTGTCGGGTGAGGACAAGCCCGTGAGCGGGTGGATCGCTGAGCTGCGCACCCGCACCGGGGTCAAGGCCGCGCCCGGCCCGGATACGCCCGCCCCGGACACGCCGGTGGCGGCCGGCAACAACGGAGGTCCGACGTGAAAACATCAGTCATGACGGGATGGTGGCTTGTGCTCGCCTGCGCTGGTGTGGGCCTCGCTACAGCGCAGACGCCGGATCTCGAACCCGGTGTGCAGACCTCGGCTCCCGTCCCCAAAGCTCCGTCAACGCCGCCTGCGAGCGCCGCGGTTGCCTCGCCCAAGGAAGCGGCGCCTGCAAACCCGAGGCGCGCAGGCGCAAAGACTCAGGACCGCATTCAGCTCGACACCACGCAGATCAGCGGCAATCGGGAATTGCCCAAGGTCATGTACGTGGTGCCCTGGCGCAAAGCGGATCTGGGCGAATTCGCCGGCCGGCCGCCGAACAGTCTGCTCGACGAGGCTCTTACGCCGGTGGACCGCGACGTGTTCCGCCGGCAGAACCGTTACTACGCGGCTCTCGACGCAGGGGCAGGGACTTCCAAGTCTCAACCTGAGGTGCCGGCAGCCAAAGCCGCGGGGCCGGAGACCAAGGATGAGAAGTAGATCGCGGTATTGCGCGTTTGCGTCACTTTAGTTTGACCATATCGGTGGATCATAGCGTTCAGGCATGGGAGTCAGCACGATGAGCTTGTTCAGTCATATTGTGGTTTTTTTCCAGGGCGGCGGCGAGATGATGTATCCGATCGCCGTGGTGTTCGTCGCCGGTCTGGCGATCGCGGCCGAGCGATTCATCTATCTCACCACGGTGCAGCTACGCAACCGCGGGCTATGGAATCAGCTGGTGCCGTTGCTGCAGCGGGGTGATTTCCGCCAGGCGGTGCAACTGACCTCCAAGTCGCCGTCGGCGGTGGGACAGATCCTCAGCTACGGACTGGCGCGCATCTCCACGGCGCGTCATCGCGACGATATCGAGAAGGCCATGGAGGAGAGCCTCATGGACGTGGTGCCGCGGCTGGAGAAGCGCACGCACTACATCGCCACGTTGGCCAATATCTCCACTCTGCTCGGCCTGCTTGGCACGGTCATCGGCCTGATCAACGCCTTCGCGGCGGTAGCGACGGTGAACCCGGCCGAGAAGGCCAACCTGCTGTCGGCCAGCATATCGGTGGCCATGAACTGCACCGCCTTCGGCCTCATGAGCGCGGTGCCGTTGCTGCTGATTCATGCCTGGCTGCAGACCAAGACCACGGACACCATCGACAGCCTGGAGATGGCATCGGTGAAATTCCTCAATGCCGTGACCGAACGCCAGGCGCAGCCGGCGCCGGCGGCTGCCTGACACCGCTTCCCAGGTTCAGGTAGCGCGCATGCGTCGTTCGTACCAGGTTCGCAAGCTCCTGCGCCACCAGCGCAAGCCGGCGGAGCTGCTGCTCGTGCCCATGATCGACATCTTCACCGTGCTGGTGACTTTTCTGCTCATGACGGCGGTGTTCTCCCGCACCGTCATCCTGGAGTTGAAACTGCCGCCGGCAAACGCCGAGTTTACGCCGCCGCCGCCAGGGCTGCAGCTCGAAGTCATGGTGCGCAAGGATTCGCTGATGGTCGATGACCGCAATTCCGGTCCGTTGGCGACCTTTCCCAACAAGAACGGCGCCTATGACTATGACGCGCTGTCGAAATACCTGCAGCAGGTCAAGAGCCGCTTCCCCGACAAGACCGATGCCACGGTACTGCTCGAACCAGACACGCCGTACGACGTGGTGGTGCAGGTCATGGACCGCATGCGCGTGCTCGAAGTCAACGCCGGCCTGAATGTCGTGCAATACGAACTGTTCCCCGATATTTCCCTGGGCGATGCCCCCGTGGCCGGAGCGCAACCATGAGCATGTCGCGACGCGCCCGGTTCATGCTGCAGCACCAGCTGCGCCATCGCGTCGATGGGCAGCTGAACCTGATCCCGTTCATCGACATCCTGACAGTCATGGTGTCGTTCCTGCTGGTCTACTCGACCAACGTCGAGGTGGTTCAGAACAGCAAGGGGATCGAGATACCACAGTCGATTGCCGAGCGGCAGCCGCGCACCACCGTGGTGGTGATGCTGACCAAGGAGGATCTGTTCGTGCAGGGCGAGCGCATCGCCTCGGTGGCCGACATCCAGGCGACTGCCGGCGATATCATCGGGCCGCTGCGCGATGCGCTCAAGCGCCCGTTGATGGGCCGCGCGGCGCGCGAACTCAGCGACTACGTGATCGTGACCAACGACAACCCCAGGCGCGAAGACCCGCAAATTATCATCGACGGCATTCTTGCGGGCATGCGCAACGGCGCCGGCGCGGCGTACGAAGTCGTGCCGGACAGAGCTGCCGCCATCGACCTCGCCGTGCGGTCCGCCGAAGATGGCGACGTGGTGATCATCGCCGGCAAGGGCCACGAGGCCTATCAACTGATCGGCGAAGAATCGCTGCCGTTCTCCGATGCGGTCGTCGCGCGCGCCGCGATCGAGAAGCACGACAAATGAGCGGAGTGACGTTTGCAGCATTCGCGAAAGCTTGCGGCGCGCAATGGCGCGGCACGGCAGTGGATGCGGGCGCGCGATTTTCTCCGGGCACCGACACGCGCACTCTGAAATCCGGCGAGGCGTTCGTCGCTCTGCGCGGGCCGTCGTTCGACGGCAACGCGTTCGCCCTTGCGGCGCTTGCGCGCGGATGTAGCGCCCTCGTGCTCGACAGCGAAGCGGCGCTGCCGGATCCGTGCCCGGTGCCGTACATGATCGTCGCCGACGCGAAAGAAGCGTACCAGGCTGGCGCGGCCGCCGCGCGCCGAGCGGCGCAAACGCGAGTCGTCGGCATCACGGGCAGCAACGGCAAGACCACGACCAAATCGATGACGGCGCAGTTGCTCGGGCGCGCCATGCGCGTGCTCGTCACGCCGCAAAATGAGAACAACGAACTCGGCGTCGCCAAGATCTGCTACCTCATGGACGACACATCCGATGTCGCGGTCGTCGAGATGGGAGCGCGCCATCCGGGCGAGATCGCCCGGTTGGTGGAAATCGCGTTGCCCGATGTCGGCGTGTTGACCAACATCGGCGAAGCGCACCTCGAATACTTCGAAGATCGCGCGGACCTCGCGCGAACGAAATTCGCGCTGTTCAGCCACGGCGCGCGCCCGGTGTGCAACGCCGCGGACGAATGGACGCGCACGCTCGCAGCCGGCGCGGGCATCGATCGCGCCGTCTTGTGGGTGCGTCTGTGCGGCGATCCGCAGGCGCCGGGGCTCACCATCGAAGCGGGCTTGCCCAAAGACGGCCGCGTGCCGGTGACGCTCGGCGCGTCGCACGCGATGGCCCATTGGCACCTGGCGGGCGAACATCACTTGCGCGACGCGCTGCTCGCGGTGGGAGCTTCCGTCTTGTGCGGGATGGGATTTGAAGACGTGCTCGCCGGGCTGGGCGATCTCCATCTGCCCGAGGGCCGATTTGAATTGCACCCGCTGCCGTCGGGCGCCACCTGCGTGTACGACGCCTACAACGCAAGCCCCACGTCCATGGCATACGCTTTGCGCGCATTCGCCGAATTGCCGGCGCGCAAGCGCGTCGCGGTTCTCGGGAGCATGGCCGAGCTCGGCCCCGACGCGCCGGCGATGCACGAAGCCACCGGCGCGGCGGCGGCCCGCGTCGCGCTGAACAGACTCTATTGCGGCGGCCCGTTCGCCGAGCAATTGATGGAAGGAGCGCGCCGGGCCGGCATGGCGGCCGGAGCGGTGGAGCGTTTCGAGTCCAACGCGCAGGTCGCCCACGATCTGAACGAGTCGTTGCAAGCCGGCGACTTGGTGCTGCTAAAAGGTTCGCGCGTGCAGCGCATGGAGGAGATCCTCAACGCGCTGCTCGTCTCCGGAAAGCGCGCGTCGTGAACTCGCGCACATTTGAAGTGGCGGCGCCCGGCCTTCCGCCGCGTCTGCTGGCGATTCCGGTGCGCACGCCGCTCGTGCAATCGGGCGACGATCTGCCTGCGATGGTGGCCGGCTGCGTGCATGGCATCGCCGCATCCAACGATGTGATCTGCGTCGCCGAGACGTCGGTCGCGATCGCGCAGGGCCGCTCGATCGCCGCAGAATTCGTGCGCCCGACGTTTCTCGCCCGGCTTCTCGCGCAACACGCCGGCATCTATGCCACGGTGAACCAGCCCGAGTCGATGCAACTCGTGATCGACAACGTCGGCGCACTGAAGGTGCTGTACGCTTCCGCCGCCGCCGCCGCCGGACGCATGGTCGGCAGACGCGGAGACTTCTATAGAATACTGGGCGCGGACGTGGCCGAAATCGACGGCTACACGGGCACCATGCCGCCGTACGAACGCCACATCGTCTTCGGTCCGGAGAAACCGGACGAGGCCGCGACCGCGATCGCGCAGGCATGCGGCGCGCACGCGGTGGTGGTGGACGTCAACGATCTGCAAAAAGTCGAGATCCTCGGCGCGAGTGCAGGCCTGGTGCTCGCCGCGGTCGCCGAGTGTCTGCGCGGCAATCCGCACGGCAACAGCGATCAGCAGACGCCGGTCGTGATCTTGAAGTACCGCCCCGCGCCGGGTTCGCCGGCGAAGAGCCCTCTGGCGGGAGGCGGCTGATGTGTAACGGCGACTACGTCGCTTCCCACTACGTTCTCTTTTATGGCTTCAATCTTTTTAGGACATCCATGTCCGAGTGGGTCACGCTCTTCACGATTGTGCTTATCGGCTGGGTTGTTGCGCGCGAAGTGATCTCAACTTTGATTAGGGTGCAGCGTAGCACGTCCGTCGGTCAGCAGGTCTACGAATCCGGTCCGGCTGCTCATCTCGCAAAGCAAGGAACGCCGACGATGGGGGGCATTGCGTTTCCTATCGCTGCGGTGGTAGCGGCCGCGTATCTCACCGCCGAGTATCACTACGACTCGCGCCTCTTATTAATGGTTGGTCTGGTCGCGTCGGTAGCGGCGATTGGGTTCGTTGATGACTACCTCAGCATCAAGCGTCGCACTTCGCTCGGTCTGCGTGCGCGTTCAAAGATGCTACTTCTGATCATAGTCGCGGCCGTTGCGGCGCACGGATTCCTGGATGGTACAGCAACTGACTGCGCGTACAGTTTGACCACAGGCAACGATCAATGGTGGTTCGGCCGGCTGCTCTATCTGCCGATTTCGTGGTACTACATTTTGGCGATCGCCGCCGTAGTGGGCTGCGCCAACGCAGTGAATCTGACTGATGGGGTCGATGGACTGGCGGGCTCGGTCGCGCTTCCGCCGCTCGTTGTCCTTTCGTTCCTGGACGGCGGCGGGATCGGCATCGCCGTCGCGACTGCGGTCGTCGTGTTTCTGTTCTATAATCGGTACCCGGCCAAGGTGTTCATGGGCGACACCGGCTCGCTCACACTTGGCGCGCTGCTCGCGTTCCTCGCAATCAAAGAGCACTTGTTGCTCTTCTTACCCCTTCTTGGAATCGTATTCGTCGTCGAAGCGCTCTCAGTGATCGCGCAGGTCATCAGTTTCAAACTCACGGGTAAGCGCATCTTCAAGATGAGTCCGCTGCACCATCACTTCGAACTCTCAGGTTGGAGCGAGCAGCGCGTCACCAGAACGTTTGCATTGGTGTCGTTATTTGCCGCTGTCGTGTTCTGCGCTATCGTCTATTACTCCAATGTGAGGATGCCGGGCACTTGATGGCGAACAAGCGTTCGAAGATGTTCGACGCCAAAGATTCCGTCATCGTGATCGGTGTCGGGCGCAGCGGTTTGGCCACGGCCGAGGTGCTGCGCGCCCGCGGCGTCTCCGTCGTCGCCTTCGACGACAAGCCGTTCGAGAAGCTGGCCAAAGAGCGGGCGCTACTTGCAAATCTCGGCGTGCCGCTTCTCGCCTCAGGCGAACTCTCCCAAGCCGTCGGCGCTGCTACCGGCGCCGTTCTTTCACCGGGCGTGCCGCTCAACAATCCGGCCGTGCTCGCCATTTCGCGCACCGGCGTGCCGGTATATTCCGAGATCGAAGTGGCTTACCGGCTGTGCGATGCGCCGATCGTTGCGGTCACCGGCAGCAAAGGCAAGTCCACCACAACCGCGCTCATCGGCCACCTGCTCCGCGCAGACGGCCGCAAGGTGCACGTGGGCGGCAACATCGGCGATCCGCTCATCACGAAAACGGTCGCGGCGGGTCCGGACGATTGGGTGGTCGCCGAAGTCTCCAGCTTCCAGCTCGAATCCATTCGCGAATTCCGGCCGCGCGTGAGCGTGCTGCTCAACCTATCACCCGATCATCTCGACCGCTATCCGTCGATGGAAGAATACGGCGAAGCGAAATACCGGATCTTTGCCAATCAAGGCGAAGGCGACACGTTTGTCGGCAACGCCGACGACGAGATCGGCGCATCCTTGCGCGGCGGCCGCCGCAAGATACCGTGCAAAGCCCGTTGGTTTTCGCTTTCCGATCAAGAGGATGCCGACGCGTACCTGCGCGACGGCGAACTAAGATGGCGCGGCGACGGCAGGCGCACAGAATGCGCGCTCCTCGCGGCCGCAGACTTGCGGCTTCGCGGCCGGCACAACATCGAAAACGCCTTGGCCGCATCGCTCGCGGCGCTCGCAGTGGGCGCAAGTCTGAAGGCCGTCAGAGATGGCCTACGATCGTTCTTGCCGCTGCCGCACCGGCTCCAACAGGTCACCGTCACGAACGGCGTGACGTGGATCGACGACAGCAAGGCCACAAATCCCGACGCCGTCGTCAAGGCGCTCGAGGCATTCGACGCGCCGATCGTGCTGATCAGCGGCGGCAAACCCAAGAACACCGAGTTCGGCGAGATGTGCCGCGCTATTTCGAAGCGCGTCAAAGCGGCGGTGCTTATCGGCGAGGCAGCGCAGATGATCGGCCGGAGCTTGAACGGCCCTCTCGTCTGCTATGCGAAGACGATGGACGAAGCGGTCGAGGCCGCGTACGGTCTTGCAAAGCCCGGCGACGTCGTACTGCTTTCACCCGGCTGTGCATCGTTCGACATGTTCGATAACGCCGAGCAGCGCGGCGAGATCTTCAGCGCCGCCGTCCGCGCGCGAGCCGACGGCATCGGCGCGCGATGAAGAAGCAAAAACCGGCCGACGTCTTTCTTCTCCTCGCCGTGGGCGCGCTGGTGGCGATCGGCGCGGTGATGGTCTTTTCGGCCTCGTCGGTGGATGGCGTCACGCAATTCCACGACGCCGAGTACTTTCTCAAACGCGAATTGCTGTGGATCGCGTTGGGCAGCGGCGCGCTGTGGTTCGGCCTGCGCGTGGACTACTGCCGCCTGCGGGGTGCGGCGCCGTGGCTATTCGGCTTGGCGGTCGCGCTGCTCGGGCTCGTGCTGGTTCCCCACTTCGGATCTATGGAAGGCGGCGCGCAGCGCTGGTTTGAGTTCAAGTCGTTTTCATTCGAACCGTCCGAGTTCGCGAAGCTGGCGGTGGTCATCATGCTTGCCCGCATCTTCGCCGATCGCGAGGACGGCGCGCTCTCGTTTGCGCGCGCGGGCTTCCCCGCGTTGCTCTGCGTGGGCGTCTGCTTCGTGCTCGTGATGCGCGAGCCCGACTTCGGCACGGCCTCGCTGTTCGTCATCACCGCCGGGGTCATGCTGTTCGTGGCGGGCGCACGATGGCAGCACCTCATCATCGGCGCGGTCGTGGCTGTGCCCACGCTGCTGCTCTTCGTCTACTCAAGTGCTTACCGGCGAGATCGCTTTACTTCGTTCTTGCATCCGTGGAACGATCCGCAGGGCACGGGTTACCACATCATCCAGTCGCTGTACGCACTCGGCTCGGGCGGCTGGTTCGGCCTCGGCCTTGGCGAGAGCCGCCAAAAATTCGGATACTTGCCCGAACAATACACCGACTTCATCTACGCCATCATCGGCGAGGAGCTTGGGTTCATCGGGGCGGCCGTCGTGCTCGCCCTCTTCCTCGCGCTTGCATACCGCGGCGTGCGGATCGCCATGGAGGCCGACGACCGTTTCGGCTACTACCTCGCGGTGGGGCTCACGGCGTCGATCGTGGTGCAGGCACTCGTGAACATCGGCGTCGTCACATCGGAGTGGCCCGTCACCGGAGTGCCGCTCCCGTTCATCTCGTACGGCGGCACGTCGCTCGTCATCAGCATGTTCGGCGTCGGCGTGCTCGCCGGCATCTCGCGCGGTCGATCGCGAGCGGCTCTGGCCGCCGACACCCGATCGCGGGAGGCAGAAGATGCGTATTTTGCTCGCCGGCGGGGGCACCGGCGGTCATCTGTACCCCGTGTTGTCACTCGCCAGAGCGCTCTCCGGCGCGCCCGCTGACCCAGGTCTCTGCAAACCCGGCGAGACCGTGCCGCAGATCGAACTTGCGCTCGATCTGCACGACGCTGCGCCCGCGCTGCTCTTCGTCTCAAGCGACAGCGCGCTCGACGCCGGCGTCCTCGCCGATATCCACATTCCCACCGCGACGGTCACGAGCCGCCCGCTTTCGCGCACGTCACCGTTAGCCGCCGCCGCGGGTCTCGGCGGCAATGCGGTCGGCGTTGCGCAGGCGTTGCCGATCGTCGCGCGCTTCCGTCCGGATGTGATCATCGCGAGCGGCGGCTACGCGAGCGTGCCGGTGGTGACCGCAGCCGCGATGCTGCGCTTGGCGCGCCGGCTGCCGGGTTTGAAGATCGCCTTGATCGAGCCGAACGCGCTGCCGGGCGTGGCGAACCGCACTTTGAGCCGCGCCGCCGACGAAGTGTGGGGCGCCTACGCCGATACTGCCGCCTATTTTCCGGGCAAATTCGTGAAGACCGGCATCCCGGTGCGGCCCGAGTTCTACAATCCGCTTCCCAAAGCAGACGCGCGCCGACGATTGGGCTTGGATCCCAACCGCTCGACCGTGCTGGTGTTCGGGGGCAGCCAAGGCGCGCGCAAGATCAACGTGGCCGTGAGCGCGATGGTGGCGCGCCGGCGGCTACCGCCCGAGTGGCAGGTGCTACATATCACCGGCAAGCGCGACTACGAATGGATGGCGGCCGAGCGCAAAGCCGAGCACAACGACAACCGCTACCTCGCGATGGCGTATTTGGACGATATGGCGGTGGCGCACGCGGCGTCCGACGTGGTGGTTTCGCGCGCGGGCGCCTCATCGTTGGCCGAGTTCGCCGTCAGCGGGCTGCCCGCGCTGCTCGTGCCGTATCCGCACGCGGCCGAAGATCATCAGCGCAAGAACGCCGACGTCTTCGTGGCGCGCGGCGCGGCGATCGTCATCGACGATGCCGTGCTCGATGCCGACACGCTGTACTGGGCGCTGCTCGACATCATGGGCGACGACAAACGCGCGGCGATGTCTGCCGCAGCGCGAGGTTTGTCGCAACCACGCGCGTTGCATCTCATGGTCGAGCGCATCCTCATGGGAGGCATCGGCAAGCGCTGAAACAAAGAGAAAGCACGGGATGAAACACCGAAAACACGTGCATTTCGTGGGTATTGGCGGCGTCGGCATGAGCGCCGTCGCCCGCGTTCTCCTCGCGATGGGTGTTTCAGTTTCCGGCTCCGATCTGCGCACAAACTCCACGCTCGATAAATTAAACGCTTTGGGTGCGCGCGTCGCGCTCGGTCATGCGTCGGACAACATAAAAGGCGCCGACGCGGTCGTCATCTCGTCCGCCATTCCGCCCGACAATCCCGAAGTCGTCGCCGCGCAGCGCGCGGGCATTCCGGTGATGCAGCGCGCCGAGATGCTCGCCGAGATAATGGCCGACAAAAAAGGCGTGGCCGTTTCGGGCACGCACGGCAAGACCACCACCACATCCATGGTCGCCGCGGTGCTCGACGCCGGCGGCTTTGCGCCCACGGTGCTCATCGGCGGCGAGGTCAACGATCTCGGCGCCAACGCGCGGCTCGGCGCGGGCGATGTTGTGGTTGCGGAAGCCGACGAGAGCGACGCATCGTTCTTGCGTCTCACACCGTCGTGCGCCATCATCACGAACATCGAGAACGATCATCTCGGCTACTATCGCGATCTCGATCACCTCATCGAAACGTTTCTCGCGTTCGCGCGGCGCGTGCCGGCGAGCGGCAGCATCATCGCGTCGGCCGATTGCACGGCCGTGCAAGAAGTGCTGCGCCGGTTCCGCGTAGCGCCACAACTCTACGGCGATCCGCGAATCGTCACCGTCGGATTCGATGTCGCCGCCGACGTCCGCGCGGTGCAAGTCGAACTTGCCGACTTCGGATCGCGCTTCACCGTTGAACGCGATGGTGTTGCCCTTGGCGAGATCAGCATGCGCGTGCCCGGAAAGATCAATGTTTTCAATGGTTTGTGCGCGGTAGCCGCCGGCTTAGAATTCGACGTGCCCTTCGAGCGCATCGCGTACGCGCTCGGCCGCTTTCGCGGCGTGGCGCGCCGCTTTCAAGTGCTCTACGAAAGTCCCGACGTCCGCATCGTCGACGACTACGCGCACCACCCCACCGCCGTGCAAGAGACCATCGCGGCGGCGCGCGCGTATTGGCCCGGGCGCATCGTGGTGGCGTTCCAACCGCACCGCTATAGCCGCACCGCCTATCTCATCCGCGACTTCGCGCGCGCGCTGTCCGCGGCCGACCTCATCCTGGTGAGCGACATCTACGCCGCGGGCGAGGTCCCGCTGCCGGGCGTGCGTTCCGAGACCATCGTGGAATGCATCCGCGAGATCGATGGCGAGAAGCCGGTCATGCACTTGCCGAAGTGCGCCGACGTCCTTGCATACTTGCAGCGCTCGGTGCGCAACGGCGATCTCGTCCTCACGCTCGGCGCGGGCGACATTGGCGGCGTCGCGCATGAATTGGCGGCGGGGCTGTCCGCGTCCGACGCGGGCGTCGCCTCGCCGCGATGACCGCCCCGGCGTCGGTACCCGGCCGCGCGCCCGACAAGGATCAGTGTGGCGCGCTTTCGGCGCTGCTCGACGGCGACATCGCATTTGAATACCCGCTCGCGCAGCGCACGTCCATGCGTGTGGGCGGCAACGCGTCGGCATATGCGGAAGTCAAACAAGTCGGGCGGCTCGTCGCCGCGCTGAGTTTTTGCGAGAGCGAGCAGATCGCGTGGACCATGATCGGACTCGGCAGCAATCTGCTCGTGCCCGACGACGGCTATCCCGGGCTGGTGCTGCGATTGGCCGGCGAATTCGCCAAGATCTCGATCGAGGGCGAACGCGTGCGCGCCGGCGGTGCCGCTCCCGTCGTCTCTTTGTGCCGCGATGCCGCGAACGCAGGGCTTGCCGGCGCAGAAGCGCTGGTCGGCATTCCGGGGACGGTCGGCGGCGCGGTGCGCATGAACGCGGGCACCGATGTCGAGATCGGCGATTTGGTGGATCGCGTCGAGGTGGTGGTCGCAGGAGAGAAAGTGCAAACGTTCACGCGTCCTGAGTTCGCGTACCGCCGCTCCACGCTCGACCGGCGTGCAGTGGTCTGCGCGGCGGAACTTGTGCTGACCGCGGGCGACGCGCGCGCGATCAAAGAAGAACTGCGCAGGCGCATCGACAAGCGGCGCGCCACGCAGCCCATCGAAATGCCGAACTCGGGCAGCATCTTCCGCAATCCGCCGGGCGACCACGCGGCGCGGCTCATCGAAGCGTCGGGTTGCAAAGGAATGCGGCACGGGGGCGCACAGGTCTCGCAAAAGCACGCCAATTTCATCGTCAACGCGGGCGGCGCGACGTGTGCCGACGTGCTTGCCCTCATCGAAGAAGTACAACAAAAAGTTTTCGAGCAGCAGGCGGTGTCGCTCGAGTTGGAAGTCCACGTGCTGTGAATTGCCGTGAGTAATTCCACGATCGCCGTGTTGATGGGCGGACGCTCCGCG
>Ga0208849_1001806_pt1 | contig 13300 bp, 15 predicted proteins | sample NGESurdeep072012_10_FD_184470 | JGI IMG/M metagenome (GOLD analysis project Ga0208849, IMG submission 184470) | Arctic peat soil microbial communities from Barrow, Alaska - NGEE Surface sample 53-3 deep-072012 (SPAdes) | ecosystem: Environmental > Terrestrial > Soil > Wetlands > Peat ...
CAGACATCGGATCCGTGTGCGTTGGCATCGCCGTCCAGACGATCGTCGCATCGATTTCGGCGCTGTCGCTTGCGCTGCTGTACTTCGACCTCCAAGCGCGAGCGCGGTCCACCGAACGCCAGCGCCGGGAATACCAACCAGCGGACGCCGCAGCCTGAACAGGCAGCTCCATTCCCACGTGCTAATGATCGTGATTGGGGCGACTGTCCACAAGAGCACCCACGCAACCGAAGGAGGACCGCGATGCGGAAGCTGATCTACTCGATGACTGTGTCGCTGGACGGCTACATCGCCGGACCCGATGGCGCGATCGACTGGACGGTGCCCGACGAGGAGCTGTTTCTGTTCCACACCCAGCAGACACAGGAGACTGGTGTGCATCTCTGCGGACGGCGGCTCTACGAAACGATGGTCTACTGGGAGACCGCTGAGGAGAGTCCACTTGCCGCAGAGCACGTCAAGTTCGCCCAAATCTGGAAGGCCCTGCCGAAGGTCGTGTTCTCCACGACGCTGGAGAGCGTCGTGGGCAACACCAGGCTGGCCAGGGACGGCGTCGGCGAGGAGGTCTCGAGGCTCAAGGAACAGCCCGGAAAGGACATCGCCGTCGGCGGCGCCGGCCTCGCCCGTGCGTGCATGAAGCTGGAGCTGATCGACGAGTGGCGGCTGTTCGTCAGCCCGGTCCTACTCGGCGGCGGCACGCCCTATTTCCCGACCCTGGACGAAAGGATCAACCTGGAGTTGGTCGAGACGAAGACGTTTGGCTCTCGCGTCGTTTACCTTCGCTACAGGCGCGTGCCAGATGTCCTGTAGGTGATCGTCCCCACTCGCGCACCCTGGCAGGACCGGCGACAAGAGTCGGGCCGCTCTGGTGGTCGCCCTATCGCAGACAATCATGAGCGGGACACTTCCCCGCAATTTTCGAGCCCTCGCTTGACATAGGAGCAACGAGACTTGGGGACCGCTCGGGATGGAGGGAGCCGGAGCGCCTGTGGGCACTCGACGGAGCGGTATCGTTGGTGGTGATGAGCGTCGAACGAGTGTTTGATGTGGTGATCGTGGCCGAGCCGGAAGGCGGCTACAGCGTGTTCGTGCCCGAGCTGCCGAGCGTCGCAACGCAGGGCGAGACGATCGAGGAAGCGCGCGCGAACGCGCAAGAGGCGATCGAGGGGTATCTCGAAGTCATGCACGAGGATGGCCTTCCCATCCCCACCGTGCACCGCGACCGCGTAGCGGTCCACGCCGCGTGAGCCAGACCCCAGCCGTCACCGGCAAGCAGCTCGTGAAGGTCCTCGAAGGCCAAGGCTGGTACGTCAAGCGCGTCCGCGGCAGCCACCACATCTTGCGCCACCCGAGCATCCCCGATGCGATCCCCGTCCCGATCCACGGCAACCAGCCGATCAAGAAGGGCACGCTCGGCAACATCCTGCGCACCGCAGGCATCACCCGCGAGCAGCTCAACGGGCTGCTTTGACGGCGCCCGCGACTCGCTACGTCGCCTGATCCTCCTCGTCGTCCGGGGGGATCAACGCGGACGGTCGAGTGCCAAGGCTGCGGGACAATGCGACCAGCACATCGAATCTCGGGCCTGCCTGTCCCTGCCCTGTAAAGCAGAAAACACCGCGATTTGCAGGGCTTTCGCTCGAAGCGGATGAAGGGATTCGAACCCTCGACCTTCGCCATGGCAAGGCGACGCTCTAGCCAGCTGAGCTACATCCGCAAGGTGTCGCCATTCTACAGCGGCCGGCGGGCGCGTACCTGGTAGACGGCCAGTTCGCCCGCCTCGAAGCCGTGGCCGGCGGAGCGCAGGTAGAGTCGCCAGACGCGCGTGCGCTCTACACCGCCCAGCCTCTCCGCCTCATCGAGGTGCTCGTCCAGGCGCTGCGCCCAGTGACGCAGCGTCGTTGCGTAGTCCTCGCGAAAGCCCTCCACGTGCCCAGTCCAGAAGCCCGCGCGTTCGAGCGCGAGCTGGACGCGCGAGAGCGGCAGCGGCTCGCCGTCGGGGAACACGTAGCGCGTCGAGAACAGGTCGTCGAGCGGAGCCGCGTCGGGGTCGAGCGCCGAGATCGCGTGGTTGAGCAGTTTGCCGCCGGGACGCAGCAGCGAGAACAGCGTGCGCGCATACACGTCGATCTGGCTCTCCCCCACGTGCTCGGACATGCCGATGCTCGCGATCGCATCGAAGGATCCGTGGGCCAGCGCACGGTAGTCCTGCACCCGGATCTCCACCTGCTCGGCGAGGCCCGCGTCGGCGACGCGCTCACGTGCGCGCTCAGCCTGCTTCTCCGACAGCGTGATGCCCGTCACCTGCACGCCGTACTCGCGCGCCGCGTGCATCGCGAAGCTCCCCCAGCCGCAGCCGACGTCCAGCACGCGCATGCCGGGCTCGAGGTCGAGCTTGCCCGCCACCAGCTCGAGTTTCGCGTGCTGTGCCTCCTCGAGCGTCTGCGCGCCTTTGGAGAAGACAGCGCAGCTGTAGGTCATCGAGTCGTCGAGGAACAGCGCGAAGAAGTCGTTGCCGACGTCGTAGTGGTAGCGCACCGCCGCCGCGTCGCGCTCGGCGCTGTGCAGCCGTCCGCGCAGCAGCAACTCCAGGCGCGGGCGGCGCGGCAGCCCGCCCGGGATCGCGGCCGTCGCCGCCGCCAGCGCCAGCCGCGCGCGGTCGACAACGCTCAGCGGTGGCGGCTCGAACTCGTCGACCACGCGCAGCGCGCGGTCGAGGTCATCGACCGCCAGCGAGCCGTCGACATACGCGCGGCCGAGGCCTAGCGTGCCCGGCGCGGAGAGGACGTGCGCGAGCGCCGTCGGGCGTCTCACGAAGAACGTCGGCGCCCCATCTGCGGTGGTGGCTGCAACCGCGCCGCCGTCCCAGAAGCGCACGTTGAACGGCCGCGAAGGAAACACTCGCTGTAGCTCGCGGCCAAGTGGTCTGCTCACCCGAATGATCGCCACGCGCGTACGATCGCATATGAGCGTCAGCCCTTGAAGGTCGAGCGCCCCAGATCGCCGAACGGCTCGTCGCGCTCGCGCACCGCCTCGCGGAATCCAGCCTCGCTCGCGCGCGCTCGAAACGCGTGACCCTCGGCGGTGTGGCGCGCGATCCCGTCGAACAGCGTTCCCAGCATCTGCGTGGCGTAGAGGCCCTGGGCGAACAGCGTCTGGTTGACCAGCAGCTTCATCATCATCAGCTGGTTGAGCGGCATCTGCGCGATCCGCTCGAGCAGGATCTCCGTGCGCTCCGCCAGCCGCTCCGCCGGCGGCGCCTCGATCGCGAGCCCCCACTCGACGGCCTCGCTGCCCGACAACGAGTCGCCGGTGAACAGCAGCCGCTTGGCGCGCTGCGCGCCGACGCGGTGCGCCCACAGCGCGGTCGTCGGCGAGCCCCACACGCGCGCGGGTGGGTAGCCGATCTTCGCGTCCGCGGCGATCACCAGCAGATCCGAGCACAGGGCCATGTCGGTGCCGCCCGCCACGCAGAAGCCGTGCACCATGCACACCACCGGCTTGCCGCAGTGCAGCAGGCTCATGAAGCCGCGAACGTTGCGGCTCATCATCGCGTAGTCCACCATCGGGTCCCACGTCGCATCCGGGTCGTGGTTCTGAGCCATCACCGCCGGGTCCAGCGGCGAGCCGCTCGGCGCGCCGGCCGCCACCGCGCCCACCATGCTCAAGCCTGCGCTCTCGGCGCTCTCCACGAGGTCATAGCCGCCGCAGAAGCCCGGCCCGTTGCCCGCGAGCACCAGCACGTGCACCGCCGGATCGAGGTCGGCGCGCTCGACGCACGCGGCCAGCTCCGCGACCAGCTGCGGTGTGATCCCGTTGCCGCGCTCGGGACGATCGAGCGTGAGGCGCGCAACCCGGCCGGTGACCTCGTAGCGAACCGCCGCACGCTCGCTCATGCGCGCTGCCTACTACCCCACACACAGCAGGTCAGTGACCCGCGGGCAGCCCCGAACGTTGACACCGGCGTGGACTCTACCCACGCAATCGAGCGCACGCCCGGCTCGTCCGACGGTTGCCGCCAGGATCGTTCGCGATGATCGTCTAGCCTGGGCGCATGGGGCTTTTTGGACGCAGCAAGAGCACGATGGTCGAGCCCGCTGCTGCGCTTCCGGGCCGCGCGCAGGAGATGCGCGTGCCTGAGCGACACGAGGTGCTCGGCACGCCGCTGCGCGGACCGTTTCCCGAGGGCGTGCAGAGCGCGGTCTTCGGCATGGGCTGCTTCTGGGGCGCCGAGCGGATCTTCTGGGAAGCCGACGGGGTCTACACGACCGCGGTCGGCTACGCCGGCGGAATCACGCCCAACCCCACCTACGAGGAGGCATGCAGCGGCCGTACAGGCCACGCCGAGGTCGTGCTCGTCGCCTTTGACACCGCCAAGACCAGCTACCAGGAGATGCTGAGGCTCTTCTGGGAGGGCCACGACCCGACCCAGGGAATGCGCCAGGGCAACGACGTCGGCTCCCAGTACCGGTCGCTGATCATGTGGCAGGGCGAGGAGCAGCGCGCTGCCGCCGAGGCGTCGCTCGCCGCCTACCAGCAGATGCTCGCCGCCGCCGGCCACGGCACGATCACCACCGAGCTGGCGGAGCTCGACGCCGAGCACCCCTTCTACTACGCCGAGGCCTATCACCAGCAGTACCTCGCCAAGAACCCCGGCGGCTACTGCGGGCTCGGCGGCACGGGCGTGGCCTGTCCCGTCGGCTTGAGCGCGTCGCTGTCGACGGCCGACGAGCGGAGCACAAGCGGCAGCCAGTAGCGGTACCGTCGACGGACGAATTGTTCGAGCAACGGCGCATCGCGCGAAACGGGGACACCATGAGTGTTGGGATCTACTTCGAAGACAGCAAGTTCACCCCCGCGCAGTACGACCAGGCGATCGTCAAGCTGGAGGAAGCCGGCGCAGGATCGCCGAACGGCCGTCTCCACCACGTCGCGATGGAGAACGACGGTCAGATCAACGTGTTCGACATATGGGAGTCTCAGGAGTCCTTTGACGCTTTCGGAGCAACTTTGATGCCCATCTTGCAGGGGCTCGGGGCCGACCCGGGTAGACCGGTCACCGCTCCGGTGCGCAACGAGATCAAGGGCTGAGGGCGACATTCCGGCGCCTTCGCGCCGCTCGCCGGAACCTCGTCTACGAAGACCGACGGCCCCGCCGAAGCGGGGCCGTCGGTCTTCCTCAACCCATGGCGGGCGCGTCCGTGGGGAGGCCGCGCCCGCGCCGGGAGAAGCGAGTGCCGCCTATGACGCTCCTGCGCCCGCCGGCAGCGTGCCGCCCGGCTGCCACGCCGGCGCGTGAGGGCCACCGAGCGTCGGCACGTCCGACGGGTAGACCTCGTTGCCGTGAATCGCGTGGTCGCCGATCTCCAGTTCCTCGTCGGATAGCCGCAAGGGGATGAAGATGCCGATGAGCTTCAGGATGATGAACGTCGCCACAGCGGTGTACGCGATCACCCAGCCGGCGGTCTCGGCCTGCCAGCGCAGCAGCGTCCAGCCGCCGCCGAGCAGCAGACCCTCCTTGCCCGGCAGGTTCGCCGCGCCGCCGACACCGATGTACTCGACGATCGCCGGATCCGCGAGCAGCCCCACCAGCAGGCCTCCCGCCAGACCGGCGATGCCGTGGGTGAAGACCACTCCCAGCGTGTCGTCGACATCCCTGAACGGTCGTACGCGGCTGAGGTAGCGGATCGCCATCCACACGATCGTCGCGTCGACGACGCCGATGATGATCGCGCCCCAGCCGTTGACGAACCCGGCCGCAGGGGTGATACCCACCAGCCCGGTGATCATCCCGTTGACCGCACCGATCATCGACGGCTTGTCGCGGAAGATGTAGTCCCACGCGATCCACACCATCATCGCCACGGCCGTGCACAGGTTCGTGTTGAGCACAGCCGCAGAGGCGTCGGCGCCCGCGTAGTAGGAGTCCCCGCCGTTGAATCCGTTCCACCCGAGCCACAGCAGACCGGCGCCCACCGCCAGCATCAGCAGGTTGTTCGGCGCGTCGACCTCTCGATCTCGTTGCAGGCGTGGACCGATCACTGCCGCGAACACGAAGCCGGAGACCCCTGCGGAGAGATGGATCACATACCCACCGGAGTAGTCCAGTGCGCCGTGCGCGGCGAAGTAGCCACCGCCCCAGATCAGGAACGCGTTGACCGCGTACACGAACGTGATCCACAGCGCCACGTACGGAATCCACGCCTTGAAGTTGACCCGCCCGAGCACCGAGCCCAACGCCAGGATCGGCGTGATCGCGGCGAACACGAACTGGAAGTACACGAGCGACGCCTCGGGGAAGTGGAACGGAGGGCCTTCGGTGATCGACGGGATCAGCGCCTGCGCCTCCTCGCCGGTGTGGCTGAGGACGCTGCCAGGTTCACCGAGGAAGGTGCCCAGGAAGCCTTTCGTCCCGAACACACCCGAGCCGCTATGCGCGATCGGGCTCCCGAAGCCCATCTTGAACGCCCACAGACACCACACGATGAGCGTCACGCAGAACGCCACGAACACGAGCATCATCGCGTTGACCGACCAGCGCTTCTGCATGACGCCGCCGTACAGCACGGCGAGTCCCGGCAGACTCATCAGCCCGACGAATGTCGCCGCTGTCATCTGCCATGCGTTGTCCCCCGCGTTCAGCCAACTTGGGTATGCCAGCCAGGTCATGTGCCTCCGCTCCTACAGTGGTTTGTGCTCGCGAGCGCCCGTCCAAGCAGCACGAACGCCGCTCGCCGATAACAGTCCCGGTATGAAATCCGGCATGCAGGAGGCGGGGTAGGGCCATCCTGGCCAAGTCTGGGGCCATGCGTTTCGACATTTGTCTAGACGGCCCTCACGGGCCGGTGCGGCGTGCGCGAGGATGCCCCGTCGGCGCTGGAAAGCCTCAGCGCGTCCTGGTCAGTCGACCGGGAAGCCGGCGCGGCGGCACGACGCGCGCAGTTCCGCGGCCTCGTGTGGAAACGCCCCCGGCGTCGCGCAGACCTTGCGGGCGGCTGCGCCGCAGGCGCGGTCGGTGGCGCCGCCGAGCGTCGAGGCGAAGTTGACTTCGATGCAGTCCTTGCGCGCCCGCCCGCCGCTGCTCAGCGCGTACGCCCCCAATCCGGCTAGCGCGAGCACAACACAGCCGAGCAGCACGGCGATCACCGTCTTCTCGCGCCTGCCCCAGCGCAGCGGCTCGGATAGCCGCCGGGACCGGTCTTGCATGATCATTGCCGGGAAGGCTACTCGTCAGGCGTGTCTGCGGGCGCGTCTGACGGCGTGAACGAAAGCGCGGCCGAGTTGATGCAGTAGCGCTGGCCGGACGGCCCCGGGCCGTCGTCGAAGACGTGTCCGAGGTGGCCGCCGCAGGTGCGGCAGACGACCTCCGTGCGGCGCATGAACAGGCTGTTGTCGGGACGCAGCTCGACGGCCTCCGCGACCGCCGGCTCGGTGAAGCTCGGCCAGCCGGTTCCCGACTCGAACTTCGTGTCCGCGCCGAACAGCACCGCTGAGCACGCCGCGCAGCGGTAGTCGCCGGACTCCTTGTTGTAGACGTACTCGCCCGTGAACGGCGGCTCGGTTCCCGCCTTGCGCAGCACCTCGTACTGTCCCGGCGTCAGCGCCTCGCGCCATTCCTGCTCTGACTTGACGACCTTGGGCTCGTCGGCTGCCATGACCACGTTTTAGCAGTGCGCGCGTTGGCTCCTGCTATTGTGATCTTTACGTTCACGTCAGGTTCAACAAGCCGTAGGTCGCAGCGGGAGAGCGCGGACTCGCCAGCCGCCGTCAACGGCACCGGCACCCCACCCGCGGCGCGCTTCGGTGTCGCCGCGGGCCACGCGAGCTACAAGTGGTGGGCGCTGTCGTGCACGAGCCTCGGCATGCTGCTCGCAGCCACCAACTCCGGGACGCTGATCATCGCGTTGCCGGATCTCGAGCGCTCGCTGCACACGAGCCTGCTCGCGCTCGTGTGGGTGATCCTCGCCTACCTGATCGCCGCGACCGTGCTCGTGCTGATGGCCGGCCGCCTCTCAGACCTGTTCGGGCGCAAGCGCGCCTACGTCGGCGGCTTCGTCGTGTTCGCGCTCGCCTCGCTCGGCGCCGGCTTCTCCGGCGACGCCACCGTGCTGATCCTGTGGCGGATCCTGCAGGGCATCGGCTCGGCGTTCCTGTTCGCCAACGCCGCCGCGCTCGTCACCGACGCGTTCCCCAAGGAGGAACTCGGACTGGCGATGGGCGCCAACACGATGGTCGCCGCGGTCGGGCTGGTGCTCGGTCCTGTGCTCGGCGGAGCGCTCGTCGCGATCTCGTGGCACTGGGTCTTCTGGTTCAACGTCCCCTTCGCGCTCGCAGGCGCCGCCTGGGGCGCGCTGATCCTGCGCGAGCTCGGCAAACCAGATTCCGTGCGCGGCTACGACGTGCTCGGGACGAGCACCTTCGTGGTCGGCCTGACCGGACTCGTGTACGGCGTCTCGCGCGGCGGCATCAGCGGCTGGAACGACAGCCTCGTGATCGGCGCGCTCGCGGTGGCCGCCGTGCTGCTGCCGCTGTGGGTCGTGATCGAGCGCCGCTCGCCCGCGCCGATGCTCGACCTCGGGCTGTTCCGCAACCGGCTGTTCGCGGCCGCCAGCGCCGCGTCGTTCATCAACGGCCTCGCGCGCTTCGCGCTGCTGTTCCTGTTCGTCTTCTACTACCAGGGCGCGCAGGGCGCCACGCCGATCCAGGCGGGCATCAAACTGATCCCGCTGGCGCTCGGCATGCTGATCGCCTCGCCGATCGCCGGCATCTACGCCGACCGTCACGGCTCGCGCGCGCTCGCCGCGCTCGGCATGCTCGTCACCGCTGCCGGCCTCGCCGCCATGACCACGCTCGAGGTGCACAGCGCCTACTGGCAGAGCGGCCTGTGGCTGTTCGTCGTCGGCGTCGGCTCGGGCATGTTCAACAGCCCCAACACCGCCGCGATGATGGGCACCGTCCCGGCCTACCGGCGCGGCATCGCGGCCGGCGCGCGCACGCTCCTGCAGAACACCGGCGCCGTCCTGTCGATTGCGTTCGTGCTCGCAATCGTCACCGCTGCCATTCCTAAAAGGACGCTGTTCGCGATCTTCTCCGGCCTCGCCAAGGGCCTCTCGGCGCAGAAGCTCGCGCCGTTCATCGCCAACATGCACACCGCGCTGTGGGTGCTCGCCGCGACCTCGTTCGTGGGCATGTTCGTGTGCCTGATGCGCCCGCGCCACGTGCAGCCGGGCGTCGAGGCGCCGGGGCTCCCCTCGGAGGCTGCCGAGGAGCTGGCAAACGGACGGGTCACCGTATGAGCCTGCGGATCGGAGACGTCGCCCGCCTCGTCGGCACCACGCCGCGCACGATCCGCTACTACGAGGAGATCGGGCTGCTGGCAGAGGCACCCGCGCGACCCGCCGGCCAGCACCGCCTCTACACCGACGAGGAGGTCGAGCGCCTGCGCGAGGTGATGCGCCTCAAGGAGCTGCTCGGCGTGTCGCTCGATGAGCTCAAGACGCTGCTCAGCGCCGAGGAGGCGCGCGCCGAGGTGCGCGCGCAGCTGCGTCGCGACGACGTCGACGCGGAGCGCCGCCGCGAGCTGCTGAGCGAGGCGCTCGGCCACATCGACCGCCAGCTCGAGCTCGTTCGCCACCGCGCCGCCGAGCTGACGAAGCTCGAGCACGAGCTGCTCGAGACGCGCAAGCGCGCCAAGCGCAAGATCCGCGAGCTGGAGTCAGACTCGCGCCTCGTGGCATCCTCGCACGCATGAGCTCGACGAGCGTCCGCCGCGTGATCCCGCTGATCGTCGGCTGGGAGCGGTTGCCCAGGTCGTTCTCGATCCACGGCGATGACTCCGGGCAGACGCTGATCGAGCCTGTGCCGGTGTTGCTGCTGGAAACCGACGACGGCTGGACGTTGCTCGACACGGGGATCAACACCGCGCTCGTGCGCGACCGCCCGCTGTACGAGCGACTGCACGCGCGGAACCACGACATCGTGCCGATCCTTCCCGAGGGTGACGGCGAGCCGCTCGAGCGCGCGCTCGCCGGCCACGGGGTCGCGCTCGCGGACATCGAGCGGATCTATCTCTCGCACCTGCACAACGACCACGCGGGCGGACTGCGCCTGTTCGAGCGCACGGTGCCCGTGTGGGTGCAGCGTCGCGAGCTCGAGTACGGCCTCTCAGATCATCCCTTCCCTGAGCAGCACGGCATGTTCCGGATCGACTTCGACGACCCCGAGATCGACTGGCGCCTGATCGACGGCGACGCCGTGCTCGCGCCCGGGATCCGAGCGGTGCTGACGCCGGGGCACACCCCCGGGCACCAGAGCTTCGTGGTGGACGTGCAGGACGGAAGCGGCTACGTGTTCGCGTTCGACGCGGGCGATCTGCGTGAGAACTTCGAGCGTGAGCTCGCGGTCGGCGGCTTCGTGCACTGCCGGGCCGAGGACACCGTCGCGCCGATCAGGCAACTCAACGCGATCGCAGCCGAGCTCGGCTACCGCCTGATCCCGGGGCACGACCCCGAGGTGTGGCCCGAGCTGCTCGCCGAGCTGGCGCCCGCAGTCGCACCGCTCGAGCGCGGCGCCGAGCCGTTCGCGCCGGTCCGTTAGAGCCAGCCGCCGGCGCGCCAGGCGACCAGGTCGACCTCCACGCGCGCGCCGGCGGCGAGGCCGCTGACGCCCACGCATGTACGACTCGGCAGGCGCTCCGGGAACCACGTCTCGTACGCGGCGTTGAAAGCCGCGTAGTCATCCCAGTCGAACAGGTAGACGCGCGTCTGGACCACGTCGGAGAGCCCGCCGCCGACCAGCTCGAGCACGCGCGCCAGGTTGCGCATCACCTGATCGGTCTGCTCGGCGACGCCGCCGGCGACGAGGCTGCCGTCGAGGTCGGTGGGCATCTGACCGGTGACATACAGCGTCTCCCCCGCCGCGGTGGCGTGAGCGAACGGCGCCACCGGCGGCGGCACGCCGTCGGCGGGAGCGAACGTCCACGAGCCGATCACGCGCCGCGGAACGCGAAGCAGCGCTTGTCGATGCGAGCGTGGACGCCCTGGCGGCCGTCGACGACCTGTGTGACCGTGAAGTCGACCGCGAGGCTCGAGAACGCATACGCGTCCTCGCGGCTCAGCGCGAAGCGCGAGCCGAGCAGCTCGAGCGTCAGCCGCGCCGCGGCGAGCATCGCCTCGTCGAGGTCATCGCCGAACGCGTGCACCAGCAGCTCCGTCGGCGTCTCCAGCAGCGGCGTGCTCAGCTCGAGATCCCGCCGCAGACTCAGGCGCAGCACCCCGTTGAGCGAGGCCTCGAGGGCGGTGCCGCTGATCTCGCCGTCTCCCTGGGAGACGTGCGGATCGCCGACCGACAGCAGCGCGCCGGCCACCTGCACCGGATAGAGCATGCGTGCACCGGCGCCGATCCGCCAGTTGTCGATGTTGCCGCCATGAGCGCCCGGCGGCACCGAGGAGTGGCTGCCACGGGCAGCCGGCGCGACTCCCATCGTGCCGAAGTGCGGTCGCAACGGCACCGTCACGCCCGCGAGCGCGGCTTCGCGTGCGACGCTGCCGGGGGTCACGATCGTTCCGGGCCGATCCACGAGCGGCGTTGTCGTCCAGTCGTAGGCGAACAGCGCGCGCCCGGTCATGGCGGCGGCGTCGAGCTCGAAGATCGTGACGCGCTCCTTGCCGAAGTCCGAGTACAGCGCCCCCCAGTGCCCCGCGAGGTTGGAGCCGTGCGGCAGGCGCGGCTCGGCGCCGAAGATCTCGACCTGCAGCACGTCGCCCGGGCGTGCGCCTTCCAGCGCGATCGGGCCGGTGAGCAGGTGGGGACCTGGGCCCCGGTCCTGCACCTGCTCGAAGACGCGTTCGACACCAGCATCCATCAGCAGGTCGGGCGCGTCACCGGCGTGGTGGGTCAGCGTCTCGATCTCGATCACGTCGCCCGAGCGCACCGTCAGCACGGGCTCGACAGCGTGATCGAAATAGCCCCAGTGGACAGTCTGGGGTGTCGCTGCAAGCGTGTGCAGCCGCGCGCTCACGCCGACGTCGCTGCCGGCGAAGCCGCGCTTGCGTGCGTCGGCTCGCGCGATTCGAGGAACGCCCGCCAGCCGCCGTGTTCGCTGATGTCGCGCGCGCCCTCGCGGCCGTGCTCCTCGCACACGAAGCCTGTGACCCACTCGCCGCCGGCGAGCTCGACGCGGCCGATCGCCAGCGGCGCGGGGATCTCCGCAAGCAGCTCACCCAGAGCCTCGGGCGCCAGCTCCCACAGCTCGACCTCGATCGGCGCACCGCCGTCGCGCACCCGCACGAGGCCGGGGCGCGGGATTCCGCCGTCGTCGGCGAGCGCGTAGAGCCTGTAGCTGGGGGCGGTATCGGCGCGGCCGAGCAGCCGCGCGCCGCGCAAGGTCAGGCGCTCGTTGAGCGCCATCGCGCTCATATGCGCGCCGGCGACCGCGAGTCTCACCATGCCCGGGAGCTCGATGCGCGCATGCTCCCCGCGCCATGCGCAGCCGAGCTCGAGCAGGCGGCGGTCGTGGAAGGTGGGCGCGTGCAGCGTCACGCCGAAGGGAAGCCCGTCCGCGCGCGCCGGTCCCGGCACGGCGAGCGCGCACAGGTCCATCAGGTTGACGAAGTTCGTGAGCGCGCCGAGCCTCGCATTGACGGCGATCGGGTCTGCGTCGACTTCCGCGTGCGTGGGGTGCAGCGGGGTCGTTGGCAGCAGCAGCGCGTCGACCTGCTCCCAGATCGGCGCTGCCGCGCGTTGCAGCGCGATCAGGCGGTGCTGGGCGTCGAAGGCGTCGGTGGCGCTGAGCGCGCCGCCGGAGAGCACGATCTCGGCGACGATCGGGTTCAGCCCCTCGGGCGCCGAGGCGATCAGCTCGCCGAGGTCGGCCGTCCGCTCGGCAACCCACGCGTCGTACAGCAGCGGCGCCGCCGACAGCAGCGGCTCGACGTCGACCGGGACGAGTGTCCAGAGCCGCGCGGCGTGCTCGAGCGCCTGCGTCCATGCCTGCGCGGCGGCGGGCTCGTCGAGTTCGAGCTGGCCGGCGAGGGGTACGCCGACGCGCTCGCGACGCGGAGCCCGGAACGCCGGCTCTGCACGACTCCAGGGGTCGAGCGGTTCGTGCGCTGTGGCGACGTCGAGCACGCGTGCCGCATCAGCCGGGCCGCCCGCGAAGATCGACACGCAGTCGAGGCTCGCGCACGCGGGCACGATGCCGCGTGTGCTGAGCAGGCCGCGCGAGGGCTTCAGTCCCGCCAGGCCGTTGAATGCCGCCGGCACGCGCCCCGAGCCGGCGGTGTCTGTGCCGAGCGCGAAG
>Ga0208849_1001808_pt1 | contig 13287 bp, 13 predicted proteins | sample NGESurdeep072012_10_FD_184470 | JGI IMG/M metagenome (GOLD analysis project Ga0208849, IMG submission 184470) | Arctic peat soil microbial communities from Barrow, Alaska - NGEE Surface sample 53-3 deep-072012 (SPAdes) | ecosystem: Environmental > Terrestrial > Soil > Wetlands > Peat ...
AAGCGTCGCTTGTCCTGATGGGTGAGCGTTGCTCACCCTAGTACTAGGGCAAGCGTCGCTTGTCCTGATGGGTGAGCGTTGCTCACCCTAGTACTAGGGCAAGCATCGCTTGCCCCGATTTTTTTTTGGGCGAGCGATGCTCGCCCTCGTACAGCTCGCCCTCGTACAGCTCGCCCGTCTACATAGACGACGTCGATTACGAATGGGATGCGCGTGCGCGACGCATATCGCACAGGCGCACAACGACTTCGTCCAGCAAAACGCCGCCTTCTCGACGTCCGCTGAAAAGGTGATCGAGCGCGCGCGCGGTCAGCGTGACGGCTCTGCCGGCATTTTCGGGTGTGAGCGAGCGCGCCGCGTCGTGCAGCTTGCCGAGCCTCCACGCGTTCTGGCCGGAGGCGGCCGCGTATGCCTGACTGGTGGAAAACTTCAGCTCCCAGATCGCGATCGCGTCGGCCGCAAGCGCAAACAGCGGTCCAACGACGTCGTCTGGTTTGGCGAGCACATCACGCAGCAGCCGGAGCGCCAAGTCGGCGTCTCCTTCATGCACGGCCGCCGTGAAATCCCACAGCTTGACGTCATCGAAGGATTGTATCGCGCCCTTTACCATCTCGAGCGTTATCTTCTTGCCGTCGGCCGTCAGCGCCAGACGCTCGATCACGCTCCGTATTTCAGCCGCGCTCTCGGATAACGCAAGCGTCGCACGCGCTTCCGCGCTGACCTGCACGCCCGCCGTCGCGGCCACCTCGTTGATGAATCGTTCGCAGGCTTTGGCGTCCAAGTTGCACTCGACCACGATGCCGCCGGCCGTACACGCCGCCAACTCCAATGCTTCCTCGGCCGGTTTGCGGCCTTGTGGTCGAAGCGGCGTACCTGAATGGTCGACGATGATCACCGCATGTTCGGGCAGATCCGCGCACGCCGCCGCCAAGCTACGCCGGTCGTCGGCCTTGAGATCGATGGTGCCGCGCACGATGACCACGCGCCGTTCGGCAAGAAAAGGCAATGCTCGCGCCTTCGCGGCGATTTCGCCGACCCCGGCACTGTCGGTTCCGTCCACAGCGTCGACGTTGAGCGCCCGCGTCGATTCGTCCGGCACTGCGTGTTCGAGGATCACGTGTAGAACGTCCGCGGCTAAGAGATGTTCCTTGCCGGCGATGACGATGAGCGGCGGCAGCGGATCCGGCGGCGCGTCGATGAAGGCATAGTAGCCGATTTTCGCGCCTCGTCTCGCGGCCGCTGCCGGCTTCTTCGCCGGGCTCACGCCGGGGCGACCTGCGCGAATTCGAAGGAAGCGATGGACTGCGCGTACGGCGGCCGCAAAACGCCCGATTCCATCACAAACGCGGTCACGAGTTTTCCGGGCGTCACATCAAACGCAGGATTAAAAGCGCTTGCGCCTGCCGGCGCGACCCGCACGCCGGCGAACTCGAGCACTTCGATCGGGTTCCGCTGCTCCAGGTTGATCTCGTCGCCCGACGCGATGGCGCTATCGAATGTCGAACGCGGCGCCGCGACGTAGAGTGGTATCGAATGAGCATTTGCCAGGACGGCCAGCCCATACGTGCCGATCTTGTTGGCGAAGTCGCCGTTGCGGGCGATGCGGTCGGCGCCGACGACCACAGCGTTCACCTCGCCTCGCTGCATGAAATGCGCGGCCATCGAGTCGGTGATCAGCGTGTAGGGTATGCCGTCGCGGCCGAGCTCCCATACGGTCAATCGCGCGCCTTGGAGAAGCGGCCTCGTCTCGCCGACGAGCACGTTCTTCAGCACACCCATGCGCCACGCCGAGCGGACGATGCCGAGAGCGGTGCCGTAACCGCCGGTGGCCAGCGTACCGGTGTTGCAGTGCGTGAGCACGACGGAACCGCTCGAGAGCAGCGCGGCGCCGGCGTCGCCGATCAAACGGCAAGTGGCGATATCGTCGGCGTGGATGGCGCGGGCAAACTCTTCCATTGAAGTCACCACTCGGATGAGACTTTCGCCCGCGTCGCTCCGTTCGCGCGCGTGCTGCACGATCTTCGCGACGGCCCATGAGAGGTTGACGGCCGTCGGCCTCGCTGCCGAAAGCGCGGCTCCTGCTTCATCCAACGCCTTGAAGAAATCATCTGCGTTGCGCGCGACGCCGCTCGCGGCCTTTGCGCCGATGCACATGCCGTAGGCGCCTGCGATGCCGATGGCCGGCGCGCCGCGAATGCGCAGCGCTCGAATCGCCTCGATCAGCTTCGGCACGGTGCGCAGCTTGATCACAACTGTTTCGCCGGGTAAAAGTGTCTGGTCTATGATCTGGAGGATGCCGCCGACGTATTCAATGTGGGGCGGTGCTACGCGCACGGATAGACCAGTTCGGCGGCCGCCAACGCCGTGTCGAACATGGCGAGTGCGTCGTCTACTTGCGCACTCGTGATGATGAGCGGCGGTTGGATGCGGATCACGCTGCCGTGGACGCCCCCGCGTCCGACCAGCAGCCCCGCGTCGCGGCACGCATCGACCACTGCTTCTGTGGCGGCGCCCGCCGGTTCCTTAGTGGCGCGATCCCGAACGAGTTCCACCCCGATCATCAGACCGCGGCCACGCACGTCGCCGATCAGCGGACGTCGAAGCGCGAGCTCTCTCAGGCCATCCATGAGCCGCGCACCCATCCGCTGAGCGTTGGCCGCAAGTCCGTCTTCTTCGACGATCTCGAGCGTGGCCAGCGCGGCGCGCGCCGAAACCGGATTGCCGCCGAACGTGTTGATGTGCGGTCCTTTATACGCGTCGGCCACTTCGCGCCGGGCGATCACGATCGAGATCGGAAAACCGTTGCCGAGCCCCTTTGCGGAGGTCACGATGTCTGGGGTAACGCCCCAGTCGCTGATGCCGAACATGCTGCGGCCGAGCCGGCCCCACGCGGTCTGCACCTCGTCGGCGATGAAGAGGATGCCGTGCCGGTCGAGTATCTCTTTGACGACGGTGTAGTATTCGGGCGGCGGGGTGATGATGCCGCCGACGCCTTGAATGGTTTCGGCGTAGAACGCGGCCACGCCGCCGGAAGTCTGCGTTGCGATGACATCCTCGATGGCCTTTGCGCATGCGATGCCGCACGATGGATAGGTCAACTGCAGCGGGCAGCGATAACAGTACGCATTGGGCGCGAATGCGACATGTTGTGGTTCGGCGCCGAAATTGCGATAGGCGGCCAGACCGCTCACGCCGATCGTCCACATCGACCGGCCATGATAGGCGTGGTCGAGTGCGATGAAATCCTTCGCGCCGGTGAAGTGGCGCGCGAGGGCCGCCGCGACCTCGTTGGCTTCCGTGCCGGAATTGCCGAAGAAGACTTTGTCCAACCCTGCCGGTGCGGCTTCGACGATCCGCTCGGCGAGATCGAGCATCGGCTCGGTGAGATAGAGCGTGGAGGTGTGCGTCAGCTTGTCGATTTGATCGTGAACGGCTGCGTTAACTTTCGGATGCGAGTGGCCGACGAGCAGCACAGCAATGCCCGCGAAGAAATCCAGATACTGTCGACCCGCATCGTCCGTGACGTAGGCGCCGCGGCCGGACACGAGGGTGAGCGGCTCGCGGAAGTAGGTCCGCTGGCACTCCATGAGATACCGCGCTTTGCGGGCTGCGTTGCGGCCGGCGGACACCGTGGCCATGTCGGATCATCCCCTAACTTGTTTCGAAGTTCAACGTTTCCGGTCGCGACCGGAACTTCGGGTTTCGCGTCTCCGGCGAGGGCCACCTCGGCGGTTACGGCGCGAACGAACCTCGTACGACGCGCGTGCCGGTGATCCGGTCCTGAAAAGAGGGCCGCCACAAGTAGCCGATCGCGGGCAGGACCATAGCGAGTGAAAAGAACGTGACGAGATAACGCCACGCGGCGCGGCCCGCTCCCACGCGGCGATAGTCCGGGCGCACCACGCGCAAGCCGAGCACCATCATGCCGAACGTACGTCCGACGAGCGCCACGAGCACCGCCGCGTATAAGAACACGCACGCAAAGCCGACAGCATCCGGAAGCGCCGACTGGAAAAGCGGCAGATGCGAATTCAGCCAGTCGACTCCATATTGCTGCAGCGACAACGCGCCCATGTCGGACGTCGCGACGTGCTTCCCGCCGGACGTGCCGCTGACGTCCACTTTGAGCACTTTGCCGGAGCTGACGATCGCGCTGACGATGATCCAATCCAATCCAAAGGCCGCGGCGCGAAGCCAATTGCCTGCAAGCGCCTCTTTGTCAACTCGCGTGCCTCGCGCCGGTTGCACAGTGGCCAGGTCGGCGTTCAGAGCGGATTCGCGCTGAGCAGCCAACCGCGCGCGCCACGAACCGTAGAGCGGCGTCGCGGCAAATGTCTCCAGCTCGCGAAGGCGGTTAGTCGCATACGGTTCTTGCCCGAGAAGCTCACCGAGTCTGAGAGTCGGATCCGACTGCAATTCGACGCGTTGATCTATGAACGCCGTGTAGTCGACTTTCTTCGAGACCTGATGGAACGCGCACGTGAACACGGCACGCGATGCGGCTTCAATGGAACCGCAGCACAGCAAACCGACGCGGTCCGCGGTGTATTCGGTTCGCCGCAGCCACGCGCCGAAGACGATCGATACGAACGGATTCTCTCTGCCGGACGCGCTGAAAAGCGACGTGATGCGCGAGTGGCCGGCCGCGATGTGGCCGAGCTCGCGGCCGATGAGGAATGCCAGCTCATCATCGTCGAGATGGGGTAGCCACGTGCTTGAGATGACGATCGAATATGGTTCACCCAATCCCATGGAGGTGACGCACGTGTACTGGTCCTCGCGAACGAAGATGTTCGGCATTCGCATGCCAAGATCGCGCGCGCACCGGGCGGCGACGGCGTAGACGGCGGGTAGCTGCCGTTCGTGCAGGCGAATGCTTGTGCCGAGCAGCCGCCCGCGAGCGACCGACACGTAGACCATCGCGGCGACGATGAAAAAGGCGATTTGCTGACCGGTGAGCTGTTCGCGCAGCACGAAGCCCACGAGGCCGACCGTCGTGGGCGCGAAGATGAGCGTCAGCCACAGCGCGCGATGCTCGCTGCGCCAGCGCAGCGATTCTGGCCCTTTGAAGAGCGATTCGGGAGTCATTGCAGTCCCCGTTGGCATGCGCGGTCCGCTTCCCTCCAAGAATGGGCAAGCGATGCTTGCCCTAGTACAAGCTTGCCCTCCTACAAGAACTGGGCAAGCGATGCTTGCCCTAGTACAAGCTTGCCCTAGTACGAGCTTGCCCTCCGACATAAGATGAAATGCGCTGCGTGCCCGTAAAGCTTCGCCGCATGACTTCGATCCAGACGGCCGCCGCCGTCGCGGCGCGGCTCGATGCGCTGCCGATCGGCCGCCGACTCTACGGACTCGTCGCGCGCATTTCGGTCGGCGGTTTTTTCGAAGCATACGATCTGTTCATGCTGACGTACATCGCGCTCGGCATGGTGCATTCCGGTCTGTTCACAGCCACAGGATTCGGACCCGACGGCATTCCGGTCTTTGCCGGCGCCGGCTTCACCGGGATGTTCCTCGGAACGATGTTGTTCGGATGGGTGTCCGATCGGTTTGGACGGCGAGCTGCATTTGGCTGGTCGCTCACGTGGTACTCCGCTTTCACCGTCGCCATGGCGCTTGCGTCGACAGCGCTCGCAGTCGATGTTCTACGGCTGTTCGCAGGCTTGGGCATCGGCGTCCAACTGATCACCATCGACGCGTACATCAGCGAGCTCACGCCGCCGCAGGTGCGCGGTCGCGCGATCGCCGTCAGCCAAGCGATCACGTTCACCGCGGTGCCGGTGGTCGCGTTCATCGCCCAGTGGCTCGTTCCTCATTCTTGGTTCGGCTTGGAAGGCTGGCGCGTGGTCGCTCTCGCCGGTGGTGTGGGCGCGCTGACCGTCTGGCCGATAATTCGCGGGCTGCCCGAGTCGCCGCGGTGGCTAGCCGTGCGCGGGCGCGTCGGCGACGCCCTGCGTGAGCTTGCGCGCGTCGAGATGTTCGCCGGCGGTGCGTTGGCGAGCGACCAGTCGCAATTGCCGACTCTCGCGACAGAGGCTTCCATCGCGCCGGTCACCGCATCGCTTGGATGGTGGCGTGAGATGTGGAGCGCAGGCTATCGCAGCCGCAGCGCGATGTTGGTGGTCTTCAACTTTTTCCAGACGATCGGTTTCTACGGCTTTGCTTCGTGGGTGACGATATTGCTGTTCAACGAAGGCGTGAGTTTCGTCCACTCGCTGCAATACGTATTCTTGATCGCGCTCGCGGCGCCGGTCGGACCGCTTATCGCGATGCGCGCGGCGGAGCGTAGCGAACGAAAATGGCAGATCGTGGCCCTGGCCGCGGCGAGCGCGGTGCTCGGTTTGTCATTCGCAGCCATGCGCGTTCCGTGGGCCATCGTCTGCACCGGCCTCGCTCTGACGCTTGCGAACAACTGGTTCTCGTGCGCGTTCCACGCATACCAAGCCGAACTCTATCCGACGCGCATCCGCGCGCAGGCGGTGGGATTTGTCTATGCATGGAGCAGACTGAGCGCGGTTTTCGTCGGCTTTTGGATCGGCGCGATTCTGGCCGGATTCGGCCCACGCGCGGCGTTTGAGTTCATCGCAGTCGCAATGGCCGTCGCAGGCGGGATAGTAGCAGCCATCGGCCCTTTGACGAGAGGCCGACGGCTGGAGTCGCTGTCACCGTAGATCGTTGCGCGAAATCGCGCGCAGACTGGTTGGATTGTTACGCAGCGACCTTGCGGGGCACGGAGCGGTTTTCATCGAGATCGAGCAGGTCGGGCCACGTCGTGACGTCCGTCCGGTCGGGCGCGACTTTAGCGCGGAGGTCGAGGAAGTACTTCTCGCTGTCGGAGCCTTTGTCGGGCGACAGCTTCAAGTAGTCCTCATTGTAGGCGGCGATCTCGGCGGGCGACTTCTTCAGAAAGCGCTCGCGAAGTATGGCCAGGAGCTTGGCATCGTCGTTTGACGAAGCGAGCTTGGCGAATTCCTCATGGTCGACGCCGACGAATGCCAGCACCTTTTGATCCATGCCGCAATTGTAGTGATATTCGCCGACGGTGCCGGCGGCCGACGCGCGCGCTTTGTCGGTCGTCCGGGCCAGCATGACGATGCCGGCTAGGGAGAGATCCTTTACGCTGCGCGGGACAGTCTTTGTGAGATCCATTATCAGATATGATCCTTTCGAGAACACCTACGTACGTCTTATTATCTGTAAGTAGGCTATACTTTGTTACAGCGTCATTGTATACTAGTTGGAGGAATAAATAAAGTAGTATTTCGAAAGTGCTCTAGTATCTAATAAGATAGTGAGGCGTCCGTGAGTTACGAAACACAGCTGACCTGCCCGGTGCAGCGCACCATCGCGCTCATGGGCGACAAATGGAAGATCCTTGTGTTCATCGCGCTCAGCGACGGCGCACGTCGCTTCGGCCAGATCCAACGCGTCCTCGACGGGGTCACAGCGAAGGTATTAACGCGCCAACTTCGCGACCTCGAAAGGAACGGCTTCCTGTTGCGCACCGTCTTCGCCGAAGTGCCGCCGCGGGTGGAATATGAACTCACGGAGCTCGGCCGTAGCTTCTTGCCGATCGTGCAACAATTGAAGGAGTGGTCGGCGGCGCATGCGGACGAGCTGATGGCCCGCCACGAACTTATCAGCGCTTGACGCGGGATGGGCGCTTGCGAAGCGCTCCTTTTAGTTCGGCCATCGCTAGAGCGGCAAGCGCGGCCTCGTAGCCTTTATTCCCCCCGCCGGGATCCGCTTTCGTGTGCGACTTCGTGCCGCGCTTTTTTTTGCCCGCGCGGGCCCATGCCTGCGCCACCGTGTCGGTGGTGAGCACGCCGAAGATCACCGGAACGCCGGTCTCAAGTGCAATCCGCGCGATGCCACGCGCTGCTGCGCCGGCTACGTAGTCGAAATGCGGCGTTTCACCGCGGATGACGCATCCTAAACACACCACCGCGTCGTAGTCGCCCGATTCCGCGAGCCATTTCGCGGCGACCGGCAACTCGAAGGCGCCCGGCACCTGCGCGACGTCCACCTTCGCCTCATCGCCTGCGGCTTCGGAAAATCCGCGCAGCGCGCCGTCGAGCAACGCCGACGTGATCGGTTCGTTGAAGCGCGCCCGGACGATGGCAAAGCGCCGCTTCACTTCGTCCGGTCGGCTTCGGCCAGGAGATGGCCAAGCTTTTCTTCTTTGGTCCTCAAGTATCCTGAGTTGAACTCGTCGCGATCCATCACGAGCGGCACGCGTCCAGCCATGGTGAGGCCGTAGCCTTCCAGGCCGATGATCTTGCGCGGATTGTTCGTGATGATCTTCATCTCGCGCACGCCGAGATCGTGCAGTATCTGCGACCCGATCCCGTATTCGCGCTTATCGACGGGCAAGCCGAGTTTGAGATTGGCCTCGACCGTATCGGCGCCGCTGTCCTGCAACTCATACGCCCGCAGCTTGTTCGCAAGGCCGATCCCGCGGCCTTCTTGGTGCAGATATAAGAACACGCCGCGCTTGCGGTGCGCGATGATGGCCAGTGCTGCATCGCGCTGCGCCGCGCAGTCGCAACGTTTGCTGCCGAGCGCATCGCCGGTGAGGCATTCGGAGTGCACGCGCACGAGGACATCTTTGCCGTCGCCGATCTCGCCCATGACGAGCGCGACGTGACACGCACCGTCGAGCATCGACTCGTAACCGAACCCGCGGAACGCGCCGTGGATCGTGGGCAGGTCGAATTCGGCGATGCGCTTCACGAGCTTCTCGTGCCGCATGCGATACGCGATCAGATCTTTCACCGTGGCGAGTTTCAGGCCGTGCCGTGCGCCGAATCCCTCGAGCGCGGGCCGGCGCATCATCGATCCATCGTCATCGAGTATCTCGCAGATCACGCCGGCGGGATAGAGCCCGGCAAGGCGCGCAAGATCGACCGCCGCCTCGGTCTGGCCGGCACGCACGAGCACGCCGCCTTCGCGAGCGCGTAACGGGAATGTGTGGCCCGGACTCACGAAGTCGGCCGCCGTCGATGCCGGATCGAGCAGCGCGGCGACGGTGGCGGCGCGGTCGAACGCGGAGATGCCGGTGGTGGTGCGCCCGCGAGCCTCGATCGAAACGGTGAACGCCGTCTCGAACCGAGAGGTGTTCTCGTTGACCATCATGGGGATGTGCAGTTCGTCGAGGCGCTTACCGATGATCGACACGCAAATGAGTCCGCGGCCATATTTGGTCATGAAGTTGACCGCGTCGGGCGTGATCATCTGCGCGGCCATGGTGAGGTCGCCTTCATTCTCGCGGTCTTCATCGTCCATGACGATGACCATCTTGCCGGCGCGGATGTCGGCGATCGCGTCTTCGATCGGGCTGAGGGGCATATTCAGTTGCGATTCCGTAGGACGGCCGCCACGTAGCGGGCGACCGGGTCGGCTTCTATGTTCAACACATCTCCCGTGCGTTTCCGCCCCAGCGTTGTGCGTTTTAGCGTTTCGGGGATGAGCGCCACCGCAAAACCGGCTTCTTCCACCGCCGCAACGGTAAGGCTGATGCCGTCGAGCGCGACATAGCCTTTCTCGCACACGAGAGGCGCAAGCGCCGGTGGGATTGCGCACCACATGCGAACCCCCTGCCCTTCGGGCTCGATGCGAACGATGATCGTGGTCGCGTCGATGTGGCCGTAGACGAGATGCCCGTCCAACCTTTCTCCGACTTTCAGGCTCAATTCGAGATTGACATGGGCTCCGGCAGTGAGTTCTCCCAGATTGCTGCGCGCGAGCGTCTCCGGAATGACGTCAAAGTCGAGCACGGTGCTGTTGTGTGCCGCCATGGTGAGGCAGACTCCATTGACGGCGACACTGTCGCCCGGTGTAGGCGTCTCCTTGAGCCCGGCCGCGTCGACCGACAGGCGCACGCCGCCGTCGCGGCGTTGGACATCCACTACGGCGCCGAGTGCGCGGATCAATCCGGTGAAGATGTCGTCAGTCCTTTCGGCCGGTCATGTTCAGTCCTCGCGCGCGATATCGATCGACGCGATCTTGTGCGCGGACGCCACGCTGACGTCGATCGCGACGACCGAGCCTGCGTAGAAAGCTTCGTAAGAATAGATCTTAGTGCCGTGACGATACTGCCAACCGCGGTACACGAACCGTTCGGGCGACGCAGTCGCGCCGGCGCCGATGCAGGTTTGGCGCGCGACCGCCGGCGTCAGCACTGATGTTAGTTTGGGTGTGATCATACGGGGCTCGATGTGGCCCGCACACATTTGCGCGAGCAGGCGTTTGGTGGCGGACGTGATGGCGGCGTCTTCACCCGGCGCGGATCGCAGGTCGGCGGCTAGCTGTTCTGCAGTTGGCGAAACGAGCATCGCGAACAGCCGCTTCACGAAGAGATCTTCGTCAAATGGGTCGCCGTTGCTCAGTGCGACGATTTCAATGCCGTCGTCGGGAAACGTGGCGTTCACGCTTGCGAAGCCGACGTTGAATCCTTCGTGCGAGACCTCTCGATGCCCGTAGAGAGTGGAGAGATCGAGACCAAAGCCGTAGCCTCCGCGCGGTCCGTAGCCCACGCGCAACGGCGAGTGGGTCATCGCTTGCCACGATGCGGCATCGACAACATGGCCGTCGTCCAAGCCGGCATCCCATTTCACGAGGTCGAGCACCGAGGCGTTCACCGTGCCGTCGCCATAACCGAGATCGTCGGGCGTCTGCGGCGCGAGCACGATATTGCCGTCGTAGGTGTAACCGAGCGCGCCGTCCGGCTGCGACGCCGGAATCACGCGCGTGGACGCGTTGGTCATTTTCAGCGGATCGAAGATGCGCCGGGATACGAAGCTGGAATACGACGTGCCGCTGACCTGCTCGACGATCAACCCGAGAATCATGTAATTCGTGTTCGAGTACTCGAAGCGAGAACCGGGCGGGAAGTCGAGCGGCGCGGCGCGCACGAGATCGGCGAATTGTTTCGCTGTGGCGCGATGCGGAAGATCGTTGAGGTCGACGTAGTCTGGAATGCCGGATGTGTGGGTGAGCAGTTCGCTAAGCGTTATCTGCGCGCCATGGGCGAACTCCGGCAGGTAGCGGCTCAACTTGTCGTCGAGATTGAGTTTGCCTTCCTGTTGTAAGAGCATGATTGAGGCGGCGGTGAATTGTTTGGAATTGGATGCTATGTTGTAGACCGTGGTCGTATCTGCGGGAATTTGCTTCGCAAAGTCGCGGAAGCCGTATCCGCGCGCGTAGAGCACGTGACCCCGCCGCGCGATCGCGATCGACAATCCCGGCAGATGTTGGTGCATCATCGTCGCGTGAACGAGCGCATCCACGCGCCGTTGCGAATCGGATCCGAACACCGGCTGCGTCACGGGCATAGCCGCGAGCAGCGTCAGGGCGAGCACGACCGCTTGCATCTCAATTGCTCCCGTCTGCGTGAATCGGCGCAGTTTTCGTCGGCGTGGCAGTCACCAACAAATCAAGTCCGAGCATGGCGATGGAGTCGATGCGCAATCCCGTCCGGGTCGGCGTCCTCGTGGCTGTTGCGATCGCGGGTGCCAGCGTGGCGGAGCCGAGAATTTCGGGTGCTACGAGCCAGTAGACCCGACCGACGTGCGCACCCGCAAGCATGGCGGCGGCGATCGTGGGTCCACCCTCGCACAAGATGCTGATGATGCCGCGTTCGCCGAGGGCGGTCAGCATCGCCCCGAGATCCACGTAGCCCTCGGCTGTCGCGTGGCAAACCAAGAATTCTACCCCATGTTCCGTCAGCGCTTCTCGACGGTCCGCCGGCATCGCCGCGGTCGTGACCACGAGCGTCGGCGTCGTGGCAGCGTCGCGAACGAGATGACCGTCGAGCGGCAAGTGCCCCCGATCATCCGTCACGATGCGAAGATACGGCACCGCGCGAGGTCGCGGCGGCCGCACGGTGAGTCTCGGATCGTCGACGATCGCCGTATGGACGCCCACTAAGACTGCATCGTGCGTGTATCGCAATTCGTTGACGAACTCGAATGCCTTCGTTCCCGTCAGCCGGTGACGGACGCCGGCGCGCGGTGCGACGGCCCCGTCGAGGCTCGCCGCCATCTTCAGACTGACGAACGACCGGCCCGTCGTGCGATGATGCGTGTAGGCGACGTTGAGTTCGGCCGCCTCCGCGCGCCCGAGCCCCACGTCCACTTGGACGCCGGCTGCGCGCAGCTTCGCGATGCCTCGACCGCGCACACGAGAATCCGCGTCCTCCGCGGCGACGACCACGCGCAGGATGCCCGCGGAAACGATGGCTTGCGTGCACGGAGGCGTGCGGCCCTCATGATCGCACGGCTCGAGCGTGATGTATAGCGTGCCGCCGCGCGCTTTTTCGCCGGCATGTTCGAGCGCCATCACCTCAGCATGCCGCGATCCCGCTTGATCGTGATAGCCTTCGCCCGCTGGATGTCCGTCGGCACCTAGTATGACGGCGCCGACCATGGGGTTCGGACTCGTGTTGCCTCGCGCTTTTGCGGCGAGTTCGAGGGCGCGGCGCATGTGGAGAGCTTCGTCCATAGCGGCTTTATGTTTGCCGGGATGGATGCGCGGGCCTTGGTCAGATGCGCAGGGCCAGCGCGCAACCTATGATGTCGCGCGGCCGGCAGCCGCGGATAGCGGCGGCGCACGCCGCGAGCGTGGCCCCTGTAGTGACGACGTCGTCGACAAGAAGCACGCGCTGATCCCACAATCGTTCGGCTTGAGGCCCTGGTGCAAACGCGCGCAGCATGTTCGATCGCCGCTGATCGAGCGCGAGCGTGCTCTGCGCACGAGTGTTGACCGTCCGGCGCAGCGCATCTGAAAGCAATGGCAGCGCAAGGGATTTTGCGATCGCTCCGGCGATCAGCGCCGCTTGATTGAAACCACGCTCGCGCATTCTCGAGGCGTGGAGCGGCACGGCAGTGACGATGTCCGCCGGCGCGCTCAGCGTGGCTGCAAGTTGGGCGCCGAGATGAAGCGCGGCGGCGCGGCGGCCGCCGAACTTGATGGTTCGGACTGCGCGCGCGAGACGACCGGCGTACGGGCCGAGTGCGATGACAGTGGGCGCTCCGTCACGCGGCGCCCGAGTCACCGGTGCGAGATCGGCGAACGCATTCGCGCACGATGCGCAAATGGCGGCGCCGTGCGCTTCACACGCGGCACAGCGCGCCGGAGCGACGAAGTCGAATAACCAGCCGAACATTGGGGATTATTCACGAAGCTAATGTAGGTGGGCAAGCATCGGTGGCCCCATTTTTTGTAGGAGGGCAAGCATCGCTTGCCCATGGGTGAGCGTTGCTCACCCTCCTACTGGGGAGATCTACA
>Ga0208849_1001809_pt1 | contig 13286 bp, 14 predicted proteins | sample NGESurdeep072012_10_FD_184470 | JGI IMG/M metagenome (GOLD analysis project Ga0208849, IMG submission 184470) | Arctic peat soil microbial communities from Barrow, Alaska - NGEE Surface sample 53-3 deep-072012 (SPAdes) | ecosystem: Environmental > Terrestrial > Soil > Wetlands > Peat ...
ATGCTCCAGGCCCAAATCACCTTCGATCCGAACCATGCGCGTGATACCCGCCACGCGGCATGAAACCCATTTACAAATGGTGGGGAGTCCCTCCCCCGCAAGAGGGTGAGGATCGCGGCTTCGTCGATCTGTCCCCTTCGGCGATTTGGGAGTCCGATCCGAAACATCGGGCTTTCCGCGCGGGTCGCGGGTCCCTATCGTGGCCGCTTCATTGGAGAGCCTGCCATGCCCGAAGCCCTGATCATCGACGCCTGCCGCACGCCCAGGGGCATCGGCAAGTATGGTAAGGGGGCGCTGTCGGAGATTCATCCCCAGCAGCTGGGGGCGACGGTGCTGCGGACCCTGGCCGAGCGGACGGGCATAGACACCGCCGAGGTCGATGACGTGATCTGGGGGACGAGTTCCCAGCGCGGACCCCAGGGCGGGGATCTGGGGCGGATGTCGGCGCTCGACGCCGGCTACGACATCCGCTCGAGCGGCGTGACCCTGGACCGGTTCTGCGGCTCGGGGATCACCTCGGTCAATTTCGCCGCCGCCTCGATCATGTCGGGGATGGAGGACCTGGTGGTGGCCGGCGGCACCGAGATGATGTCGATGCCCAACCGCCGCACGGCCGAGGACGGCCCGCCGATGATGGACAGCGGCAATCTGCGCCTGCGCGCCGCCCATCCGCAGTCGAACCAGGGGGTGTGCGCCGACGCCATCGCCACCCTGGAGGGGATCAGCCGCGAGGCGGTGGACGCCCTGGCGCTGGTCAGCCAGCAGCGCGCCGCCCACGCCATCGCCAACGGCCACTTCGCCAGGAGCCTGGTTCCCGTCCATCGGGAAGACGGCTCGCTGGCCCTCGACCACGAGGAGTTTCCCCGGCCGCAGACGACGGCCGAGGGCCTGGCGGCCCTCAAGCCCGCGTTCGAAGCCCTGGCCGACGTCCCCCTCGACGACAAGGGGACGACCTATCGCGGCCTGATCCTCCAGAAGCATCCGGGCCTGGATATCAGGTTCATCCATCACGCCGGCAATTCCTCCGGCGTGGTCGATGGATCGGCGGCGATCCTGCTGGCCTCGGAGGGCTACGCCAAATCCCGTGGGCTGAAGCCGCGCGCCCGCATCGTGGCCATGGCCAACATGGGCGATTCCCCGACCCTGATGCTCAACGCCCCGGTCCCGGCGGCGCGCAAGGTGCTGGCCAAGGCCGGACTGACGCTGGACGACATCGACCTCTTCGAGATCAACGAGGCGTTTTCGGTGGTGGCCGAGAAGTTCATCCGCGACCTGAAGCTCGACCGCGACAAAGTCAACGTCAACGGCGGGGCGATGGCGCTGGGCCATCCGATCGGGGCCACCGGTTCGATCCTGATCGGAACCATGCTGGACGAACTCGAGCGCCGCGACCTGAAGCGCGGTCTGGTCACCATGTGCGCGGCCGGCGGCATGGCCCCGGCGGTGATCATCGAGCGGGTTTGAGCGGGGAAGTGGGTGAGGGGATGTCGCGCCGCTAACCTCCCTCCCCTTCATGGGGAGGGTGGACCGCGCAGCGGGACGGGTGCGGAAGTCTCGATCATCCGCACCACCCGGGACGCCGCCCACGGCCCCGCCCCGGCCTCCGGCCGACCCTCCCCATGAAGGGGAGGGAGGGAAGATCACCCTCGCCCCCATGAAGAATGGCGGAGAGGGTGATGGCGCGCCCGGGCTGGTCGCCTGGGCGGTGACCAGCGGTGAAGCCGGCATGCGCAGCCAGGCGCGCGGTCTCGCGCGCGCGGTGGCGGGCGAAGTAGTGGAAAAGACCGTACGGGTGGCCGCGCCGTGGCGATGGGCGCCCCCTGCCCTGGTCGCCCGGCCGCTGAGCCGCCTCGATCGGCGCGCCGACGCGCTGGCCCCGCCGTGGCCGGACCTCATGGTCACCTGCGGGCGGCGGTCGGCGGCGCTCGGCTTGGCGGTGCGAAAGCAGAGCGGCGGACGCACGGTGGCCGTGCACATCCAGGACCCCCGCTTGCCGGTGACGGACTTCGATCTGGTGGTGGCCCTGGACCACGACGACATGCCCGGGGCGGCCAATGTCATCGTCACGGCCACCGCCATGCACGACGTGACGCCGGCCGCGCTGGCGGCGGCCGCCGACGCCTGGCGGGTCCGGCTGGGCGGCCTGGGCCGTCCCCTGGCCGGGGTGATGATCGGCGGATCGACACGCCGCCGGCCGTTCGGCGCCCGCGAGGCCGACAAGCTGATCGCCGGATTGAGGCGCCTGCGGGAGAGCGGCGCGGCCCTGGCGATCAGCCCCTCGCGCCGGACTCCGGGTCCGGTGTTGAGCCGGCTGGCGGCGGCCTTCGCGGGCGACGGGCGGGTCTGGCTCTGGGACCGGGGCGGCGACAATCCCTATCTCGGCATCCTCGCCCTCGCCGACCGTCTGGTGATCACCGGCGACAGCGTCTCGATGGTTTCCGAAGCGGTGGCGACAGCCAGCCCGGTAGAGGTGTTCGACCCGGATTCGGAGCGGCACGAGCGGTTTCTCGACGCGCTGGTGGCGCGCGGCCGGGTGCGCCGCTTCGAGGGCGATCCGGCGCCGCCGCCGGTCCCCGAACCCCTGGACGCCACGCTCGCCGTCGCCGCCGTGGTGCGCAGGCTGCTCAGGGAGCGGAGGACCGTTCAGGAAAGCACGGGCGTGGTCGGAAAGGCGAGCTGATCGCGCGCGCGCCACCGGTCGGTGACGTAGTTCATGATCAGCGACTTGCGCACCCCGGCGATCGGCCGGCGCTCCAGGCCGTGCCAGGTGTCGGCGCCGGGCACGAAGACCAGGGCCGAATTCGACACGAACGCCGTGCGCCTGGCCCAGGTCTCGTGGTCGCGATAGATATCCGTCCCCAGGTCTTCCTGGCCCGCCTGGGCCAGATAGATCAGCATGGTGAACCGCTTGACGCCCAGGTCGGTGTGCGGTTCGAGCCAGAATCCGTCGGTGTCCTGGGCGTATTCGAGTCGCACATAGCTTCCCGCCAGATCGGCCCCGGTCGCCGCCTGGATGGCCAGGGCCACGGCGTCGGATTGAAAGGCGTCGCTCACCGCCGCGCAGGCGGGCAGGCGGGCGTTGTTGGCGGCGTCGAAATACCGCCGCGTGTCGTTGTGAAGCTCGCGCTTTCCGGAAACGCCCGCGACGCCGGCGGCCGCGAACGGCAATCCGCTCAAAGCCTCGGCGACCGCGTCCGGAAACACCGGGCCGACGATCCAGTGATCATAGGGCTGATCGAATTTCGTTCCGGCGGCGAAGGCGGCGCGGAGGCAGGCCTCGACGGCCGCCGTCCGATCGCCGTGCCGGACTTGGTCGGCGTCCATGATCGATCCACCTCGCCCGCCAGCGATGGGCTTTTAGCCGAGGGTTGGTCCGCCGTCGATGCGCGGCGAAGCAAATCTCACCCGAAGGGGGCGGGCGGTCGCCGGCCGCCCCAGGGCTGGGCCGCCTCAAGCTGCGCGGCCAGGCGAAACAGCGTCGCTTCCGCCGCCGGCCGGCCGACGAACTGCACGCCGACGGGAAGTCCGTCGGCGGTCCAGGCCAGGGGGACGCTCATCGCCGGCTGGCCGGTGACATTGAAGGCCTGGGTGTTGGGCATGAAGGCGAACAGCCGCTCGGCGTAGCCCCGCGGATCGGGAGGCTCGCCACGCAGGGCGCCGCTGGCAATCGGCGGACTTCCGAGGGTCGCGAGCAGCAGCACGTCGAAGCGCTCGAAGAACGGCGCGACCTCGCGACCGAAGGCGTGCGCCGTCCGCAAAGCCTGGATGTAGGCGGGGCCGGAAACTGCCCTGCCCCGCTGGTATAGACTCCAGGTGAAGGCCTCGATCTCGCCTTCCTCGATGGCCCGCCCGCGCTGGGCCGCTTCGCCTTCCAGGGCCGCCGCCACGCTCGCCGCCACGATCGCGCCGGTGACGGCGGGAAGCCGTTCGGGATTGCCGGGCAGCGTCGCCTCCTCGACATGGTGGCCGAGAGACGCGCACAGGCTGGCGGCGTCTCGCACGGCCTGGGCGCAGCTCGGATCCAGCGCCTCGGCGCAGAGCGCGGCGGTGGTAAAGCCGATGCGCAGAATCCCCGGTTCGCGGCCGACTTCGGTGGCGAAGGGCGACGCCGGCGGATCGAGCCAATAGGGATCGCCGGGGGCCGGCCGGCAGGCGATGTCGAGCAGGGCGGCGCTGTCGCGTACCGTGCGGGTGACCGCGTGCTGGGCGGAAAAACCGCCCCATCCCTCGTCGGCGGGCGCGAAGGAGACCCGGCCGCGCGAGGGCTTGAGGCCGAAGAGACCGCAGCATGAGGCCGGAATGCGGATCGAGCCGCCGCCGTCGCTGGCGTGAGCGGCCGGAACCAGGCCGGCCGCCACCGCCGAAGCCGCGCCGCCGGAGGAACCGCCGGGCGTTCTTGCCACGTTCCACGGGTTGAGCGTGGGGCCGAACATCTCCGGCTCGGTGACCGGCTCCAGCCCGAACTCGGGGGTGTTGGTCTTGCCGAAGATTACCAGACCGGACCGGCGGTAGGCGGCGACCAGGGCGCTGTCGGCGGGCGCCCTGGCCTGCGCGAACAGCCGCGAGCCGGCCGTGGTCGGCGTCCCCCTCACCGGGGCGCCGAGGTCCTTGATCAGGAACGGCACGCCGGCCAGCGGACCCTCCGGCGGGATGTCGCGCAGTCTCGCCCGGGCCTCGTCGGCGAGCGACAGGGTGACGGCGTTCAAGGCTGGATTGAGGGCCTCGGTCCGCGCGATGGCCGCCTCCAGCACTTCCTCGGCGCTCACCTGCCGCGAAGCGATGAGGCCGGCGAGGCCCACGGCGTCATGAGCGAGGTAGTCGGATTGGTTCATGGCGCGACCTTCCCTATTCTGTCCGATGCTTTCCAGACCGGATCACAATAGGCGCGCGGAGACATGGCCAGGGCCATCGAAATCTTCATCGACGCCGACGCCTGCCCGGTGAAGGAGGAGGTCTATCGCGTGGCGCGCCGCTACCGCGTGAAAACCTGGGTGGTCGCCAACGCCTTCATCCAGGTCCCGGCCGATCCGCTCGTCGAGCGGGTGGTCGTCGCGGCCGGTCCGGACATCGCCGACGACTGGATCGCCGAGCACGCCGGACCCGGCGATATCGTGGTCACCGCCGACATTCCCCTGGCCGAGCGGGCGCTCCGGGCCGGGGCGTCGGCGATCGGGCCCAACGGCCGGGCGTTCACGGTGAACTCCATCGGTTCGGCCGTCGCCCACCGGGCGATCGCCGAGCAGATCCGCTCCACCGGCGCGATCACCGGCGGTCCCGCGCCCTTCGCGAAGGCCGACCGGTCGCGGTTTCTGCAGGCGCTGGACGAGGCGGTGGTCCGCGGGCGGCGGGCGCCATGATCACCATCACCGACACCCTCACCGTGGACGAGAAGGAACTCGAATTCAGCTTCATCCGCGCCTCGGGACCAGGCGGACAGAACGTCAACAAGGTTTCCAGCGCCGTGCAGATGCGGTTCGACGCGCGGCGCTCGCCGTCGCTTCCCGACGACGTCAGCGCGCGCCTGCAGCGCCTGGCCGGGGCGAGGCTGACCCTGGACGGCGTCATCGTCATCACCGCCGGCCGCCATCGCACCCAGGAGCGAAACCGCGCCGACGCGGTGGCGCGGCTCGTCGCCCTGATCACCAAGGCCGCCACCCCGCCCGCCAAGCGCCGACCGACCCGCCCCCCGAGGGCCTCCCGGGAACAGCGGCTCGAGGCCAAGGCCCGGCGCGGGGGAATCAAGTCGCTGCGCGGCCGGACGGCGGGAGAGGAATAGCTGGGAGATTTACGCATCTCCGGGAAAGTGTTCACGTGGCTGTGCGCCCCCTCCGTCACGGCGCAAACAAGAGCGCCGCGCCACCTCCCCCGCGAAGGGGCGGGGGAGGATAGACTCCATCCTGCCCCGCGCAGCGGGGAAGGGGGACCGCCGCGCCGAAGGGCGCGGTGGTGGAAGGGGCGCAAGGCCGCCGCCCCACTGCGTCCGTTCGTCAGCCGTGCACGAGGCCGTTGCAACGGGCGCCCGCCGCGTTAGCCTGGGCTTTCGCCCAACGGAGATTCCCATGCGTCACGCGTTCGCGGTTCTGGCCCTGACCTTGCTGCTCGCCGCCTGTGGCAAGCCGGCCGGCCACGACGACCAGCCAGCGGCGCCGAGCGAGCCGGCCTCGGCGCCGGCATCGACGCCCGCGGTCGCCGCGCCCAGCGACGCCGACAAGACGGCCGCCCTGGCCACCCTGCCGGCGGCCTACCAGGGCGCCGACCTCGACAATGGCCAAGCCAGGTTCGCCGTGTGCAAATCCTGTCACACGGCCATCGCCGGCGGCGGCGCCATGACCGGACCGAACCTCTACGGCGTGTTCGGGCGCAAGGCGGGATCGAGCCCGGGGTTCAGCTACTCCGACGGCCTGAAGTCCTCCGGGATCGTCTGGGACGCCGACCATCTCGACAAATGGATCGCCGACCCCCGGGCCGTCGTCGCCTCGACCAAGATGACGTTTCTGGGCGTCAAGGACCCCAAGGACCGGCGCGATCTGATCGCCTATCTGAAGGTCGCGACCACCGCGCCGGCGAAGTCCTGATCGTCGGAGGATTGGGGCGGCGCCTTCAGGCGTCGTAGCCGGGGCTTTCCCGATCGAGGCGGCGCAGGCACCCCGGCCACGCCAGTCCCCCGCCCATCCCGCGGCTGACCTGCTCGCGCACCTGGTCCTGGCTGGCCTTCGGCGCCAGAAGAACGTTGTCCCGCCCGACCGACAGCGCCATCACCTGCTGCTTGCAGGCGCGCTCGAGGTAGAACATGCCGATCCAGCAGTCGGCGGCGGTCTTGCCCACCGCCAGGGTGCCGTGATTGCGCAGGAGCATGACCGACTTGTCGCCGAGGTCGGCCACCAGCCGCTCGCGCTCGTCGTGATTGAGGGCGATGCCCTCGTAGTCGTGATAGGCCAGCCTCGGCAGCACGGCGAGGGCGTGCTGGCTCAGCGGCAGAAGGCCCTCCTGCTGCGCCGATACGGCCACCCCCTGATCGGAATGCAGATGCATGACGTAATGGGCGTCGTCGCGAGCGGCGTGAATCGCCGAGTGGATGGTGAACCCGGCCGGATTGATGAAATAGGGCGTTTGCTGAAGGACCGCGCCTTCGAGGTCGATCTTGATCAGCGAAGAGGCGGTGATCTCATCGAAGAACAGGCCGTAGGGATTGATCAGGAAATGGTGCTCGGGACCGGGCACGCGGGCGGAAATGTGGGTGTAGATCATGTCGTCCCAGCCAAACAGGGCGACGAGGCGATAGAGAGCGGCCAGATCCACCCGCGCCTTCCATTCCTCCTCGGAAACCTTGCCTCTGAGCGAGCTGGCGCCCGCGAGCGATCCATCGGCCATCACGGCTCTCCCGATCTCGTTGCCAAATGCCTCTTTTCGCAGAGTCGTCCTCTCGGCGCCCGGCGTCAAGCCGAGCGGCTTTGTTAACCCTCTCGGCGATAGTCTTTCGACCTCATCTCCACTCTTGGAATCGCACGGATTTGCCCGACTTCAGTCAAGCGGAGGCATTGGTCGCGGCGGCGCGGCGGCTGCCCGCCGAGCAGCGCGCCACCCTGCGCGCCGCGCTGGAACGTCTGCGCGACGAGGCGGTTGGCGGGAAAGGCGCCCTTGCGCCCGGGGCCGGGGCGCTGATCGATCGACTTGGCGAGGTTCTCGGCGGCGAGCGTGAAGAGGAAGAGACCCGCGAACGCCATCTGGTCGAAAAGCTGGCCGGGGCGGGCCAGTTGCGATCGGGATTCCTCCTGCGCGCCCTCAAGGAGGGACGCCTGGGCCTGTTCGAAGCGGCGCTCGCCCGCCTGGGTGACTTTGATCCCGGCGCGGTTCGCAGAGCGGTGAACAGCGAGGATCGACCGGAGTTTCTCGGCCTGGCCTGCGCGGCGGTGGGTATCGACCGCGTCGCTTTCCCGACCATCCTGGAGATGGTTCGCGCCATCAACGCCGGCCGACCGGGCGGCGGCGAGGAAGGCGCCGATCGCGCCGCCCTGGCGTTCGGGCCATTCCCCGCCGACCGTGCGGCGAGCGCCTTCCGCCGCGTGGCCGACGTGGTTTGACAAGCCCGGGGGCGCCTGCGTTTGCTTTCCGGCCATGACCGGCCCCGCCCGTCCGCCCGAAATTCGCGCTCTGTCGTTCACCGCGACCGACCGACCGGAGGCGCGCCAAGCCCGCGCCCGGCTTTCCAAGATCTATGGCGACGTTCCCGAAGACGAGGCCGACGTGGTGGTCGCCCTGGGCGGCGACGGCTTCATGCTCGAGGTGCTGCATCGCAATCTGGCCACGCGCCGGCCGATCTACGGCATGAACCGGGGATCGGTGGGCTTCCTGATGAACGACTACCGCGAGGATCGGCTGATCGAGCGGATCGCCGCCGCCGAGCAGGCGCTGATCCACCCGATCAGCATGACCGCCATGGACGCCCGCGGCCTCGAGCACCGGGCGCTGGCCATCAACGAGGTCAGCCTGCTGCGCGAGACGCGGCAGACCGCCAAGCTGCGCATCGTCATCGACGGCCGCACCCGTCTTGAGGAGCTGATCTGCGACGGCGTCCTGGTATCGACGCCGGCCGGTTCCACGGCCTACAATCTCTCCGCCCACGGACCGATCGTGCCGATCGACGCCCAGGTTCTGGCCTTGACCCCGATCAGCGCCTTTCGGCCGAGACGGTGGCGCGGCGCGCTGCTGTCGCACAAGGCGCGGGTCACCTTCGAGATCCTGGAAGCGGACAAGCGGCCGGTGAGCGCGGTCGCCGACAACGTCGAGGTGCGCGGCGTCATCCGCGTCGAGGTGGTCGAGGATCGCGCCATATCGCTGGCCATGCTGTTCGATGCCGGCCGAAGCCTCGACGAGCGGATGCTGGCCGAGCAGTTCTCGGTTTGATCGTGAGCCAAATGGTCACGCGGAGGACCTGCGAAAGGGGCGCCGGGCCGGGCTCCGCCGTGCTAGGATTCGCCTCTGGCCGGAAGTTCATCAGTGAGGCTGTCCTTGAGTGATTCGGATTCGGCCGGGAAGGCCCCCGGTTTCCCGCGGCTGAAACTCGGCGGCGCCGGCGGCATCGACGCCGGGGCGGTGGCGCGCGCCGAAGAGGCGCTGAGGAGTCTGGCGTCGAATTTCGCCGCATGGCTGGAGGAAGAGATCGTCCGGCTCGAAGCGGCGCGGAGGGTGGTGGCCGAGAGGGGGCTGGATCCGGAAACCGGCGAAGGCGTCTATCTGCGCGCGCACGATCTCAAGGGGTTGGGCGCGACTTACGAGTTCCCGATCATCACCCGCATCGCGGGCTCGCTGTGCAGGCTGGTCGAACATCCCGAACATCGCGCCGCAGCGCCGCTCGCGCTCATCGACGCGCACATCGCCGCGATCAGATCGGTGGTCAGGGACGGCGTGCGCTCGGACGCCGAACCGGCCGGCGCCGCCATCGCCGAGGATCTCGAGGCGCGCGTGCGCCAACACGCCGCCCGCTGAGCTTGGGGCCGGCTACATCACTGACGCCAGGGGTTCGCGGACGTCGCCGTAGCCGGCGTCGGGCGGCAGAACCAGGAGCTTTCCGCCCGGTCCATCTACGATCCGCGGCTCGACCGTGACCAACGTCCGCGCCCGGGCGCGGGCGATCGCGTCCTCCGCGCTCGTCGCCTCGTCCAGGAGCCTCAAGTTCATGCGGGTCGGGAAGATCACCTTGCGCCGGCCCGCCTCGCCCAGGCGCAGGGCTTCGGCCGGCGAGATCCACACCGCATCGACCGTCTCCCAGCCGTCGCACAGGGCGAGCTGATCGGCGGGCGCGACCGCGACATAGAACCAGGTGTCGAAACGCTTGGCGGTGAGCGGCGGGGTGATCCACCGGGCGAACACCGAAAGAGCGTCCAGGTCGAGGCGAAGGCCGAGCTCTGCGACCAGATCGATGAACGCGCGGCGGCCAGTGGCGATCTCATCGCGCGTCGCGGCGGGTCCGGCCACGCCGCGAAACGGGGCGCCATCCGGATGACGGGCCAGGAGAATGCCGGTTTCCTCAAACGCCTCGCGGATGGCGGCGATGCGCAGCGCGCGTTTGTGGGGTGGCGAGGCATCCCACCCGATGACCCTGATTTCCCAGGCCGGATCGTGATCGCCGGCGTGGGTCTTGCCGCCCGGAAACACCAGGGCGCCGGAGGCGAAGTCGATCTGGTGGTGTCGCTCGACCATCAACACCTCGAAGGCCGGGTGATCCCGCAGAAGCAGGATGGTGGCGGCCGGCAGGATCGGCGTTTGCGTCTTGGGTTCGCTCATGGACCACAGCGTGCGCCCAAATCCGCGGACGCGGCAAGGTTCGATTAAGGACGTCGCGTAACCTCGGGGAAAAGGCGCGGGCGATAGGGTTGACGCCGGGGCCGCCCACGAAAGCCATGCCTCGCCACGCGAAAGAGGCCTTCATGCCGTCCGCCACCCGCCAAGCGCCTCGATGCCAGGCGTCCGTCGCCGGTCTCGCCCTGGAGGCGCAGACGGCGCTGCTGCCGCAGGCGCTCGGCGCCTTCGCCCTCAGCCTGCCGATCTTCGTCTGGATCGGCTCCCAGGCCCGGGACAGCGCCTTCATGGCGGCCAGCTTCGCGGTGTTCGCGATCAACTGGGGCGCCCTCTATGCCGTCGTCGGCTGGCTCGGACGCCCCGAGGCGGCCGATCCGCGCCGCCGCCTGCGCGTGCATTTGCTGAGCGGCCTGCTGTGGGCCGGCGCGGTGGCCCAGATCGCGGCCATGGCCAACAACGCCGGACCCGCCCGGGAGGCGCTGCTGATGGCCTCGGTCGCGGCGGCCGTCATGTGCCTGTTCTTCACCTCGCCCTCCCTGCCCTCCCTGCTGATCGTCGCCCCGGCGGCGATGGCCGGCCCGCTGACGGCGCTGGTTTCTTCGCCGGACACCCGCTTCGACGGCGTTCTGGCCTGGGGGGCGTTCGCGCTGTCGTTTCTGCTGTCGCTGATCCTCAACCAGATCCTGCGGCGTCAGTTCGCCCTGACCATCGAGCGAGAATCGCTCACCGCCTCGCGCGAAGCGTCGCTTGAGCGCGCCGAGACGATCGCGCGGTCGCGCGCCGCCCTCATCGCCACCCTCTCCAACGAAATTCGCAACGGCCTCACGGCGGTTGTTCAGGTCCTGACCGCCGCGACCGAACATGCCGGGCGAACGGCGCCGTCCCGCGACCAGCTCGCCGCCGCTCTGGCCGGATCGAACGAGCTGGTCGCGGTCCTGAACGCGACCCTCGACAGCGAAACCGCCGAGGCCGGCGGTCTGGCCGTGGAGCGCGCGCCTTTCGACCCGGTCTCGCTGGTCCGCGAGGCCGCCGGACCGTGGCGCGCCCAGGCGATGGCCAAGGGTCTGGAATTTTCGATCTACATCGACCCCCAGGTCGCCGAGGGACCGGGCGCGGCCATGGCGGACCCCGAGCGGATGCGCCAGATTCTGGTCAACCTCATCGCCAACGCGGTCAAATACACCGTCCGCGGACGGGTCGAGGTGAGACTCGAGCGCCGAACCGACGACCGCCTGGTCGTCGCCGTCGCCGATACCGGACCGGGACTCTCCGCGGGAGAAGTCAGCCAGGCGTTCGAGCCGTTCCGGCGGATCGAGCGAACCGGCGCGGGGGTTCCCGGGGCCGGTCTCGGCCTTTCGCTGTCGCGCCGCCTGGCTGATCTGATGGACGCCACGATCGACGCCGAATCGGCGGTCGGCGTCGGCAGCTGCTTCACCGTCGAGTTCCCCTATGACCCTTCCGCGGTCCTTCCCGCCGGGATCGATGGCCGGGGCGAACCGGCGCGCCTCTCTCTCTCCGGTCTGCGGATTCTCGTGGCGGAGGACGATTCGCTCAACGCGGCGGTCCTGCGCACGATCCTCGAACAGCTCGGCCACCAGGTGATTCATGTCCGGAACGGTCGCCGCGCCGCGAATCTGGCGCGGTCACTGCCGCTGGACGCGGCGATCATGGCGGCGCGCCTGCCCGGCCTCGACGGCGCCCAGGCGATCACCAGCATCCGCCGCGCCGACGGTCCGGCGGGGGCGATCCCGATCATCGCCATCATCGAAGGGGACGCCGAGGAGGCCAAGGCCTGCCTCGACGCCGGCGCGCAGCTGATCATGCGAAAGCCGGTCACCGTCGGCGCCGTCGCCCGCGCGGTGGCCGACGCGCTGAGCCTCCCGCCGACCCAGGTCGTCCGCGCCGCCGCCTGACGCCCTCGCGGGCACGCCGACCCGGCATCCGTCCCCACGAACCCGGCGCGCGGGAAGCCGGCGTCAGCCCTGGACGATCGATCGCCGCGGCTCGCCGGCCGGCGGCCGGCGAAGCGCCGCCGCGGCGATCCGGTGATGCTCGCGCGAGCGATCCGCCCGTCGCGCGGCGGCATAGCGAAGAAAGGCCTCGTCGCCGGCCTTTCGGGGCGCGCCGCCGTGGGACCCAGCGGTCAGATTGGCGTAGAGTTCGCCGACGGTGGCCGGCCGGCCATCGCGGTAGAAGATCGTCGGATTGGCCCGGGCGGCCTCGGGGAACAGCGCCGGAGCGCTGGCCGAAGGCGTCGCGCCGACCGCCTCGATGAGACGCGCCGAACCGGCCACTCCCAGGAAATGGGCGATATAGAGTTCGCCCGCGGTCGGGTCGCGTCCCATGCGGCCACGCAGATAGACCGCGTGTTCCGAGGCCATCTCGCCGGCCATCAGGGCGCAGGCGTGCGGATCGAGGCGCAAATTCATCAACACCTGGCGGGCGTTGGGACCGGCCGGCCGCCAGCGGCCGTCCGGTCCCTTCTCGATCAGTGCGGCATAGCGGGCGTAGCCGTAGCGGGCGCCGTGCTTCTTCACCGTGCCCAGCCAGGATTGATCAACGAACTGGAAGAGACCCGCGGCCGAAGACGTCGGGGCCTTGGCGGCCGGGTTGTAGCCGCTCTCGCGCCTGGCGGTCCCGAGCATGAAACTCAGATCGACGCCGGTGATGTCGGAGGCCCGCTGCAGCGCGACCTGGACGACGTTGGGCATGGCGTGAACGATCATGGTTCGCAAGATGCGGCGCCTTGCTTAAGGGCCGTTTAATCCCGCCCGCGCGCGACTTGCTGCGTCATGATCGGAGCGCGGGCTTCCAGCCCGCCTTGCGTCAATGCCGATCACGTGACTTCGGTCTTGTCGGTCAACGAAGCAGTGGCGAGGGAGGAAAAGGGGCGGGCTGGAAGCCCATTGGCGCTAAGTTAGGACTGCCGAGGCGCGCTCACTTTCCCCTGGGCCGAGCGACGCACATACCTTTGAGCAGATCTCTTC
>Ga0208849_1001810_pt1 | contig 13283 bp, 10 predicted proteins | sample NGESurdeep072012_10_FD_184470 | JGI IMG/M metagenome (GOLD analysis project Ga0208849, IMG submission 184470) | Arctic peat soil microbial communities from Barrow, Alaska - NGEE Surface sample 53-3 deep-072012 (SPAdes) | ecosystem: Environmental > Terrestrial > Soil > Wetlands > Peat ...
ACCGCTTCGCCGTCCCCGGCGCACCGCACGTCCCCCACCTCGTCGGCTTCCTCAAAACCGCCGCCTGATACTCCCGCACGGGAATCTGCCCCGGTTACGCCAATAGAGCCGGTAGTTGCACGACATCAGGAGGGTCAACAATTCCTCGGAACGCGCCTGGCGATCGTTTTCGATGTACAGCAGGGGCCGGTGGGCGGCGATGGTCTGAGCGCCGCCCGCGAGCGCCTCGACCTCCATGCCTTCGATGTCGAGCTTGATGACGTGGCAGGCGGTGAGCGCGAGTTCGTCGATGGTCCGCACCGGGGTCGCCTCGCCCGCCGTGGTCCCGATGAGCGACAGGGCGCCGAAATTGAACGCCTGGTCGGGCGGCAGGAATGGAACCGAAATCTCGCCGGGCGCCTCGCCGATCCCGGCCTGGAAGGCATGAACATTGACGCAGCTGTTGAGGGCCAGATTGGCGCACAGGGCCTGAAAGACGATCCGCTGCGGCTCGAAGGCGATCACCCGGCCCTCGGGTCCCACGAGCCGCGACAGCTCGACGGTGTGGACGCCGATGTTGGCGCCGCCCTCCACGACGGTGGCGCCTGCCGGGACAATCTGGCGGAACATCTCGCTCTCGCCCGGCGAGAATTCGCCATATTTGCGCAAGGAGGCGCCGATGTAGCGGTCGTTGCGGTTGTAGAGCATCGGGCCATGGCGGCACATCGCCAGGTCGTTGAAGCCCTCGGCGGAGAGGCGAGGCAGGCGCGGCTCGGTCATGGCGAGGTTCTTCGCATGCCGGCCGGGCCGGTTCCAATTCAACCGCCGGCGGCTTCAGCGGATCCGGCCCGGCCGGCGCTGCGGCGGGCGGCGGCGGCGCTGGCGCCGGCCGACCGGGCGCGCTTCGTGGGTCTGCTCAAGGCGGAGGGCCGGCGCGTCCGGCCCGACAACCGCCGGGCGCGCGGCCTGCGGCTCCAGGCCTGGGGGTCCCTGGCCGCCGCCGGCTTCGACGCGGCCGGCGCCAAGGATGAGCTCGCCACGGCCCGGGCGATCAACCAGAAATCGCGCGGCCAAGTCGAGGACGCGGTGATCGACTTCGCCGCCGCCCTGCCGGCCGACGAGCGCGCGCGCCTGGGCGGCGCCATGCGCGGGGCGGTTGTCGGGGCGGGAGGGGCGGGAGGGGCGGGAGGGGCGACGGCGGCGCGAAAGCAATTAAGCGCACCGTCACCGTAATAGCGTAATAGGCAACGTCACCGTAGTTCCGGCGCTCAGTTGATACTTGGCGGCGGCGGTGGGTTGGTAATTTGGGTGTCCTCATCGACAAAAGCGGTCATCGCCTGGCCCTTCGGAATGACGGCCTCGGCCCCGTGATGCATCAAGAATAAGGGACTGACGATCAGGGCAAGTGCGACCGTCGCTCCCACCCCGCTCTTGCCCTCCACGCCGGTCGACCGGCGCAGACGCACGTGAACATCTCCAACCGCGAAATAATCAAGGCGAAGGTTGAGGTGACCGGCTTTGCCGAGCATGCCTTTCTTCTCGACATCGGTCACTTCGCCCCGGCCCCGATATCCCTCGGGAAGGACCGTTCCGTCCGGCAGCTGAATTGCCTCCGTCGTCCTGAACGCGAACATATCACCCGCGGACGAAGTTTTAGACGAAAGGGGATCGTCGATCGCGATATGAACTTCCGTGCCCTCCGGGACCTTGATCGAAATTCTGGCGGGAGAGGCAGACGGCGCCAGGGGAGTGAGCGAGACGGCGGGTTGGCTCGGACCTTCGGCGCGCGTGACGGTCTGGGCTTCAGAGTGTGCCGCCAAGCTCAATGCGCTCAACGCCAAAAACATGGCCACCGGTCGCGCCGGCCCACGTGTCACCCGAATCATGAGAACGTCCCCCTTGTGAACCCCACTGTGTCCGAAGCCGACTTCACCGGCAAGTTCAATTCGGCCTCTTTTGAAAATCGAGTGGGCGCCTTCCAAATGCGAGCCACAAAAACCCCGCCCTGTCACGCCGGAACAGAGGACTTTACTGTTGTGGGTATGCTGTCGATGTATATCCGCGAATCACCGCCTCCCATTTCGTTAACCGCGATCTATTCGGCGAGCGTCGGTGATCGCAAATCGGCAACATGAACGTCGGCCCAAGAGCCGCCGATCAAGTCGCCATTTGAGTTGTCGATCCGCGCCAGGCGACGGCCCGCGTGGATTTTACGGTAGCGAGAAGGGGGTCGGAGTGATTGAACGGACTCGTCGTTTCGCCAATCGGGCCGAATGGGGTGGCAGACCTTCACTCTGACATCCAGACGCCTTAACGCCCGGTATTTCCTCAGGTCATCGATACCAGCGAATGGCGCGCCATGGCCTCGATCAGAGCCGAACGGGTGAGGCCTCGACGCGCCGCCTCGGCGTCGATGGCCGCGAGCACGCCGGCGTTGATGGAGAGGTTGGCCTTGGCCGAATGGCCGGTCGCGCGCACCAGCGGCACGCTGGCCAGGCTCGCGCCCGCTCGAAGCGCGGCGACGACGTCGCCATCCTCCAGCCATCGTTCTGGGCCTCGCGGCGCCGCGAGTGGGGCGCCGGCCGCCGTGGCGTCGGCGTCGAATTCCCTGAGCGCCTCGGCGGCGCTCAGCAGGGCGTCCTCGACGGTCCCTGCCATGGCGACACAGCCGGGAAGATCGGGAAAACTCACTCCGTAGGCCCCCGCTTCTCCGTCGATCAGCGCGGTATAGCGGTGCACGGCGAGACTCCTTAGGATGTCGGCGGCGGCCAGTTCAGATCCACCCGGCCGCCTTGGCGATGGATCTGGCGACACCCGGAGAAAGCCGGCGGTGGCGAGGGACCTGTATCGGCAGTGGCCGACCCGGGTGGCCGTAAGCGTCATGGTTGGCGCCGTGTCGAAGAAGGATCCAACCCTCGCGACCCAGCCGTCCGACCACCTTCGCGGTGCTGGTTTCCATCCAGGCGTTGCCCAAACCATGCGCCTAGATGGGCGCACAGACGCCGATTGTCAACCCGCGAAGGTCACGCCTAACGCGAACCGACGCCGTCGGCGATATCGAACGCCGGCGCCCGCGGATTGGGGGACACGAACGAATTCGCCAGGAAGGAGGCGAATTCGATCATGTCCCCATTTGCGCCGATTTGCGCGGAGCTTCAGGCCGCCGCCGAGTTCGCCTCGGCGGCGGCGGCGTGGGCGATGGGCAGGAGGAAGCCGATGCGGGCGCCCTTGCCGGGGGCGCTTTCGATGGTCAGTTCGCCGCCGTGGAGTTCGACCAGAGACTTGCTGAGGGCCAGGCCCAGGCCGGTGCCCTGGCGGGTCTTGGCGTGCTGGGATTCGACCTGCTCGAAGGGTCGGGCCAGGCGGGAGATGTTTTCCGCCGAGATGCCGATGCCGGTGTCGGTGACCGCCATGGCCACGCAGGGGCCGCCGGGACCAGGGCGGATCTCCGCGCCGACCGCGACCTCGCCCCCGGAGGGGGTGAACTTGATGGCGTTGGAGAGCAGGTTCAGCAGCACCTGCTTGATCGCCCGCTCGTCGCCCTCGATCGGCGGCAGAGAGGGAAGATCGGAGCGCAGGGTGAGGCCGGCGGCCTGGGCGCGGCCGGCGATCAGGCGCACGGCATCCTCGACGATGTCCTCAAGATAGACCGTATCGAAGCGCAGGTTCATCTTGCCGGCCTCGATCTTGGACATGTCGAGGATATCGTTGATCAGGGCCAGGAGGTGTTCACCGGAGGACAGGATGTCGCGGGCGTATTCCTTGTAGCGGCGGTCGCCGAGGGGACCGAAGAGCTCGCCCAGCATGATCTCGGAAAAGCCGTTGATGGCGTTGAGCGGGGTGCGCAGCTCGTGGCTCATGTTGGCCAGGAACTCGCTCTTGGCGTGATTGGCGGTCTCGGCGCGGACCTTTTCGGCGATATATTTCTCGGCCAGTTCGGCGGCCTCCCGGCGGCTCTTCTCGAGGTTATCGACGGTCCTCTTCAGGGTCTCCTCGTTGCGTCGGCGGGCCTCCTGCTGGGCCTTGACGGCGCTGATATCGGTGGCGGTGACCACCAGGCCGCCCTCGGAGGTGGTGCGCTCGGCGATGTGGGTCCAGCGACCGCCGGCGAGCTGGGCCTCCCGGGCGCGGGGTTCGCCATCGGGCGACGGGGATTCGTGGGTGGTGGCCAGGTCCATGTAGCGTCGGACATCCTCGTAGGACGTGCCCGGCTTGAGGGCGCGCGGTTCGATGGCGAAGAAGTCGCGGAAGTTGCGGTTGCACTGGACCAGGCGTCCGCCGCGGTCCCAGAGGGCGAAGGCCTCGGGAACGCTCTCGATCGCCTCGCGCAGCCGGGTTTCGGCGAACTGGGCGCGGATCTGGGCCATCCGCTCCTCGGAGACGTCGAGGCCGACTCCGATGACCCGGGAGAAGCCGCCTCGGCCGCCCCGGCCCGGGCGCGAGAAGGCCTGGCCGCGGGCGTCGATCCAGACCGGCGCGGCGCCGGTCCGGGTCGGCACGCGGAAGGAGACGTCGAAGCCGCCGTGCGCGGCGGCGATGCCGAGCGCCTGGCGGACCCGGCCGCGGTGGTCGGCGGAAATCCGCTCCAGCACCGCTTCGCCGGGGGCCACGCCGCCGCCGCCCCAGCCGAGCATGGCCCCCATGACCTCGGACATGAACACCTCGTCCGACTCGAGGTCCCATTCCCAGATGCCGCAGCGGGCCGCCTCGACGGCCAGGCGGAATCGCTCGCGGCTGTCGGCGAAGGCCTGGCGGACGGCCTCGACCCGCCGGCTCTGGAACATCAGCAGCAGGGCCAGGACGCAGGCCACGGCCAGGGGCGCGAACAGCGAGAACAGGCTGTCGCGCATTTCCAGCGCCGCCCCGGCGGCGCCGGGGGCGCCGACCACGGCGATCAGGGCGCCGCGCGCGGCCGGGACGAGAATCAGGTCGAGGGGCCGGCCGTCGGGCCGCTTTCCCCGGACGATGGCGCCGGCGCGGACGTCGACCGGGGTGATGGCGAATGCCTCCTGAAGGGTGCTGGCGGCGCCGATCCCGCCCTTGCCGGCGGCGGCGATCAGGCGGCCGTCGGGCAGGGCGACGGCGGCGGCCTCGCCGTCGGCGAGATCGGGCAGCAGCGCTCCGGCGTCGGCGGCCAGGACGATCACCCGGCGCCCCGCTCCGGCCTGGGAGAGCCTGGCGGCGTAGAGATGGGCGTCGCCGGGGGTGGCCTGGCCCAGCCAGTCGATACGGCCGGAGGTGATCAGCGCGCGCGCCGCGCCGCCCCAGTCGGCCTGGCGGCTCTGGCCGGTCTCGGCGATGACCTCGCCGCCGAGCAGCACGGCCGCCCCCGTGGCCCGGGCGCCGGCCGCCCTGGCGGCGATCTCGGCGGCGTCGAGCGGGGCGTCGGGGGCGGCCTGGAGCACGATGTCGGCGGCGGTGAGCGCGGCGGCCCAGACCTCGCCGCGGGCGTCCAGCCGTTCGGAGAGATGGGCGGCGCGGCTGGCCAGCAGCGGCTGAGCGGCGGCGGCCGAGCGCAGGGGCGAGCGGCTCAGGCGGTGGGCGGCGAAGGCGGTGTAGACGGCCAGCAGCAGCAGGGCGGCGAGGATCGCCACCCGGATCAGGCGGCCGCGGCCCGCCGCCTGCGCCAGCGCCTCGGCCTCGCCGAGGGTCGGCGCGGCCCGGCGAGCACCCCGAGCACCGCTGGCGTCCATGACCGTGAAGCCGCTCGCCTCCCCTGCCGGAACCGCCCGGCGCCGGGCGCCCCCCGAGTCAGCCCGAAGGGGGATGCTACCCGTCGCCGGCCTCCGCGTCATCAGCGGCGATCAAGCGCGCGACTTGCAATCGGGGGGGGGATTGGCTCCATTGTCACGCTTTCCAAGGGATCGCGGAACGTGAGCATGGCATCGGAGAGACCGGCGGGGGCGGGCCAGACCTACGCCTATTTCGGGGTCCTCACCCTGCTGGTCTATCTGGTGACCCCGAACAGCTACCTGGTCGACATCACCACCGCCTACATGCTGAAGAACCAGCTCCACGCCGGCGCGACGCAGGTGTCGGTGTTCCGGCTGCTGACCGCGATCCCGATCTATTTCGCCTTCCTGTTCGGCTTCGCGCGCGACCTGTGGAACCCGTTCGGACTTCGCGACCGGGGCTATTTCCTGATCTTCGCGCCGGTCACGGCCCTGGTCTTCGTGTGGCTGGCGTTCTCCAAGCTCTCTTATTCGCAGCTGTTCATCGGCATATTGCTGGTGATGTTCGCCTTCCGGTTCGTCATGGCCGCCTACCAGGGCCTGCTGGCCCTGATCGGCCAGGAACGTCTGATGAGCGGGCGCCTGAGCGTGCTGTGGCAGATCGTCTCCAGCCTGCCGGTCCTGGCCGGAGCGTTCGCTTCGGGCTGGATGACCGAACACCTGCGGCCATCGCAGACCTTCCTGGCCCTGGCGGCGATCGCCGGCGGCATCGGGCTCCTCGGCCTGTGGAAGTCACGGGCGGTGTTCACCGGCGCCTATGATCGGCCACAGGCGCGCGGGACCGATCCCATCGGCGACCTCAGGCGCCTGTTCAAGCACCGGGCCGTCTATCCGGCCGTGCTGATCATCTTCATGTTCCAGTTCGCGCCCGGATCGAACACGCCGCTGCAGTATTACCTCACCAACCACCTGCACGCCTCGGACGCCATCTACGGCGACTTCCAGGCGATCTTCGCGGCCTCGTTCATTCCGGTGTTCTTCGTCTATGGCTGGCTGTGCAAGCGGGTGAGCCTGGGCAAGCTTCTGTTCTGGGGGACGATCATCACCATTCCCCAGATGATCCCCCTGGCCTTCATCCAGTCGCCGGCCCAGGCCCTGTGGTTCGCGGCCCCGATCGGGGCGATGGGCGGCATCTTCGCCGTGGCCATGTATGACCTCGCCATGCGCTCATGCCCACCGGGTATGCAGGGCACGCTGATGATGCTGGTCGAGGCGGGCAACCTGATATCGACCCGCGGCGGCGACCTCCTCGGCTCATGGATCTACACCAGCAGTCCGGCCCACGGCTTCCTCTACTGCGTGATCGCCATCACCGTCGTCTACGCCCTGATCCTGCCGGTGCTGCTGCTGATCCCCAAGGAACTCCTGGCCACCACCGACGGCCAGGCCAACCCGGCCCTGGAGGCCGAGGTGCTGGCCGAGATCGGTGAGGTGGCGGCGCCGACGGCGTGACGGGCCGGCGGGAAACCAGCGCGACGCCGTTGTGGCCGCTTCGCGCCCCCTTCGTCACGGCGCAAGCAAGAGCGCCGCGCCACCTCCCCCGCGTAGAGGCGGGGGAGGATAGAGATAGGGTCTTTCCTCCCCCGCGTAGCGGGGCGAGGGGGACCGCCCCGCCGAAGGACGGGGCGGTGGAGGGGGCGCAAGGCCGCCACACCCGCGTCCTTCACGCCAGGGCCTTGGCCGCCAGTTCCTGAACGTTGCGGGAGAGGCCGGGGGCGGCGGCGATGCGGGTGAGTTCGGCGCGCATGAGTTCGCCCAGGGCCGGGGCGTAGCGCCGCCAGACGCCGAGCGGTTCGAGGAGGCGGGCGGCGGTCATTGGGTTGAAGCCATCGACGGCGAGAATCTGGTCGGCGAGGAAACGGTAGCCGGCCCCGCTGGGATCGTGAAAGCGATCCGGATTGTGACCGGCGAAGGTGGCCACCAGGGCCCGCAGGCGATTGGGATTGGAGGCGTCGAAATCGGCGTGGGCGGTGAGGCCGAGGACCCGGCCGAGCGCGCCCTCCGAGGGGTCGCGGGCCTGGACCGCGAACCATTTGTCGATGACCAGGGGTTCGTGGCGCCAGCGGGCGTGGAAATCGCCCAGCGCGGTCTCGAAGTCCTCGCCGCCCAGCAGCATCAGGGCGGTGAGGCCGCCGATGGCGTCGGTCATGTTGGCGGCGGCGGCGAAGTGGCCGCGGGCGCGCTCGAGGTTCAGGCCGTGGGGATCGGCGGTGAGCAGTTCGAGGGCGGCGTTGCGCAGGCTCCGGCGGCCGGCGGCCTCGGCGGCGGCGGAAAACGAGCCGCTCTCCTGAAGGCCGCCGTGCAGCCGGCGCAGGGCGTCGCCGAGATGGACCGCGACGCGGCGGCGAAGCGCCTCGCGGGCGGCGTGGATGGCGGCGGGATCGGCGGCCTTCGAGGCCACGGCGAGATCGGGCTCGGAGGGAAGGGCCAGCAGCAGGGCGGTGAAGGCCGGTTCGGCGGACTGATCGTCCACGGCCCGGCCCATGGCCTCGGCGAAGCGGGCCTCGCCGACCTCGTCGGGAGCGCCGCCGGCGCGGGCGAGGATCAGGTCCCGGGCCAGGGTCTGGCCGGCTTCCCAGCGGTTGAACAGATCCGGGTCGGCGGCGAGACGGACGTAGCCGTCCCTGGCCGGCGCGTCGCTGGCGAGATTCACCGGGGCCGAGAAGCCGCGCAGGGCCGAGACCACGGGCGCCCGATCGACGCCCTCGAGGCGCAGGCTCATGGCCGCCTGGTCGAGGATGACGACCTCGGTGTCGCGCAAGGCGCGGCCGTCCTCGTCGATGAGGCCGATGGCGACGGGGATCGGCAGGGGGCGCTTGTCGGGCTGGCCGGGCGTGGGGGCGGTCGCCTGAGAGAGGTCGATGTCGAGGGCGCGGGCGGCGGCGTCCCAGCGGGCTTTGAGCGTCACCTCGGGGGTGCCGGCCTGTTCGTACCAGGCGAAAAAGGTGGTCAGGTCGCGGCCCGAGGTTTCGGCGAAGCATTCGATGAACGCCTCGACGGTGGTCGCCTGGCCGTCCCAGCGCTCGAACCAGAGGTCCATGCCGCGGCGGAAGTCGGCGGCGCCGATGATCGTCTTCAGCATCCGGATGACCTCCGCGCCCTTCTCGTAGATCGTCGCGGTGTAGAAGTTGTCGATCTTGACATAGCTCGACGGGCGCACCGGGTGGGCGAGCGGGCCGGCGTCCTCGGAGAACTGCCGGGCGCGCAGGGTCCTCACCTCCTTGATCCGCTGGACGGCGGCGCCGCGCTGGTCGGCGGAGAAGCTCTGGTCGCGGAAAACCGTCAGGCCCTCCTTGAGACAGAGCTGGAACCAGTCGCGGCAGGTGATCCGGTCGCCGGTCCAGTTGTGGAAATATTCGTGGGCGACGACGCTCTCGATGCGCTCGTAGTCGAGGTCGGTGGCGGTTTGCGGGTCGGCGAGCAGGAGCGAGGAATTGAAGATGTTGAGGCCCTTGTTCTCCATCGCCCCGTAGTTGAAGTCGCGGACGGCGACGATCATGAACAGATCGAGATCATACTCCCGGCCGAAGGCCTCCTCGTCCCAGCGCATGGCGCGCCGCAGGCAATCCATGGCGTAGGCGGCGCGAGGGGCCATGCCAGGATCGACGAAGAGGCGCAGGGCGACATCGCGACCGCCCATGGTGGTGAAGGAATCCTCCAGCACGTCGAGTTCGCCGGCGACCAGGGCAAAGAGATAGCAGGGCTTGGAAAAAGGGTCCTTCCACACCGCGTAGCGCCTGCCCTCCCCCGCCTCGCCCGCCTCCACGAGGTTGCCGTTGGAGAGCAGGCGGGTCCAGGCGGCCGGAGCCTCGATGCGCACGGTGTAGCGGGCCAGGACATCGGGACGGTCGGCGAACCAGGTGATCTTGCGGAAACCCTCGGCCTCGCACTGGGTGCAGAAGCGGCCGGCCGAGATGTAGAGGCCGTCGAGCGCCTTGTTGGCCTCCGGATCGATCTCGACCTCGGTGGAAAGGGTGAAGGCGTCGGGGACATCGGGGACGGTGAGGGATTCGGCGTCGATGGCGTATTGGCCAGCGTCGAGCCGATGGCCGTCGATGGCGACGGATATCGGCTTCAGGCGCACGCCGTCGAGGCGCAGGGGCTGGGCGTGATCGCCATTGCGGCGGACGGCCAGGTCCGCGCGGACCCGGGTGGCGTTGGCGTCGAGGCGGAAATCCAGCCTGACCTCGTCGATGAGGAAGGCCGGCGGGCGGTAGTCTTCCAGCCGCACGGGCCGGGGAGCGGGGTTGTGCATGGAACGGGGTTTAGCGGGATGCCGGCGCCGACGCCACCGCGGCGAGTTCGAGGGGAATCAGGCCGCCTTGCCGGAGGCGGCGCCGGCGGGGATTTCGCGGAGGTAGTCCTCGATCCTGGCGGCGCGGCGGGCGAGTTCGATCATCGCCGGGGGGGCGTCGTGGGGCGTCTCGGAGACCTGCTCGATCAGGCTGATGGCGATCTCGCGTAACTTCGGGGCCGAGGCGATCAGGCGGGCCTGGAATTCGATCGAGCGCGGATCGCGGTCGTATTCGGCCCCGGGAACGCGCCAGCCGCCCCAGTCGCCGAGGTCGGTGACGATTACCGGAAAGGTGCCCGGATAGGGATGGTGGGCGGTGTCCTCCACCGACTGCCACTTGTTGCGGGCCCGCATCAGGCGCCAGGCGCCGGTGGCCGCGGCGCCGTCGCCGCCGTCGTCCTCGGCCCGCAGTTCATGGGCCATGAACGGGCGGCCGAAGCCGACCTCATAGGTGATCCTGATCGGCTCGTCGAAGTCCTTGGCCCAGGCCGGCACGACCTTTTCGATCGTCGACCAGGCGCCGACGGACTCCACCCAGACCTTCTGATTGCGCTGAAAAGCCGCCTTGGCCATGAAAGGTCGCCCACCGCTGCCGCAGGCGCGCATAGAAGCGGCAAAACATTGACGCGCGGTCAATCTTCCCACCTGATGTCGCGGTCGGCGCCTCGGACGGGCCGCCAGGGAAACGCCAGCGATGAACTTCGATTTCTCCGACGATCAGAAATTCCTGCGGACCGAGGCGCGCAAATTTCTCGACGCCCATTGCCCGGTTTCCAAGGTCCGCGCGGTCCTCGACGACCCGACCGCTGATCATGACGCCGCCTTGTGGAAGGCGGTCGCCGGCCAGGGCTGGCTGGGGGCCGCGATCGACGAGGAACACGGCGGCCTGGGCCTGGGCCACATCGAACTCTGCGCCATCGCCGAGGAACTGGGCCGGGCGCTGGCCCCGATCCCCTTCGCCTCGACGGTCTATTTCGTCGCCGAGGCGCTGAGCCTGGCCGGCTCGCCGGCGCAGAAGACCCGGTGGCTGCCGAGGATCGCCGCCGGCGAAGTCATCGGCTGCTTCGCCACCTCCGAGCGCCCGGGGGCGTTGACCGAGGCCAGCATCCAGGCGCGGGTGGAAGGCGGCAAGCTGACCGGGGTGAAGATCCCGGTCACCGACGGCGCCATCGCCGGTCTGGCGGTGGTGCTGGCCAAGGCGGGCGGCAAGAGCGGCCTCTATGTCGTCGAACTCGGCGGCCCCGGGGTGAGCCGCGAGAGCCTGGAAACCCTCGATCCGACCCGCGGCGTGGCGCGGCTGACCTTCAGCGGCGCGCCGGCCGAGGCGCTGGGGGAGGCCGGCGAGGGCATGGCCCTGGCCGAGGCGGTGCTGGGCCGGGCGGCGGTGCTGCTGGCCTTCGAACAGGTCGGCGGCGCGGATCGGGCGCTGGAGATGGCGCGCGCCTACGCCCTGGAGCGCTACGCCTTCGGCCGGCCGATCGGCAGCTATCAGGCGATCAAGCACAAGCTCGCCGACATCTATATCAAGAACGAACTGGCGCGGTCGAACGCCTACTACGGGGCCTGGGCGCTGGCGACGGGGGCCGCGGAGCTGCCGCTGGCGGCGGCGGCGGCGAGGGTCTCGGCGTGCGAGGCCTTCTGGTTCGCGGCCAAGGAAAATCTGCAGACCCACGGCGGCATGGGCTTCACCTGGGACGTCGATTGCCACCTGTTCTACCGCCGCGCCCAGCAGCTGGGCCTGGTGGCCGGCGGGGCCAAGGCGTGGAAGGAAAAGCTGGTGAGCCAGCTCGAACGGCGCAACGCGGCGTAACGGCTGGCATGTCACGCGGCGTCGGAGCCGTCATTTTGAACTCATCTGAACACCACGGCCTGAGGAGCTTCCACCATGGATTTCAACGATACCCCCGAGGAAGCCGCCTACCGCGCGCAGGTGCGGGGTTGGCTGAAGGACAATGCGCCCAAGTCCAAGGGTCCGGACGCCGGTCTCGACGACGGCGTGAGCATGGACGCTTCCCGGGCCTGGCAGCGGAAGAAGGCCGAGGCCGGCTATGCCTGCATCACCTGGCCCAAGGCCTGGGGCGGCGGCGGCGGGGCTTCGTGGCAGTCGGTGATCTTCGGGCAGGAGGAGGCGGCCTTCCCAACCCCGGCCAATCCCTTCGCCATTGGCCTTGGCATGTGCGTGCCGACGGTGATGACGGTGGGAAACGAGGCCGACAAGGAGCGGTTCGTGAGGCCCGCGGTGCTGGGCGAGGAGATCTGGTGCCAGCTGTTTTCCGAGCCCTCCAGCGGTTCGGACGCCGCCGCCGCCCGGACCCGGGCCGTCCGCGGAGGCGACGGATGGACGATCAATGGCCAGAAGGTGTGGACCAGCGGGGCGCACTATTCGGATTTCGGCCTGCTGCTGGCCCGCACCGATCCGGACGTCCCTAAGCACAAGGGCCTGACCATGTTCTGGATCGACATGAAGGCCCCGGGCGTCGAGGTGCGGCCGATCCACCAGATGTCCGGGGCGTCGAACTTCAACGAGGTCTATTTCACCGACCTGAAAATCAAGGACTCCCAGCGGGTCGGCGAGGTCGGCGACGGCTGGAAAGTGGCCCTGGTGACGCTGATGAACGAGCGGCTGAGCGTCGGCGGCGGCGGCGGCGGATCAAGCCACCGGCGGGTGATGAAGCTCGCCGCCGACATCCAGACGATGACCGGCGCGGCGTCGAAGGACAACGCCCTGCGTGAGAAGATCGCCGAGTGGTTCGTCCAGGCCGAGGGCCTGAAATACACCACCTACCGGACCATGACCGCCCTTTCGCGCGGCCAGACGCCGGGACCGGAGAGCTCGATCGGCAAGGTGGTCTCGGCGACCCTGATGCAGGACATGGCCAATACGGCGATGGAACTGGAGGACCAGTTCGGGATCATCACCGACCCGCAAACAGCCCCCCTCGCCGCCGCCTTCCAGACCGCCCTGATGAACGCCCCCGGCCTGCGCATCGCCGGCGGCACCGACGAGATCCTCCGCAACATCATCGCCGAACGCGTGCTCGGCATGCCCCAGGACGTGCGCCTGGACAAGACCGTGGCGTTCAAGGACATCCCCAGCGGGCGGTAGGCGAGATCGTCGCGCGGGCTTCCAGCCCGCTCTTTCAAACGCCGAAAAGTGCGGGCGGGAAGCCCATAGGCGTTAACTTTGGGCGAAACGCTTTCCTCCCCTCCTGGGCCAGGCGGCGCACACATCCGCGCGTTCGGCGATGGGTAAGCTCCTCCACCGTAGGGGGAGGTGG
>Ga0208849_1001811_pt1 | contig 13277 bp, 11 predicted proteins | sample NGESurdeep072012_10_FD_184470 | JGI IMG/M metagenome (GOLD analysis project Ga0208849, IMG submission 184470) | Arctic peat soil microbial communities from Barrow, Alaska - NGEE Surface sample 53-3 deep-072012 (SPAdes) | ecosystem: Environmental > Terrestrial > Soil > Wetlands > Peat ...
CCCGATACCCTGCGCGTCGCCCAGGTGTTTTCGGATCCGCCACTCAACATCGTCAGGATCGAAAAGACCAATGGCGCGGTGCAATACGCCGGCGGCGTGCAGGCGCCGGCGTCCGGGCTTTACGCCGGTCTGCCCGACGGCGCCTACCTGGTCGGATTCCGCGCCCACCAACTCGAGGTCGCCAACGGAATTGCCGGCCGCCATGCATTTTCCGCCACCGTGACCGTGACCGAAATCACCGGTTCGGAGAGCTTCGTGCATCTCAACCGCGATGCGTCCAACTGGGTCGCCGTGCTGCAGGGCGTGCACGAATTTCCGTCGGGTTACGTGCTCGACGCCGTGCTTGACCCCAACAATATTTTTATCTTCAACCCGGCCGGCCATCTGGTCGCCGCGCCCACAGCGTTTTCAAGCGAAGTGCGCAGCGGTTCGCGTGAAGAAAACGCGTCAAAAAAGGACTCCGGCGATTTGATGGACATCCAGCATGGCCCGCATTGACCTCGTCGATCTCGCGCACTCCTACGGCGGCAACGCCGCCGATCCGGATTCCTATGCGCTGAAGCCGATCTCGATGACCTGGCGGCAGGGCGGGGCCTATGCGCTGCTCGGGCCGTCCGGCTGCGGCAAGACCACCCTGCTCAATCTGATCTCGGGCATCGTGACGCCGTCACGCGGCAAGATCCTGTTCGACGGCGTCGATGTCACTCCGCTGTCGACCGAGAAGCGAAATATCGCGCAGGTTTTCCAGTTTCCGGTGATCTACGACACCATGACGGTCGAACAAAATCTGGCGTTTCCGCTCAAGAATCGCGGCGTGCCGAAAGCCGAAATCGACGCCAGGGTCGCGGAGATCGCCGAGTTGCTCGACCTTGCGCCGTTTCTGAAGCGCAAGGCAACGCGGCTGACCGCCGACGCCAAGCAGAAGATCTCGCTCGGCCGCGGGTTGGTCCGCGCTGACGTCGCCGCGGTGCTGTTCGACGAGCCGCTCACCGTGATCGACCCCGAATTGAAATGGCAGCTGCGCTCGAAGCTCAAGGCGCTGCATCGCGACCTCGACCTCACCATGATCTACGTCACCCATGACCAGACCGAGGCGCTGACCTTCGCCGACACCGTCGTGGTGATGCATGACGGTCGGGTGGTGCAGAGCGGCACGCCGGCGGAACTGTTCGATAAGCCGGCGCACACTTTCGTCGGTTATTTCATCGGCTCGCCGGGCATGAACATCGTGCCCGCCGAGGTTCGGGGTCGCGAGGCCCGGATCGACGGTCACGCCATCGCGCTCGACCGCAGTTATGACGGCCTGCCTGCCGGTGCGAAAATCGAGCTCGGCGTGCGTCCCGAATTCGTCGATGTGGCAGCGCCGGCGCCGGATCGGCTGTCGGCCACCATCGAGCGGATCGATGACCTCGGCCGCATCCGTTTCGCGCGCTTGAGAATCGGTGATGTCAAATTCGCAGCCAGAGTGCCGCCGGGATTCTCCGTCCCCGGCAACGTCGCCAGCCTGGTCTTCGACCCGTCGCGCATTCACGTCTACGCCGACAGCTGCCTGATCGAAGGAGCGGCGTGATGAAAAAGACCCTCAACAACCGCGCCTGGCTGCTGGTCGCTCCGGTGATGATCGTCGTGCTGTTCTCGGCCCTGCTGCCAATGATGACCGTCGTCAATTATTCGGTTCAGGACGCGATGGCGGAAAATCATTTCTTTTGGAACGGCGATGCCTGGTTCCGCGAGCTGCTGGATCCGAGTACCGAAATGGGCAGCCGCTTCTCGGGCGCGCTCGAGCGGAATCTGATCTTCTCGTTCGTTGTTCTGCTGATCGAGGTGCCGCTCGGCATCGCGCTCTCACTCACGCTACCGCGGCGCGGTTGGGCGGTCGGGCCGAGCCTGGTGCTGATTGCGCTTCCGATGTTGATCCCATGGAACGTGGTCGGAACCATGTGGCAGATTTTTGCGCGTGCCGACATTGGTCTGTTCGGCGCTGCGCTGAACGGCCTGGGTCTGCATTACAACGATACCCAAGACCCGGTGTCGGCATGGTTCACGATTCTCCTGATCGACGTTTGGCACTGGACGCCGCTCGTCATCCTTCTGAGTTACGCCGGGCTGCGCGCGATCCCCGACGCGTTTTATCAGGCCGCACGCATCGATGCTGCCAGCCGGTGGTCGGTATTTCTCAACATCGAATTGCCGAAGCTGCAGCGCGTGCTGGTTCTCGCGATCCTGCTGCGCTTCATGCAGAGCTTCATGATCTACACCGAGCCCTTCGTCGTGACTGGCGGCGGACCGGGCAACGCAACGACGTTCCTGTCGATCGACCTGGTCAAGATCGCGCTCGGACAGGTCGACCTCGGCAGTGCGGCCGCGATGTCGCTCGTCTACTACCTCATCACGATTACGCTGTGCTACATCTTCTTCACCGCGATGACCCAGCTAGATCTGTTGAAGGAGGAATGAGATGAATCGCAGCATTCTCCCGAGACTTGGCCTGGTGGTCTACCTTCTCTGTTTGTTGCTGCCAATCTACTGGCTCATCAATATGAGCTTGCGGAGCAACGAAGACATCATGTCGGGTCTTGCGATCTGGCCGCGACATCCGTCGCTGGTGAAATATTTGTTCATTCTTCACGATCCGACGTGGGTACACGGATATCTGGTGTCACTGACCTACGTCGCAATCAATACGGTGATCTCGGTAACCGTAGCGCTGCCGGCGGCTTACGCCTTCAGCCGCTATCGCTTCGTCGGCGACAAGCATCTGTTCTTCTGGCTTCTCACCAACCTGATGGCGCCGACCGCCGTATTCGCGCTGCCGTTCTTCAATCTCTATTACGCGGTCGGCCTGTTCGACACGGTTTGGGCCGTCGCGCTGGCGCATTGCCTGTTCAACGTGCCGCTCGCGGTCTGGATTCTCGAGGGGTTCATCAGCGGCGTGCCGCGCGAAATCGATGAGACCGCAGCGATCGACGGTTATTCGTTCCCTCATTTCTTCGTGCGTATTTTCCTGCCGCTGATCGCCAATGGCGTCGGCGTCACGGCTTTCTTCTGCTTCATGTTCTCGTGGGTCGAACAGCTGCTCGCCACCACGCTGACCGCGTCCAATGCGCTGCCGTTCGCTGCGGTGATGTCGCGCACCTATTCGGCCTCCGGAATGGACTGGTCGCTGCTCGCTGCCGCAGGCGTGCTGACGATGATTCCGGGCGCCCTCGTCATCTGGTTCGTGCGCAACCATATTGCCAAGGGCTTCGCCCTCGGCCGGGTTTAGGGGGCCGACATGTCGGAGACGTCATTTGCGTGGATGGCCTGGACGCCGCAGACGGCGATCTTCTTTGCCTTCATTGCGCTGTCGCTGGTCATTCTGACCTTGCTCGCGATCTACCGGCCGGAGACGCCACGCAAAGGCATTCTCGGGTTCCCGACGACACGGGGCGACCGCTTCTTCGTCTCGTTGCTCGGCTCCGCGTTCATTTTTATCTTGTGGATGCGGCTCGGCGGTGGAGAGCTTTGGTATGCGCTGGCGATCTGTATTCCGTTCGCCGTCGCCATGTTTCGTTTTGCGTAACTGCAACTGCCTCGCACGTTGTGTGCGAGGTTCAACAAGGGGAGGAAGGAAGATGGATATCAAACGTCGTGACGTTCTCAAGGGCGTAGGCACGGCCGCTGTAGCGACCGCGGTCGGCGCGCCAGCATTGCTCACGCCAACCGCGAGCTATGCGCAACAGGTCGATGCCGCCAAGAAGTGGGTCGACAACGAGTTTCAACCGTCGACGCTGAGCAAGGATCAGCAGATGGCTGAGATGGAATGGTTCATCAAGGCATCGGCGCCCTTCAAGGGGATGAAGGTCAGCACGGCTTCGGAAATTCTCGGCATTCACGAGTACGAGTCGAAGACGCTGACCAAGGCATTTGCCGAGATTACCGGCATTCAAGTCAACCACGAGATGATGGATGAAGGCCTGATCGTCGACAAGATCTCGACGGAAATTCAATCCGGAAAACCGATCTACGATTTCTGGATGAATGACTCGGACTTCATCGGCACCCATCCTCGTTATAACGACATCATCGGCGGCTCGTTGACCGATTTCATGGCGGGCGACGGCAAGGAAATCACCAATCCAAATCTCGACCTTAACGACTTCATCGGACTGTCGTTCGCGACATTTACCGATGGCAAGCTGTATCAGCTGCCGGACCAGCAGTTCGCCAACCTGTATTGGTTCCGCTACGACTGGTTCAAGCGGCCCGAACTCAAGACCGCATTCAAGAACAAATTCGGTTACGAGCTCGGTGTTCCCGTCAACTGGTCTGCCTATGAAGACATCGCTGACTTCTTTACCAACACGGTGAAGGAAATCGACGGCCAGCGGGTCTACGGCCACATGGATTACGGCAAGAAGGATCCGTCGCTCGGCTGGCGATTCACCGACGCCTGGTTGTCGATGGCCGGTAACGGCGACAAGGGCCTGCCGAACGGCAGACCGGTCGACGAGTGGGGCATCCGCGCGGAGGACGGCATTCCGCGCGGCTCCTCGATCACGCGTGGCGGCGACGCCAATGGACCGGCCGCGGTGTACGCGCTCGCCAAGTTTGTCGAGTGGCTCAAGAAGTTTGCGCCGCCGGAAGCCGCGGGAATGGACTTCCTCGAGGCCGGTGCAGTCCCGGGGCAAGGGCATATCGCTCAGCAGATCTTCTGGTACAGCGCGTTCACGGCGGCGCTCTCAAAACCAGAGCTGCCGGTGATGAACTCGGATGGCACGCCGAAGTGGCGAATGGCGCCGAGCCCGCATGGGGCGTACTGGAAGGAGGGTATGAAGCTGGGCTATCAGGACGTCGGCTGCTGGACGTACCTGAAATATGCCGATCCGAAGAAGGTGAAGGCGGGGTGGCTTTACGGACAGTTCTGCGTGTCGAAGACGGTCTCGCTGAAGAAGTCGCTCAAGTTCCTGCATGTGATCCGCGAGAGCGACATCTGGGCGGACGCGATGACGGAGCTTGCGCCAAAGGTAGGCGGTTTCGTCGAGTTCTACCGCAGCCCGGCGCGCAAGTTGTGGACGCCTACTGGTGTCAACGTGCCGGATTACGGCAAGCTGGCGCAGGTCTGGTGGCAGAATGTCTCGAAGGCCATATCCGGCGAGGCGACACCGCAGCAAGCGATGGACGGGCTGGCGCGCGATCAGGACGCCATCATGGCGCGCCTGGAGAAATCGGGCGTGCAAGGCAAGCTTGGACCGAAGCTCAATGAAGAGAAAACTGCGGAATACTGGTACGCCAAGTCCGAGAAGGACGGCAATACCGCCCCGCAGCGCAAGCTCGCCAACGAGAAGCCGCAAGGGGTCACGCAGGACTATGATGACCTCATCAAGAGCTGGAAGGCGGAAGTTCCACACAAGAAAACTTAAGCCCATTGACGCCTGAAGAACGGGGTGGGAAGCTGCTTGTAGTTTCCCACCCCTTTTTCTTTCACGCAGCATAACGGTTCGAAGATTTTCGGGCATGTCAGGTACCGAAGTCGAAGTGAAGGGGTTGTTCGCTACGCCGGTGGCCGCAGTGATGTTGCCGGGCGCCGAGGAACGCAACGCCGAATTGACCGAAATCATCTTGCAGCGCCGCGCCGAACAGCCGTCGATCGGCGCGTCGAGCATTGGCGGGTGGCACTCGACGCGCGACATCCAGGAGTGGGGTGGCAAGGGTATTCAGCAGGTGCTGAGCGTCGGCCAATCGGTCGCGACCCAGTTGACTGCCGACCGCAACGGCAATCCGATCAAACCTGACTGGAAGGTCGAAGCCTGGGCCAACGTGCTTGGACCGGGCGGTTCGAACGCGTGCCACTACCATCCAGGTTCGTTCTGGTCGGGCACCTACTACGTCGCCGATGGTGGTTGTGGCGACGACACCTCGCTTGGCGGCGAGTTCGAAATGTTCGATCCGCGCGGTCCGTCGCCGATGATGCATGCGCCGCTGCTGAAGTTTGCCGGCGAGGATGGCCAGTCCGCGGGAAGTGCGCAGACGATTCGGCCGCGTGCCGGGCTGTTGTTTCTGTTTCCTTCGTTCCTGTTGCATGCGGTGCGGCCCTACACCGGCAGTTCCTTGCGCATATCGATCGCTTTCAATCTGGGCCTGTATCCGAACTCATGAAGGTCGGGAACAGCGGCAAGCGAGTGACCTGATGCGGGTGACGTTTCGTTGCGATCCGGCATTGATCGGCGAGTTGGCGCGCCCGACCCCGGCGCGCGCGATGCTGCCGGAATGGTTGCGCGCGATGCCACGCGTTGCCTGGTCCGACACCCATGGCAAGGAGGTGCGAACCGTCAAGCAATGCCCGCCCTTCGTCGACGCCATGTCGCACGGCTTTATCATTCCACTGCCGTGCGACGTGTCGGTCCGCGACGGCGTTCTGTCCTGGGATTGGGACCATCCGGCGCTGTCGGTCGAGGCGCATCCGCAATCGCCGATGAGTTTTCACGTCGCCGCGCAAGTTGCCGGAACCCCGTTTTTCGATGCCGACGCCGCGATCGTCAAATTCAACAGCTTCTGGACCATCGAGCTCGAACCTGGTTATTCGCTGTTTGCGACCCATCCGGTCAACCGGATCGATCTGCCGTTTCAATTGCTGACCGGGCTGGTCGATTGCGATCGCTTCAGCGACGTCGGCGTACTTTTCCCGGCGGTCTGGACCAACCTCGACTTTGAAGGCGTGCTGCCGCGCGGTACGCCGGTGGCGCAATGCTTTCCAGTCGCGCGCGAGGCGTTGACCCTGCACTGCGAGCCGTTTTCGGCTGAAGATGCGGAACGTTATCAGGCGACCGCGACGGCGCTGCTCTCGCGCCCGGGGGTCTATCGCCGGCGATTTCGAGTCCGGCGTGAACGCTCACGTTCCAAGTGAACGGCGCAACCGGCCGAGGTTCAGCCAAAGCTGGCCTGTTTTGGCTGAAGTCAGCGCCTGGGCGATTCGGCCAAAGGTGTCGGGGCGCAGCCGCAGCGCCTGCCGATATGAATCCATTGCGGATTCAAGCTCGCCGGAGTGCTGCAGATTCAAGCCGAGATTGACATGGGCTTCGGGAAAATCCGGCTTGATGTCGAGCGCCTTGCGGTAGGCGGTGGCGGCGCCTGCGTAATCACGCAAATCGTGGCGGACCAGGCCGAGATCGAACCACACCGAAGCAGGCGCGTCATCCGCCACGGCGCGTTCCAGCAGGCCCGCCGAGACGGCGTAGTCGCCGTCCTCCCATGCCAATCGTCCGAGCCGCGCCGCCGCCTCCTGTTGCTGCGGGATCACGTCCAGTATCGCCCGCCACGCCTCGCGCGCCGGAAGCCGAAGACTTGCGTGCTGGAGGCTGGCCTGGTCCAGCGTCCGAGCCTTCTCGAGGAAGGCTTCGCGCTGCGGCGCGATCGCGATGGTGCGATCCAGATGCGATAGCGCGCCGTCGAAATCACCGGCCGCACGCGCAATGCGGGCGGCGAGAAGGTGCGCCACGGCATTGCCGGGCCGTCTTTCCAGACTGACCTCAATGTGGCTGCCGGCCGAGTGAAACTCGCCCTGGGAAAACAGCACCGCGGCCAGCAGATGATGCAGCATGGGATCGCCGGGCGCGCCGTTCAAGCCGGTTTCGCAGAGCCGGCGCGCCTCGTCAGGCTGCCCGGCATTGAAGGCTGCCGTGGCCTGGCGAACGATGTCCTCGGCGCTGGGCTTGTTCATGGCGAGCACATTAGAACAAACGAACGAAGCCGCAAGGATGGGTGATCGCGGGAATGAAAAGACCGGGAGCGATCCCGGCCTTTTTACTGCGCAACGTGAGATCATCCGCAGACGGACATCCAGCGAAAGCGCGCTCCCTCTCCCGTTGGGTCGAGACGAGCGACGCTGTTAGAGGGTTGGGGTGAGGGGTTACGACCCATCGTTAAACTCTAACCCGGCGCTACTACGCTGACCTCTCCCAAAGGGAGAGGTGAAGCGAAACGCTCGCGGTTTCACCCGTTCTTACTGCGCCGCGTCCAGCGCTTCGCCCAGTTCCGGATAATCGGTGTAGCCCTTGGCGCCGCCGCCATAGAAGGTCGCCTTGTCGGGCGTGTTGAGTGGCGCGCCGCGCTTGAGGCGCTCGACCAGGTCGGGATTGGCGATGAACAGTTTTCCGAACGCGATCAGGTCGGCCTGGCCAGCCGCCAGCACCTTGGTGGCGAGCTCGAAGTCGTAGCCGTTGTTGGCCATGTAGGCGCCTTGGAAGCGCCGGCGCAGCGAAGCGTAGTCGAACGGCGCAATGTCGCGCGGGCCGCCGGTGGCGCCTTCGATGACATGAAGGTAAACCAGCTTCAGCGCGTTGAGGTGATCGACGATGTAGTCGAACAGCGGTTGCGGGTTGCTGTCGGAGACGTCGTTGGCCGGCGTCACCGGCGAGATACGAATGCCGGTGCGTTCGGCGCCGGCTTCCGCAGCCACGACCTTCGACACTTCGAGCATCAGCTTCGCCCGGTTCTCGATCGACCCGCCATAGGCGTCGGTGCGCTTGTTGGTGCCGTCCTTGGCGAACTGGTCCAGCAGATAGCCGTTGGCGCCATGGATCTCGACGCCGTCGAAACCGGCTTCCAGCGCGTTGGCCGCGCCGCGCCTGAAACTCTCGATAATCCCGGGGATTTCCTCCAGCGTGAGCGCGCGCGGCTCGGAGATATCGACGAAGGCGCCGCCGACAAAGGTCTTGCCCTTGGCGCGGATCGCCGACGGCGCGACCGGCAACTGATTGTTCTGCTGCAGGCTGACATGCGAGATGCGCCCGACATGCCAGAGCTGGATGAAGATGCGGCCGCCGCGCTCATGCACGCGATCGGTAACCTTGCGCCAGCCCGCGACCTGTTCCCTGGAGTAGATGCCGGGGGTGTCCTGATAGCCCTGGCCCTGCTGCGAAACCTGGCTCGCTTCGGTCACCAGCAGGCCGGCGGAGGCGCGCTGCCCGTAATATTCGATCGCCAGCGGGCTCGGCACCAGGCCTGCGACCGCGCGGTTGCGGGTCAAGGGCGCCATCACCAGGCGGTTGGGCAGCGTGATCGGGCCAAGCTGGTAGGGCTCGAAGAGTTTGGTCGGCTTTGTCATTTTGGTTGTTCCGGAAAGTTGCGGGTGAGGAACAGGTGGGCATTGCCGCCATGCGTGGCAATGCCGTGAGCCATTCAATATCGCAGGACCGGCCGGGCAGGCGGCTCGCGATATGCCCGGCATCAACCAACAGTCCATGTGTTTTGTCTTGGGATGATTTGCTCGAAATCAGCGCCGGCGCGGCACAGGTGACCTCCCATTCAGCGCCCGACGGTCGAACCGCACTGCCGCCGGCCGTCGGCGTCATGCCCGGACGCGCCTCGCGGGCCCGTTGACTCGCCCCGGAACGACGAATGACGATCAACTCACCCCGAGAAAATCGCGCTTGCCGATTTCGACGCCATTGTGCCGGAGAATGCCGTGGGCGGTGGCGGCGTGGAAGTAGAAATTCGCGAAGGCAAAGCTGTTGAGGAACTGCTGGCCTTTCAGCGTGATGGTTTTGTCGGGGCCGGCGGGAAAGGTGACGTCCCTGGTATTGGCGCCTTCGAACTGCGCGGGCTTGAAGGTTTTGAGGTAGTCGCTGGTTTTGGCGAGTCGTTGCCTCAGCTCCTCGAAAGTCTTTTCGGTGTCGGGGGTCGACGGCACGTCGCTATGGGTGAGGCGCGCGCAGCCCTTGGCGGCGAAATCGCTGGCGAGCTGAATCTGCTTGCTCAGCGGCAGCATGTCTGGATAGAGCCGCGCGCCGAGCAGCACTTCGGGCTGAATATTCTTCGCTTTGCAGTGCGCCTCGGCCTTGGTGAGGATGCCCTGGAGGCTGCCAAGGATTTGCAGGAAAGCCGGAACGGAGGCGTCATAGAAGGACATCGAGCGTTTCTTTCAGTTGGGGGAGCAGAGTTTGGCTTTTTGGAATCACCAGTGGTTCAACGGATGAGGCACGCTTCGCGCCGACCTCTCCCTATGGGAGAGGTGAGGATCGAGATTGAACTTGTCAACGCACGGCCGCCGATCCCTGCGGAACAGGCGGCGCACGCGGTCCGCGCATCCGCGCCAGCAACTCGGCGGTCGGCCATGAATCCGCGGGCAGGCCGTACTTGATCTGCATCGCCTTCACCGCGCTGCGGCTCTGCTGGCCCATCACGCCGTCGACCTTGCCGACATTGAAGCCGGCGCGCACCAGCAATTGTTGCAGCTCGCGAAGCTCGTTGAACGGCAGCTGCGCGATCGGCGCGGCCGGGCGACGCATCGGTGGCGCGCCCGCGATGCGGGTGGCGAGATAACCCGCGGTGGTCGAATAGATCAGCGAATTGTTCCACTCGGTATAGGCGGCGAAATTGGCGTAGGCCAGGAATGCCGGTCCGGTCCGGCCCATCGGCAGCAGCAGGGACGCCGGCAGATCGTCGTTCGGCAGCGGTTTGCCGTCCGCGAAGGTGACGCCGAACCGCGCCCATTTCGAACGGGGTACTTGGATCGTGAGGTCGGCCTGGTCCCAGGGAAGGTTTTGCGGCACGCGCACTTCCTGCAGCCAGGGTTCGCCGCGCCGCCATTTCAACCCGTTGGCGATGTAGTTCGCGGTTGAGCCGATCACGTCGGCCGGGCTGTGCAGCAGATCGCGGCGGCCGTCGCCGTCGTAGTCCACGGCATAGCTGAAATAATGCGTCGGCAAAAACTGCGTCTGGCCGAGTTCGCCGGCCCACGAGCCGACCATCTCCGAAGGCGTGAGGTCGCCGCGATCGATGATTTTCAGTGCAGCGATGGTCTCGTTCTCGAACATCTGCGAGCGGCGGCAATCGTAGGCCAGCGACACCAGCGAGCGTAGCGTCGGCAAATTGCCCATGTTGGCGCCGAAGTCGCTTTCGAGGCCCCAGAACGCGGCGATGACAGCCGGCGGCACGCCATATTCCTTCTCGGCGCGCGCGAACGCCGCGGCGTGGGTTTTGATCTTGGCCTGGCCCTGCTGCATCCGGTAGGGCGCGGCCATGCGGCCGGCGAATTCGGTGAATACCTGCCCGAACACGCGCTGGCCGCGATCGCGGTTGACGATGCCCTGGTCGTAGACCAGATCGGGCGAGGCTTCGGCGATAACATGCTGCGATACGCCGGCGGCAACGGCCTGCTGCTTGAGGTCGGCGAGGAAGCGGTCGAACGACATGCCATTGTGGCAGGAGGCGGCACGGGGAGATGGTGCGGCAATCCGTTTTGCCGCGGCCGCAATCGACTGCGCCAATGCCGGCTGCGGGGCGCACAAGATCGCGGTCACGGTTGCGCCAAGAATAAATTGCGTCGCTGAAAACGTTAGCATGCGGTTACCGATTGGGTGTCCATTCGTGGAAAATCGGCCTGTCGTAGCATCACAGCCGGACAACGTCATCAGCCCGATTCAGCATCCGGCAGCCGCCCCCTTGGCCGTGCCGGGTTCAATCCGCCAGCGCGAAGGCTTTGCACCAGCCGTCCGGGCTGACCTCGCCGGCGACCACCTTGCAAGCGTTCGGCTTCTCGAACAAAGTGCACACCGCGCAGCTATGGATGCCGTTGGGCGAGTCCTGGTATTTGGCCCGCTGGCACTCGCGATCGCAGCTAGGCTCGACGCTTTGAGCCGGACTCGACCAGGGTGAGCTTGCCGTAGGGCACGCCGGCTTTCAAAAGCCCTTCCCGATAACGGGCGATGTCATCGGGGGATTTCCAGCGGAAATTCCGCAAATGCCGCTCGACGGTCAGGCCCGGAAAGTTGCCGAGCAGGACTTCGGTCGCCGCGGTCGCTTCCTCGGTTCGCGCCAATTGCGCCAGCGCCGCGGCGCGCAGCGCGAGCACCTGAAGATGATTGGGGTTCAGGTACAGGGCTTCGCGCGCCCACGACAGCGAAGCATCGTATTGTCCAAGCAGATAGTGGCTGAACGCGCTCAATGCGGCCCATTTATAGCGGGGGTCGCTGTTGCCGCGCTGGACCGCGGCTGAAAACAGTTCGATGGCCTGTCGATGCTCGCCAATCACCATGTGGCATATGCCAAGCACGCCGCGGGCGCCCATGTCGTATGGATTCAGCTTGACCGCGCTGTTGGCGGCCGCCATCGCCGCCTCGTAATGCCCCTGCATCGCATGCAGATAGGACAGGATCGCAAATCCGAACGACGAACGCGGATCGAGCCGGACGCTGCTTTCCGCCAGATTCATCGCCTCGGTCCACAAGCCGCGCGTGCTGCGGATCCAGCCATACTGCACGCCCTGCACCATGACCGTGGCGAGATAGGCGTGTGCGATCGCAAGCGCCGGATCGAGCGCAATGGCCTCCCTGAATAGCGCGATCGAGGTCTCGAAATCCGCCTTGGTATGCCGGTAATAGTGCGAAAGCCCTCTCAGAAACCGGTCCCATGCGGTCAGATCGGTTGACGACGATGACCGGGTCGGGGCCGAAGCCTCGGCGCGAAATATCTCCGGCGCCAGGGCCGCGGACAGTTTCGTGGTGATTTCATCCTGCATCGCGAACAGATCGCCGATGTCCCGGTCATAGCGGCCGGTCCATAATTGCTCGCCGCTCTCCGCGGCGGTCAGCTCGGCGGTGACGCGAATCTTGCTTGCCGCGCGCCGTACCGAACCCTGCACCAGGTAGGTCGCGTCGATCTCCCGCGCGATCAGGCGGGTGGACATATTCTTGTCCTTGAACGCGAACGTCGAATTCCGGCTCAGCACCCGATAGAATGATTGCAGCGACAGCGCGTGGATCAGATCCTCGGTCAGCCCGTCGGAAAAATATTCGTCGGCGTCGTCGCTCAGATTCGCGAACGGAAGCACGCCGACGATCGCGGTCCGATATTGGGCCGGCAGTTCCGATGTGTTCTTGGGCTCCCGGCCGGCGGTGTCGGCCCCGCCCGGCTGCCAGCTCCAGACATTGACCGGCTCCTCGATGTTCTTCAAGCGATGCTGGCCGGAGTCGACGAGGATGGCGCCGAGATGCTTGCTGGCCTCATGATAGGCCTTGCCTGAAACCGCCACGCCGCCGGGGGCGGCGAGTGCTTCAAGACGAACGGCGATGTTGACGCCATCGCCGAACACGTCGTCCTCGTCGGAAATCACGTCTCCCATGTGAATGCCGAGACGAAATTGCATGACCCGATCCGCGGGCAGGTGGTTGTTGCGTTCCGCCATCAGCCCCTGCATCGCGATCGCAGCCTCGATGGCACCGACGATGCTGGGAAACTCCAACAGGAAACCGTCGCCGGTGTTCTTCACCAGCCGGCCGCCGTGATTGAGAATGATC
>Ga0208849_1001812_pt1 | contig 13276 bp, 16 predicted proteins | sample NGESurdeep072012_10_FD_184470 | JGI IMG/M metagenome (GOLD analysis project Ga0208849, IMG submission 184470) | Arctic peat soil microbial communities from Barrow, Alaska - NGEE Surface sample 53-3 deep-072012 (SPAdes) | ecosystem: Environmental > Terrestrial > Soil > Wetlands > Peat ...
CCGGACGGATCACTCACCGGCGAAATACAATTCCACAACGGCGACGAATCCACCTTCATCGCCCGACCGTGGGCGAGTTCTTCAACAGCCTGCTAGGCCCCCGTTTGCCGCCCGAAGCTCCCGCGCGAGTGCCAAGCGCTGACTGTCTCGTTGCGGCATGGAACGCACGAATGCCTCTACCTTCGAGCCGAGCGCCCTATCCCCAGGATCGTGTGATTCTTTGAGGAGTTTGGCCTGGGCAAGATAGAGGCCCCGCACCCTCGCTTGGCGTTCCACCAGTCGCGTTTCCCAAGGCGTACGGGCTGTCTCGCCCTGGAAGGCCGCCTTGGCCGCGTCGCGATAGGCCGCGCGCGTCGGGGCGAGGTCTCGGTTGACCGTCGTCGAGGCTGTCGTCCGAAGCCGCGTGCCGGAGCGACCGGCGCAGGAGAAAATCCTCGCCTCGGCCCGCGAGCGGATCGCGAGCTGGCTGGAACGAGGCGGTCGATTTGAGCCGCTACAGACCAGAGAGCGTCCGGTGATCGAAGAGACTGAGAGGCGGCGCGAACGGGTCCGGTAGATCTGCGATTAGGCTATGGTGCCCGAGGTCGGACTCGAACCGACACACCTTTCGGTACTGGATTTTGAATCCAGCGCGTCTACCATTTCACCACTCGGGCGGAGCGCGACCTTCTAGCGGCAGAGGCACGAATCCTCAAGGTCGATCGCCGTTTTCTGGGTCGTTCTCTAACGCCCCAAGTGCATCGATGGACTCCGCTTCCAAGCGGTAGAGTTGGTTCAACAGCAAGAACTCGGCGAGGAGTTCCGCCTGCACGCCTTCGCGGTGGGCGCGGGGGTTCCGGTAGGCCATGAAGGCGCCTGTGAATAGGCTCGCCCGCCCGCTCCGTTCCGCGTCGTCTTTGACCAGCCAAGTCAGCGGCGCATCGCGGCCCGTGAAGGCGCGCGAGAAGAGCTTGGCGCTGCTGTCCTCGAAGCCGGTCCGTCCGCGCACTTGATCTTCCAGGCGGCGATAACCTTTCAGCAGCTTGGCGTCTGGATCGGTCCAGAATGCCAACGCTAGGTCCATGATCCGTGGGTCAATAATGGAATACGGGATGACCGGCGGGAGTTGGATCCAGAGTGACCGCTCATCGGCCTGCTTCTCGTGGCCTCTCCGCACGTAGTCGTACCAACGGGAGGGGCGTACGGCGCGGCCCGTGGTGATCGTGTCGACGTCGGCGACCGTCAGGGCCGAGCGATCGAGCCGTTCGATCATCGTGTCGTCGCACCTCCACTCGTCGATCTCGGTGCCGTGGGCGTGCAAGAGCTGCAACACAAGCGACAGGCCAGTGGGACCGGTACCGCAGTATCCGGACGCGAACCCGGACTTGATCGCAATCTGGTCGCCGATTCCCGTCGTGAGGAAAAGGCAATGATCGTTTCCGGAGGTGATGATCCGCGCGGTCGCGATCACCGTTGCACACTGGAGCAGGCGGACGACCGCCGTCTGGCACGCCTCCGTGGCGCCGGCAATACCGTGGTACTCGATCCCCACCATGCGCTGAGGGTCCAAATCGGAATCCGATTCGAGATCGCTTGGTTCGACTAGTGGGGCCGGCATGGTCTGTTCCTCGTGAGACTTCCGTCGGTGAGGGCCGCCCCTGTACGTTAGCATGGCGTTCGCCAGCGCCTTTTCCGCGGAAGGTTTCTTCCGCGGTTTGGGCTTTTTTCGGACGTTGATCGCGGCGGCGTCCAACGTGTTGGCGATGTGGGAGGCGTAGAACTTTTCGATCATCTCGACGCTGGTGCGGCAGTTCTTGGCCACCTGGTAGATGTCGGCGCCGTCCATGAGGCGCATGGAGATATAGGTGTGCCGCAGGCTGTAGGCGGTGCGCAGATTGCCTTCGCGGTCCCGCTTTAGCTCCAGCTCAGTCAGGATCGCGTTGAGCAGCTCGCGCTGCACCTTGCCGAAGATGAGGTCGCTGGATTGGGGATTGTTGCGCTTGCGCAGCCGCTGGAACGGCAAGACCGCGCCGGTCATGCTCTTGCAATAGCCGACGCCGCGTTTGCCGCGCACGACGATCTCCAGGATTCGCTCGTGCGTTGCGTCGTCCACGATGACGCTGACGTCGCGATACTGGAGCCGCGACGCCTCGTCCGGCCGCAAGCCCGTGTTGGCCATGAACAGCACATAGTCGTGGAACTGCTCGCACTCGCCGCGCCAGCGCTCGTTCTTCGGGTTTTTGGCGCGTTCGCGGGTCGCGTCGCAAAGGCGTTTGTACTCGTCGGGTGAGAACCAGGCGCGATGCGAGACTTTGCCCGAAGACTTTTAGGGCGCCGTCATGTCCGGAAGCGCGGAGATCCAGCCCTTGCGATTGACGGTCTTCCGAAGGCTCTAGCAACCCCAGGGTCGGCTCACAAGATGGCGACGACCGTCTGCTCGATGGCCCCGAAGATCGAATGGCGAGCGGCGTCGCGCATTTCGATCCGCACCGTGTCACCGGCCTTGAGGAACGGCGTTGTCGTTTCGCCCCCGCTCAGGGTCTCGACCGTGCGCTGCTCGGCGATGCAGGAATAGCCGGCGCCGCCCTGGTCGATCGGCTTGCCAGGGCCGCCGTCCGGGCCGCGATTGGACACCGTTCCCGAGCCGACGATGGTTCCGGCGCCCAACGACCGCGTCTTGGCGGCATGGGCGATCAGGGTCCCGAAGTCGAAGGTCATGTCGATCCCGGCGTCGGCGGCGCCAAAGCGCGCGCCGTTCAGTTCGACCTCCATCGCGCCTGCAAGACGCCCCTCGCTCCACGAAGGGCCTAATTCGTCGGGGGTGACCGCGACGGGTGAGAAGGCAGAGGCCGGCTTGGACTGGAAGAACCCGAAGGACTTGGCCAGTTCGGCGGGGATCAGGTTTCGCAACGACACGTCGTTGACCAGCATGACCAGACGGATCGCGGCCAGGGCCGCGGCCCGGTCGGCGCCCTGGCGAACGTCGTTGGCGATCACCGCGACCTCGGCCTCGAAATCGCAGCCCCAGGCCTCGTCGGCCAAGGGGATTGGGTCGCGGGGTCCGAGGAAGGCGTCGCTGCCGCCCTGGTAGATCAAGGGGTCGGTCCAGAAACTCTCCGGCATCTGGGCGCCGCGCGCGCGGCGAACGAGCTGGACGTGGTTCACATAGGCTGACCCGTCCGCCCATTGATAGGCCCGCGGCAGGGGGCTGGCCGCCTGGTGCTCACGAAAGCGCACGCGGGGCGCCGATGCGTGCTCGACGCTTTCCGCCAGGCCCCTTAGCAGCGGCTCGCACCGAGACCAGTCATCGAGCGCGGCCTGAAGGGTAGGGGCGATGGCCGCCGCGTCGGCGCACCAGGCCAGGTCGCGGGAGACCACCACCAGGGTCCCGTCGCGTCCCGATTTGAGCGATCCGAGCTTCATCCGGCCGCCGAGGCCCTGGGAATCAAGCGGCTCCCCCGCGCGCCATCGTCGTAGCGCGAAGGGCCCCGGTAGACGGCGACCTCGACCAGGATGTCGCCGCCAGGCGTTCCCGCCCAGATATAGCCGCGCTCCACGGTGACGCCGGCGCCGTCCGGCGAGAAACCTTCATAGGCGTCTCCCCACGGAATCAGGGGCGCAAGGTCTTTCCAGCCCAGGGTGCAGGCGCGCGCCAGCTCATCCCGCGCCATGTCGGCCAGGTCGTCCGGCGCAACCTCGCTCATGAGGTCTTCCAGCTGTCGACGTAGGCGGTGTTTTCGACCGTCGCCGCCGCATCGCCGACGTCCAGGGGATCGCGCGCATCGATCATCACCGCGTATTCGTCGGTGGCGGCCTTCGGCTGCACGAGCATGTTGCCCAGGGCCCTGGGGTGAGGGCCGTGGGTGAAGCCGCTGGGGTGAAAGGTCATCATTCCGGCGGAAATATTGTCGCGACTGAAGAAGTCCCCGGCATGATAAAACAACACCTCGTCGTAGTCGTCATTGTTGTGAAAGAACGGAACCTTCAACGCGCCGGGGTCGGTCTCGAAAGGCCTGGGTGTGAAGGTGCAGACAACGAAGCGATCGGCGGCGAAGGTCGTATGGACCGATGGGGGCAGGTGGTAGCGATGGCTGGCCACCGGCCGGATCGACCGCACGTTCAGTCGCGCCGGGGCCAGGTCGCCGTGCCAGCCGACCGCGTCGAGCGGATTGTAGGGGTAGGTGACCGTGGACACCTGGCCGCGCTTCTTGATCTCGACCATGAACTCGCCGTCCTGCTGCTGGTGGGCGACAAACACTTCGTCCATCGCCGGGGTGTCGAGCATGGCCGGATCGAACACCGCGTGAGGCCCGAGCATGCCCCGGTCGGGCAGGGTGAAGTGGCCGTTCGTCGCCTCGATGGTCAGCAGGGCGGCCGGTTCGGCTGGCGCCAGACGCCACATTGTCCCGCGGGGCAGGTAGAGATAGTCCCCCGACTCAAAGGCGATCCTGCCGTAATCGCAGAAGAGATCGCCCCCGCCTTGGTGAACGAAGAGGAGCTGATCGCCATCGGCGTTGCGGGCCAGAGCCGGCATCGCCCCGGCGAGCTTCCAAAATCCGATCCGCACATGGGCATTGCTCAGAATGCACGGCGCGGACCAGGGCGAGGTCTCGGCCAGGTTGAGCGCGGCAAGATCAAAGGCGCGCGGGCGCAGGGGCCCCTCGAACTTCGACCATCCGGTCGGGGGTCGCCGATGATGGAAAAACGCCGCGGGACCGAAGAACCCTTCCTTCGAGACCTCCCGCTCGTAGGTGCCTTGCGGCATGTCGGCATGAGCCTGGCGAGAGTGCACGCCTTGCGCCCCGCGCAGGGGAAGCCAGTTGCGGGCCATGTTAAGCCTTCACCGGCAAGACCCCCCGCCGGACCTGGTCGGCTTCGATCGATTCGAACAGGGCTTTGAAATTGCCTTCGCCGAAGCCTTCGTTGCCCTTGCGCTGAATGATCTCGAAGAAGATCGGGCCGATCATGTTCTGGGTGAAAATCTGCAGTAGCAGCCCCTGGCCTTCCGTCGGCGCGCCATCCAGCAAAATGCCGTCGGCGCGCAGCCGCTGCAGGCTTTCTCCGTGTCCGGGCACCCGGGCGCCCAGCTGTTCGTAATAGGTATCGGGCGTTGCCTGAAACTTGACCTTCCGCTCGGTCATGGTCTCCACGGCCTGGTAGATGTCCGGCGTGCCGAAGGCGATGTGCTGGATGCCTTCCCCGCCGTAGTCCTTGAGGAATTCGGCGATCTGCGAGTGATCGTCCTGGCTCTCGTTCAGCGGGATGCGGATTTTTCCGCACGGACTGGTCATGGCCTTGGAAATCAGTCCGGTCTGCGCGCCCTCGATGTCGAAATAGCGGATTTCCCGGAAGTTGAAGATGCGCTCGTAGAACTCGGCCCACCGCTCCATGGCCCCGCGATTGACGTTGTGGGTCAGGTGATCGAGGTAGGTGAGGCCGACGCCCGGAACGCTTTGCGGCGCGCCTTCGATGGGGACGAAATCCACGTCGTAGATCGCCTTGGCCCCGTATCGGTCGACCAGATAGAGATTGGAGCCGCCGATCCCCTCGATGGCCGGAATGTTGAGCTCCATCGGGCCGACGAGACCCGTCACCGGCTTGGCGCCCCGCTCGACCGCCAGTTCGAGGGCCCTGGCCGCGTCCTTGACCCTGAACGCCATGGCGTTGGCCGATGGCCCGTGGCGGCTCCGGAAAGCGGCCGGCTGACCCACCGGCTCCATGTTGAGGATGAAATTGATGTCGCCCTGCGCGAACCGCAGGACGTTCTTGGAGCGATGACGCGAAATCGCGCAAAATCCCATCATCTCGAACAGGCCCTTGAGCCGATCGGGCTCGGGGGCGGTGAATTCGACGAATTCGAACCCGTCGGTCCCCAGGGGATTGTCGAACAGGTCGCGGGAGGGGGTCGGCGCGGCGGTCATCTCTGCGAAGGCTCCCAAGCAGACCTCGAGTTGAAAACTATCATTTGAAACAATCGCTGAGAAGCTTCGGTTGCGTCGGACAAGCCGGCGATCGTCTGTTAGGCACCGCCCCATGCTGCGAGGAACCTATGATCGGGTGATGCGCCTGTCGGCCTCGCGGCGCGCCCCCGTGTGGCTGGCCGCGCTGGCCTTCGCCGAGGGGCTGTTTTTTCCGCTGCCCCCGGACGTTCTCTTGATGCCCATGGTGCTGGCCAGGCGCGAGCGCGCCTGGGCCTATGCCGCCGTTTGCCTGATCGCCTCGGTGCTGGGTGGTTCGACCGGCTACGCCGTCGGCTACTTCCTAAGGCCGGTTGGCGAGTGGCTGATCACGGTCACCGGCGGCGACGTGGCCACGTTCCATCACTGGTACGGGCGTTGGGGGGTCCTGCTGCTGGCGCTGCCCATCCCCTACAAGATCACCGCCATCGCGTCGGGTATGTTCAAGCTGAGCTATCCGGTTTTCCTCGCCGCCTCCCTGGCGATCCGGGGCATGCGGTTCTTCCTGGTCGCTGCGCTGGTTCGAAAGTACGGCGAGTCGATCCGGGCGTTCATCGAAAGGCGGCTGGTCCTGGTGACCAGCGCCGTCGCCCTGGTCATCGTCGCCTTGGTCGCGGCGCTCAAGCTGGTTCACTAAAGACGCTCGTCGAGCCTCGCGCTATAGCGGGCGGCCATGCCCGCCCCGCTCTTCAATCGATGGCCGCTCTGGGGCCTCCTCGCATCGGCCGCCATGCTGGGCGCGGCCCACGCCTTCGAGACCTTTGGCCATCTGTCGCCCTGCACCCTGTGCCTTCGCCAAAGGGAGGTTTACTGGGTGGCCATGGCCGTGGCGGCGATCGGCGCCGCCCTGGGCTTCAGCGCCTGGCGCGCAAGAAGCACGCGGTGGTTCTGTGTGTTGCTCGGCCTGATCTTCCTGTACGGCGCGGGCCTTGCGGCCTACCACGCCGGCGCCGAATGGGGATGGTGGAAGGGACCGGCCGCGTGCAGCGGCGGGGCGGTGCATGTCACCGCCGCAGATCTGGCCAGGGTGCTGGACGCCAGGGCCTCTGTTCCCGCCTGCGACAAGGCGCCGTGGGTGTTTCTCGGCCTCTCGATGGCCGGGTGGAACGCGCTGATCTCCTTGAGCCTGGCGATTGTCAGCGGATGGGCGGCGGCGAGGACGAGGTCGGCGCCGTGAGCGACAGGGCGTTGCCCCCCCGGCCCGGTCCTGGCGCGTTCGCTGCCCGGTTGGCCGAAATCCTGCGCGTCGACCATGCGGGGGAACTGGGCGCGGTGCACATCTATCGCGGCCAGAGGGCGGTGTTTGCGGCGGGTCGCGGCGGCGAACGCATCGGCGATCAGCTCGCGGAAATGGAGGGTCACGAGGCGCGCCACCTGGCGCGCTTCGAGGCCATGCTGACCGAGGCCAATGTCCGCCCGACGGCGCTCGCCCCGCTATGGCGCGCGGCCGGGTTCGCGCTTGGCGCGGCCACCGCCCTGATCGGCGAAGCGAGCGCCCACGCCTGCACCGAGGCGGTCGAAACGGTCATCGAGGCCCATTACGCCGCCCAGATCGAGGAGTTGGGCGATCGCGCGCCCGTGCTGGCGGCCGAACTGGCCGCGTTTCGGCAGGAGGAGCTGGCCCATCGCGACCTGGCCGTGGATGAAGGCGCCCGCGGGGCGCCGGCGTATCGGTTGATGGCCGGCGCGATTGGCCTTGGCTGCCGCGCGGCGATCTTCCTGTCCGAGAAGTTATAGCGACAACAACCTTAGGAGGCGGGCGAGATGATCGACACAGACGCCATGCGACGCGGCGCCGAGGCGCCGGTCGAGGCAGAGCGCGCCTGCCTGCCTGGGGTGATAAGCGACCTCTCCGACGCCTTCGCCGACGATCCGATGTTCGACTGGTTTTTTCGCGCCGACGCCAGGCGCGACGACGCGCGGGTGAAGTTCTTCCGCCTGCTGATCGCGGACATGGCGTTTGGGACGGGGCGGATCGAACGTCCGGCCTGCGGCGGCGCGGCCGCGGTATGGATGCCGTTCGAGTTTGTCGGCCCAACACCGCTGATCCAGGACCTGCGCGCGCTGCCGACGCTGCTCTACGTCACCGGGTTGGCGCGCGTCACCCGTCTGGCCGCCCTGCGTTCCGACATGGACAAGCACCATCCGATGGACCGCCCCCACGCCTACCTGTGGTTCCTGGGCGTGAGGCGGGAAGCCCAGGGACACGGGGTCGGTTCGCGGCTGCTCAAGGTTGGGACCGACCGCCTCGATGCGGCAGGTCAGTGCGCCTATCTGGAGACCCAGACCGAGCGCAACGTCGGCCTCTATCGCCGACACGGCTTCGAGGTGATTTCGCAGCACCACCCCCGGTCAGACGCCCCGCCGCTGTGGAGCATGTGGCGCGATCCGCAGTAGGCCCCTTGGGAACCATCGATGCGCGCGATCATTGTTGCGCTGAGGGTTCCTTACGCCTTGGAGAGTCTTTCCAACATGAACACCATGAGAATCGCCGGCTGCGCCCTGGCGCTGGCCGTCGCCTCGCTGAGCCTGCCGGCCGCGGCCCAGGACGGCAATCGCGACGGCTATTACGACTCCCACCACCATTATCACTACTACCACCACTATCGGCGCGAGCATTACCGCCGCGACTGCCGCAGATCCGGGAACACCGGCACGGTCGTCGGCGCTGTCGGGGGCGGTATCCTCGGCAGTTCGCTGGGCGGTGGCCGGGTTGGAAACACCCTGCTGGGCGCCGGGGCCGGCGCGCTGGCCGGCCACGAGATCGGCAAGCACAGCTGCTAGACGCCCAAGCCTTTCATCTGGATCGATGAAGCTTTTCCGGTTTCCCGTCCGGAATTCAATTTGTCCGTAAACTCATGCGGCCACCGACCATTCCGGACAGAGTCTCTATGTCCGCGCCGGTATCCCTTTCCGGCCAGCGGACCTTCCGAAGGACCGCATCGCGCCAAGAGCGGTATTCGGCGTCCATCCGCCGCTCAGGCGCTCCAGGGGTGCGTGCGAACCGCCTAGTGACTCCTTTTTGGGGATGCGTATCATACCGCTGAATCCCGCACCGGGCTGATGCTATGACTCCTGTCGCTCTCGGATTCCGCGCCGGCCGCGGCGGCAGCGTGGTGGTTGGCGTCGCTGTTGACCGGCCACTGCCGCGGGTGGTGCTGTCCGCGTTCCTAGCCACCGCGGCCGAGGGCGACCGCTTGGCGTTTGAGCCATACCAGGTCGCCTACGAGATGCCCCGCGCCGAGGGCGGCGGACCGACGGCGGGGGCCGCCGCCGCCGTTGCCGAGGGGCGCCGGCGCCAGACGGCGCTCGCGTTGACCGCGCTCGCCGGCCTGTTGGAAGGGATGAACAGCGAGGGGTTCCGGCCGGCCGTCGCCGCGCTACTCATCAACCGAGCCGGCTGGATGACTGACCGGCTCGAGCACAGCCTGTCCGCACCCGCACACCCGCCTGTGGCCGAGGGGTTGGCCGTGCGCGTCGCCCTGCGCGCCGCCTTCGCCGGCGCCGGCCTCGATATCGTCGAGATGGACGAGAAGTCCCTGCGCGAGTCGGCGACGCTCAAGTTGCCGCTCACCCCGGGTCAAATCGACTTCCAGCTGAACGCCTTGGGCGCGACCGCCGGTCGCCCTTGGCGCAAGGGGCAGAAAACGGCGTGCCTAGCAGCGTGGGTTGCGACAGCAGGCTTCTGATGCCCACTCCCGACGACGTGCGCCGCCTCGCCCTAGCCATGCCCGAGGCCTATGAGGACACCCACCGCCGCAAGCCGGCCTTTCGGGTGAACAAGCGCATCTTCGCCATGCTGGGCATCGAGGACCCCGCCGGCTCGCCAGGCTTCTTCGCGCCCCTCTCGGGCGCGCGGCCGGTGGCCAGCCTCACCGTCGATCGCGAAGATCAGCTCAATTTCGCCGCCGCTTATCCGCAAGCGTTCGAGCCCGCGGGTTCGCACGGCTTCAGCTACGTCTGGCTGGACGCAATCGAACCCGACCTCCTGGCGCTGCTGATCCGCGTGTCCTGGGCGAAAGTCGCGCCCAAACGGCTCACACTGTCGCGAAGCGACTGATGGATTGGCGGCCCCATTGTCCGTCTGACGACCGACGGCGGACAAACCTAGTGCCGCGGGAAATCGGGTTCCGATACGTCATCGATTGGCGGACAACGGACTCTCCCGATGACCGGGTTGGATGGATAGCGGAGTTCGGCCGCGCGTCTGAGAACACCCGCGGGGTCTCCCCTCTTCCACGTAGCGGATAGCGTGCCATCATGCGCTTGCGAACTTGGAAATCGGGACTGTAGCATGGGTCTTCTGGCGCAGGATGAGGGCCGCATGGCGACGACTGACGACTTCGACGGCGTGTTGACGCCGCACTTCAGGGCGGACGCGCCTGGCGCGGCAGTGGCGATCCGCCAGCGCGGCGAGGTGATCCACGCCAAGGGCTACGGGCTCGCCAACGTCGAGTGGGGCCTGCCGATCGCGACCGACACGGTGTTCCGCATCGGCTCAGTCACCAAGCAGTTCACCGCCGCAGCGATCCTGAAGCTGGCCGAGGCCGGCAATCTCGGGATCGACGATCCGATCGAGCGTCACCTGCCGGACTATCCGGTGGGCGAGCGGCAGATCACCGTGCGCCACCTGCTGAACCACACCTCCGGGATCAAGAGCTACACCGGCCTGCCGAACTTCTTTCCCGAGCTGTCGCAGAAGCAGCTGCCGCTGCCCGAGATGATCGCCGTCTTCAAGGACCTGCCACCCGACTTCCAGCCCGGCGCGAAGTTCCTCTATAGCAACTCCGGCTACCTGCTGCTGGGCGCGATCATCGAGGGGGTGTCGGGCCAGGACTACGCGACCTTCCTCGCCGAGACCTTCTTCGCGCCGCTGGGAATGGCCAGCACACGCTACCTCGACGACCGGCCGATCACCCCCAAGCGCGCCGCCGGCTACCAGCTGGAGCGCGCGGTTGTGAACGCGACGCCGCTCGCGATGAGCTGGCCGCACGCCGCCGGCGCGCTCGGCTCAACTGTTACCGACCTCTTGCGCTGGGACGCGGCGCTGCACGGCGGCGAGGTGCTCTCGCCGGCCAGCTACGCGGCGATGATCACGCCAGGAACGCTGAACGACGGCTCGGAGACCCGCTACGGCTTCGGCCTCGCCATCAACCGCTACCGCGACCTCGGCAACATCGCCCACGGCGGCGGCATCAACGGCTTCGTGTGCGGCCTCGCGCACTGGCCGGGCGCCGACCTCACCGTGGCGCTGCTCTCCAACATCGTCACCTTCCAGGTCGAGCAGGCGATGCATGGCCTCGCTCGCCGAGCGCTCGGGCTGCCGGACCTGACTTACACGCCGGTGGCGCTCGATGAGGCCCGCCTCGACGCCTGCGCCGGGCGCTACCGCTTCGACATCGGCCCGCTGAAGCTGACGCCGCTGGAGGGCGGCCTCGCCGGCGACTGGCCGCGGCCCAAGAGTCGCTTCCGCCCCATGGCCGACACCGTCTTCTTCCTGGAGAAGGACCCGGAGGTGACGCTCGCCTTCGACGACCTCGAGGCCGGCGTTTACCAGCGGCTCTCGATTCAAGGCTACGGCGAGCCCGTTGCCGGCCGCCGCGAGGCGGAGCCGACGAAAGCGGCGGACTAGGGATCGGACTCAGGGCCTTGCCGCCTCCTCGTTGACAAAGCGAAGTCGGCCCGTCTCCGCCCTATATCAATCCGTCGCCGAAATTTTCTTGCGCGGCAATGGTCGATGGTTCGGTTCGGCCAAATGGATGCCGCGTCTTCTGAACGCCCTCGACGCCGGACTGACGCCGCGATTCGGCTCGGTATTTGACCAACTCTTCGCTCAAGGCGACGCGGGCGACCTCATCGGCTTCGTTGATGACGCCCTGCGCCCGTTCGGCGGGTTTCTGTTCGATGGCGAATCGCCAATCCGCGCCCGCCAGAGACCGGATTTCAGCCAAGTCGGACGGTAACGAGCCTGAATAGTCCATCAAACGACCGTCGATGCGGACACACTGCCGGACAATCCCCATCCGCAGCGCCGCCGGGTCCGCTGAGCCATCGGTTGGCGGACAACCGCGGTCGTTCGTCGCATGAACCGTCCGCCGAGCGGCGGACCTCCCGGGCGCCTGAGTTGGGTGGGAAGCGGTCCTCAGGTCCCGGCCCGCACGCGCACATTGGCGTCACAGCCCTATGGGCGACGTTCCGAATGTCGGAGGAGGGTGGACGACGGCAAGGCCCAACGATCGAGCCCTTCGGCGGAGTTAGCCAATTGCAGATTAGTCAGGGTGGCGCGGGGTCGGCGGCGAGTTTCGAGTAGGTCTGGTTCGCGGCGAGGATGACGTGGTCCTCCACCCCGTTTTCGCGATCGAGGTTGATCGCCCCATACTCTGGGGACGTCATCATTTCGAGGAACGCCGCACGTGAGGGATAGTGCACCAGCACCACCCAGTCCCAGCGGCCGCCGCGAAGGTCGCCGACCGAAACACCCTCGACATTGCCTGCCCAGATCACCGTGCCGCCAACCTTCTTGAGGAGCGGCATGTCGCCCTTTGAGTAGCGAGCATAGGCATCCCAGCCTGAGCCGTTTCCATCCAGCGACCGCTCGCGGAACCGCACGAGGTTCACCATTACGACCGGCCCTTCGTCCGGCAGGCTGCGTACCAGCTCCGCGTTGAGGGCCTTGGGTCCGACCATCCGGCTGTCTCTCACTCCTCGAGTCTCGATTTCTAGAGCCTACGTCAGCACCCGGCGAGTCCGCGTCGGACTGGCGCGCATCGCGGAGCCCGAGCCGGAGGAGTCGCCGCGGTTCGATCCCCGCGCGGCGCTCTCCATAATTCGTTGCATGATGGTGCAGCGAAGTGTAGATCGAATTCGCTGCGTATACGCGCAGCGAAAGTGACCGACCGGGAGGAAGCCAGAAATGACCGCGCCATCCACAGCTCACTATGTCCTCGGCGAGACCCTGCGCCCCATGCTGACCAACGCCATGGGCTCGGCGGTCGAGATCTTCGACACCGAGGGCCCCGCCGACGCCGGCCCGCCGACCCACAGGCATGCCTGGGAAGAGATCTATGTGGTGCTGAGCGGCGAACTCGAGGTCACGGTCGCCGGCGAGACCCGCCGCCTGGCCGCCGGCGACTTCGCTCATGTGCCGGCCGGTGCGTTTCACGCCTACCGTAACGTTACGAACGCCCGCTTCCTGACCATCGTCACCAAGGGCAACGCTTCGAAGTTCTTTCAACACGTGGCCGAAGACGTGGAGATGAACCCGCCCGACATTGCCGGCATCGTCCGCGTGGGGCGCGAGCACGGCATCGAGTTCGTCTGATCCCGGCCTTGACCGTCCA
>Ga0208849_1001813_pt1 | contig 13273 bp, 12 predicted proteins | sample NGESurdeep072012_10_FD_184470 | JGI IMG/M metagenome (GOLD analysis project Ga0208849, IMG submission 184470) | Arctic peat soil microbial communities from Barrow, Alaska - NGEE Surface sample 53-3 deep-072012 (SPAdes) | ecosystem: Environmental > Terrestrial > Soil > Wetlands > Peat ...
GCGTCCGTCAGATCGCCCCGACTCAATGCTGCCTCCTTCAGAAAGGAAGCCTTGAATCAAAACTCGGGTCTCCCGTCAAAAACCGTCAACACGGCCTAGACAGTCCGGAAAGACAAAAGCCCCCGCGGATTACTCCGCGGGGGCTTCTTTGTTGCCTGCGCCGTTATTTGGTCAAGGGACCGGCGCCCAGCCCGATCACGCCGCTGAATACCTGCTGCAGGAAGTTCTGATCGGCGCCGCCGGTCGGCGTCGTCCGCGTGACGAAGTCGAACACCTTGCCGTCCTGCATGCCGTAATTGGCAATCCGCGCCACCTGATGCTTGGCGTCGAAATAGATCGCCACCACATGCTGATCGACGACCTTGTCGGGCATGAACTCAGCCGAGCGGTGGCGGGTTTGGCTGATGTAGTAGAAGACTTCGTTGCCGAAGTTGGCTGTGGTCGAGGGAGAACCCAGTGCGATCAGCACCTGGTCCCGACTCGAGCCCACAGGCACCTGGGCCAGCGCGTCGGGCGAGACAACATAGCCGTGCTGGGTCGTCTCGCTGATCCCGCTCAGAATTCCCTGGTGATACGACTTGCCGTGCGACTGGCATCCGGCAGTGGCCAGAAGCATCAGGCTCAGCATCGCCAGAGGTGCGTATCGCCGCAGCGGCGCCGTGCTCAGGTCAGCGGAAATCACGTGGTCGCCTCGTGGGCGCGTGCTCGTCATCTGATTTCCGATCCTCGCGGCGATTCTGCCGTTGTGCTGCCAGTCTTGGCTTTTCCCCTACCTTGGGCTAGGCCAGCTTGCAACGTCCATCCTCCTACTGCCAAACGGAATTCGGTAGCCATGTTCGGCCGACTGCTGCGCCGCGCGACCCACGACGACGCCATTGCGACCCGCCTTTACGGCGCCATCGTGGCGCAGGCGCGCACGCCCGCGTTGTATTCCAGTTTAGGCGTGCCTGACACCGTCACCGGGCGTTTTGAGATGGTCGTTCTCCACACCGTTCTGGTTCTCGACCGGCTGCAGCGCGATCAGCGCGAGAGGGCGCTGGGCCAGAAGATCTTCGACCTCTATTGCATTGATATGGATCGTTCGCTTCGCGAACTGGGCATTGGCGATCTTGGTGTGCCGAAGCGCATGAAGAAGATGACCGAGGCCTTCTATGGTCGTGCCGCTGCCTACCGCGCGGCGATTTCCGCGGGCGACGCCGCCGCGCTCGCCGATGCCATCTGCCGCAATGTGTTTGCCGGTGAACCGGCGGCTCCGGGTGCTGTGGGGCTTGCCGATTATGTGAGCGCCTCCGCAATGCATCTCGGGAATGTATCCACCGATCTCCTCGCGGACGTCTCGTCGCCGTTTGCCGACCTCCATGCCATCGCCAAGGCGGGCGCGGCGGCATGAGCGCTGCAATTCTCTCGCGGCTGGTCGCCGCCGTCGACCTGCCGGCGGCGGCGGTCGAGGTTGTCGCCGCGAAGGCCGAGCGAGAGGCACTGGCTGCGGCGAACGACCTTGTTGCGGTCAACTCCCTATCAGCCGAGGTCGAACTGTCCCAGGCCGGCGGTGGCGAGATCCTGGTTGAAGGTCACATCGTCGCCGACATCGTGCAAACCTGCGTCGTGAGCCTGGCCCCGATCGACGCCCATATCGATGAGGCGTTCTCCGTCCGCTATTTCCGCGATCCGAGCAAGTTGCCGCCGCCGGGTGTTGAGCTTGCCGTCGATGCCGAGGCGCCCGATCCGCCGGAACTGCTTGAGGGAGCGACGATCGACGTCGGCGCACTGGTCGAGGAATATTTTGTTCTCGGCATCGATCCCTATCCGCACGCGCCGGGAGCGCGGTTACCGGCGGAGTTGGCGACCGATGCGGACTCGGCAGAAGAATCGCCGTTTGCGATTCTTGCGCGGCTTTCGCCGTCTCGGTCCGGCGGTTCCGGGAACAAGAAATGAGCCATTCCCGGGCGGCTGCAGAAATCCTTTGTTTGTCGGGATCGAGCCTGTAGTCTCCGCGTCTCGCTGCCGCGTCCAATGGGTGGGGTCGTCTGGCGCAGCATGCGATTGGGAGTCCGCGATAGGGACCTGGATGGCGGCGATAGTTACTGCTTCGCTTGACGTGATGGGCGGCGACAAAGGCGCGGCTGTCGTTCTTCCTGGCGCCGAACTCGCTCTCAAGCGTTTTCCCGAGCTGAAGTTTCGTCTTTTTGGCGACGAAGCCGTCGTACTGCCGCTGCTTGAGCGGATGCCAGCCCTCATGCAGGTGTCCACGTTTGAGCACTGCGAGATATCGGTGAAGATGGACGACAAGCCCAGTCAGGCGCTGCGCCGCGGTCGCTGGCGATCCAGCATGTGGCGGGCGATCGAGGCCGTGAAGAGCGGCGACGCCGCATTCACGGTGTCCGCCGGAAATACCGGCGCGCTGATGGCGATGGCGAAGTTCTGCCTGCGCTCGCCCGCTGGCATCGATCGTCCCGCAATCGCCGGCATCTGGCCGACGCTCAAGGGGGAAAGCATCCTCCTCGATTGCGGTGCCAGCATCGGTGCGGAAGCGCAGGCGCTTTTCGAGTTCGCCGTGATGGGCGCAGCGATGGCGCGGGCGCTGCTCGATAAGGGTAGGCCAACCGTTGGCCTCCTTAACATCGGCGTCGAGGAGGTGAAGGGCCTCGAACAAATCCGTATCGCCGGTCAAATGTTGCGCGAGGCGCAACTGGCCGATCTGGAATATGTCGGATTTATCGAGGCGGACGATATCGGCAAGGGCAAGGCGGATGTCGTCGTGACCGAAGGCTTTGCGGGCAACATCGCGCTCAAGGCGGCGGAGGGCACCGCGAAACAAGTGTCTGCCTATCTTCGCCAGGCGATCAGCGAGTCCTTTCTGGCGCGCGTCGGGTTCCTGCTTGCCCGGAACGCATTCGCTCGCCTGCGCAGGGCGATGGACACGCGGCGCGCCAACGGCGGCGTCTTCCTTGGACTGAACGGCCTGGTTATCAAAAGTCACGGGGGCGCTGATGCGGAAGGTTTCGCCGCAGCTATCGAGATCGGATGCAGCATGGCGCGTAGCGGCATTGTCAGCGAGATCAACCGCGACCTTGCGGCCTATCGCCAGATGCAGCTCAGCGACGAGGTGAAGACGGGTGCAATGTGAATAGCGTGCGCTCGGTTGTCCTCGGCAGCGGCGCCTATCTTCCCGCCAAGATTCTGACCAACGACGATATCGCCAAGATGGTGGATACGTCGGACGAATGGATTCAGCAGCGTACAGGTATCCGTGAGCGCCATGTGGCGGCAGAAGGCGAATTCACGTCCGACCTCGCCGTCGCAGCGGCGACGGAGGCGCTGACCAACGCGGGCCTGCTTCCGGGCGACATCGAGATGATCGTCATGGCAACCTCGACGCCGGACAACACATTTCCGGCGGCCGCCGTTTCCGTGCAGGAGAAACTCGGCATCACGCACGGTTCGGCCTTCGACGTTCAGGCGGTGTGCTCGGGCTTTATCTACGCGCTTGCGACTGCGGACTCGATGATCCGTACCGGCCACGCCGAGACGGCATTGGTGATCGGCGCCGAGACCTTCTCGCGCCTGCTGGACTGGACGGACCGCTCGACGTGCGTGTTATTCGGAGACGGCGCCGGGGCGTTGGTTCTTCGCCGTCAGGTTCAGTCGGGCGACAACAGCGATCGCGGCCTGCTGACATCTCATCTGCGCTCTGATGGACGCTACAAGGAAAAGTTGTACGTCGACGGCGGGCCGTCATCGACCGGCACCGTCGGTCACCTGCGCATGGAGGGCCGTGAGGTTTATAAACACGCGGTCGCCAAGATCGGCGATGTGATTGAGGACGCTTTCGCAGCGACTGGCTTTACCGCCGCCGACGTCGATTGGTTCGTGCCGCATCAGGCGAACGTCCGCATAATTGATTCCACCGCGCGCAAGTTCGGCATTGCCGATGCGAAGGTCGTGCGCACAGTCGATCGTCACGGCAATACGTCGGCGGCTTCGATACCGCTGGCTCTGGCGGAGGCGAGCGCCGACGGGCGCATACGTCAGGGCGATCTTCTTTTGCTCGAGGCGATGGGCGGCGGCTTCACCTGGGCTTCGGCGATCGTGCGCTGGTAGCGCGGTCATCGGAATGGCTTGCTGTGATTTCTGCAACACGCAATCGTGCGCTGATCGGTTGATTATCGGCGCAGCACGCAATAGGCTATCGTATTGGTTTGATTGAATAGAATTCGGTATTGCGGCGTTTGAAGTGAGGCAATGGGCGGCAAGACGATAACGCGGGCCGATTTGTGCGAGGCGGTCTATCAGACGGTCGGCCTATCGCGGACGGAGTCCGCCACCCTGGTCGAATTGGTGATCGACGAAATCTGCGGCTCGATCGTGCGTGGGGAATCCGTCAAGCTTTCCTCGTTTGGTTCCTTTGTGGTGCGCAGCAAGGGCGAACGGGTTGGGCGCAACCCCAAGACCGGCGAAGAGGTGCCGATTTCTCCACGGCGTGTGATGGTCTTCAAGCCGAGCAATGTGTTGAAGCAGAAGATCAACCAGACTCTGGTCAACGGCAGCGGCGGCAAGCACGACGACGAGCCAGAAGAATCCTGAGGAAGCCGTCGACGCGTTTTCCGGCGCCGGGCCCGACAATTCCGTGTTACCTGCGATACCCGTTCCGGTGGAAGAGTTGTGTCCAAGGGTCCACAAGCATTCAGGACAATCAGCGAGGTTGCGCAGGAGCTGGGGCTTCCGCAGCACGTCTTGAGGTTTTGGGAGACCCGCTTCAATAGCATCCGGCCGATGAAGCGCGGTGGCGGCCGCCGCTACTATCGCCCCGACGATGTCGATCTTTTGCGCGGTATCCGGGCCCTGCTTTACGGCGAAGGTTATACAATCCGAGGCGTTCAGCGCATCCTCAAGGAGCAGGGGCCGCGCTTCGTCATCGCCGCCGCGCGTGGCGAAATGTCCGGCCTCCAGCCCCGGGCCGGAGACGACGACATCGCCGAAGATGAAGTGGCGGCTGCGGACGATATTGGCGAGGATGATTTTCCCGCGCCCGCAACGGAAGCCGATCACCCCTACGGTGCGGCGGTGCACATAGAACCGACATTCGACCCGCGCGAGTTCCGCGCAAACCCTTCGACGTCCCCGAGCGGAAACGGGAAGGATGCGCATGCAACATCGGGTTTCTCGAGCGATGACGTCCGCCGCCTGCAGGGGACGCTGGCCGACCTTCTCGAACTGAAGCGCCTTCTCGATCGGGGCCGGGAGTAGCGGCCTTAGCCGCGTCTGTCCTCGACCAACTTCCGCAGCGCAGCGTTGATGCGATCCTGCCAGCCGGGACCGTCCTCTCGAAAAAACTCCAGCACGTTTTCATCAATGCGAAGCGTGACCGTTTCCTTCGCGCCCGGCAATCCGGGTGCTTTCGCGGCCGGCTCCGGAAGTCTCGGCGTGGCGGGTCTAAAGACCGCCTCAGCCGCTTTCATGGGATCGCTCGGCCTGCGTCTCTCTGGCGGTTTAGGCATGGTTGCGTACCTTGGGTGTTTGCGAAAATAGCCACCGCGCGACCGCGCGGTGTGGCGGAAAAGTGCTCCCCCGCGACAGGATCAGACCTGCTGCTCATCGCCCGTCATAGACAATTCAAGTGTGTTGTCCAAACGCGGACAATGGGCGGCGGTTCAGGGGATGGCTTCCGCCTGTTCCAGATTGAACAGACAGCGGTCGTCTGGCGATGCTTGTTAGTAGGTCGTGCGTATGTAGGTGCGGGTGCATTGGCCTCCGCTGCCTGATGAGTGCTGGTTCCCCCGTAGTGCTCACCCCAGGCGCGTCCCGGTGAAAACCTCTCATTGGCGTATGGGAGGAAGCTGCGCGAGGCGTCAGACGCCTAGAGAGTTAGTCTCCCGTGTTGCAGGGTATTGGCTGAGGCCGGCGCACAATGGGAACGAAGTCTGCGGCGCGCAGTTCTAGTAGAGCGTGTATCTCAGCGGCATGGCGGTCGGCGCCAGAATGGCAGACAGAAAAGGAACAACGAACCATGTCAGCTGGAATCCCTCGGTTGCCATTGCGCGCTGGGGATTCAGTGGTTGGGTCGGGGGCGCCGGATGTGGCCACGGGCCCGGTGGAACCAGAAGTATCTGTAGAGCGCTGAGCGTGGTGGTCGCCCTGACAATGATCGGACGGCCTTGAGCAACCCCTGGCGCCCAGACCCGGCGGCGAGCGATGGCAGGAAGGCCAACTCGCCAGCCAATTCGCGCAAAGCCGCAATCGGGCTCACCGTTCTTAAGGAGGACCGCTACCGCGACCTGCTCGACGCTGCTCCCGACGCCTTGGTCGTAGTCGATGAATGGGGTGACATCGTCGTCATCAACGTTCAGGCCCAGCGACAATTCAGGTATTCGCGCGACGAGCTCGTAGGCCTTCCGGTAACGACCATCGTCCCGGAAGGCTTCGCAGAGCGGCTGCTCGCGGACGACGTCCGCACCGCAGGGGAGGCACTGGCGCAACGGAGCGAAGAGGGAGTCGAGCTTCGCGGGCTTCGCAAGGATGGCACCGAGTTCCCGATCGAACTCACTCTCAGCCGGCTTGAAAGTTCTGGCGAGCTTCTGGTGACAGGCGCGATCCGCGATATCACCAGTCGCAAGCAGAACGAAGCCGAATTGCGCCAGACGGTCGTCGAACTCGGTCGCGCCAGCCTCGATCGGCGAATCATGGAACGGGTCCTGTTCGAGGAAAAGGAACGGGCCGAGGTCACGCTGAACAGCATTGGCGATGCCGTAGTCTGCACCGACATCGTTGGCAATGTTACGTTCCTTAATGTTGTCGCGCAGACCATGTCCGGCTGGCCGTTGGCCGAGGCGACGGGGCAACCGGTAACGGAGGTTTTGCACGTTCTGGATGGCACCACGCGACAAGTAGCGCCCAGTCCGACCGAGCGGGCGGTCGGCGCGAACGGCGCGGCGTACCTGTCGAACGCGATTCTCGTGCGACGCGACAACCGCGAGATTCCGATCGAGGATTCAGTTGCGCCCATACACAATCGCGAGGGCCAGATCACCGGGGCGGTCAGCGTTTTTCGCGATGTCAGCGCCGCGCGGGCGATGGCGGTGGCGATGGTGCACACCGCCCAGCACGACTTTCTGACCGGCCTTCCCAACCGCACGACCTTGCATGACCGGATAGGGCAGGCGATCGCGTTTGCGGCTCGTCACCGCAAGCGGGTTGCCGTGCTGTTTCTCGATCTCGACGGCTTCAAACACATCAACGACTCGCTCGGCCATCCCATCGGCGACAAGCTGCTACAGTCGGTTGCGGGCCGTCTGGTCGAGTGCGTTCGCGGCGCGGATACCGTCAGTCGCCAGGGCGGCGACGAATTCGTCGTCCTGCTTTCCGAGGTTCAGCAGCTGGAGGACGCCGCGATTACCGCCAGGCGAATGTTGCGCGCCGTGATGGCGGCTCATCAGATTGAGCAACACGAGCTCCGGCTGACCGTGAGCATTGGGGTGAGCGTTTATCCCGACGATGGCGGCGATGCCGAGACGCTGGTGAAGAACGCGGACACGGCGATGTATCAGGCCAAGGAAAACGGCCGGCAGGGGTACCAGTTCTTCAAGCCAGCGATGAACGTGCGCGCCATCGAGCGTCAGGCCATTGAGGAGGGGCTGCGGGGCGCGGTCGAGCGGCGTGAGTTCGCCCTGCATTACCAGCCGAAGATCGATCTCAGGACGGGCGCGGTCGCCGGGGCGGAGGCGCTTGTCCGATGGAGTCACCCCACGCGCGGCAACGTTCCGCCCACGCAGTTCATTTCGATTGCCGAAGACACTGGCCTGATCCTGCCCATCGGCGCGTGGATTCTCCGCGAAGCCTGCGCCCAAGCCCAGGCATGGGTCGCCGCCGGTCTGCCGGCGACCGTCATGGCGGTGAACGTCTCGGGCATGGAATTTCGCAACGACGATTTCGTGGATGGCCTTTTTGCTATTCTCGACGAAACCGGTTTTGACCCGAGCTTTCTCGAGCTTGAGCTTACTGAAAGCGTGTTGATGCAGCGTCCCGAATCTGCGGTGTCGATGCTGTACCGCGTGCGCGAACGACAGATCCGCGTTGCCGTCGACGACTTCGGAACGGGCTACTCGAGCCTCAGTTATCTAAGGAAATTTCCGATCGATACCCTGAAGATCGATCAGTCGTTCGTCAGGCAGATCAGCACCCAGGGCCAGGACGCCGCAATGGTCACCGCCGTGATTGCGATGGCGCAGAGCCTGAAGCTCCGGGTAATCGCCGAGGGCGTCGAGAAGCTGGAGGAAGTGACCTTTCTCCGCGCGCAGGAATGCGACGCTGCGCAGGGCTATTACTTCAGCCCGCCGGTCCTTCCGCACCAGTTCGCCCGGCTCCTCAAGGCTGGAAGCACGGATCTCTCCGCCCTTCGGGACCAGGATGCGGCACCTTAGGCAGTGGTGTTCTGGGCTGTAGGTGATGCGTACCGATTATTGCGCCGCGACGGAGATCGCTTCGGCGAATCGTCCTTGGGTATCAGCCCAGCATGAGCGCCAGCGTGGCGCTCACGAAATTTTTCCGCTCGGCCTCAGGTGAAGAAACGTCTCTGTGGAGAGCAGAATGGTCGGAGCGACAGGATTTGAACCTGCGACCCCTTGACCCTCAGAAACGTTGTCGACCGCGTTCTACACGTTTCAGTTGATTTCATCGAGAGACGTAAGCAAAGGCCTTCATTGGCCTTTCTGGTTTCGTTCCGTTCCTCGGTCTTTCATGGTATTTCGATTCCCTGTGACCTATCTGTGACCTGGCACAGGAGATAGGGATGGCCAAAATCAAGACCGACGCTTCGGCCAAAGGTGCGAGGCCGGATCCTTCACGGCAAGTCGACTATCGGGTCGAAGGCCTCCGTGGCCTAGCTCTCCGAGTAACGCCCCGCGGGAACGAAGACCTGGACGCTGCGATACAGGAATGCAGCCGGGGAGCAGCGGCGCCAAACGATCGGGACGTATCCAGAAGTTGGCTTTGCCGATGCGCGCATAGCAGCTCACGTGATCCTGGGTGAAGTAGCTGCTGGTGCGGACCCGGCGAGGGACCGAAGACTGTCAAAAGCCGCCGCTCGCTCTCGGAAGCTTTCGACTGTGTCTGACCTGATCGAGGGTTATTTCGAGGCGGCCGAGAAGGGCCGACATCGTCCGAACGCTCGACCAAAACGCAATTGTACCCTAGCCCACGAGCGCGACTACTTCATCCGACTGATCAGGCCTCGCTTCGGCAAACGGCCGGTTTCCGAGCTGACGCGCGCAGAGGTTCAACGGTTTCTCGATGAGATTGGCGTTCGATCGCTTGCTACCGCACGGCATTGCCGAGCTATCATCCGTCAGGCGTTCAATTATGCCATCCGCGCCGAGGCGATCGACAAGAATCCGGCCCAACTTACGGAAGTAGCGCGTGGAAAGTCGCGTGAGCGTGTGCTCTCCGACGAGGAACTGAACGCTATCTGGAAGGTCTTAGAGGCACCCGGCAAAGTGGTCGGGCTTGACCTCGCGCCGCGGACGGCATTGGCCCTCAAACTTGCCTTGCTGACGCTGCAGCGGGGAGGGGAGGTAGTTGGAATCCACGCCCGCGAAATCGACCGACGCACCAAGCTTTGGACTCTACCGGGCGAGCGAGTCAAAAACCATCGGACCCATGTTGTTCCTCTGTCAGACGCGGCGCTGGACGCTCTAGGCGGAGCTTTCGGTTCGGAAACTTGGGCCGGCTTTGCCTTTCCATCGCCGAGAGACCGCCGCCGTCCGATGACACGACACGCTTTGTCGCGGGCCATGCAGCGACTTGGGGTGGCGATCGAGATCCCCGATGCGACGCCGCACGATTTTAGACGCACCGGTGCGACGGCAATCACCAGCGAGCGGATCGGCGTTCCACGCTTCATCGTCTCGCGGGTTCTCAACCAAGTTTCGGACACAGGCGGCGCGGCCGCGGTGACCGGCGTTTACGACCGGAACGAATATCTGTCGGATAAGCGCAAGGCGCTGGATGCCTGGGCGGCCCTATTAGCCGACATTGTCTCCGGCGAGCGGCGGCCTTCTAACGTTGTCCATCTGAGTGCATAGCAAGCCACCGCCGACTCCCGAGAAAGCGAAGCCCGTTCTGGTCGGCGAGCAGCCGATCGAACGATACGGGCCGGTGGCTTCCCGCCCGCACTTTTTTCGTTGGATGCCATTCGGCAACTGGATCGATCCAAGAAGCCCCGGATTCGAACTGAGCTTCGGAACGAGAAAGCCCATGTCCAGCATTGCGTGAGGCGCGCGCTAGAAATTGCCCTGCTGTCCGCGGACCTCGAAAGGGCACAGGTTGAGCAGCCTAACCCCCTTCCTGAAACGGTCCGTCGGCTCGCGCATCACGACGCATTTGAACTGGTCATGGCGCGTTCACGAAGCCCCCAGTGATGCCACAGCAGCTCAGTTCCGGGGATGAGCGCCGTGTTGGATTGTACGCGCGGAGAGCCCTTGCTTCGGCCCGCATGATTGCGCGAGCTGCTCTCGCTTGATCAGCCCGTCAGCGGCGCCAGTGTTCTCTCAATGGCCGCCTCACGGGCGCCTCGTCACTGGAGTGGAGCGGTGGCGCTCGCCAGGGCGGTGAGTGCCATACCAGGATCGCGAAAAGTCCTGCCTCAATCAAGATGAGACCAATCATCTCGGGGCCTCTTCGTTGCCCCTCCGTCACTTCAGAGTTTCGTCGTGCCCCCGTTAACAGGCGGTTCAGGCGTTCAATGCATTTGCGCGGAATAACAGTCTCCGCCCGTCCCCGTTCTCCTCGGGAAGAATTAGGCGCGAGACCATTGACCGTTTTTGATGTCGAACTTCACCAGGCCCTCGGCGCGCAGCTCCATGAGCATCCGCTGGACCGCGTCCGCTGACCCGCCAGGGTTGACCACCATCAGTACGGAATTGGTATGCCGCGGTTTGTCGAGCGCGGCCAGAAGTCTGTCCTTAGTCATGTCGGATTTCTCCTTGCCGATGGATTGTTGTGCGCGGGGAGGATGCGCGGCGAAGCGCGGTTCCAGCGCCGGCGAGAAGCGCGAGTACGTATCGACGATCCTAATCACGGGCGGCATCCCAGCGCCTTTTGCGATGAAGGCAGCATCCGCGGACGGACGTGATCGGAACAAAAATCGCCTATGGCGTCGCGGAGGGGCCCAACACCGCGCCTTTCATGACCGGCCCTTTACTTGTGGCAGGGAATGCCAATGATGAAACGACGCGCCCCGCCGCGAGAGAGGGCGCTCAGAGGGTTGCGTTTGACCGAGGCGCCATTCGGGACAGCCTGCATCAGCCGTCGGGGGGATCATGGATTCGCTGTGCCGCTTTTCGGTCGCACCGCTTGCTACGATGACGCGACGCCTCGCCGATGTGGCCTCGGGGCGCGCCATGCCCGACTTGGTTATTACCGGCGCCCGTCTTCTTTCCACTTATTCGGAGCGCATCCTCCAAGACAGGGAAGTCTGGATTGCTGGCGGACGTATCGCCGCGACAAAACCGGCAGGGTCGCACAAGAGGAATAGCGCAACCCCCGTCTTCGACGCCCGCGGCGGCATCATTGCGCCAGGCCTCGTTGATCCTCACATCCACATCGAATCGAGTATGGTGACTGCCTGCGCATATGCCGAGGCGGCACTTCTTAACGGCACCACCACCATTTTCTGCGACAGCCATGAGATCGGCAACGTCATGGACGTTGTGGGTCTCGAGGCGATGTTGGAGGATGCGCGGCAGGCACCGCTTTCGATCTACCTCACGGTGCCGAGTACCGTGCCGGCGACTTCGCCTGAATTCGAAACCGCCGGCGGCGACCTGACAGCTGAGAAAATCGCTGATCTTTTCGATCGTTGGTCGGAAGCGGTTGCGCTTGGCGAGAAGATGGACTTCGTCCAGGTCACCATGGGCGACGAACGCAGCCATGCCATTCTTGCGGCCGCGCTGTCGCGAGGCAGGCCCGTCTCGGGGCACATCTACGGGCGCGAGTTCGTTGCCGCTTACGCAGCCAGCGGCATTACCGATACTCACGAGGCGATCGACCGCGACATAGCCGACGATTTCCTTGAGGCCGGTCTGTGGGTGTTCCTCCGTGGCGGCAACCCAGCGACGCCGTGGAACAGCATCGCCGCCGCGATCAAGACGGTGACCGAGCTTGGCGCAGCGACCAAGCGCATCTGCGTCTGCACTGACGACCGCGACGCCGACGATCTTCTTCATTTTGGCCAGGATTGGGTGGCGCGCGAGGCGGTGCGGCTCGGTTTATCGCGCGAGCAGGCATGGAGCATGGCATCGCTGCACGGCGCGACACGCTTTGGCTTCGACGGCGAGCTCGGCGGCCTCGGCGGCGGTAGGCGCGCCGATCTCATTCTTGTCGACGATACGTTGAGGCCGCAGTCGACATGGTACGGGGGCGAACTGGTGGTGAAAGACCGCGCCATCACTCCTATCCTGGAAAAGGCGCTTTCGCATCGGTACCAATACCCGAAGGCCTTCTATCGGACCGTCAAGATCAAGGCAGGGTTGAAACTCACGCCAGAAATGCCGCAGGGACCGGGCGTGATCCACGCAATCCGCACGGCCCTTCCCGGAATTGTCCTTTTCCACGACCGAGTCCCGATTGCGCCGGAGCAGGACTGGACGACCCTTCTCAAGAAGCACAATCTCTGTTTTGTCACTGTGGTCGAACGCCACGGCAAGTCCCCCGGTAATGTGGCCTTTGGTTTCCTCAAGGATTTTGGTCTGAAGCGCGGCGCCGTTGGCAGCAGCGTCGGCCATGACAGCCACAACGTAATTCTCGCCGGCACGAACGAAGCCGATATGCGGGTGGCACTCGATGCAATCCGCGAGGGACAGGGCGGCGTCTGCGTAGTGGCGGAGGGCCAGGTGCTCGCCATGGTATCGCTGCCCATCGCCGGCCTCCTCTCCGATAAACTCGTCGGCGAGGTCGCCGAAGAAGTGAAGGCGCTGAAGATTGAATGGGAGAAGGCCGGCTGCACCATTCCTTATATGGGCTTCAATCTCATCCCGCTGACGGTCATCCCGGAGATCCGAATCACCGACAAGGGCCTCGTACTGGTGCCGGAGATGACCATCGTGCCGCCCTTCGAGCCCTCGACCCAGTTGTGATGGGGGTGGAGAGCGACTTAAGGAAGCGCGGTCAGGACTATGCTCCGATGACCGCTGTCCTACGCCGCGACCGTGGTGGTCTTGGTGGTCATCTCGCGCAATCGTATGCTCCTCAGGTCGAACACGCCTGCCTGTCTCGGGCAGTC
>Ga0208849_1001814_pt1 | contig 13272 bp, 11 predicted proteins | sample NGESurdeep072012_10_FD_184470 | JGI IMG/M metagenome (GOLD analysis project Ga0208849, IMG submission 184470) | Arctic peat soil microbial communities from Barrow, Alaska - NGEE Surface sample 53-3 deep-072012 (SPAdes) | ecosystem: Environmental > Terrestrial > Soil > Wetlands > Peat ...
CACGGCCGACGAGAGTCCCGAGATCGACACCCTCCTTGGTCGGGGTGTGGACCCACGCACCCACCAGCTCGAGATCGGGATGCTCGAGTACCCCTTCCATCGCCGCGCGCCCCACCCCCCCGGTGGCCCACTGGATCACTCGGTAGCTCATGGCGTTCTTCCTTTGCCGGGGAGGGACACGTTGCCCGAGATGATGACGTCCATCGGTGATCGTCACAAATATGTCGCATCATCGTCAACCGATGGAGGGCCCCGAGCGTGGATATCGGTGTGAGGGTTCAATGCTCGCATGCGACGGAGCGGACCGCGTGAGTGGTCGTTGAGCACCGGGTGAGAATGGCGCGTCACCATCGCGTGCAGTGTCGCTCGACGATGCCTCGATCATGACTGGGCCGGCGCTGCCTCTGACCGCCGACACAAGAGCCGGGGGTCTGCCTCCCAGGCGACCCCGAAGGTCGGTTCTCCGACACAAGAGACTCGTCGCCCTCTGGGCGGGACTCGCTGCCCTGGTGCTGCTCACCACGGGGGTCCTCTCGGACCTCCATGTCCGATCCGAGTTGCGTCAGGCGCGATCGACCCTGAAGACCACGCGGTCGAATTTGGCTCTCGCCTTGAGGAATCTCTCCTCGGCGCAAGCAGTCCTGCTCAGGACCGCCGGTCAGCGCAATGTGCTTGAGTTCGAGCTGACAACCACGGCGCATGAGCTCAGAAATGCCGAGTCCACCCTGTCGAGCACCCAAACGAGTCTCTCCAACGCCCAACATAGCGTCGCATCCCAGGGCGTAGACATCGGAGTCCTCGACACATGTTTGGGAGGTGTTGAGCAGGCGCTCAACGCCATCGCCGTGGGAGATGACAACGGTGCGGTGACGTCGATCTCGTTGGTGTCCGGGAGCTGTCAGGCGTTGCAGGGGCAGGGAAAGGGCGGCCCCGTCTTTCCTTTCGACTTCCCCGACCCAGATGTCATCCGCGTTGGAAACGTGTACTACGGCTACGCCACCAATTCGGCGGCCGGCAACATCCAGATGATCCAGTCCACCGATCTGCTCCATTGGACCGTGGACGGAAACGCGTTGCCGTACATCGCATCGTGGGCGCGAACCGGAGCAACGTGGGCACCGGGCGTCATCGAGCTCAACAGCACCTTTGTGCTCTACTACGCGGCCGTCGATGGTCTCACGGGCAAGGAGTGCATCTCGGCCGCCGTGGCCCCCGGTCCTCGAGGGCCATTTGTCGACAACTCGAGTGCACCCCTGGTGTGTCAGCTGGATCTTGGGGGCTCCATCGACCCCAGCCCCTTTCTCGACGCCACGGGTACCCCGTACCTGGCGTGGAAGTCGCAAGGGGAAAACGGGCAACCACCGACCATCTGGTCACAGCAACTCACAACCGACGGCACCGCCGTGGCCGGTGGACACCCACAGGCGTTGCTCACGCCCAGCCACACTTGGGAGGGTGGCGTGGTCGAGGGCCCGTTCGTCCTGCCATGGTCGGGCCATTACTTCCTCTTCTACTCGGCCAACAACTGGAACAGCAGCAATTACGCCATCGGCGTGGCGGTCTGTCAGGGCCCTACCGGTCCGTGCTCCAAACCGCTTGACCACTCGATCGTGGTCTCGCAGGGAGCAGCCATGGCAGGCCCGGGTGGGCCCTCGCTGTTCACCGACACCACGGGAAAGCTCTGGATCGCATTCCACGCCTGGTTGCCATCCGCCGTCGGCTACCCCAACAGCCGTCTCTTATTCCTCCGGCAGGTCACGTTCACCAACAACCTCCCCGTCGTGCAGTCTCTGCCTTAGCGAATCCGTCCACAACGGAGTGACCTACGACGAGTTCTGTCCTTGGTGGGTGCACGCCGGGCGGGTGGTGGCCACAGGGAACCCTTCGCGCAGACAGGATTACGAGGGTGTCCATCGTGTCGTCGGCGACGCGAGCCAGCTCAGAACCTGGCGGCGCGTCGTCGGCCCATGGGGGTTCCAAGGAGAGGGAAGAGCTCCGTCGGAACGGAGCTGCGCTGATTCCGACACCTTGGCGGTCAAGGGGTCGGTCGTAAGCGCACAGCGCGCTGCGGTGGCGTCGATGCCGAACAGTGCCGCAGCGTTGGTGCCGAAGATCGAAGCCTTGATCTCGTCAGTGAGGGCTGGATACCCGAATCGGTCCTGGTACTCGGCCGTAATCTGAAAGGCACGCATCGCCATGATCTGCGCCTGTGGGCTGCCGTACCAGATGGCGTCAGTCCCCCACATCACCCGCTTGTCACCCACCCGCTTGAGCAGCTTGCCGATGGCATGTGCGGCCTGATCGGGCTGGGTGAGCAGCTGGCGCCACAAGGTCGCCAGGTCGACCCACACGTTGTCATTGGGTGCGACGCCATGGCGATCCAGTGCGGCAAGCAAGGTGTCGATCCCGACGGTGGCAGCAGCATCGTAAGGGCCCTCGATATGAGATGGGTCCCAGGCTGCGTGGTAGACGACGAAGTTCATGTCAGGGAACTGTCGTGACACCGCCACCACGTCCTCGGGATGGTTGAACACCGGATCGAAGTTCACGAGCGGGAGGCCCTTGTGGGCCACGAAGACCTGGACGCCGAGGTCATGGGCGTGCTGGACAGTGGGAAGCCCGACGGCCGGATCCGCCAGCGAATAGCCCTGTCCCGAAGGGCTCCAGGCCGTGTACACCTTGAACCCCGACACCTGTCCCGTGCCAGCGGCGCTCGACATCTCATCGAGGGTGGCGCCCAATGGGCCGACATTCGGGGCAATGACGTTCTCGACCAGAAGACGGCTGGCGCCGCCGTGAGCAAGGCCGGCCAGGATCTGCTGGGTGTTCATGGCTTCGGGGAACGGGATCGGGGCATTGGAAGGCCCTGAGTTCGGGACGTCGGTCAAGACCGCCACGGCGGTGTCGCTGGCCAAGAACATGTCATGGAGATAGGTCGCCCGGTCCACACAATCGAGCCGGGTGCTGTCGGTGCAGTCGGCCGGCAGCATGCCGAGGATGAGCCCGACCGTCTCGGGAGACGTCTGAGTCCAGGGGCCGGTCGGAATGACGTGATGCGTATGTGCGTCGACGATGAATTCGCCGTGGGTAGAAAGCGCCTGCTGGCAGGCAGCGGTGTCGAGAGGCGACGGTGTAGCGAACGTGCCACCCTGGCTGGGGTGAGCAGTCTTCGACGAATGATGTGAGGACACAGAGTCCGTGCACCCCGTCAGCTCGAATGCCGCCAGTGACGCGGCAACGGCCCCGGCGCTCTGGAGAAAACGGCGGCGGTCGATACCAAGGCGCCGCGCTGCGTCATCGACCGCCGTTCGAATCAAGGCATTCGTTGCCACGGCACGAGACTGTTGTTCCGCTGGCACGAACTCGCCGTTCGAGACCGGTCCCGCCGGGAGCGGCAGGGATGGATACTCCTGGTCGCGCAGCTTGCGGGAGAACCGACCGGCGATCGCCACGCCATTGACGTTACGCCTATCCGGGCACCGTTGCTCGCGGGTCGTGCGTCATCCTCGGTGTGCGCGATTCAGAAACCTTACCTCAGGTGTGGTTGTGCGCGATGACCGTATGGGTCCCGCCGTCACCGATGGGCGTCGAGAACCTAGTGATGGTGTTCCCGGATGTTGATCCCACAGTTCCGCCTGAGTCGGTCAGCGTGTTGCCCTTGACTGTGCTGTCGTTGGTCTGCGAGAAACACGTGCTCGAGGGGTTCGAGTCGGCGGTGATCTCGACGGCGAAGGCTGCGCCCTGGACGTTGTTCTTCGATAGGACGTTGTTCGATGCCGCCGCCCGGAGCACGCAGTCGCTGTAGATGACCATCGCCCCGTCACCGAGTTGCTGGAAGCAGTCACGCGCGATGTCTCGTCGATGTTGATCGCCGCGAATCCAGAAGAAGGCACCGACACGGTATTGTGAGTGATCTTTCCGCCCGACATTTTCTGGAAGCAAGACGGCAGACATGCCGCTCAATCCGGTTGACTGAGAAGGCGGTAATCGTATTGTGCGAGACAGTTACCGACACGTCTCCCTTGCATAGAACCCATAATTTTGAAAGCCGCTGACAGTGTCGAGCTGGACCTTCACCGAGTAGGGGCCGCCGGTCTGGTCGTTGACAACGATGGCGTTGTCTTCAGGACAGTTGTTTCCCGCTTCAGGGTGGGCAGTAAACCCCTCACGTTGTCGGCCGAACCATCGGCTTGTAGCCAGGAGCCGGCAGGTAGCCACCTGCTGGGCAGTCGAAGCCTGTCGCGGGCGTGGGCGATACTCGCTTGATTTTGCCGTTCTGCACCTGCGCCAGCACAAAGCAGTTGGTCGGGATGTTTTGCGCTGGATCGCTCAGCGGAATGAGCCCACCTGAGTTGAACAAGGTCACCTTGTTGAGCGCCGCTATCAGTGCCGCTCGAGTGGGCGGGTTGCCCGCCTGCTTGAGAGCGTCGGCAAAGAGCTCTGCGGACGTCCAGCCGAACACTGATTCGACCGCGAAGGTAGCGTGTGGGTCGACCTCTCTCATCCATTTGACGAAGAGCTTGATCGCCGGGTCAATCTTCGCATCCTCGCCCAGGTACAGCGCGTAATCCTGGTAAATATACATTCCGTTAGCGGCGCTACCCGCCAGTTTGAGAAGCTGGTTCGAATAGGCCTCACCCTCGACGTTCATGGGCGTGAAGTGCTGCTGCTGCATCTGCTGGTCGAGGGTGGCTACAAAGTTGTCGGGGAGCTCCAGCCCTATGAACATCTTCACGCCCGCGGCCCGCATGTCGATGATGTCCGGGAGAAAGTTGGTGTCGAAGATCCCCGCACCGTGATCGTAGACGATCTTGATGCCCACCGATTTCATCCCTGACTCGTAAGCGTGCTCGATGTCGACGGTCGCCGGCGTCGCATTCTCCCAAATGATTCCGACCTTCTGGACTGCTTGAGGGTACTTACTCTTTAGATACTTGAAAAAGCTTAGGGGGGTGTCGATGACGGAGTTCGGGAGGGAGCTGTACACGTTTGGGTCCTTGGCCATGCCGACATCTAGGGGGAGCGCGATGTCGGGCATGTGGGCGATATCGATGAGTGGTTGCTCCGCCGAGTCGAGAATCGAGAAACCGCCCACCAACGCGAAGTCGTTGTGGATCTCCGCCCCGGTCTCGTTTGCCACCACTCCCCCCTGGAACGTGCTGTCCTGGGAATCGAGAACGAGCTTGCGCCCGTTCACCCCGCCCAGGCTGTTGATGTAAGCAAAATAGGCCTTCGTTCCGTCCCTCGCCGATATGAAAGGGCTCGGTTGGGGCGAAGAAAGGTCGTCGACTTGACCGACCGTCACCGACGAAGCGGTGACACCGGGAGAGACGGTCCCACCCCCACCCGAGGTGGCCGACGACTTTACTGAGGTGGGTGGGGTTGTCGACGCTGTGGTGCCCCTCGATGAACAAGCTGCCAGAACCATCGCGAAGGCCGCCAGAAAAAGAACGATGACCGTGTGTCGAAAGTACGATGCGCTCCGCCTGTCTCGACACACTGCTGACTGCAATGCACTTCTGTTCGAGCCCATCATGTCCCTCTTCGTGTCATAAATTGGTCTGACCTGTGCGCGACACGCCCTCACCCCGTCGGCAGCACATGCGCCCGTGCGTTGCGTAGAGCAGCTCGGGTGTCAACGAGTTGGACTTCCAAGCGTTCCGTCGATCAGCCCATGGAACTGCTCCGCCGTAAGGGGGGCAATGTTGGACGCCCCACTTGCAGTGAGGTGGATGTGTTCGTTCACGAGCACCGAAAAGAAATGGGCAATGGCGTGGGCATCGCCTTCGCGAATCTCGCCGACCTCTTGTCCGCGCTCGACGATGCGCGCCAGGAGATTCATCGCATCCATGAAGTAACCATCTCCATCACTGGCGAACTCAGAAAAGGCGGATCCGACGATCGCCGAACCGCCCGTCATGTGGCGGACAAGCCTTCGAAAGCCGGGTCGCGCTTCGAAGAAGGCCACGGTGACGTCCACGATGGCGTGGAGTTTGTCCAGCGGAGATAGATCACCCTCGGCCACAGCCTGGAGCGCGCCCACCAGTTCTGCGGCTCGCCGGGTAAGCGTCTCGGACACCAAGTGCTGCTTGTTCTCAAAGAACATGTAGATCGCCGCCGGCGAGAAGCCCGACCGGACAGCGATCTGACGGAGCGACCCGGCCTGGAACCCTTGCTCGCCGAACACGAGCTCGGCAGCATCGAGGATCTCCGCCCGGTTCTCGGCTCGGCGGGCGGCCCGACGCTGGGCTCTGAAATCGGGTACCGACTCGCCCGTATCCTCCACCTTGATTGCTGAACACATGTTCATTAAACTAGCCGAACGGTCAGCCTCAAGGGAATCGTTCGCTATGGTCGACAGCAAGGCAGCTGACGCCGTCCGTTCTGCGGTGGCGGCGTTCAACGACGGCGACGTCGACGGCTACCTCGGGCACTTCGATCCGTCATCCCTGCGCTGGGTGGCGGGGCTCACCCAACCCCTCACGCTGACGGAGATCAGGGCCAATCTCTGGCAATTTCACGCCGCGTTCGAAGGCCTGCACCTCCACGAAATTCTGCTGTTCGGCCAGGAGCGCTTCGTCTGCGCCCGATGGCGGATGCGAGGTGTGCATGTGAATGATTACCTGGGGATTGCACCCACTAGGCGATCGATCGATGTCGAAACCTGTGAGATCTACGAACTCGGCGACGACCTTGTGGTCACGACGTGGACCTATGGGGACGTTGGACACCTCTTCCGACAGATCACCCTCGAGACGGACCGAGCATGAGCCAGGGGGTCCCCGGAACGCTGCTATTGGATCCTGCCGTGATCGAGGATCCCTATCCGTTCTACCGCCAACTCCAGTCCCACGCACCGGTGTGGGACATCTCCGATACCGGATTGTTCGCCGTCAGCACGTTCGAGCTCGTGGCCGAGGCAGCAGGTCGGGTCGAGGACTTTTCGTCGAACATCAGCTGTCTGCTCTACCGAGACGACTCCGGGCTGCCCCGCCGCCTCTCCTACGGTGACGCTGGTGTCCAGGCGCTTGCCACCACAGATCCGCCCATGCACGCGCTGCACCGGAGCACCGTCTTTCCCGAGCTTGTCGCCAAACGCATGTCCGAGCTCGAACCCGACATCATTGACGTCGCCAATGTGTGTGTGGCGCGGGGGCTGGACAAGGGAACCGTCGAGTTCATGACCGAGATCGGAAACGTCGTCCCGATTTCGATGATCAGCCGGCTCATAGGCTTCCGCGACAGCAATCTGAACCAGCTCTTGGGCGCGGCATTCGACTCCACCGCCATGTTGGGATCGACGCTGTCCTTCGACGAACTGGTCGAACTCGTGGCCCGCACGGAAGAGATACAGACCTGGATCGCCGATCAGCTTGCGGCGGCCGTGAAAGCGCCAGGTGACAATCTCCTCGGCGCCGTCGCCCACGGGGTCGACAGCGAGGTCTTCAGTGACTTCGAGGCCCACGTCATCCTGCATACCTTGCTGAGCGCCGGGGGCGAGTCCACGACCAGCCTGCTCGGTAGCGCCGTGCGACTCTTGGCCCAGGACCAGGAGCTCCAGCAGCACCTCCGCCACAGGCTCGAACTGATCCCGGCGTTCGTCGAAGAAGCGCTGCGGTTGGAATCGCCCTTCCGCTACCTCATGCGTTCCGTGCCGAAGGACACATCGCTTGGCGCCGTCGACATCCCGGCCGGTGCCACGGTCTTGTTGCTCTGGGGGGCCGCCAATCGCGACTCCGCCCAGTTCGAACGACCGGACGATGTCGATCTCCAGCGCAAGGTGCCACGCCGTCACGTGGCGTTCGGGCGTGGCATCCATCACTGCGTGGGGGCGCCTCTGGCCCGCATCGAGGCGCTCAATGTGCTGACCGTGTTGCTCGAACGCACAAGCAACATCTCCCTCGACCCCGAACACGCACCGCGTTGGGTCAACAGCCTCCTGGTCCGACGAATGGAACTGCTCCCCTTGCGGTTATCTCCCCGGTGATGAATACGTCTCTTTGTATCCGAAGTGGACGGCACCAACCCGGGTGTGGCGGCAGAGTATGAGATGTTTGGCTCTTGCCCAGTGGCGGTCTCCATCGAGGAGCAGATTGCTGACTTCAGCACCATTCCGACCTTTCCGACAGACTATGGCCGTGCCCGAACTCCCGAACACGCAACGACGCACGAGGGGGAACAGATGAAAAGCTCAGACCACGCGCAAGAGAGCAGGGTGCGGGTGTTCCAAGTGGCCACCGGAAATGTCGGCAGCGAGATGATCAAGCGGATCCAGAGCCATCCAGACCTCGAGCTGATCGGCCTGCACTGCTACTCACCGGACAAGGTTGGCAAAGACGCCGGCGAGATCGTGGGCATGGACCCGATCGGTGTGGTCGCGACGGGCTCCATCGACGCCATCATCGCTTCGAAGCCCGACTGCGTCACATTCCACGGCGTGTTTCCCGACGTCGACCTGTACGAACGGGTGCTCGAAGCCGGAATCAACATCGTCACCACAGCCGACTGGATTACTGGTCACCATCGGAATGCCAACCATCCTCACAGATCCGGCCGGCAGGAGTCAGAGGTGATCGAGGCAGCTTGTCTTCGGGGCCGTTCGACGTTCTACGGCACTGGGATGAACCCGGGACTGGCTCAGATTCTGACCATCGTCCACTCGACCGATGTCGCCGAGATCGAGCATGTGCTCTCCGTCGAGTCGGTCGATGTTTCGTGTCACCATTCGGTCGACACGTGGGTGGAAGTTGGTTTCGGTCGGTCGGTGGACGACCCGGCTGTCCCTGGCATGCTCGAGAAATACACCCGGGTCTTCGAGGACGCCGTCCGCCTCATGGCCGACTGCTTCCGCCTCGACCTGGACGAGGTTCGCTTCGAGTGCGAGTTGGGTGCCTGCACCAAGGACGTGGATCTCGGCTGGTATCAGCTGCCAAAGGGCTCGTTGGGTGGCTGCTATCTCAAGTACCTCGGGATTGTCGACGGTGTGCCGCGGGTTGAGATGCACCTCGAGTGGCAAATGACGCCTCACACCAGTCCCCACTGGGACATTCAGGGCTGCTATATCACGACGATCACGGGCGATCCGTGCATCTACAGCAAGCACATGATCTTCCCGAAGCCGGGAACCGACTTCTCATCACCGGAAGCCTTTGCCTCCGTCGGTATGACCATCACGGGCATGCCGGCACTCAATGCGGTCCGTGCTGTGGTCGAGGCGCCACCCGGCTGCATCACCAGTGCCGATCTCCCGTTACGCACCTTCGCCGGGCGATTCATGTCGAGTAAGGGAAGCCAATCGTGAGTAACACCCGGTACCCGTTTCCTGCCGCCCCCGACGGCTGGTTCAGCGTCGCTGCCTCCGACGATGTTGGCGTCGGTGAGGTCAAACCCCTGCATTACCTGGGCCGGGAGATCGTCGCGTTCCGAGGCGAGGACGGTAGAGTCCGGATTTTCGACGCACATTGTCCACATCTCGGCGCCCACCTCGGGTTCGGAGGGCGGGTGTGCGGCGACAACATCGTATGCCCCTTCCATGGCTGGCGCTTCGATGGTGACGGAAATGTCGTCGAGGTGCCCCACCTCGACCGGCGCCCACCTCGGGTGAAGGCCCGGGTATGGGACAACTGCGAACGCAACGGCCGAATCTTCGTGTGGCACCACGCGGGCAATGCATCTCCCCAGTACGACGTGACGAGTTACCGCGACAACGGGGCACGCTGGACACCCTGGAGAGTGAACACTTATCGCGTGCGGATCGGCCTCCAGGACCTGACCGAGAACATCATCGACCGTTCGCATTTCTGGACCGTGCACGACATGGACCCGCCTGACGACGCGCGGTTCGATGTGACTTTTGAGGGACCGTCGATGGTCGTCGACCAATTCATCAAGGTCACCGCCGTGTCGGAGCGCGGGTTCGAGGTGTTCGCCCGATCAACAACCTGCGGCCCAGGCATCGTGGCCGTCGAGGTCCGAGAAGGGCCGATCGACATGCTCACTTACATCACCCAGACGCCGGTAGACGATGAGATCACCGAGATCACCCTCCACTTCTCCATGATCGCTCTGGATGACGAAGCCGCGACCGCATCCATTGCGAAGCTAAACGACGAGATCACAAACGCCCAGTTCATACAGGACGTACCGATATGGGAAAACAAGATCTACCGGGAGCGACCGCCACTCACCTCTGTGGATGGACCGATCGCTCAGTACCGCCGCTGGTTCCGGCAGTTCTATTCCGGCTTGCCGTCGCCGACGGACAATACGCGACCAACCCGCACCGACAAGACAACGGCAGTGTCAAACAGATTGCGTCGGGCTAACCACACAGATCAGCGCGGACCGTACGAGGGTGACGACTAGAGAGGGTCACCGAGGATCGTGCCCGTCCCTGTAGTCGGCGTCACCTAAGGGCTAGAGCGTGAACTGCATCAACCTGCGGAAACCTTGACTCATCCACAACGGAGTGCACCACATCAATCCACCTGTGTCGAGCTCATCAACAACCCGTCGCGTCCTTCAACACGCCACAGGCTTGAGCCATTCGTCTTGGGGACAGGGTAGAGACGCGGCGCCGAAACACCGATCTGGGGAGTGTGTGAAGGTTGTCGAAGTTGACGACACAGTCGCTGGGAACTCCGTCGGCCGAAGCGGCGAGCTCCAGTTCGGAAACCAGATCCCGTTTCGTACGAGTCAATGCTGCCACCACGACCGACTGGATGCGGTCAGCGACCGGGTCTCTCGTCAGGACTAACACGGGTCGATCTCCTCCGGGCGTGGCGGCAAACCAGATCTCACCCCGTTGCATCAGCCCAGTCCGACCAGTCCTCAGCCGGACCCCAGTCTGCAACTTCGCCGAGGGCCTGCTCCGCAGAGGTCGGCGGGAACTGGTCCCATGTTTTCGCGTCGTCTTCGCTTGCCAGCCTCACCAGGTACCGATGGAGGGCATCTCTGAGGAGCTCGGAGCGGGCCACACCCAACTGTTGCGCCCGTCGCTGGGCTTCTGCAGCTTCGCTCTCGCTGACCCGAAAACTGATCATTGTCATACGATTAGGATACCATGTATGACACTACGGGAAAGTGCCGTCGGCGATCGCGCCGCGAAGTTGAGTATCCGGGTGAACCCCTCCTCGAGAAGCATCGGCAGAGGGTCCGTCGGAAAGCCCGTCGGCGGTCGTCGAGTCGAACCATGAGCCCACCTGTAGGTGCCAGCGCCCGATCGGTGGTTCGGTGATGTGGGAGTCCGCCGACAGGATGCTCAGTGGGCCGGCATCGCCTGTGCGCCCCGCACAAGCGAGCCCGGCGTCTCGCCGGTCGATTCGCCGTCGGTCGCCACCTCCACACCGCTTACGAACGTGTGTAGGTAGCCGAACGATTGCTGCAGCAGGCGCTTCCCGCCGGCGGGGAGATCGAACACCAGCCGCGGTTTGGCCACCCCCAATCGTTCGAAGTCGATCACGTTGAGGTCGGCCTTGAAACCCGGCGCGATGATCCCGCGGTCGAGCAGCCCGACCGCTTCAGCCGTCGCTCGGCACTGGCGGGACACGATCCACTCGGGCACGAATCGGACGCCCTTGGTGCGGTCCCTGCACCAGTACGAGAGCAACGTGGTGGGGAAGCTGGCGTCGCAGATCGTGCCTACGTGGGCGCCGCCGTCGCTCAGGCCAGGGACGGCGTTGGGATCGGCGAGAAGTTCGGCGGCGGCGTCGAGGTTGCCGTCGAAGTAGTTGAGAATGGGCCAGTACAGCAGGGCCTTCCCACCGTCGCCAAGCAGGAGCTCGAAGAACAGTTCCTCGGCGGGGGTGCCCGCACGTGCCGCCCGGGCCGCGATGCTGTCTGTCGGAGCGGGCTCGTAGTCTGGCGGATCAACGAGTTCGAAAACGCGGTCGAGGATGCCAACGCCCTGGGGCAACTCCCTCAGGATCCTGGTGCGCAGGGCTGCGTCCGACAGGGTCGCCACCAGTTCGGGGAGGGCCAACCCCTCCAGGGCCCGATAGGTCTCCGAGCCCCGCAGCGGGTTCACCGAGCCTTGGAGACCGATCAGCACGCCGATGCCCCGGGCCGGCACCTGGGCCCGCATCTGGAGGCCCTCGTTATTGGCGGCGGCAATGGCGGCGAGGATGTGGCGGTGGCCTACGCCGGTGCGCCCCTGCGAGAGGGACACCGACAACGGGCGGTGGGATACCCGCATCATCTCGAGCAGCGTCTCCATCTCGGTGTCGAACTCGGGGAAATCCGAGACCACCTGCAGCACGCCGGAGCCGACCTCGCCCAGAGCGCGGGCGATGCCCACAAGCTCCTCCCTGGCGGCAGTCAAGGTGGGGGTCGGCTCACCCCGGCTGGTTCGGTGGTTGAGAGTGCGCGAGGTCGTGAAACCCAGGGCGCCGGCGCGCACCCCTTCGGCGGCGAGGCGGCCCATCTCGACGATCTCGTCGGGCGTCGCCGGTTCACGATCGGCACCCCGCTGGCCCATGACGAACAGCCGCAGCGGCCCATGGCAGACCTGGGCGGCGACGTCAATGTCGTGCGGGCGCCGTTCGACGGCGTCCAGGTACTCGGGGATGCTGCCCCAGTCCCAGAGCAGGCCCTCGTGGAGCGCAGCACCCGGGATGTCCTCGACACCTTCCATCAACTCGATCAACTTGGCGTGGTCGGTGGGCCGAACGGGGGCGAAGCCAACGCCGCAGTTCCCCATCACGACCGTGGTCACGCCGTGGCCTGACGACGGCTGGATGCGGGAGTCCCAGGTCGCCTGGCCGTCGTAGTGGGTGTGGATGTCCACGAAGCCGGGGGTCACCAGCGCCCCGTCGGCGTCGACGACACGGCCGGCGGGTTCGGTGACCTTGCCTACCGCCACCACCCGCCCCTCCCGCACCGCTACATCGGCGGCCCGCGGCGTCCCCCCGGTCCCGTCGATCACCGTGCCGGCGCGGATGACGAGATCGAGCATCTTCCCCATTCTGCCCCACCGGAGGCGAGTCCGGTATTGGATCAGTCTGGGCGACCAGCACCGAACCAATCGGGATGATGACCCGAGAGCCGAACGCTCCAGAATCGGCCTCGCTCGGCGACAGAACGGCGACAGAACGGGATCGTGGGAGCGTTGAGCATCACGGGCGGAATGTAAGGGTCAACGGCCCTGCGGCCAAAAATCCCGAATCAAGTGTGGTGTGTCGAGGTTCGGCACCCGTGTCCCAATTTGGCTCCGGCAGCTATGCGACACCATCGTGGCTCCTCCTGGGCTTGCCGTGGGGCTGGGCCAGTGCTCCG
>Ga0208849_1001815_pt1 | contig 13263 bp, 11 predicted proteins | sample NGESurdeep072012_10_FD_184470 | JGI IMG/M metagenome (GOLD analysis project Ga0208849, IMG submission 184470) | Arctic peat soil microbial communities from Barrow, Alaska - NGEE Surface sample 53-3 deep-072012 (SPAdes) | ecosystem: Environmental > Terrestrial > Soil > Wetlands > Peat ...
CTTGCAGAGGGCGAGCGCGAGCGCGAGCCGGGCGCGCTCACCGGCGGAGAGCGCGCCGACCTTCGTCCGCGGCGCGATGCGGGTCGGCACGTCCGCGAGAAGCGCCTCGTCCCAGCACGAGTTCGTCCGCCGCGCGAACTCGATCGTCTCCGCCACCGTGAAGGAGCGGTACAGCGGCGCCCCCTGCGCCACGTATCCGACCTCGGCCAGCACCGAGGGCTCGCGCAGCGGGTTCCGGCCGAGCACCTCGATCGAGCCCTCGCTCGGAGCGAGCAACCCCGCGGCGAGGGAGAGCAGCGTCGACTTCCCCGCCGCGTTCGGCCCGGCGAGACCGACGACTGCCCCTTCGGGGATCGTGACCGTGCAATCGCGCAGACCCCATTCGCGGCGGAAGCGCTTCCCCAGCGCCCGCGCGTCGATCGGCGGAGTCATGCCACCCGGCGGGCGAGCGTCTCTCGAAGCGTCGCGGAGATCAGAGCCCGAATGCTCTCTTCGTCGAGACCGACATTGCCCGCTGCCTCGAGCCAGCGCTCGAGCTCGACCCGGAGACCCTTGTAGTGCCGCAGCGAGGCCGCCGCAGGCGCGAGCGTGCTCGCGACGAACGTGCCGCGTCCTTGACGCGCGATGACAAGGCCCTCGCGTTCGAGGTCGCGGTACGCCTTCGCGACGGTGTTCGGATTGATCGCCAGGTCGGCGACGACTTCGCGGACGGTCGGGAGCTGGTCGCCGACCGAGATCGTTCCGAGCCGGAGCGCTTCCTTCACCTGCTGCACGATCTGGAGATATGTGGCGACGCCGGATCGCGGGTCGAGGTGAAACTCGATCACCGGCGGATCCTACTCCTCCGTTTCGCAACCTTGTAGGCTCGCGCAGATGAAGACGAGCCTCGGCATCTGGGCGTTCGGGAACATGGCGACGCGGTTCAACGCCGCCGGCTACAAGCCGGAGCTGACCGGGCAGTCGACCGCGGAGAAGGTGCGGACGGCGGTCGGGGGGCTCGGCGACCTGATCGACGACTATGAGTTCCACTATCCGCAGGAACTATCGCCGGCGAACCTCGACGACGTGCAGGCGGCGCTCGACGGGCACGGGATCTACTGCATCGCGAGCGGGCTCCACCTCGACTCGCGCTTCGGCAAGGGCGGCTTTTGCTCCCCCGACGACGCGACGCGTGCGGAGGCGCTGCGGCTGACGCGCGAGGCGATCGACCTCGCCGCGCACACCGGCGCGCACATGATCATCTGGCCGGGGATCGAGGGCTACAACTACCCGTTCCAGACGCCGTACAAGACGTCGTGGGCGCGATTCATCGACGGCATCGGCGAGTCGGCCCAGCATGCCGGCGACCAGGGCGTGACGATCTTCCTCGAGCACAAGAACTCGGAGCCGGCGATGAAGATCCTCATGCGCAACATCGGCATGACACTCCACGTGATCCACACGCTGCGCGCGCAGGGGATCGACAACGTCCAGGTGAACATGGACTGGCAGCACCTGATCATGAACGGCGAGAATCTCGCCGAGTACGCGGCGCTGCTCGCGGCCGAGGGCCTGCTCGGGCACCAGCACGCGAACTCGGGCTGGGGAACTTTCGACGACGACAACATGGTCGGCGCGACCGCGTTCATGGAGACGATCGAGCTCGCGGTCGAGTTGCGGCGGGCGGGCTACGGCGAGAACGGCGAGCGGCTCGGCTTCGACCTCTATCCGTACACGGAGGATGCGGTCGGTGCGGTGAAGCGCTCGGTGCTGCAGTGGCGCTTCATCGACGGGGTCGCCGCACGGCTCGACGGCGCCGCGCTGCACGAGGCGCAACAGCGGAAGGACGCGGTCGCCGCCTACGAGCTCGTGTACGCGGCCCTCGGGGCCTGATGCACCCGCTCGTCGGCCTCGACGTCGGGACGACCGGCGTCAAGGCGGTGGCCGTTTCCGAGAACGGCGACGTCGTCGCGCGCGCGGAGCGCGGCTACCCGCTCTCGACGCCGCAGCCGGGCTGGTGCGAACAGGAGCCGGACGACTGGTGGACGGCGGCGCATGCCGCGCTCGGCGACCTCGGCGTCGAGCCGCGCGCGATCGGCCTCTCGGGCCAGATGCACGGGCTCGTCGCCCTCGACGAGCACGACCGCCCGTTGCGGCCGGCCATCCTCTGGAACGACCAGCGCACCGGAGCCGAGTGCGCCGAGATCGAGGAGCGCATCGGCGTCGACCGTCTGATCGAGCTGACGGGCAACCGCGCGCTCACCGGCTTCACCGCGCCGAAGCTGCTCTGGCTGCGCACGCACGAGCCGGAGACGTTCGCGCGCATCCGCCGCGTGCTGCTGCCGAAGGACTACGTCCGGCTCCGCCTGACCGGCGAGCACGCGATCGATGTTGCCGACGCGTCGGGGACGCTCCTCTTCGACGTGCGCCACCGCGGCTGGAGCGGGGAGGTGCTCGACGCGCTCGAGCTGCCGGCCGCGTGGCTGCCGCCGGTGCACGAGTCGACCGAGATCGGCGGCGCGGGCGACCAGGCGGCGGGCGCGCTCGGCATGGGTGTCGACCGTGCGGGGCCGCTGTCGGTCGTGCTCGGAACCTCGGGCGTCGTCTTCGCCGCGCTGCCGGCCTACCGCCCCGATCCGGAGGCGCGCCTGCACGTCTTCTGCCACGCGGTGCCCGACACGTGGCATGCGATGGGCGTGATGCTCTCCGCCGCCGGCTCGCTCCGCTGGCTGCGCGACAGTGTCGTCGGCGAGAGCTACGACGAGCTGACCCGCGAGGCGGCGCGGTGGGCGCCGGGCGTCGAAGGGCTGTTGTTCCAGCCGTACCTCGCAGGCGAGCGGACGCCGCATCCCGATCCGAACGCGCGCGGCGCCTTCGTCGGTCTCTCGCTCCGCCACGATCGCGGCGCGCTCGTCCGCGCCGTGCTCGAAGGCGTTGCGTTCGGCCTGCGCGATTCGCTCGAGCTGCTGCGCGAGCTCGGGGTCGAGGGCGAGCTGGGCCGCGTCTCCGGCGGCGGCGCGCGCAGTGGGCTGTGGCTGCGGATCGTCGCGTCCGTACTCGGCGTGCCACTCGAGCGGACGGCCGCGTCGGAGGAGGGCGCGGCGTTCGGCGCCGCGCTGCTCGGCGGCGTCGCGGCGGGGGCGTTCGCCGACGCGGCGGAGGCGGTCGCGGCGTGCGTCCACGTGACCGAGCGGATCGAGCCCGACCCCGCATGGCGCGACGCATACGACGAGGAGTACGCCCGCTACCGGCAGCTGTACCCGGCACTCAGACCACTGGAGGCATCGTGATCTCACTCGAAGGCAAGGTGGCGCTCGTCACGGGCGCGAGCCGTGGCATCGGCGCGGCGGTCGCCCGCTCGCTCGCCGAGTCCGGCGTCCGGCTCGGACTGGCATCGCGTAGCGGCGACGACCTCGGCCTCGACGCGGTCGCGCAGCCGTGCGACGTCCGCGATCCCGATCAGCTCGAGGCGATCGCCGCCGCAACGGTCGAGCGGTTCGGACGGCTCGACATCCTCGTCGCGAACGCCGGCGTCGGCGCATACGGCCCGTTCCTCGATCTCAGCCGCGCGTACGTCGACGAGATGATCGACGTCAACCTCAAGGGGACGATCTGGGCGGTGCGCGCGGCGCTGCCGCATCTGCTCGAGAGCGACGCCGCCGACATCGTCCTGCTCGCGTCGGAGGCGGGCCGCCGCGGTCTGCCCTACGAGGCGGTGTACTGCGCGTCGAAGTTCGGCCAGGTCGGGCTTGGGCGCGCGCTCGACCACGAGCTGCGCGAGCACGGCATCCGCTGCACGAACGTCTGCCCCGGCGGGGTCGCGACCGATTTCGCGCTCGAGGAAGGACGCGGACGAACTCCCGACGCGCTGCCGGGGATGATGTCGGCGGAGGACGTGGCCGAGGTCGTGCTGTTCGCCCTCACGCGACCGCGCGGGCACCGCATCCTCGAGACGGCGTTGCGGCCGGTGACCGAGCAGTCCTGGGGCTGAGCCCGCCTAAGGGGCTCTCACGCAATGAGCGATTGTGTCGCCCGGCCGCACTCGACGAACGTCATTACGTGAGAGCCTCTAAGACGTGCGAAGGACGACTTCGAGCGCGGTGCCCCGCCCCGGGACGGTGTTGAGCGAGAAGCCGCCCTCGATCGACTCGGCGCGCGCACGCATGTTCTTCAGACCCTGCCCGGCGGCGGCCTCGTCGCCGTCGAATCCTTCGCCGTTGTCGGTGATCGTCACGTAGCGCTCGCCGAACGGGCGCTGCCCGATCGTAACTTCGGCCTGTGTCGCGTTCGCGTGCTTGCGCACGTTCGCGAGGCCCTCCTGCACGATGCGGAAGATTTCGATCTGCTCGTCGGGGGCGAGGCGGATCAGGTGGTCGACGTCCAGCTCGACCTCGAGCGACCCGTCGGCGGTGAGGATCTCGACGTACCGGCGCAGCGCCGCGTCGAACGGAGCGGTGCCTCCGGCCGCCGACAGCGCGAGGATCGCGAAGCGCGCCTCCTGCTGCGCGAGCACGGCCGCCAGCTTCAGCTTCGGCAGCGCCTCCTCGAGCGGGGCGCCGGCCTCGATCATCGACGCGTGGGTCGTCACCGCGAACAAGTACTGTGCGAGTCCGTCGTGGATGTCTCTCGCGACACGCGCGCGCTCCTCCGCGACGGCGCGTCCGAACTCGGCGAAGCGGATCGCGCGCCAGGCGCCGACGAGGATCAGCGCGTACGCGAGCGTGCGCAGGAAGTCGCCCTGCGAGACGTACCGGCTCGCGAGCACCGGTTGGAAGACGAGCTGGAGCGCGGCGAACAGCATCAGCGTGAACCCGAGCGCGAGCCACTGCGCGAGGTCGTCCCCGCGGCGGCGGAAGCGCTCGGCCCAGCCGATCACGGCGACGAGTGCGATGAAGGCCTGGAGCGCGAGCGTGCCGGTGAGGTAGAACGGCTTGCTGACCGCGTCGACGACGTTGAGCGAGGGGAGCGATGAGCCGGCGGCGCGCAGCAGCGCCCACGCGACGAACAGCACCATGCCCGCCGCCGCCACCGCGTTGGCGATCGCCCAGTCCCGGTACTTGCTCCGGCCGCGCACGAGCGGCGCGGCGGCGATGAGCGACGTGCCGAGCATGGCGCCGAGCAGCGCGGTCCAGCCTTCGGCCGGGTGCACGTCCTGGCCGCCGAGCTGCGGGCCGATCGCGAACACGCCGGCCGAGAGCGAGGTGATGAAGAAGCCACTCGCGAGCAACAGGTCGACGCGGTGGCCCTCGACCGAGAAGCGGACGGCGGCGAGCACCGCCACGAGCATCCCGGCCAGGCACATCGTCGTCTGGAGCACGAGCCGCATGGAGGGGAGGTCGTACTGCGTCTGGAGAACGGGATGGGTCAGGAACAGGGCCAGGCTCGCGCCGAGGAGGCCTGCGAGCAGGATCTCCCCCAGGAGCCACCCCTGGAAGTCGGTCTTTCCGTTCTTCACTTCCCTCTTGTCGGCAGAACGATCCGTGCCGATAAGGGTCGTATGCCGACCAGGGTCCTGATCGTGGACGACCACCCGCTGACGCGCGAGGCGCTCTCGTCGCTTCTGCGCTCGCACGGCTTCGACGTTCCCGGCTGCGCCTCGGACGGCGTCGAAGCGATCGCCGCGGCGGCGCGCCTCCAGCCCGACCTGATCCTGCTCGACCTCTCGATGCCCGGCATGGACGGGATCACCGCACTGCCCGGCCTCCGCGAGGCCGCCCCCGACTGCGAGGTCGTGATGCTGACGGCCTCCGGCACCGAGGAGAACCTGCTTTCGGCGATCCGCGCCGGCGCGGCGGGCTATCTCCTCAAGACCGAGTCCCCCGAGAAGATCGCCTCGTTCCTCGAAGGCGTCGCCAACGGCGAGGCGGCGCTCTCCGGCTCGGTCGCCCGGCGCTTGCTCGACCAGGTGCGCACCGGCAACGGCCGCGGCGGCGGCGGTGTGCCCGACTCGATCGCGGCGACCCTGTCGGCGCGCGAGGTCGAGGTGCTGCTCCTCCTCGACGAGCATCTCGGCACGGACGAGATCGCGAAGCGGCTGTTCATCTCCGAGCACACCGTTCGTTCGCATGTGAAGAGCCTGCTCCGCAAGCTCGGCGTCTCCTCACGCCGTGAGGCGCTCGAGCAGCTCGCCGTCGCCCGGCCCTAGGGCAGCGGCCCACTCACCCATCGTGGGGGATGCGGTTCCCCTAGCCGGGGGCACCAATGCAGGCCTCGGTGCGTCGATAACTCCGGCAGGATCCTCCACGTGTTCAAGGGAATGGCGAAACGCGGCGGCGACGAACGGCTCCTTCGGGGGCCGTTCGTGTTTTCCGGCCTCAAGCAGTCCTGAAGCCGTCGAGCGCGGCGTCGACGAGCCGGGGGAGCGTGTCGAGGTCGTACCCGCCCTCGAGCACCGCGGTCACCCGAGGCGCCAAGGCGGCGCAGCGCCGGGCGAGCTCGCGAAAGCCGTCTTCGGTGACGCACATGGCCGCGAGTGGGTCGTCGACGTGCGCGTCGAAGCCGGCCGAGACGAGCACCAGCTGCGGCGCGAACGCGCGCACCGCGGGCTCGACAATGTGCTCGAAGGCGCGCCGGTACTCGTCGTCGCCGGCGCCCGCCGGCAGCGGCACGTTCACCGTCGTCTCGCTCTGGTCGTCCGGGCCGCCGCTCGTCCACGGATAGAACGGCCACTGGTGTAGCGACACGAACAGGACGCTGTCGTCGCCCGCGAAGATCGCCTGCGTGCCGTTGCCGTGGTGGACGTCGAAGTCGACGATGGCCACACGCTCGAGCCCGAGCCGTTGCTGCGCGGCGCGGGCCGCGATCGCAATGTTGTCGAAGATGCAGAATCCCATCGCCTGGTCGGGCAGCGCATGGTGGCCGGGCGGGCGCACAAGCGCGAAGCCGCTGCAGAGGGCGGCCTCGATCGCCGTGCCTGCTGCGAGGCACGCCGCCTCGTAGGTGGTCTCCGAGGCGATCGTGTCGCCGTCGAGCATCACCCGCTCGGTGATCGCCTGCATGCGCGCAACGTGTTCCCTCGTGTGGCAGAGGTGGAGCTCGTCCTCCGTCGCGGCACGGCCCTCGGTCCACGTCGGCAGATGCTCGAGGAGCACGGCGAGACGCTCGGGGCGCTCCGGGTGGTGCCCTGTCGGGTGCAGGCGCGCGAGCGCGGGATGCGTCAGGACGTCGACGCGAGTGAGGCTAGCCGCTCGGCCGACCGGATCATGCCGAGCTCTGCGAGGAAGGAGGACGCCTCCGCCCAGGTGGGTGTGTGCTGCGTGAGGGGAGGAAGAGGGGCGGAGGCGTCCATCGTCGCGATTCGCCGGTAAAGCCGTATGTCCTCCGCCTCGGCCGGGAAACGGCCGTCCGCGAGCACCGCCTCGAGCGTCCCGTACTCGTCGAGCAGCCGGGCCGCCGTCTTCGGGCCGACGCCGCGGGCGCCGGGCAGCTTGTCGGACGGGTCGCCGCGCAGCGCGATCAGATCCGGAACCTGTGCCGGCTCGACGCCGTACCGCTCCCGCACCTCGGCAGGCCCGATGCGCGTGATCTCGCTCACGCCCTTCACCGGCTGGAGGATCGTCACGCGGTCGCTCACGAGCTGGTACGCGTCCCGGTCGGAGGTGGCGACGAGCACCTCGCCCGGCCACGTGCTCGCGGCCGCAGCAAGGAAGTCGTCCGCCTCGTAGCCCGCGGCCTTGGCGGCCACGAAGCCGCACGCGCGGACGATCTCGGGCAGGAGCTCGAGCTGCTCGAGCAGCGCGTCGTCGAACACCCGGCCTGACTGGTAGGCGGCGTACGCCTCGTGCCGGTAGGTCGGGACGGTAAGCGTGTCCCAGCCGACGACGACGGCGTCCGGCGAGGTTTGCTCCCAGAGGCCTACGAGCATGTTCGTGAAGCCGACGAGCGCGCCGGCCGGCCGGCCTCCTCCCCGGGTCGTCGTCTTCGGCAGGCCGTGGTAGGCGCGATGCGCGAACGAGTCTCCGTCGATTGCAAGCAGGCGGCTCAGAGTGACGCCTCGAGCTCCGCGATCCGCGCCATCAACCGGTCGGTCGCCTCGTGCGCGGCGTCGGCGGCGTCGCCGACGGGCAGGTCGTCGAGGTCGACGGGCGGCCCGTAGGCGACGCTCAGCCTGCCGAAGCGGCGCAGGTGGTCCGTGCCCTTCACCGCTACGGGCACGAGCGGCACGCCCGCCTCGAGCGCGATCCTCGCTGCGCCCGTCCGCGGTCGCGCCTCGTACTTCTTCACGAGGCCCTTGCTCCTGCGCGTTCCCTCCGGGAACATCGCGATCGCCTCGCCTTCCCGGGCGAGGCGAACCGCCGTCTCGATCGCGACCGTGTCGCGCTGGCCGCGCCGCACCGGGAACGCGCCCGCCGAGTCGACGATCTTGCTGAGCGGGAACCAGTACAGCTCGGACTTCGCCATGAACCGGACCTGGCGCTGCGGCCAGAGCGGGAGGGCGAGCGGCCACGGGTCGAAGCTCGACACGTGGTTGCAGGCGAGCACGCAGCCGCCGGTCGCCGGCACGTACTCGCGCCCGCGCGCGCGGAGCCGGAACGGGCCGCGGAGAATCGGCCAGCTGAGGGCGGCGATCGCGCTATAGGTGCGGCTCGCCGGCACGCAGGCAGTATCGAGGGGGTGGCGCCTCCGTGTCGAATGTCCCATCTCGCGCCCACCAGCGCCTCGCAACTGCTTCGCTATCGTGAACGACATGGCCAAGACCCTCGTCATTGCAGAGAAACCGTCCGTCGGTCGCGATCTCGCGTCCGCGCTTCCGGGCACGTTCGCGAAGAGCGAGGGCTACCTCGAGTCCGACGATACGGTCATCACCTGGGCCGTCGGCCACCTCGTCCAGCTCGCCGATCCCGAGGAGTACGACGAGAAGTTCAAGAAGTGGCGGATGGCCGATCTGCCGATCGTGCCGGAGGATTTCCACCTCGTCCCGCGCGACGCGAAGTCGAAGAAGCAGCTCAACCTGATCCTGAAGCTGCTGAAGCGCGAGGACGTCGACCACGTGATCAACGCCTGCGACGCCGGCCGCGAAGGCGAGCTGATCTTCGCGTACATCTACGAGATGTACCGCACCACGCTGAAGAAGAAGGACGGGGAGCCGAAGCCGGTCGAGCGTCTCTGGATCTCCTCGATGACGAAGCAGGCGATCCGCGAGGGCTTCGAGCGCCTCCGCCCGGGCGAGCAGCTCCAGCCGCTCGAGCAGGCCGCGCGCTCGCGCTCCGAGGCGGACTGGATCGTCGGCATGAACGCGACCCGCGCCGCGACGATCCGCGGTCGCGCGTGGGTGGGCGGCGTCGTCTCGCTCGGCCGCGTGCAAACGCCGACGCTGGCGATGCTCGTCAAGCGCGAGCGCCAGATCCAGGCGTTCGTGCCGGAGCCGTACTGGCTCGTGCACGCCGCGTTCCAGCCGCCGTACCAGGGCATCTTCGTCGACGGCGACGAGACCCGGATCGCGAGCGTCGAGCGCGCGGACGAGATCGTCGCCCATGCGAGCGGCAAGGACGGCACGATCACGAAGGTCGAGCGCAAGGAGCAGTCGGAGAAGCCGCCGCTCCTCTACGACCTCACCTCGCTCCAGCGCGACGCGAACCGCAGCTTCGGGTTCAGCGCGCGCCGCACGCTGCAGGCGGCGCAGTCGCTGTACGAGGGCAAGAAGGCGATCACATACCCGCGCACCTCGTCCCGCTACCTGTCCGGGGACATGGTCCCGCAGTTGAAGATCGTTGCGTCGACCCTCCAGGACGTCGGCGAGTACCGGGAGGCCGCGACGTACGTGATGCGCCTCGACCAGCTCCCGCTCGCCCGCGTGATCAACGACGCGAAGGTCACCGACCACCACGCGGTCATCCCGACGGACATTCCGCACGACGTCGAGGCGTTCTCGCCCGACGAGCGTCGCGTGTTCGACCTGATCGCACGCCGCTTCCTCTCCGCCTTCCATCCGCCGGCGCGTTACGCACGCACGACCGTGATCACTGAGGTCGAGGGTGAGAGCTTCCGCACGCGCGGCAAGATCACGCTCGAGGCGGGCTGGCGCGGCGTGTACGGGCTCGAGACGGAGGCGGAGAAGCAGTCGGAGGACGAGGACTCCGAGGGCGGCGAGCTGCCGAAGCTCGAGGAGGGCCAGACCGTGCGCTGCCTCGCCGCGGAGCGCGAGGACAAGATGACGAAGGCGCCGCCGCGCTACACCGAGGCGACGCTGCTCTCGGCGATGGAGACCGCCGGCAAGCTCATCGACGACGAGGAGCTGCGCGAGGCGATGAAGGAGTCCGGGCTCGGCACGCCGGCGACGCGCGCGGAGATCATCGAGACGCTGATCCGACGCGAGTACATCGAGCGTGTCGGCCGCGACCTCCAGCCGACGCCGAAGGGCCTCCAGGTGATCACGATGCTCGAGGAGCACAAGATCACGTCGCCGGAGCTCACCGGCGACTGGGAGAAGAAGCTCTCGGACATCGAGCACGGCAAGGCCGACCGCGGCGCGTTCATCCAGGAGATTGCGAAGTTCACGGGCGAGATCGTCCAGCAGATCGAGGCGCTCGACAAGGAGAAGCTCCGCCCCGAGCGGGTCGAGCTCGGCCTCTGCCCCCGTTGCGGCGCGGAGACCGGCGAGATCATCCGCGAGAACTCGCGCGCTTACGGCTGCACGAGCTGGAAGAACCGCGAGGAGGTCGGCTGCGGCTTCGTGATCTGGAAGCGCGTGGCGAGCCGAACGCTCACCCCGGAGATCGCGCGCCAGCTGATCGAGGAGGGGAAGACCCGCGAGGTTCTGTCCGGTTTCCGCTCGAAAAACGGCAAACCTTTCCGGGCGCGTCTCGTCCTAAACGACGAAGGCAAGGTGGAGTTCGACTTCCCCGTCCGCACCCAGGCTGCCGCCAAGGAGCCGGCGGCGGCGGAATAGCATCATCCAGCGCCGCGTTCGTCATTTCGAGTGTCCGGATCCGCCGCGCGGCCGACGGTTCCCCTGGCAAGCGGAGGACTTCCCTCCTAGAGTGAGAAGGGTTGCTGACGCTTCGCGAGGAACGATCCGAGAGGACTGAGTAGACCCTGACGCAGAATCAGCTCAACGAGTTGCTGGAGACCGACCAGGCCCGCGCGCTTGTCGAACGGGCGGAGGAACGGGGTTACGTCGAGTCTGCCGAGCTCGAGGCGCTCGCGCTCGAACACGAGCTGAACGAGGACGAGATCGAGGAGCTCACGCGCGAGCTCGAGCGGATCGGCCTCGACGTCGGCCAGCTGTCGGCCGCCGGGGTGGCTGCAGCCGAGGCCGAGAAGGCCGCGGCGGAGGCGGAGGCGGCAGCGCTCGAGGCGGCGGCCGAGATGTCCGGCGCGGCCGACAGCCTTCAGCTCTTCCTCGCCGACGTCGGCCGCCACAAGCTGCTGACCGCGGCCGAAGAGGTCATGCTCGCGAAAAAGATCGAGCGGGGCGACCCGGTGGCGAAGCGCCGGATGATCGAGTCGAACCTGCGGCTCGTCGTGTCGATCGCGAAGGGCTACCGCGGGCTCGGCGTTCCCTTCCTCGACCTGATCCAGGAAGGCACGCTCGGCCTGAACCGCGCCGTCGAGAAGTTCGACTGGCGGCGGGGCTACAAGTTCTCCACGTACGCGACGTGGTGGATCCGGCAGTCGGTGCAGCGCGCGGTGGCGAACCACGCGCGCACGATCCGTGTGCCCGTGCACGTCGTCGAGCGGCAGCAGAAGCTGTCGCGCGCGGCGCGCCGGCTCGAGGTCGAGCTGGGCCGCGAGCCGACGAAGGACGAGCTGGCCGAGGCGACGGGCCTGCCGATGCAGCACGTCGACGAGGCGCTCGGCGCCGCGCACGCGTCGGTCTCGCTCAACCAGACCGTGGGCGCGGACGACGAGGGCGAGCTCGGCGACCTGTTCGCCGACCGCGAGGCTGCCGATCCGTTCGACGAGGCGGAGGAGTCGCTGCGCCGTCAGGGCGTCCGGCGGGCGCTCGACGCGCTGCCCGAACGGGAGCGGCGGATCCTCGAGCTGCGCTTCGGCTTCGAGGGCGAGCCGTGGACGCTCGAGGCGATCGGCCACGAGCTCGACCTGACGCGCGAGCGCGTCCGGCAGCTCGAGGGGCAGGCACTCGCCCGCCTCGGCGCGTTGCGCGACCTCATCTCTGTCGCCGCGTAGCTAGAAGAGCGCAGCCTCCTGCGGGCCGGTCCTGGTGTCTGACACCGAGACGTGGCTGTTCCGGCCGATGACGCGTTCCGCCGCGGCGAGGATCGCACGCGCTTCGAGCCGAACGACCTTCAGCTCGGGCGGCGGCCTGCGCAGGAACGACCCGATCAGGAGCAGCTCGTCGAGGTCGACCTCCGTGTCTGACACGAGGGCCCGTCTCGCGGCGGCGAGGCCGGCCTGGACCTCGAGGTGCGCGCCGCCGCCGGGCGGCAGCGTCCGCTGGGCGGCGACCCTGCCGCCGGCGACGAAGAGCGCACGGGCGTGCCCCGGCTCGGCCGCCGGCACGACGAGGCACCGCTCGAGCGCGGTCAGGGCGGCGAGCCGGTCGAGCTCGCGGCAGACGTGCACGAGCGCGTCGATGCGGTCGCGGAGCCGGGCGGCGTCCTCGTAGCGGCGGTCGTCGGCGAGTGCGGCGAGACGGGCGCGGAGCCGCGGCAGCGCCGCGGCGGGCCGGTCGAGATCGGCGGCGGTGAGCGCGCGGGCCGCGAGCTGGGCGCGACGCCGCGAGCGGATCGGCCCGAGCGCCGTCGGTTGCGAGGAGGCGACGACGCCGTCGCCCCGCGCGCGCAGCCACACGTGCCGGTCTGGTCTCGCCACCCGGGCGTTCGCGGGAGGTCGCAGCTCCCGGATCAGGCGCAGCTCCTCGAGCGCCGCCTCGAGCTCCGACCCGAGCACGCGCCACTCGATCCGTTCGGCCGCCGCGAGCGCGGCCTCGACCGCGGGTCGCTGGCGGTCGGAGCGAAAGTACGAGCGGAGTCGCGCCCTGATGTCGCGCGCACGTCCCACGTAGAGCACCTGCTCGCTGCGGTCGCGGAACAGGTAGACGCCCGGTTGCGCGGGAGCGCCGAAGGCGAGGTTCCGCTTGTCCCAGATGCGGCGCGTGCGCGTCGCCGCCAACGCGACGAGATCGGCCACCGTGCCCGCACCGCGCTCCTGCGCGAGCCCGATCAGCACGAGCAGCACCTCCGCCGTGGCCTGGGCGTCGGGCAGGGCGCGGTGGCAGGGCTGTGCCGACGTGCCGAAGAAGTGCGACAGCTGGGCGAGGCTCGCCCGCGGGACGCGCCCCGCGAGCAGGCGCCGCGCGAGCGTGACCGTGTCGACGACGGG
>Ga0208849_1001816_pt1 | contig 13250 bp, 14 predicted proteins | sample NGESurdeep072012_10_FD_184470 | JGI IMG/M metagenome (GOLD analysis project Ga0208849, IMG submission 184470) | Arctic peat soil microbial communities from Barrow, Alaska - NGEE Surface sample 53-3 deep-072012 (SPAdes) | ecosystem: Environmental > Terrestrial > Soil > Wetlands > Peat ...
CTGGTGACAATGCTGATCTGCACGGCGCGAGGTGCCGGCTCGACCAGCGCTACGATCTACTTCGGCAATCAGACCAGCGGCATCTCGACGTCCTACACGATCACTGCGCCGGCGGGCACCAAGCTCGCAGGCAACAGCGCCGAATGGATCGTCGAAACTCCGGTGGTCAACGGCGTCCTGACGCAAATGCCGGACTACGGCGAGGTGTTCTTTTCGACATGCGACGCCGGATTGACCAACGGCACCACGGTCAGCGGTGGGACCGGAAACAACATCAACCTCGTGCAAGGCGGCGCGACGGTTTCGACGGGAGCTTTGATCACGCCAAATGTCATTCAGTGCCAGTACGCGGCCTGACGCAACGGAAACCATCAAGTCGTTACGTGCGAGGGCGAGGGGCAGCGCAAGCCCGTCGCCTTCGTGCGAACGAAGCGATCGATCCGATCGCTTACGCCGCCTTTTGCACGCGCTGCACGTCCGGCGGCACCGCTTCCTGCGCGAGCGCGGCCAGCGCCGCATCGAGCGGCATCGTCTGCTGCTTGTCGCTGCCGAGGCGGCGGATCGAGACGGTTCGCTCCGCAGCCTCCTTTTTGCCGACGACGAGCAGCACTGGAACTTTCGCCAAGGAATGCTCGCGGACTTTGTAGTTGATCTTTTCGTTGCGCAAATCTCCCTCGATGCGCAATCCTAGGCGTTGTGCCGCGGCGAGCGCCGCGCGGGCGTAATCGTCGGCGTCAGAGGTGATGGTGGCGATCACCGCCTGCAGCGGCGACAGCCAGAGCGGCAAATGGCCGGCATAGTGCTCGATCATGATGCCGGTGAAGCGCTCCAGCGAGCCAAACATCGCGCGATGCAGCATCACCGGTGTCACCTTGTTGGAATGCTCGTCGATGTAGAACGCGCCCAGCCGGCCCGGCATGTTGAGGTCGACTTGCACGGTGCCGCATTGCCAGTCGCGGCCGATTGCGTCGCGCAGCACGTATTCAAGCTTGGGACCGTAGAAGGCGCCTTCACCCTTGTTCAGGGTCCACGGCCGGCTTGACGCTTCGAGCGCCTTTTTCAACGCCGCTTCGGCCTTGTCCCACACCGCGTCATCACCGATGCGATTTTCGGGGCGGTCGGAGAATTTGATGCGCACGTCGTCGAAGCCGAAATCGGTGTAGATCGACAGGATCAGATCGTTGACCTTCAGCACTTCCTCGGCGATCTGCTCCTCGGTAATAAAAACGTGCGCGTCGTCCTGGGTAAAGGCGCGCACCCGCATCAACCCGTGCAGTGCGCCGGACGGCTCGAAGCGGTGCACTTTGCCGAATTCCGCAATCTTGAACGGCAGATCGCGGTAAGACTTCAGACCGTTTTTGAAGATCTGGATATGGCCGGGGCAGTTCATCGGCTTGACCACGAAGGTACGCTCATCCTCCTTGCGCGGCTGCACCAGGAACATGGCGTCGCGGAACGTCGCCATGTGGCCGGACGCGACCCAGAGCGATGAATCGATCAGCTGCGGCGCATTGACCTCGGCATAGCCGGCCGCCTGCTGGCGCCGTCGAATGTAGTTTTCCAGCGTCTGGAACAGGGTCCAGCCCTTGGGGTGCCAAAACACCGAGCCGGGTGCTTCTTCCTGGAAGTGAAACAGATCCATCTCGCGGCCGAGCCGGCGATGGTCACGCTTTTCGGCTTCCTCGATCTGCTTCAGATAGGCGTCGAGTTCGTCCTGCTTGGCGAATGCGGTCCCGTAGATGCGCGAGAGCATCTCGCGGTTCGAGTCGCCACGCCAATAGGCGCCTGCGACCTTCATCAGCTTGAACGCGTTGCCGATCTTGCCGGTCGAAGTCATGTGCGGACCGCGGCATAGATCGAACCAGTCGCCCTGTTTGTAGATATTGATCTTCTGATCTTCCGGAATGGCGTCGACCAACTCGACCTTGAAACTCTCACCCATGTCGGCGAAGACGCGCTTGGCGTCGGCGCGCGACCACACGTCTTTGGTGAATGGCTTGTCGCGCGCGATGATTTCACGCATCTTTTTTTCGATCGCCGTGAAGTCCTCCGGGGTGAACGGCTGATTGCGAAAAAAGTCGTAATAGAAGCCGTTGTCGAGCACCGGGCCGATGGTGACTTGCGTGCCCGGCCACAGCGTCTGCACGGCTTCGGCGAGCACATGCGCCGCGTCATGGCGGATAAGTCCGAGCGCGCGCGGGTCGTCGCGGGTGACAAACTCGATCTTGGCGTCGTGCTCGATCGGGTCCGACAGGTCGGCAAGCTTGCCGTCAAGCGCCATGGCCACCGTGCGCTTGGCGAGCGACGGCGAAATGCCTTTGGCTATGTCGAGACCGGTGGTGTGGGGCGGATAGTCCCGGCGCGCGCCGTCGGGAAAGGTCAAGGCGACCATCATTCACTCCTGTTGCTCACTCGCTGCCTACGAACGCAGGTAAGCGTTTGACCGATATAGCAGGTCGCTTTTGCCGTGCAAGGCGGCCCCGGAGTTTGCTAAACGCGGGAGCGGCCGCACCAAAGTCGAGAGCCGGCCGCTACGTTCGCAGCGGACATCGTGCGCGGAGCAGTGGCTCCATGCCGTGTACGCATTCCATCGCACTTGCGCGCGATCGCGCCACAATTGCACTGTGGCCTCAGAATTTTTTCGAACGTGCGTTCGGAATTGCGGCAGGTGGCGGCAAGCGAGCCATGGAATCATCCCGCCACGATCATACGGCTGCCCCAATATCTAACGACGGTTAAGACGGGTACCGCGCTGGGTACGCGTACGGCAATCAAACGCGTGCATCTCTTGGACGGCGCGGCGAGGGTGGTGTCTCTAAACGTTGCGGATCCGCGGCGCGTGTGTGTGTGTTGCGTAACTGTGTGGGTCCGCCGCACGGGTGAGTAGACATGAGGGGGGGCTTGCGGTGGCTTACTCGGCCATTCCAGGTGATTTGCGTACTGGTCGCGGTCTTGCTGACCGCAGCCTTTTCCCTTCACTCAAGCTTTGCCGGCCACTCCGGCGCCAATGCACCGATCCCCGACAAACCCGGCCTCGGCAGCCTTGGCGAGCGGCTTAACGCCAACACGGTCGCCCTCGTTTCCGGCAATCCGAACGCCACTTATCTGACGATCGCCTACGATCTGTCGGACGTGCTCGATGACGGCGATAATTTCCGGCTCTTGCCGGTGATCGGCAAGGGCGGCGGCCAGAACATCAACGACGTGCGCTTTCTCAAGGGCATCGATCTCGGCATCACGCAGTCGATTATTCTCAACGAATATCGCGCCAGCAACACGATCGGCAAAATCGACGACAAGATCGACTATATCACCAAACTGTTCAACGAAGAGATGCACGTCGTGGTCCGGGCCGATTCCGGCATCGCCTCGCTCGAACAGCTCGATGGCAAAAAGGTCAATTTCAGCGATGTCGGCAGCGGCACCCAATTATCCAGCCGCGATGTTTTTCGGCGGCTCGGCGTTCATCCGATCGAAGTCAACATGGGGCAGGGCGACGCCGTCCAAAAGCTCAAGACCGGCGAGTTGGCGGCGACGATCCTGATCGCCGGCAAACCGACCGGCCTGATGGGCAAGCTACGCGCGGAGCAGGGTTTGCGCTTTTTGCCAGTGGCGTTTGCCAAGTCGCTGCAAGCCGACTACTTGCCCGCCGTGCTCAGCCACACCGATTATCCGGGCATGGTCGAGGAGGGGCACGACGTCAACACCATCGCGGTCAGCGCGGTGCTGATCTGCTTCAACTGGCCGCGCGATTCAGATCGTTATCGGCGCATCGCCGAATTCGTCGGACGGTTCTTTCCGAAGCTGGCCGATCTGCAAAAATCGCCGCATCATCTGAAATGGCGCGAGACCAATCTCGCGGCCGTTTTGCCGGGCTGGAACAGATTCCCGGCCGCGACGGAATGGCTCAAGCAGCATGAGCAGGCGAAGCCGGTACTCGCCGGCACGCGGCAGCGATTCAATCAATTTCTGGCACAGGGCGGCGGCAACGCGGCGACCGACGCAGATCGCGATCGCCTGTTCCAACAATTTCTCAATTGGCAGGCGCGCGAGCGCCCGTAAGCAGGGAGTGCAATTCCCGATCAGTGAGCGTGGCCGGTCAGTAGGGGAGGCGTAAATGAGTTCTCCGGTTCACCATCCAGAAGACCTCGATGCGGCTTTGAGGTACGCGCCGCCATGGGCGCGCAACACCAACACGCCGGGCGATCCGGCCGCGGCAATCCCTCCGATAATCCCGAGCGATGACGATTTCGAGCCGTCATTCGACGGCGATCGGGCGATGCTGGACTTGCAGCACCGGCTTGCGCTCGACCCCGATGAACCGCCGGAGCCGCCGGTGCGAATCGACGATCGGCCGACTTTGGATCGGATCGCGTTGCGGCTTTGCGCGGTGGCCGGTCTCGCCGCGCTTGTCGCCTGGCTGACGATCTCGCTGCCCATCAATATCTCGCTGCCTATCAATATGTCGCTGCCCTTCAAGCCTCATAGTGACGAGATCGTGCGTGCCGCGGTGGCTCCAGCGATGACTGCTACGCCGATCAAGGTCGTGCATATCCACACCCCGATCGCGCCGTTAGCTGTCGTGTCCACACAACCCATTGCGCCTGCGGCTGTCCCTGTGCGCCTCGCCGAGGCAACGCCGCAAGCGACGCGAGCAAGGCAAGAACCGCCCGAAGGTGCGCCGGCGGCCGATCCACCGCGGCCGGCAGCAAAAACCGTGACGCTCGCGCCCGACGAGATTGCGATGCTCGTCAAACGCGGCAAGGACCTGCTGACGACCGGCGATGTTGCTTCGGCGCGGCTTTTGCTGCGGCGCGCCGCCGAGGCCGGAGATGCCGAGGCCGCGCTGGCGTTCGGCTCAACGTTCGATCCCGCGGTCATTGCTCGGCTCGGCGCCATCGGCGTCGAGGCCGACAGCGCAAGGGCGCGCAAATGGTACGAAAAAGCTGCGGCGCTCGGTTCGAACCTCGCGTCGGACAAAATCGCGAAACTCGCCGAGGCTGGGCGATAAGCGGCTGACTGGCCCAGCCCAGTTCGCGTACCAAGCGGCTGCGGTCGGATCAGACGGTGGCGGGGTGATCGTTAACGCCCCGCCACCGGCCATAACGCCAGGGCAGATACCAGCGCACGCCTGCCGGCAACGTGCCGGGCACCACATCAAGCCCACAGGTGCCCCAGGGCTGACAGCGCAACAGCCGCGCCAGTGTCATCCAGCCGCCGGCCCAAAGGCCGAAGCGCTCGATCGCCTGGTCGGCATATTCGGAGCAGGTCGGCAGATGCCGGCATTCGAAGCCAATGAAGCCGGACAGCGTGTAGCGGTAGAGTTTGACGAGGCCGCGCCCCAACAGGCGAGGGGCGTTGCCGCAGGATTTGACGATGGCGAGCAATCTACTCCGCCGCGGCCTTGGGCAGGTCTGCCGCTCGCTTGGCTTCGATCTGGCCGATGGCATCTACCACGGCGTCGAATGTCAGCAGGGTGGAAGCGTGCCGTGCCTTGTAGTCGCGTACCGGCTCCAGCACAGCGATGTCGGCCCACTTGCCGTCGCGTGGCGGTTCGCCGTTCTCCTTGAGCATCTTTCGCACGGTTTCACGGAGCTGCCGCAACTCCGCGGCCTTCGAGCCGATGACGTGCCGGGCCATGATCGACGATGACGCTTGGCCGAGCGCGCACGCCTTCACATCGTGGGCGAAGTCGGTGACCGTGTCGCCGTCCATCTTCAGGTCGACGGTTACGGTCGATCCGCATAGGCGCGAATGCGCTGTCGCGCTGGCGCCAGGGTCGGAGAGCCGCCCGATGCGCGGAATCGTGCCGGCAAGTTCAATAATTCGCTTATTGTAGACTTCGTTGAGCATTGCAACGACTATATAGTCATTGGCGCGCTGGCGGGAGAGTCCGCAACGTCGCCGTTGAGCCATGCAACCACTGTATAGGGCGAGTCCAGCGCGCTTACCATGTCTCAGCCCATGACGAATGATACGCCTTTTCCATCCCCCGGGCCGGTGGCCGAGCTCGAAGAGGGGCTGCGGCTGACGCCGAAATTCGACGCCAACGGGCTCGTCACCTGCGTGACCACCGACGCGGTTTCAGGCGACGTGCTGATGGTTGCGCACATGAACGCCGAGGCGTTGGCGAAGACGGTCGCAACCGGGGAGGCTTGGTACTTCAGCCGATCGCGGGGCGCGCTGTGGCGCAAGGGCGAGAGTTCGGGCCACACTCAGCGGGTGATCGAGCTGCGCGTGGACTGCGATCAGGATGCGGTCTGGCTCAAGGTCGAGCAGGTGGCGGGCGCTTGCCATACCGGCCGGCATTCCTGCTTTTACCGGGCCGTACCGCTCGGGCAAACGGGCGGCGCGCTGAAGCTCGAATTCCGCGACGGGCGGGTGTTTGATCCTAAGGCGGTTTACAAGCAGCCGTAGGCTCAGGTTGCCATCGCGTGCGCCTTTCGTCCGCCGCGTTCGATTGCAGACGGCGCTTCGTCGCGAGCGATCAGATGAGCCGCCAGATCGATGCAGCGCTTGGTCAGCATCGCCGCGCCCTCGGCCAATTCCTTCGACGCGCGCACGATCTCAACGTTGCATTCCATGTCCTCATGCGACCAGCCGCGCGAATGGGCGATATAGGGGAACTGCGGAAAGATGAAGCCAAGCTCCGCGAAGAAGCCCAGCATCTGGCCGGCAACCGACTGGATGTTGTCTTGGCCGCCAACGACGATAAATCCGGCGACCTTGTTGCGAATGAGCACTCGGTTGCGGATCGTGACGGCGTTTTGCACGCAGTTGAGTCGCTCTGCCATCTTGAAATAAAGCGACGACGCCGCGCCCCAACGGATCGGCGTCGCGACGATAATGGCGTCGGCCCAATGCACCAGCGCCTCGTAAACCTGGTCCATTTGATCGTCCGCGTCCATTTGGGTGATGGAGCAGGGCCATGTGCAGGCTTGCGCGGATTTTGAATAATAGCCTTCGCAGTTGCGGAATTTCAGGGCGTTCAGCTTGATCAGCCGGGCGTCGGCATCGAGATCGCGCGCCGCATTCAAAGCGTGATCCAGCAGATGGTCCGATCCAGAGAAGCGCGGATTGGCGCCGTCCATCGCTGTCGTCGAAATGCCGGCGATGCGCAGCCGGCCGGCGGCGCGCTTGACCTCGCGCGCCAGCGGATGCGGCGGGTGCGGCTTTTTCTGGCGCTTGCTGGCGCCGTCGAGATCGACGAACACGCGGCCATCTTCAACTTTGACCGGAAACGCAGGAATCCGATCTTCCTCAAAGCCAGGTTCGCCGAGGCCGCTGCAGCGGTGAAATTTCCAATTGTGCCAGGGGCAGACGATGTAGTCGCCGTCAAGCCGCCCTTCGCCGAGCGGACCGCCGACGTGATTACAGATGTTTGAGATCGCGCCGAACTCGCCGTCTTTGCAGGATACCGCAAGCTCGACATTCATGGCCGAGACGCGTTTGACAGGGGTCGTGGAAAAGTTGTCAGCGTGACCGACATCGACCCAATTTTCGTCGTTTGCCATAAACGCCCGCCCCCCATTTTTGGTGCGCCTGCGCGCTTGCTCGGGCGACAATATCGGTTCGCCTTGTTAAGGGGTATCAATTCGAGGTGCGAGGGCGGTGAACATGGCTGAAGCAACCAGCAAGCCGCAGTGGCGTCCGGTCGGCGGCATCGACCCGCTCCGGCTGAAGGCCGCGCGGCTGCAAGCGCACCATGCTTTGCAATGGCTCGCCCGCGTTGCCCGCTCCCATATCCACTGCCTATTGTCGGCAAGTGGCATACCGTAGGGGGGACTATTCTTTGGTCGATGCTACGCGCGCCAGCAGTCTTTCGGCGCGCGCCAGATGCGGGCGGTCGTACATGACGCCGCCGATGCCGACCACGCCGGCACCCGGACTCTCGGCAAATGCATCGACGATCGCTTGGGCGCGGCCGATCGCCTCGGCGCTCGGTGTGAAGACCGCATTGATGATCGGCACCTGTGCTGGGTGGATAGCCATTTTGCCGACAAAGCCGTCGCGTGCCGCATCCTCGCATTCGCGGCGAAAGCCCTGCTCATCGCGGAAGTCGACATAGACCGTGTCGATCGCTGGCACCTGCGCGGCTGCAGCGCCGGCGAGGCAGAGCGTCCGTGCCAGCCGGTACGGATCGAGGAATTGCCCCCGCGCGTCGCGGTTAGTGTGAGCGCCGAGTTCGACGGAAAGGTCTTCGGCGCCCCAGGTCAGTCCGATCACGCGCTCGCTTGCGCCGGCAAACGTGCCGGCGACGAACAGCGATGCGGCGGTTTCGGTGGCGATCGGAAGAATTTTGATGTGCCCGTCGGGCAGGTCATTCTGTGCCTCGCGCACGGCGAGCTTCGCGGCCGCATGGATCACTGAGGCGCCGCCTTCGGCCTTCGGCAGCATGATCGCGTCAGGCTTCGCGGGCGCGACCGCGTCGAGGTCGGCGTCGGTGAGGCCGGTCTGCAGTCCGTTGACGCGCACGCATAGAAACGGTCGCGTCCGCGCCGCGAGCGCATTTTTGACGAACGCGGCAGCGCTGTCCCGGGCGCGCGCCTTGCCGTCGAGCGCGATCGAATCTTCCAGATCGACCAGGAGCGCGTCGGCGCCGCTCGCCATGGCCTTGTCGAGCTTTCTGGCACTGTCGGCGGGAACAAACAGGAACGAGCGCATTCTTATTTCGGTCGCATGTGGATGAACGCCTGCCGATGGCATTCGGCGACCAGCTTATTGTCCTGATTGTAGGCGCGATGATGAAATTCGACGATGCCGGCGCCGGGGCGCGATTTCGACTCGCGTTTGCCGATCACTTCGGTGGTGCAGTGGACAGTGTCGCCCTCGAACAGCGGGTGGGGGAATTTGACGTCGGTCATGCCGAGGTTGGCGATCGTCGTTCCGACCGTCATGTCAGAGACTTGAATGCCGATCATCAGACCCAGAGTGAACAGCGAATTCATCAGCGGCTGGCCCCATTCGGTCTCCTGCTCGCAGAATTGCCGGTCGATATGCAGCGGCTGCGGGTTCAGCGTCATGTTGGAGAACAGCATGTTGTCCATTTGCGTGACTGTGCGCGTATAGCGGTGCTCGACCAGTTCGCCGGGAACGAAACCTTCGAAGTAAAGCCCGCCGCGCTTGTGCCGGACCGGTTCCTGCTGCGTCATCTCCACCTCCGCTGTGTTAAGCTTCCGTTTACCATAACCGTTAATCATTGGCAGTGCCCCGAAAGCGCCGATGGGAGTCGGCCGCGGTCGGGAGGGGAGGTTGTTTGATGCTTGTCGATCCCGGCAGTATGGCCGCGGGCTCGGCGGTGACCGGCGCCATTCGTCAAGCGTCGCAGGCCACCGGCACGAGCTTTTCCTATCTTCTCGCCACCGCGCAGGTTGAGTCCGGTCTCAATCCGCACGCCGGCGCCTCGACGTCATCGGCGCGCGGCCTGTTCCAATTCGTCGAGCAGACCTGGCTCGGTACGATCAAGCAGGCAGGCCCGGGACTCGGCTACGGCCATTATGCGGATGCCATCAGCAGGACCGCATCGGGGCACTACGAGGTGAAGGACCCGGCCCTGCGCAGCCAGATTCTCCAGCTGCGTAACAATCCCGATGTCAACGCGGTGATGGCCGGCGCCTTCACCAAAGCCAATGCGAATTATCTCGCGCAAAAGCTCGGCCGCGAGCCCAGCGAAGGTGAACTTTACATCGCGCATTTTCTCGGCGCAGGCGGCGCGGCGCGGCTGATTTCACAAGCCGCAAGCGATCCCAACGCCACCGCGGCGACGGCGTTCGGCAATGCAGCGCAGGCCAATCCATCGATCTTCTACGACCGCAAGACCGGCGCTGCACGAACCGTCGCGCAAGTACGCAACGTACTCACCGCCCGCTATGACGTCGCGCGGTCGCGGCCGGATCTGCCCGCGGCGCCGATGATGCAGGCTGGGAATTCCGCGCCGATCACCGCGCCAGTGTCGCTTGTGCCGGTTCCGCTGACGGCGGTGCCATTTGCGGCCGCTGAGGCTCGGACAATCCCGAAGCCGATGGTGCCGGACACCGCCGGCATTACCAGCGCGTATGCGGCCGCGGTGCCAATCCGCAATCGGGAAGACACGCAGATTTTTCACGGCCTGTTCGCCGACGCGACCAGCGGCGCGCCGAGCGCATCGGCACGACCTGTTGCCCGCGTCGCACCGGCAACAGGTCCGCTTTGGAGCGTGCCGGGATCGTCCGCAGCAGGTGCCGCTGCACCGCCGCCCACGGCCGTTGCCGCCAACTTCCTCGATCTCTTTAAGGATACTGCGGACGGATCATAATCCCGCGCGGCTGCGTGCCGTCGGGCGCCGGCCGCAGCATTAACATCCCAGCAACGTCTGCAAAGATTTATGGTGAACTGTTTATTAAGTCAGCCTCGCTAGACTCTTCGTAGTCTGAATTAGCGATGCTGTGCGTAAAATGATTGTCCGCCAATTCCTGCAGTGGGTACGCAACGCTCCGGCTGGCGAGCGGGCGGAGGCAACCAGCGCGCTGGCGCGTGCATACCTTTATTCCGAGCTTTCGGCCGACGATGCCGCCGCAGCCGAAGGTGCCATGCTGATGCTGCTCGACGATCCGAGCCCGTTGGTGCGCCGCGCGCTCGCCGACGTGCTGGCGGCGAGCCCGGGTGCGCCTCCTGCCGTCGTGCACGCGCTGGCCGGTGACCAGCCTCAGATTGCGGCGCCAGTGCTCGCGCTTTCGCCGTTGCTGGTCGACGCCGATCTGGTCGATGCGGTCGCGACCGGCTGTCCCAGCGTGCAGGCTGCAATCGCCAGCCGCGCCGAACTGCCACGCGCCGTGTCAGCAGCCATCGCTGAAGTTGGCACCGCAGAAGCTTGTCTGATTCTCATCGAGAATACCGGCGCCGACATCGCGCCGTTCTCAATCGACCGTATCGTCGAGCGCTTCGGCCATCTGGCCGCCATTCGCGAGCCGCTGTTGGAGCGCGACGACCTTGCTGCCGCCACGCGGCTGACGCTGGTCACCAAGCTGTCCGAAACGCTCGCTGGATTTGTCACTGGCCGCAATTGGCTTGACGCCGAACAGGCTCGGCGCGTCACCCGCGAGGCTTGCGAGAAGGCGACGATCTCGCTGGCGGCGGAAGCGCCGGACGGCGATGTGCGTCCGCTCATCCGCCATTTGTGCGAGAGCGGCCAGCTGACGGCAGGGCTGATCTTGCGCGCGCTGCTGTCCGGCAATGTCGCAATGTTCGAGGAGGCCTTGGCCGAACTCGCCGACATGCCGGTCATGCGCGTCTCGGGCCTGATCTATAGCGGCGGCTCCTCCGGTCTGCGCGCGCTTTTCGACAAGGCTGGGCTTCCCGCCTCAACTTACCCGGCCTTCAAGGCGGCGGTCGAGGCGATGCGCGAGGGCGGATTTACCGGCGACGCGGCGGGAGCCGCGCGCCTCAAACGCCGTATGGTCGAGCGCGTACTCACCAGTTGCGAGCGCGATGAGTTTGGCGAGATGGCGCCGCTGATTACGCTATTGCACCGCTTTGCCACCGAAGCGGCACGCGAGGAGGCGCGCTCGTTCTGCGATGACGTCGTCGCGGACGAGTTTAGCGCCGACCCGCAATCGCTCGCGGCATAAGACACTGACGCCCGCGACAGGTAGCCCGTTCGATCGCTAGAGTCTTCGTAGCGTCGGGCTAGGTTATTTTCCCGTCATGCCGGGCGCGATGGGCGGGGCAAAAATGTTTGCCAGATAATCCGGCCTGAAACTGTTTTCACGCCTGAGAAAGTCGTTGGTGACATCGCGTAGCCGCACCGTGAGTGCATTTGCCATTTCGGCGAGGCCGGGGCGGCTGTATTCGCGGGCGATGGCGCGCACCGCGTCGACATGCTGGTCGACGAGGGCGAGCGGGATGCGGGTATCTTCGGGCGTATGTTCGAGCAGGCGGCACAGACTGTCGGCTGGGCCGGCCAGGATCGGATAGCCAAAGGTGGCGGCTTCGCCTCGGATGTCGTGGGCAGCGCGAAACAGCTCGTCGTGCGTCTTGTCGTTAAATCCCTGTGCGGCAACGTTCTGGCGCGCGGCTTCGAGACGCTCGCACTCGGCCAGCATCCAGCCGCCAAACTCGCTCGATAGCTGCGCCAGCGCCGCATCGGCGCGCGCAATCGGATCGTCGTCGCCTTCGGGCACCGCCTTTACCGCTTGGCGCAGGCGATGCGGTGGCGTGATCACTTCGTGGTCCGCGTAAGTGGCGACCGACGGAGTCATATCCTTGTGGTTGGCCATGTGTTTGTCGTTCCCTCGGATCAGCCCAGAACCTTGGCCTTTTCGAGCAGCGGATGTTGCCGGATGACTTCCGCCTTGCTTTCCTTGCGGCGTTCCGGACCGACATAGTTTGGATTGACGTTGCGGCGCCGATCGGGCCCGAAATAGGTCCGCGTTTTGATGAACGGCCGCGGGTTGGCAACCACGTTGAGAATGCGTTCGTACAGGGCTTTGGCGGAAATAGGTTTGGCGAGAAATTCGGTGACGCCGGCGTCACGCGCAGTGACGATGCGTTTTTTCTCGGAATGGCCGGACAGCATGATGATCGGGACGTAGGGGTTGGCGTTGGCGCCCGGCTGGCGGATCATCTGCGTGAGTTCCAGGCCGTCGAAAATCGGCATCACCCAATCCACGAGAATGATGTCCGGCATGTAGTGGGTAAAGGCCTCGAGGCCGGTAGCGCCGTCCTCGGCCTCGTACACCTCACGGGTCCCGAAGCCGTGCAGCAGCGTGCGCAGAATGCGACGCATATGTGCGTTATCGTCGATGACAAGAAATCGGAGCCGGTTGAAATCAATACGGACCATCCGTCAAAGCTAAGCAAACGTCGTTAATGCGGTCTTAAATATTAGGAAATGAGGCGGCAGGCGGCACCCCGGCGGGACGCCTGCATCGCCGGCAGCCAGCGGCCGGCCGCGCTTAGACCCCGAATTGCTCGCTGATGATGCGCTCGTCAAGGCTGTGTCCGGGGTCGAACAGAAGATCCATCGAGATCGCGTGATCCATGCAGATCTCGACGGTGCGGATCGAGCGCACTTCGTTGTGGTCGGCGACGGCCGCGACCGGACGCTTTTCGATTTCGAGCACCTCGATGGTCACCCGTGCCCGATCCGGCAACAGCGCGCCGCGAAAGCGGCGGGGCCGGAACGGACTTATCGGCGTCAGCGCAAGCAGTGGCGCATCGATCGGGATGATCGGACCCTGCACCGAGAAGTTATAGGCGGTCGACCCGGCGGG
>Ga0208849_1001817_pt1 | contig 13250 bp, 14 predicted proteins | sample NGESurdeep072012_10_FD_184470 | JGI IMG/M metagenome (GOLD analysis project Ga0208849, IMG submission 184470) | Arctic peat soil microbial communities from Barrow, Alaska - NGEE Surface sample 53-3 deep-072012 (SPAdes) | ecosystem: Environmental > Terrestrial > Soil > Wetlands > Peat ...
TCTCCCGCGTCTATAACGGCGTGCATTATCCGAGCGACGTGCTGACGGGCGCGATTCTTGGCTCGGGCTACGCCATTGTCTTCCTGTTTTTGGCGCAGGCAATTTGGAATTTTACCGGCAAAAAATTCTTTCCGCTGTGGCATCAACGGTTGCCAAATCTGCTGAACCCGCAGCCTTCAACCTCCAATCTTCAATCTTCAGCCACTGATTCGCATTGGTTGAAACTTGGCTACGTCGTCATCGTGCTGTCGCTGATCGGGCGTTGGATTTATCTCCGCAGCGGCATCATCGGCTTGAGCGAGGACGAGGCGTATCAATGGCTGTGGTCGAAACATCTCGCGTTGTCTTACTACAGCAAGCCGCCGGGCATCGCGTTGATCCAGTGGGCGAGCACGTCGGTGTTCGGCGACACGGAACTCGGCGTGCGGTTTTTTTCGCCGCTGTTCGCCGCGATTTTGAGCCTGGTCGTGCTGCGTTTTCTGGCTCGTGAAACCGGCGGACGCACCGCGTTTTGGATGCTCATGGTCACGTTCGCCACGCCGCTCCTCGTGGCCGGTTCCATCCTGATGACGATTGACCCGCCGCTTGTGTTGTGCTGGATGTGGGCGGTCGTCGCCGGCTGGCGCGCGGTGCAGCCTGACGGCAAAACGCGCGACTGGCTCATCGTCGGCCTGGCGATGGGGCTGGGCTTCCTCTGCAAATACACCGCGCTGATGCAAATCATCTGCTGGATTATTTTCTTCGCGCTGCAACCGGCGGCGCGGATTCATTTGAAAAAGGCCGGGCCGTGGCTCGCACTGGTCGTCTTCGGACTCTGCACTTTGCCTGTCGTGATCTGGAACTGGCAGCACGGCTGGATCACCGTCACGCACGTCGCGGGCGACGCCGGTCTGCACGGCCGCTGGAAACCGACGCTGAATTATTTCTGGGATTTCACCGGTGCGGAAGCCGGACTGTTGAACCCGTTTTTTTTCATCGGCATGATCTGGGCCGCCGTCGCGTTCTGGAAACGACGCCGGGAAAAACCGCTCTGGCTTTTTCTGTTCTGCATGGGCGCGCCGGTTTTTCTCGGCCACTGGCTTTATTCCTTTCATTCGCGCGTGTATCCGAACTGGATTGCCGCTTCCATGCCGCCGCTGTTCTGCCTCATGGCATTGTTCTGGCATGAACGCTTGCGTGCCGCGAAACCATTTTTCATCGGCGGCCTCGTCATCGGCATTTTTGCTTCCGTGTTCATGTATGACAGCGACCTCATTGGTCGGCTGGCCGGCAGCAAGCTGCCCGGCGAAAAAGACCCGACGCACCGCGTGCGTGGCTGGCGCGAAACGGCGCTGCTCGTCGAAAACGAACGCGAAAAACTCGGCACAAATTCCTTCATCATTGCCGACCATTACGGCACGACCGGGCTTTACACTTTTTATTCGCCTGCGGCCCGCGCGGCGGCGGAGTCAAACGAACCGCTTGTCTATTGCATTGATTCTGACGCGCCGGCGAACCAGTTTTATTTTTGGGACGAATACAATTACCGCGAACATCGTCGTGGACAGAACGCCCTTTACGTCATCCGCCTTGATCCCAGCCCGCTTGAACCTGACTGGTTTTGGAAATGGCTCAAGCATGAACCGATTCAATACGGCAACGTCCCGCCGCCGCAACCCGCGCCCCCGCGCATCGCCGCCGAATTTGAATCCGTCACCAACCTCGGCATGCGCGAAGTGCGTCTCGGCGACCGCGTCTTCCAGCGCGTGCAGCTTTTCGCCTGTTACAACTTGAAATAAAATGGCTGCGACGGAAATTCTCCTGCCCGTCCGTGATTACGATCTCGCCGCCACGCTCGACTCCGGCCAGGTTTTTCGCTGGCGACAAATTGAAAATTCCTGGCACGGCGTCATCGGCAGGCACTTTGTCCGGCTCACGCAAATGGAAAATGGCATCTACGCCGCAACCGCCGCGCCGATTGAGAACTGGAATTTTCTCCGCGAATTTCTTCAGACGGAAATTGATTTTGACGCCGTGCTGAAAAGCTTTCCCGACGACGAACCCATGCGCAACGCTGTCGCCAGTTGTCGCGGACTGCGACTGCTCCGGCAAGACCCGTGGGAATGTCTCGCTTCGTTCATCCTGTCCTCCACGAAACAAATCGTCCAAATCCGGCAGATCGTCGCGCTGCTCTGCGAACGGTTCGGCGAACCTTGTAGCGGCGTCTCGGCAGAGCGCCGCAAACCCTTGCAAGATGATAAATGCGGCTTTCTGCCGAAAGCCGCTACGCCAGCATTGCCCGTCGCCTTCCCCACGCCACAACGCATCGCCGCCGTAACCGAAACCGAACTCCGCGACTGCAAAATGGGTTTTCGCGCGCCCAGCCTGCTCGCCGCCGCGCGGCAGATTGCCGAGGGAAAATTTGATTTGGAACAAATCCGCGCTCTGGATTACTCCGTCGCCCGCGCCGAATTGATGAAACTGCGCGGCGTCGGCGGGAAGATTGCCGACTGCGTTTTGCTCTTCGCCTACGGATTTGATTCCGCGTTTCCCGTGGATGTCTGGATTGAACGCGCGCTGCAACGGCTTTATTTCCCGCGCCGCCGCGCCAGCGAGCCACGCCTGCGCCGCTTTGCCGCCGCGCATTTCGGCCCGCACGCCGGTTACGCCCAGCAATATCTTTTTCATTACATGCGGACGAAATTGAAATAGCTTTTGCTTGATAAAAAATTGCCGGTCAACTTTCATAAGCCTAGATGAAAGCTGAAATTGCAAAAATCAATCATGCTTGCGAGCGTGCCATGAATAAAGTCATCACGAATTTGATTCTTTTATCAGTTTGCAGTTTTGTAATTGCAGGCTGTGCAGATCGCGTCGTGGAGTATCAATCAGATAGCAGCGGACACGTGCATTATGTTGGGACGTTCACCGAAGAAGAGAGTTGGAAGCAAATAGTTGAGAGCACTATTGACAGAGAGAAAGCTGGTGAGCGACCAGACGGTGGCTTCGCCACATGGGAGCAAGATTGGCAGAATTGGTATGCGAATATCCGGCGCACGCAGAAGATGATTTTCAAGTCAGATGACTTGAAGACACCGGAAGATATGGTTACATACATGAAGCAGAGACGTATTGCCAGAGGACTTCCACCTTACGAATGACCGCGTTCCCCATTATTTAGATAGACTGCAAATTTCCTTTGCCGCCTTCGCGTCCTTCGCGCGACGCAAAATGAAAATTGAAACCATCCTGACGCCGGCGGAATTGCCCGCGCTCGCCCAACGCGATTTGCGCGCGACCGCGTGCGTCGTGTTCGACGTGCTGCGCGCGACCAGCACATTTGTGACCGCGCTGCACCACGGTGCCCAAGCCATCATCCCCGTCAGCGAAATCGCCGAGGCGCTGGCAATCAAGAAGTCAGAAGCCAGAAGTCAGAAGCCAGAATCCATTTTGCTCGGCGGTGAACGCAACGGCGTCCGCATTTCCGCCGAGGGCATTGATTTCGATCTCGGCAATTCGCCGCGCGAATACACGCCGGAAAAAGTGCGCGGCAAAACCATCGTCTCCACGACGACGAACGGCACACGCGCGTTGCGCGCCTGCGCGGGCGCGAAAATTGTTCTGGCGTCGTCGTTCCTAAATTTGTCGGCGACGGCAAAGTTTCTTCAGCAGAAAAATTTCGCAGAACTTTTGCTGGTCTGCGCCGGCACGGGCGTAGGCGTGGCAATGGAGGACGTGCTGGCGGCAGGCGCGCTGGCGGATTTATTATCGGCTCGCGGGGACGCCCGCCCCACCTTGTCGGATTCCACCGAGGTCGCCCGGCAGAGTTTCCTGCAGTTGCAGTCCGCCTTGCCGGCGGCGATTGGCAGTTCCTGCAACGGTCGGCGTCTGCTGGACATTCCCGAACTGCGTGCGGACGTGGCGTTTTGTCTGCAACATGACATTTTCAATGCGGTCGCGGAAATGAACGCGGACGGCGCAATCCGGCTGGTGTGAAATCCGGGCCGCAAAATAAAAGAGGCCGTCCGGTCGGACGGCCTGATGGTTGTTTTGCCAGCGGTTATTTCTTTGCAGCCGTCAGCTTCGCCTTGACGGCGGTTTTTTTGCGTTTGAGGTAGGCCTTGCGGCGTTTTTTGTGTTCGGCTTTGTTGTGTTGTTTTCCCATAAGTGTCTTTACATTGTTCGCGGGTTGCGATTTCGTGTGTGGGAACTATGAATTTTTACGCGCGACGATTCAATCTTTATTTGCCGGCGCTGCTGGCGCTGATGCTGGCCGGCGGCTGCAGCACGTTTAAAAAAGACAAGTCGGAGCCGTTGGGCACGATCCACATTCATGTGCAAAGCTCGGCAAACCTGCCGGACCAGATCAAAACGGTTTCGGTGGTGCGCGCCAGCCCGGTGCTGCTGACGATCAGTCCGCAGCCATTTTTATCGGAAGCCAACCTGCTCGCGGCCCGGCTTATCGAAGCGGAGGGCGGATTTGCAATCCAGTTGAAGTTTGACGAAACGGGCGGCTGGATGCTGGAACAAACTCTGGCGGCCAATCCAGGAAAGCATCTCGTGATCTTTGGACAATGGGGCGACACGCCGGATGACGCCCGCTGGCTGGCCGCGCCAATCATCACCGGCCGCATCGCCAACGGCATTCTGACGTTCACGCCGGACATGTCGCATGACGAGGCGCAGCAGTTCGTGGACAGGTTGAACAACTCCGCCAAGAAATTTCAAACCGATTCGTCAAAATGATTTTTCACCGTTTCCGCCGCGACCTGCTCGCGGCCGTCCTGTTTTCCGGATTAAACTTGTTGGCACAATCGCCGTTTCAATTTCCGACGGCGAACCACGCGCTCTACCAGCCGGGCGAGGAATTGAAGTTCTTCGCGCCGACCGCACCGGACAAGCCGTGGACGAGCGGCAGTTTCGGCTGTGTGCGCAACAGCGGCACAAGGATGCACGAAGGGCTGGACATCCGCCATTTGCAGACGGACCGGCGCGGCGAGCCGACCGATCCGGTGATGGCCACCGCCAACGGCACGGTGATGTATTTCAACACCAAGCCGGGACTGTCGAACTACGGGAACTACATTGTCGTGCGTCATGTCATCGAGGGGCTGGAAATTTATTCGCTCTATGGGCATTTGAGCGCGGTGAAGCCCGGACTGAAAATTGGCGAACCGGTCAAGGGTGGCGAAGTCATTGGCACCATGGGCCGCACCTCGGATGCCGAAACGATCGCGAAAGACCGCGCGCACGTCCATTTTGAACTGAACGTGCTGGTCAACGACAACTTCGCCGCGTGGTTCAAAAAAAAATCGCCGGGCGAACGCAACGATCACGGCGAGTGGAACGGGCAGAATCTCAACGGTCTCGACCCGCGCGAAATTTTGCTTGCCGAGCATGAACCGGCGAAGCCCTTCAGCCTGCTGAATTTTTTGCGCGGACAGACGGAACTGTGCCGCGTGCTGGTGCGCGACACCAGTTTTCCATATCTGAAACGCTATGTCGCGCTGGTGCTGAAAAATCCCGTCGCGGAAAAAGAAGGCGTGGCCGGCTACGAAATTTCGCTGAACTACAACGGCGTGGCGTTCGCGCTGATGCCGCGCGCCGAATCGGAAATCAAAAGCCGCGCGAAAATCCAACTGCTGTCCGTCAATGCTCCGGTCGCCACGGCGAATCCCTGCCGCAAGTTCGTCGTGCAGCGCAGGGGACGCTGGCAGTTGACGGACAATGGAATTCGCGAACTGGAACTGCTCACTTATTGAATGGCAAATCGGGGGTTTTTCTTTTGCGCAGTTGAAGCCGGGCAGGGGAGCTAGCCTGTTTTCGGTAGATGGGTTTGGGAACCACGACAGCAGCGAAGCGTTTGCCGCGAATCTCGATTTCAATTTTCGAGTCCGCCTTCGTGAATTCCGGCGGCACATAACCCATGCCGATGCCGATGCCGAGCGACGGACTTTGGGTGCCGCTGACGACTTCGCCGACGGACGCGCCGTCCGCCCAGATTGGATAGTGCGGACGCGGCGGCGCGCATTTGTCGGTCATCTTGAAGGCGACGAGTTTCTTTTTCACGCCGTTTGTTTTTTGCTCCGCGAGAACGGAACGGCCGTTGAATTCGCCCTTGTCGAGCGAGACAAAAAATCCGACGCCGGCTTCAATCGGCGTGGTGTTCTCATCGAGTTCGTGGCCATAAAGCGGATAGCAGACTTCCGTGCGCAACGTGTCGCGTGCGCCGAGGCCGCACGGTTTGATTCCAAACGCCGCGCCGACTGATAGAATTTTATTCCAGAGGTGTCGTATGGATTCGTCGCTGCCAACGATTTCAAATCCGTCCTCGCCGGTGTAGCCGGTGCGCGAGACAAGGACGCTTTGATTTTCAAATTTGAATCCACCGATTTGATTTTTTTGCAAATTAGTCACGCGCGCAACGCGCATGGCCGAGATGGATGCGCCGGGAATAACGTCATTGATGAATTCCTTCACGCGCGGGCCTTGCACGGCGATGGCGGCGTAATTGTGCGAGGCGTCGGTCAGACTTAATTCGCTGCACCGGGGAAACTTTGCCGCTTGTGCCTGAATCCAGGCCACATCCGCCTCGATGCGGCTCGCGTTAATGACGAGAAAATAAACATCACCGCAAAGACGGTAGGCGTAAAGATCGTCAATCACGGTGCCGCGCTCGTTGCACATGAGCGTGTATTGGCCGAGGCCGGGTGTGAGTTTATTGATGTCGTTCGTGAGAAGCTGATTGAGAAATTCCGCCGCCGCCGCACCGCTGACGGTGACTTCGCCCATGTGCGAGATGTCGAAAATTCCGGCGGCGTTGCGGACGGCGAGATGTTCGTCGGTGATGCTCGTGTATTGCACCGGCATTTCCCAGCCGCCGAAATCAATCAGCTTCGCGCCGAGCTGCTGGTGCGCGGAAAATAATGCGGTGCGCTTTAACATGAAATCATTTTAGCCACAGATGGACACAAATTAACACAGACGAAAACATTTTATCCGCAGATTACACAGATTTTCGCGAATTTGATTTCAATTTCTTATCTGTGTTTCATCTGTGAAAATCTGCGGCTTGTTCAGCCCCACTTCTCCGTCTTCATCTGCTCCTTCGGCATACCGAGGCCGTGGATGACCAGTTCCTCGGCAAAATCCACGAGCGCGTTCGGGCCACAGGCGTAGAAAACCGTGTTCGGCAGGTCGGTGGCGAATTCCTTGATCCATTCGGGCGTGATGCGGCCGGTGCGGCCGGTCCAATTGTCTTCCGGCGTCGCGCGCGTGCAGGTGACGTGAAATTTGAAATTTGGATTTTCCTTTTCCAGTTCGCGAAATTCGGCGTTAAAGATGATGTCCTTCGGCTGGCGAACGCTGTAAAGCACGGTGATTTTTGTTTCCAATTTCCGGCGCGTGGCTTCGCGCGCGTAGGCGCGGAACGGCGTCACGCCCGAACCGCCCGCGATGCAGACAAGATGTTTGGCCGGCTCGTAAACCGGCAGAAATTTTCCGACGGGCGGGATGACGAACAGTTTGTCGCCGGCCTTCGCCCAATCCACGATGCGCGTGCCCATCTTGCCGTCGCGCTTGACGGTGACTTCGTAAAAGCCGCGATCCAGCGCGCAGGACGAGAGTGAGTAGGCGCGTTTGTAATTCGTCGTGTCTGGCCAGTAAAGCGTGATGAACTGACCGGTCTTGAATTCGGGAGCGTGGCCGTCCGGCCATTTGAGGTGGATGGTTTTTGTGTCGGGCAGTTCCATCGTGGCCGACTCAACGAGCATTTCGAGAATTTCTTTCGCCATAGTTAAAAATCAGTTGTAGGTTAGTCAAATGGTTGTGTCGCGGCAAGCGACGATTCAATTTCTGGAAATTCTACCGCCTGGCCGGTTTGAAACTTTCCCGATTTTGCGATTTCATGGACAATTATTGGCAATGCGCTCCAAAACTTCCTGCGCCAGCAGTTCATACGCGGCCGAGCCGGAACTGTATTTGTCGTAATAAATGATGGGTTTACCGAAGCTCGGCGCCTCGGCCAGCTTGGTTGTTCGTGGAATCATGGTCTCAAAAACTTTTGCGCCGAGCAAATTGCGGACTTCGCCAACAACTTCGTTGGCGAGCTTTGTCCGGCCGTCGAACATCGTCATCACGACGCCGAAAATTTCCAGGCGCGGATTGACGCCGGCATCGCGCAACTGGCCGAGCACGCGGTGCATCAGCGAAATGCCTTCGAGCGCATAATACTCGCACTGGAGCGGCACGAGAATGCCGTCGCACGCGGTGAAGGCGTTGAGCGTGAGAATCCCCAGCGACGGCGGACAGTCAATCAGGACAAGGTCGAACCGCGCGCTGTCCAGCACCGGCTGGAGCAGTTGCCGGACGCGCTGCAAATGGTTTTCCATCCGCGAAAGTTCGATGTCGGCGGCGCACAAGTCCACTTCGCTGGGAATCATTTCCAGCCGCTCGAAAGCCGTCGGCTTGATTTTGTCGAGCAGGCTCCCCTCGCCCAGCAAAACCGGATAAGCACTGGCTCCCTCGATTTTTTCCAGGCCGGTGCCGCTGGTGGCGTTGGCCTGCGGATCAAGGTCGAAGAGCAGAATTTTTTGTCCGACGGCGGCGAGGCAAGCGGCGAGGTTGACGGCGGTGGTGGTTTTTCCCACGCCGCCTTTTTGATTGGCAACGGCAATGACTTTGGTTGGCACTGGCGGAATTAAATGAAAAGCGCGGTGACGTTTCAAGCGTTCACCGCGCAAAAATTGTTCAGATGATCAGTTCAGTCACCGGTGGTCGTGAAGCCGACGGGCTGGAAAAGCGGCGACGCGTTCTGCTGGCCGAACAGATTGACGGCCGGTTGAAGGCTGGCGTTGGTGCTGATGACGATGCCGCCTTCAGAAACCGGCGCAAAAGCCGTGGCTCCTGCGACCCCGGGGACTGCGCTGGAAGCCAATGGCTGGCTGGCAGAGGCGGTGGTGGTAAAAATCGTCTGCGGCGTGGAATCAGAATACTCGGCCACCACCACGCCGAACAGCAGCAGCAGGCAGAGGCTGGTCGCAAAAGCGCCAATAACACCGGGTCTGGCTTCAAAAATCCGCAGAAAACTCACCAGCCACGGGGCTTGGTCTTGGAGCTGGCCGGCGAAATTTCTGCCGCCCGAAGCTTCACCCGCGCGGATGCGGGCGACGATTTCGGCGGAAAAATCGTTGAAGTAGCCGGGCGGCGGGACTTCGTGCCGTTTGAGGTTCAAAAAGCGTTTCAGTTCCGTAAAATTATTTTTATTTTCGCTTACGTTCATGTTGGCTTGATGTATTCGGCCAGATAGCCCTGCAATTGTTGCCGCGCATAAAACAGCCGCGACCGCACCGTTCCGATGTTGCAATCCATGACTTCCGCAATCTCATCGTGCGACTGCCCCTGCACGTCATGCAGGACAACGACCATTCTGTGAGGTTCTGACAGCTTGAGCAATGCTTCGTTCAATTTTTTTTGCAGTTCCGACAGACCCACGTCGCGCAACGGCGTCTTGTCCGAAATCAGCGCCATCAGGTCCGGGTCGTGTTCGGCGTTGAAATCTATGTCGTTCAGGCTCAAATGATATTTGTTCTTGCGCTGCTTGAGGAAATTGATGGTTTTGTTGACCGCAATCCGGTAAAGCCAGGTGTAAAAACTGGAGCCGCCCTTGAATGATTTCAACGCCGAATAGGCCTTGATGAACGACTCCTGCGCCAGATCATTGGCGTCCTCGTGGTTCGAGGTCATGTGATAAATCGTCGCGTAGATGCGCTCCTGATAGCGCTTGATGAGTTCATCGTAGGCGTGCAGGTCGCCGTTGCGGGCGCGTCGGACCAGGTCGCCCTCCAATACTCCGGCGGGTGTGCTGGCGTCGGGTGCTGTGGCGGGTTCGGACATAATCATTGAACCGCCAATGCCCCGGTTTGTTGCGCGAGAAAATCAGTCATGCCCAGCAGTCCCGCCCGGCCTGTTGACGCCGGCAGGGCGCGCAACGCCTTCCGCGCCTGCTCCAGAAACCGGACGATCTCCTGAACGGTCGGCTCAAAGGTTTCGTATTTCAGCAGCAACAAATTCACCGCCGCAAAATTTTCCGGCCGCCAGTTTTGGATGAGGCGTTCCAGGCTGCTCCGGTCCTTTGCCCCGGCATTTTCCCATGCCAGCAGCAACGGCCATGTCAGTTTGCCTTTCGCCAGATCCGTGCCGAGCGATTTGCCGGCCTCGGCCTCGGTGCTGAACAAATCCACGCAGTCGTCGTAAATCTGATACGCCGTGCCGACCGCCGCTCCGAACTCGCGCAACGCCGCCCGTTGATCCGCCGCCGCCCCGCTCAAAAACGCTGCGAGATCGCACGACAGCGTGAACAATTCGCCCGTCTTCATCTTGATGACGCGGAAATAATCGCGCCGCGACGCCGCAAAATTCCGCCGCTGCTGCGTCTGCAAAATTTCACCGGAACAAACCGTGTTCGTCGCCACGGCCACGGCGCGGCAGACTTCGGGCGTCGGAAAACTGGCGGCGAGTTTCAACGCCTGCGCAAACAGACAGTCGCCGAACAGGACCGCGATTTCGTTTCCCCATTTGGCCGCGACCGTCGGGCTGCTGCGGCGGATTTCCGCCTCGTCCATCACGTCGTCGTGGACGAGCGTTGCCAGATGGATCATCTCGATGATGACCGCGACCTTGACGTGGTCTTCATCCGGTCTGCCAAAACACCCCGCCGCCAGCGCCACCAGCGTTGGGCGCAGGTGCTTGCCGCCGTTGTTCAGCGCGTGCTCGGCGTAAGGCACGATCTGCGGGTCGAAATCGCGCGCCTGACGCACGAGTTGTTGCGTCACCGCACGGAGAAACGGCTCGACCGGTTCCATAATTCTTTTCCAGGAACGGGCCGGGTCGGCATGGGAAGCAGGTTCGGGATTGGCTCCCGCTACTTTGGTTTCAGCAGCCAGCATTGGCGTCAGCTTAAATTCACCTGCGCGGCGAGTCAAATCCGTTATATTTGTCCCGCGCCCGGCAAGGATGGTTTATCTTGAATTATTTCACCGATGAGAAACAAACTTTGACTGGATCGCTTGAACTCACGCCTGCCTTGAACGCCCTGAACTTGAGTTGCGGACAAGAATCCGCCCGGCCAGTCTGCCGCTTCAGGCCGCCGCGCCGCCGGCGATATATTGTTCCATCTGCTCAATGGCTACGTTTTGGACGGAGATGGTCCAGTTCACCAGATCGCCGATGGAAATAATGCCGACGACGTTTGCGCCTTCCACGACCGGCAGATGCCGCACGCGCTTTTCCGTCATCAATTTCATGCACTCTTCCACCGAATCGTCCGGCGTTACGGAGATGATTTCCCAGACGCGGGTTTCCTTGGAATTCTTGCCGTGCAGCGCGACTTTGCGCGTGTAATCGCGTTCGGTGAAAACCCCGGCCAGGCTGCCGCCGGACATCACGAGCAACGCGCCGATGTTTTTTTCCGCCATCAACTTGATGGCCTCAAACACCGTCGCTTCAGGCGCAACGCTCCAGAGCGCGGAGGGTTTTTGAAACAGAACGGAACTGATGGGAAAGGTCGTCTTCATAGGATATGAACTTTTATCCTCTGATTCAGGAAAACTTGCAAGTGAAAACTTTGTTGCAATCACTTAAATATTCCGCGCCCCCAAATAACAATCACGCCGGTGTCGGCAGCACTCGGCTGCCAAAATGCCGCGCCATTCCATTGTCCTCCAGAAAAACCAGCCACGATTTCTCCGTGACGACGACTTCGGCGATTTCCATCTCGTCCAAAACCATGCACGCCGTCGAAAGCGCGTCGGACTCGGCGGCGGTTTCCGCCAAAGCCCACGCGCGATTTTCGCGCCATGCCGGTTTGCCCGTGCGCGGATCCAAAATGTGTTTTCCCTTCACCGCCAGGCCGGATCCGCTCAACGAACAATTTTTCAGCAGGTAACGAACCGGCGAATTATTTTCGCCCAAACCGCACGACCAGCCTCCGCTATCGGCTGGCGCGTTGCCCGCAAGAATGCTGCTGCCGCCGGCACCGAGCAGAAACACCCGGCAATCCCACTCGCGTAAAACGTCCGCCATGCGATCCAGTGCAAAGCCTTTGCCGATGGCGCCCAGATCAAATTCCGGTTTTCCGGCGTCGCAACGGATGGCTAATTGTTCCTTCAGCAACGACCATTGCGGCAGCGCCGGCTGTGACTGCAACGCGGCGGCGCAGACGGAAAAGGCGCCGCGCGTGGCCAGCTCCATTTTTTTGGCGATTTCAAGGCAGGCGAAAACGGGTTCGCTCACGCGCATTGTTTCGCCCGGCGCGAGTTGGGCGATCCGGGCAATGTCGCTGTTCGCCCGGAAGCGGCTCAAGTGCGATTCCAGCCTGTCCGTCAGCGCAAACGCCGCCTGTGCGGTCTGCGCGGCGTAGGTTTTTTCCTCGTCCGCGATGCGCGCCTGAAACTGCGTCGCCATCGCATGATGATTGAAAACATGAATTTCGTTCACGGCTTTTGAATCGGCGGTGACACATCCGTCGCTGCATTGGTTGCCGCCGGAGTCCAGAGAATGATTAACACTTCAGGCCGGACGCCGAAATATTCCGGCAGAAAGCCTTTCAATTTGTCGCCAAGTTTTTCCACCGCCGCCGGCGACGTGATGAAAAAATCCGCCGCACCGGGATCTTGTCCCGGCTGCCAATAGCCAACCTGCGAAAATTTGCGCAGATACCACGGCAGCGGCCACGCATCGGCGGCAACGACGGCGATGCGTGGTGACGGAAGATTATTTTCCTTTGCCAGCCGCTCCAGCCGGGGCGGCAACCTCAGCAAATCCTCAACCGTGTGCGCGTAGGCATAGGGATTGTTTTCATCCGCCGGATTTTTGAAAACGCGTGCCCATGTGTCATGCGCGATCAAAACTCCCAGCGCTGTCAGACAGGCCAAAATGATTGCCCGCACGGATATTTTTTTCGCGGCAAACCAAACCCACTCGACGGTCATGCCGGCGAGCAGCGCCAGCGGCAGCCAGAGGTTCAACGCCAGCCACGGAGTTTTGTAAGGAATCGCACTGTAAATCACGGTGATGAGCAGCGCATAGACGGCTAAAAAGAGGCGTCCGGTGGAAATTCGTGCGCGAAAGAATCCCAATGCTGCCAGGACGAGCATTGCCGCGCCGGACCAGCCGCCGCCGAGCAGAACCAGATAATACCAGAACGGTTTTTCGTGGCCTTCGCCGCCGGCGCGGGCGGCCAGGTGCGGAACCGAGCGCAGCAAATCCGGCAA
>Ga0208849_1001818_pt1 | contig 13249 bp, 18 predicted proteins | sample NGESurdeep072012_10_FD_184470 | JGI IMG/M metagenome (GOLD analysis project Ga0208849, IMG submission 184470) | Arctic peat soil microbial communities from Barrow, Alaska - NGEE Surface sample 53-3 deep-072012 (SPAdes) | ecosystem: Environmental > Terrestrial > Soil > Wetlands > Peat ...
TGCGGTCTTCGTCCATGTAGCCGTAGGAGTAAATATGGATCGCGCCGCCGACGCCGGTGACAACCAGAAGCATCATCATGCTCAAGGCATCGAGCTTCAGCCCGAAATCAACATTCAGTCCGCCGATGGACAGCCAGTTGACGGTGGTTTCGCCGCTGAAATGAAAGCCGTTGGCGTTGATGAAAACGAGCGACATCACAAAGCCCGCGACGACTGCGCCGATGGAGATGAAGCTGCTCGCGGTTTTGGAACGTAAGGTGAAAAGCATTATCACCGCCGCTGACAGCAGCGGCAGGAACAAAATCAGCCAGGGCAGAGTTTCGTATTTCATCCGTCAGAGTTTCATCGAGGTCAAATCCTCGACGTGCGCGGACTGGCGTTTGCGGTAGAGCGCCACGATGAGCGCGAGTCCGACCGAGACTTCCGCCGCCGCCACGGTGATGATGAAAAACACCAGCACCTGGCCGTCGAGCTTGTTGTTGAACCGCGAAAAGGAGACGAGCGCGAGGTTCGCCGCGTTGAGCATCAGCTCCAGCGACATATAGATCACCAGCAGATTGCGGCGCATGATGACGCCGAGCAGCCCCAGGCTGAACAGCATGAAGCTGACGAACAGATATTGATGAAGGCCGACGTTCATTTTTTTTGCGGCGAGGATGGAGAATGGATGATGGAGAATGGCCAAAACGTCGCGCGGACGCAGCCATCTTCCATCTTCAATCTTCTATCTTCGCTTTGGTTTATCATTCGAGTTTCTTTTTGCTCAACAGAATCACGCCGACCATCGCCACGAGCAGCAGCACGGAGACGATTTCAAACGGCAGCGTGTATTGCGTGAACAAAAGTTTTCCGAGCGCATTGGTTCCACCTTCGAGCGTGGGCGACGCGGCGTCCGTTTTGACGGAGGCGAGCGATTTTACAAAGATGCTGACAATCGCCCCGACGGAAACCAATCCTGCGGCGAGGCCGAAGAATTTTATTTTGCGGCGCTGCTCCTCCTTCAAGTCGAGCAGCATGATGACGAACAGGAACAGCACCATGACCGCGCCGGCATAAACGATGATCTGCACCGCCGCGAGAAAGAAGGCGTTCAGCAGCACGAACAATCCCGCCATCGAGATGATCGTCAACACCAAAAACATCGCGCTGGTCACGGGGCTGCGGCTGAACGGATTGGCGATGACGAGGACGCCGCACAGCAGCGTGAGCGCCGCGAAGACGTAAAACAAAACGTCCGTCACCGCGCCGCCGCTGATCATATTGTTGATGGCTTCCATTGCTGATTAAGGCTTCACCGGGAAACTTTCCTGTTCCTCGGCTTCTTCCAGCTTGAGTTTCCATTTCTGGATGCCGCCATGTTCGCCGCCGAGCGCGAGGAGCTTTTTCTTGTCGTAAATCATCTCTTCGCGGCTCGTGCCGGTGAGCGAATAATCCTTCTGCAAAAAAATCGCCTCTTCCGGGCAGACTTCCTGACAGAAACCGCAGAAGATGCAACGCAGCATGTTGATCTCAAATTCTTCCGGCATTTTTTCCGCGTTCGTGCGGTCGGCGGTTTTTCCCGACGGGCCGGGCGGCGTGATGCGGATGGCCTTGGGTGGACACACGAATTCGCAAAGCTGGCACGAAACGCATTTTGTGTTGCCGTCCTGGTCTTTCACGAGATACGGCGCGCCGCGATAATCCGCCGGCAGCGTCCATTTCTGTTCGGGATATTCCATCGTCACGACTTTGCGCAGGATCAGCGTGTTGTAGGCGTGCTTGAGCGTGACTTTCAATCCGCCGACGATGGCCGGCAGATAAAGTTTTTCCCAGAACGTGAGCGGTTTGCGGTTGACGGTAATGCTCATGCGGCCATCTCGTGTTTGCGCTGCTGTTTGATAAATTCAATGGACGGCTTTCCGAGCGCCAGTCCCGACGCGCTCAAGTCTTCATCCACGTCCGGCCAGTGGACGCCGTAGCCGCGCCCCAAAAGTTCGTAATGATCGCGCTGCGCCTGCGTGGCCTTGAAGAGGCGCGGAAACCAGATCAAAGGCAGTTGCACCGAGCGGCCGTCGTCGAAGTCCACCTTCAACGTGTCGCGCGTGCTGCGCACCTTCGTCACCCGGATGTCATCCAAAGTATTCATTCCATTTCGTCAAAAGTTCCTGCCGGTGTTCGCGCAGGAGATCATAAATCTCACCGAGTTCGCTCCGCGCAAACCCGGCGTTCTTCGCATGCTGCAACGGTTCCAGCCAAAATTTTGTCTGGTTGCCACCCTTGTCCACATGGACGTGCGGTGGCTCGTCGAAATCGGCGCTGTAAAAGCCGATGCGAAAGCCCTTGATTCGCAAAACGTTGGCATTGATTTTTCACGATCTCAGCCACAGCCAGACGGCCGTGATTAAAATGTTCACCAACGCGAGCGGCAGGAACCGCCGCCAGCCCAGATCCATCAACTGGTCATATCGAAAACGCGGGAACATCCAGCGCACCCAGATGAACACGACCATGAAAAACAGCATCTTCGCCAGGAACACCAGAATCTGCGCAATGCCCATGCCCAGCGAATGCGCCGGCTGGTCCAGTCCCCAGAACGGCAATGTCCAGCCGCCGAAAAACAGCGTCACCATCATGGCCGACGAAGCGACCATGTTCGAGTATTCCGCGAGGAAAAACAGCGCGAACTTCATCGAGCCGTATTCCGTGTGGTAGCCGCCGACGAGTTCGGTTTCCGCTTCCGGCAAATCGAACGGCGTGCGGTTAGTTTCCGCGAACGACGCGACCATGAAGATGATGAACGACAGCGGCGCGTAGATGAACATCCAGCCATGCGTGGACTGCCATGAAATGATCTGGCTCAAATTCAAATTGCCGACGATCAGCAGCACCGGGATGACCGACATGCCCATCGAAATTTCATACGAAATCATCTGCGCGCTCGAACGGATGCCGCCGAAAAACGGATACTTCGAGTTCGCCGCGTAACCCGCCAGCACAATGCCATACACGCCCATCGAAACGATGCCGAAGGTGTAGAGAATGCCGACGTTCAAGTCCGCGATGACCATTTTCTGCGCGCCCATCTGCGAGCCGAACGGAATCACCGCGATGACCAGCATCGAGGGAATCACCGTAATCGCCGGCGCGAGCCAGAAATAAATTTTCTTCACGCCCGCCGGCGTAAAATCTTCCTTGACCAGAAACTTCAATCCGTCCGCGAGCGGCTGAAAGACTCCCAGCCGGGTCAAAAACGGTCCGAGGATGGGTATGTATTTTACGAACGGCGGCGCGGTGCGGTTTGGTCCCACACGATCCTGAATCCACGCGGAAATTTTCCGCTCGGCCAGCACGGAATACATGACAATGCCCTGCACCACGCCGACGGCAATGGCGATCTTGACCAGACTGAAGATGATGAAATTCCAGTTCATTTTAGATTGGCACCGTCACGCCGGTGTCGCCAAGGGCCGCCCACGTCAAACCGTTGAACGCGGGCACTTCCTTCGCCATCTGGTTGAACAGACCTTCAATCGTCACAAAGCCGTTCTGGCCGGTGACATTGTGAACCAGGTCATGCAAAAATTCCCATTCCGCGCGCGCGTCGCCGGGCGCCTCCACGGCCTTCATGAATTTCTGCACGCGACCGTTGACATTCGTGAACGTGCCGCGCTTTTCGGCATGAGCGCAGCCGGGCAAAACAAAGTGCGCCAGCTTCGTTGTTTCGTTGGGCAAAATGTCGCTGACGATCAGCGTGTCCAGCTTGGCGAGCAGTTCCGCCGTGATGCCGTGTTCGTCCACGACCTCGCTGGTAGTTTCGCTCTCACGCAGTTGTTTGTTGCTGACCGCGCGCTTGACAATGTTTTCGCCGAAGACGACCAGCGTTTTGATTTTGCCCTGTTCGATGCCGTCGGCGATCTTCGCGAGACTGATGCCCATCTCGGTGAAGCAGATGCCGGTGAGCCGCGCGCCGTTGGTGTTCGGGTTTTTGTCATCGCTGACCAGCAGCTTGTCCTCTGCGCCGGTGCGGGCGATGGAATCGCTGATCGCGCCAAGCTTCGCCTTGAGCTTGCTCAGCAGCCAAAGTTCCTCGTTTGTCTGCCGCGCCGAAGCGATGATGGCCACGGAACCTGCGGGAGCCTTTTTCAACTTGCCGGAAATTTCATTGAGCGCCGCCGTCCAAGTCGTCTTCTGTCCGTGCGCAATCACGTCCTTCAAACGATCGTCGCGCCCAATCCATTTGTAATTCAAACGCCCGGCGTCGCACATCCACGGGCCGTTGACAGCGTCGTTTTCGCGCGGCGTGTAGCGCTGGATTTTCTCCTCTCGCGAACCGATGATGATGTTACAGCCCGTCGCGCAGCTCGTGCAAACGCTCTTGGTTTCCTTGAGGAACCAGACGCGCATCTTGAAACGGAAATCTTTCGACGTGAGCGCGCCGACGGGGCAGATGTCCACCGTGTTCAGCGTGTAATTATTGTCGAACGGCATGCCCGGGAACGTCGCGATCGTATTGAAGCTGCCGCGATTGATGATGCCGAGCGCATCGTCGCCCGCGATGTCTTTCGTGAAACGAATGCAGCGCGTGCAGAGGATGCAGCGTTCCGCGTCGAGCATGATGCGCGGGCCAAGGTCAACGGCTTTCGGCTTGTGAACTTTCGCCTCGACGAAGCGACTCGCGCTCTGGCCGTAGTCCAAGGAATATTCCTGCAACTTGCATTCGCCGGCCTGGTCGCAAATCGGGCAGTCGAGCGGATGATTGATGAGCAGCGATTCCAAAACGCCTTCGCGCATTTGCTTCACGCCGGGCGTGGAAGTGTAAATTTCCATTCCCGGAGAAACCGGCGTCGCACAGGAAATCGCCGGGCGCGGAGATTTCGCGATTTTCGGCGTGCCATCGGGATTCATCACCGGCTTGCGATCCGGGCCGAGCGCCGGCGTGCCGTATTCCACGAGGCACATGCGGCAATTGCCGACGACCGGCAACTTCGGATGCCAGCAATAATGCGGCACATCGTTTTTCGCCAATTCGCACGCCTGAATCATCGTCGTCGGAATCGGCTTGCCGGAAATCGGGTCGGGCATCGTCTTCGGCACTTCGATTTCGCGACCGTCCACCTTCACCTTGATCTTTTCGACCGGTGGCGCGGACTTGGTTTCAGTTGTGGCAGCGGTTGACATGGCAATCAATGATGCGCGGCTTCCAAATGTTTTGTTTCGCTCGACGCGGCAACTTGCTTCGCGTGACGTGCTTCATCAGCGGCACCTTTCGCGACAAATTCGTCTTTGAACTTCGCGACGAAACTTTGCACCGGCCACGAACACGCTTCGCCGAACGCGCAGATCGTGCGGCCGCCGGGAATGTTGTCGGCGATCTTCACGAGATAATCGGCGTCGCTCGCGCGGCCTTCGCCATGCGTGAGGCGATGCAGCGCCTTGCTCATCCAGAGCGCGCCTTCGCGGCAGGGCGTGCATTGGCCGCAGCTTTCGTGCGCGTAAAATTCGGAGATGTTCGCGAGCGCCTCGACGATGTCGGTCGAGTCGTCCATCACGATGATCGCGCTGGAACCGCTCATCGAACCGGCGGCAGCGAGCGAATCAAAATCGTAAGGCAGATCGAGCATGTCGGTCTCCATCAGAATCTCTTTCCCCTCGGCGTCTTTTTTCTTGAGCTTGAATTTTTCACCGGCCTTGAAAACCTTAGCGGATGAACCACCGGGAATGACGGCTTTCAATTTTCTTCCGTCACGAAGTCCGCCGCCGAATTTCGGGTCGTTAATCAATTCGCCGATCGTAGCCTTACCGACTTCGATTTCGTAGTAGCCGGGTTTCTTGACGTGACCGCTCAAGCTGACGATGCGCGTGCCAGTGTTGTTCGGCGTGCCAAGTTTTGCATACTCGGCCGCGCCCATCGCGACGATGTGCTTCACGTTGCAGAGCGTCTCGACGTTGTTGACGATGGTCGGGCACATCCACAGACCAAGGATTGCCGGAAAATACGGCGGCTTGATACGCGGATACGGCCGTTTGCCTTCAAGCGATTCAATCAGTCCGGTTTCCTCGCCGCAAATGTATGCGCCCGCGCCGCGATGAACGTGAATCTCCAAATCGTAGCCACTGCCGCAAATACTTTTGCCGAGGAAATTCTTCGCGCGGGTTTCCTTGAGCGCTTCGTTCAAAATTTTCGCGCCGTCCACCATTTCACCACGGATATAAATGTAAGCGAGCTTCACGTCGTTAGCGAAGCACGAGATGATCATGCTTTCGATCAACTGATGCGGGTCTTTATACATGATTTGCCGGTCTTTGAACGTGCCCGGCTCGGATTCGTCCGCGTTGCAAATCAGGTAAATCGGCTTGCCACTCTTGCGATCCACGAAGCTCCATTTGAGACCGCAGGAAAAGCCCGCGCCGCCGCGACCGCGCAGGCCGGAAGTTTTTACCGCGTCTCGAATTTGTTCCTGCGGCGATTGCTTTTTACCATCCGGCAAATCTTTCGGTTGCATCGCGAGCGCCTTCTTCAGCGCTTCGTAGCCGCCATGGCGCAAATAGCATTCGATCTCGGGCGTATAACCCGGTTCATCGGCATGTTTCAAAATCAATTTGTATTCTTGCGCCATATCAGCAACTTGACTCTCGACCAAAATTCTCTAGCTTAATACGTCCCATCCTGCCCGATGGTGTAACGGTAGCACAACAGACTCTGAATCTGTTTGTCATGGTTCAAATCCATGTCGGGCAACCATTTCATTTGCATTTCGCGCAAATCTCATCCGCCTTCGCGTGCGAAACGCCCTCGTAAAAATCATCATTGCACATCATCACCGGCGCGGTGCCGCAGCTGGCGAGGCACTCGACAAATTCAACCGTGAATTTTCCGTCCGGCGTCGTCTGCGCGCCGTGCGTATGCGCGTCCAGGCCGAATTTTTTGCAAAAATGTTCGCGCAATTCATACGCCCCGCCCAGCGCACAGCTCAACGTGCGGCAAACCTTGATCTGATATTTGCCCATCGGCTCCTGCCGGAGCATCGGATAGAACGTCAGGATTTCAAAGACGTTGATCGGCTGGAGTTCCAGCTTCTTCGCTGTCCATTGAACCGCTTCCGATGAAATCCAGCCGAACTTTTCCTGAATGGCGTGCAGCACCATCAGCGAGGCGGCGCGCTTCACCGGATAGTGCGAAATCAATTCGTTCACTTCCGCTTCAAGTTCGGGTGTGGCTTGGAAACTCATCGGTCGCTTTCTCCCATCACAAAGTCCAGCGAACCCAGCACGACCGGCACGTCGCTGATCATGCAGCCGGGCAGCAATTCGCCGAGGATGCTCAAATTAATAAATGAGGGCGCGCGGATTTTCAGGCGATACGGCGTGCCGCCGCCTTTGCTGTTGATGTAAAAACCAAGCTCGCCCTTCGGATTTTCATGGCTGAAATAAATTTCGCCGGGCGGACAATTCACGCCTTCGGTTACGAGCATGAACTGATGGATCAATTCCTCCATGCTCGACATCACTTTTTCCTTCGTCGGCATCGTGATTTTTCCGTCCTGGATGCAGACCGGCTCCTTCGATTTATTTTCCGCGCCGCCGGGAATCATGTTGCAGCACTGCTCCAAGATTCTCATGCTCTGCTTCATTTCTTCCATGCGCACGAGATAGCGGTCGTAGCAATCGCCAACCGAACCAAGGGCGACATCGAAGTCCAGATCCTTGTAGCAGAGATACGACTGGTTCTTGCGCAAGTCCCAGTTCACGCTGCTGCCGCGCAGATTCGGACCGCTCAAACCGTAATCAATCGCCATTTCTTTCGAGACAACGCCGAGGTCGCGCAGGCGGTCAACCCAGATGCGATTACGCGTGAGCAGCGTGTGCGCCTCGGCGAGCGCGACGGCAAATTCTTTGAGGAATTGACGCACTTGATCGCACCACGTCGGCGGAATATCGCGCATCAAACCGCCAATGCGCGTGTAGCTCGTGGTCAATCGTGCGCCGCTCGCGGCCTCGGCAAGGTCGTAAATTTTTTCGCGCTCGGTGAACGTCAGCAGGAAAACAGTGACTGCGCCGGTGTCCATCGCAAACGCGCCGAGACCGAGCAAATGCGAGGAAATACGCGCGAGTTCGGCGACCATCACGCGGATGTATTGGCAGCGCGGCGGCAGTTTGTCGTGAATCCCGAGCAGTTTTTCCACCGCGAGCGCGTAGGCGACGTTGTTCGCGAGCGGCGCGAGATAATCCAGCCGGTCCGTGTAAGGAATGAACTGGGTGTAAGTCATGTTCTCGGCGATTTTTTCGTCGCCGCGATGCAAATAACCAACATCGGGATCAGCTTTCGTGATGACTTCGCCGTCCAGTTCCAAAACGATGCGCAACACGCCGTGCGTGGCCGGATGCGACGGCCCCATGTTCAAGACCATGCGCTCGCCCTGAATATCCTGCGCCTCTTCAATCGCCGCTGCGCGCGCGGCGGAATCGGGAATTTCGATGTCTTGAACAACGCTCATTATCTTTTTACTTCTAACAGGGATTCAGGACAGTTAAGCCAGAATATGAACGCACAGTTTGCACCAATAAAGTGAGTTCTTCCTTCAAATGCGACTTTAAGCAAAAGAATCCCATCTTGATATTCATAATTAACCCTGTGATCAAACTGCATTTGAAACTCACATCTCCGCTGTCCCTCATTAAGTTCTCCGACTGATAGAACGCTAATTTTTGAATCACGAATGAATCGAATAGCTCCTTCAATAGTGTCGGGATGATCAAATGATTTTTTGTCACACGAATTGATATGTTCAATAAAAAACGGCTTGAGCTTTCGTTCACGAAGTTTCTCAAGCAATTCAGTAGGAATTCCACTTTCGAGCGGACCTCCCAAATCTTGCGGTCTCTGAAATTGCTTAACATTTTCGTTACGGTTAGCTTTCTCAAAATCTCTCCGTGATCTGGACATAGGAGTTTTTCCATTTGTTAATCACGTTTATTCTTCGGGCGTGCGCACACGCGGTTCGCGGCCAATCGCATCGCCCGAACTCGGAATCGTCACAAACGGCCCGCCTTCCATCGGCGAAATCTGGGTGAACGCCACGCCGGGCAGATCCGACGGCTTGCCGGCGAGCGGGAAATCCTTGCGCAACGGAAAATACGGATAGCCTTCCCACATCAAAATCCGTCGCAAATCAGGATGGCCGCTGAAACGGATGCCCATCATGTCGTAGATTTCGCGCTCGTGCCAGTTGGCAGTGCGCCAGACGGGCAGCACGCTCGGCAGCTCGGATTTTTCCTCACTCACGTCGGTTTTCAGGCGCAATTCCTCGCCGCCGACCATGCTGCGCAAATGATAAATCACGGTCCAGCGCGGGTCTTCGCCGTAATTGTCCACGCTGGAAATATCCACGAGATAATTGAAACCAAGTTTTTTTTTTGCGAACAGACAAATTTCAAAAATCTGTTCTGCGTCGGAAATTTTCAACGAAATTTCGCCGCGAAACGCCGCCGGCTCGGCGACGAGCGCGCCGAACTTGGCCTTGATTTTATTGGCGGATTCGAGGGCGGACATCAGAAGTTACGATTTGTCGAGATGCAGCATTTTGGCGATCACCGTTTCCTGCAGGATGGGCTGCGTGCCGATTTTCTTTTGAATTTTCATCAACGCGTCCAGCACTGCTTCAGGCCGGGGCGGACAGCCGCCGATATAAACATCCACCGGCACGACTTTATCCACGCCCTGCAAAACGGCGTAGCTGCGATACATGCCGCCGGTCGAGGCGCACGCGCCCATCGCGATGACCCATTTCGGCTCGGGCATCTGGTCGTAAATGCGTTTGAGAAAGCCGGCGGATTTGTAAGTTACCGTGCCGGCGACAATCATGCAGTCGGCCTGGCGCGGCGAAAAACGCATGACTTCGGAGCCAAAGCGGGAAATGTCAAAACGGCTCGCACCGACGGCCATCAATTCAATCGCGCAGCAGGCGAGACCCATCGGCATCGGCCAGACAGAATTTTTGCGAAACCAGGCGAGCGCGGCGTCAACGGTCGTGAGGACGACATCGCCTTCCACTTTCGAATTGTAGCCGTATTCGGTTTGCGTCTGCATTTCCTAAAAAAATTTTGCGCTCCCAAAAAAGCGCAAACCAAGCCTAGCCCCCGCGAAAATCCGTCGCAAGGTTAAATTGTGATTTTTTTCACAAGCGGTTTTGATTTGTAACCGGATTTTAACAATGGAACCGCAAAATTGTGCCATCAAGTTGCGCTTGTTTCCGGCGGCGGTTTGCGGCTAAATTAACAAACGCGGCTGGCGCGAAATCATGAAAACATTTGCAGAACTCAATTTTCCGGGGCGTTTGATCGCCGTCGAGGGGTTGGACGGCTCCGGCAAGTCCACGCAGATTTACCTGCTCAAACGCTGGCTGGAGGCCGAGGGCATCAAGGTTTATTTCAGCGAGTGGAACTCCTCCGAGCTGGTCAAATCCGCGACGAGCAAGGGCAAAAAACGCGAACTGCTCACGCCGACGACGTTCAGCCTGATTCACGCCACGGATTTTGCCGACCGTTACGAGCGGCATCTGCTGCCGCTGCTGCGCGCGGGCTACATTGTGCTGTGCGACCGTTATGTTTTCACGGCGTTCGCGCGCGATGTGACGCGCGGCTGCCCGTCGGAATGGGTGCGCGGCCTTTACAGCTTCGCCGCGCAGCCGGACTTGACGATGTTTTTCAAGGCAGACCTGGAGGTGTCGTTGAACCGGATTCTCGAAGGCCGGCCGAAACTCAAGTTTTTCGAGGCGGGCATGGATTTGCGGCTTTCCAACGATCCGTATGAAAGCTTCAAAATTTTCCAGGGCCGCATTCTTGAACAATACATGGCCATGAGCAAGGAGTTTGACTTTGTTGTCATGGACGCCAATCAAAACGTGGAGAAACAACAGGTGCTGGTGCGCAAGCTCGTCAGCGAGAAGCTCGACCTGAAAAAATTCAAACGCCGCAGCCCGCTGCCGCTGCCGCCGTCGTTCCGGCCCGAAGACAAATCCAAGGAAGCAGAGGAGGACCTGGCTGCCGCATGAAAAATTCCGAAAATAAAAACAGTCGTCTGTTCTACGGCCACGGCATTCCGCGCATCAAGTGCGCCGACCTCGCCGGCCGGCTTATCGTCGTCGAAGGCGCAGACGGTTCAGGCCGTTCGACGCAGATCGCTCGGCTGGTGGCATGGCTCGAAACGAACGGCCATCCGACGGTGCAGGTCGGCCTGAAGCGTTCCTCGCTGGTGAGTTCCGAACTCGAAAAGGCGCAGGAAGGAAACATTTTGAGCCGGACGACGCTGGCGCTTTTCTACGCGACGGATTTCGCCGACCAGTTGGAAAACATCATTTTGCCAGCGCTCAAGGCGGGTTTCATCGTGCTGGCCGACCGTTACATTTACACGCTGATGGCGCGCGACATGGTGCGCGGCATGGACGAAAAGTGGTTGAAAAATCTTTACGGCATCGCGCTTGAACCGGACGCGGTGTTTTATCTGTCGGTCGAGCCGGAGGAACTGGTGCAGCGCAATCTCGCCAAAAATGCGACGCTGGATTATTGGGAGAGCGGCATGGACCTCGGCCTGTCGCGCAACATTTTCGACAGCTTCCTGAAATATCAGGCGGCCATGGGCGAGGCCTTCATCAAGCTGCAAAAAACCTACGGCTTTGAAATTGTGGACGCGAACCGCTCGATGGATTCCATCACGAAGGAACTGCGCAAACAGATCGCCGCGTTGATCGAGGAAAAATAGGCAGACGGCCCATGCTTCAGCGCGGCTCCGAAAAATCGGGCGGCGGGAACCAAGCCGCTGGCGCATTGGTGCCATTGGGTGGTCGGCGTGGCGGGCGCTTCATCAGTTCATCAAACTGTTTCTGCTGTTCCGGCGTCAGCAGTTCGCGGATTTTCTGGCGCGCGTCCTGCCGCACGGCCTGAACCGCCTTGCGCATCTGTCCCTGGCTGTCAGCCAGGATTTTTTCGATGTTCGTGCGCTGCTCCGGCGCAAATTGCAGCGCCCCGTCCAGCTTCTCCGTGAAATCCCGGTTCAAGATTTCCGGCAGGTGCGGCTGTCTGGACGGGTTCGCGCCGCCGCCGAAGGGCATGGAATTGGTCATCCCCGCCGGGCGGTGAAAACCCCTCGAATGCGCGCGGTCAACGTGGCTGACGAGCAGGCCGCCGGTGCCCACGCCCGCCCCGAAAATGACCGCCGTTGCGAAAATGACCTGCCAGTTGTTCACGGTGTTGGCACGGAATCGCCCTGGTCAACCGAGGCCAGCAGCGTGATTTCAAAATCCTGCGAGAGGTCGTTCTTGCTGACGGTTGTCCCCGGCGCGAACAATGAAGTCGCGCCGCAGACCACCGCGACCCCCACGCAAGACGCCGCCGCGCGCCACAAATTGCGCGTCCAGAAAGCCCATGCGTCCGCCGCGCCGCGCGCCGCGATCAGCGCCACGATGCGTTGCTCAAACGCATAAGGCACGCGGTCGTCCAGCGTCTGCCGCCGGGCGGCGGCGAGTATCGTTTTTTGAAGTTTTTCCAAGTTCATATTTGTTTCAATACCTCTGACGCGCAAAAATTGCGCAGGGTTACAAATACTTCTCCTGGGTCATGCGCGACAGAATTTTCCGCATTTCGCTGCGGGCGCGGAAGGCGCGGACCTTTACCAGCGGCACGGACCAGCCGGTGATTTCGGCGATTTCCTTGACCGAACGATCTTCAATTTCCAGCAGCGTGATGACCAGCCGCGCCGACGGCGAAAGTTTTTCCAAGACACGGTCCACCAAGAGTTTCGCCGCATCAGCATTTTCGTTGGCGGATTCCGGCGCGGTGACGAAACGGTCCAGCCAGTCCTCCTCCGGCTCGGACAGTTCGCTGAAGGACGACTCGCGGTTGCGCCGGTGGCCGCGCAGAAAATCGTAGCAGGTGCGGACGGTCAGACGCATGAGCCAGTGTTCAAACGGCGCTTCGCCGCGAAAACTTTTCAGCTTGTCGAACGCCTTGAGCCAGACTTCTTGGCAGATGTCCTCGATCTCGCTTTCGCGGCGCGCGTAACGGCGCGCTGTGGCAAACACGCGCGGGGAATATTTTTGAACGAGCGGCTCGAAGCTCGCGGTGTCGCCCGAAAGCACCGCCGCGATCAATTCAGCTTCGGACCGTTCCATGCGGGGCAATCCTCAAGCTCACCCCCGGACCAGTCCGAGGGCCGTTTCAAAATCGCGGGAGAAATGCCCGATGGCCTCGGCGGCCTGATGCGGCTGGTCCAGCA
>Ga0208849_1001819_pt1 | contig 13246 bp, 12 predicted proteins | sample NGESurdeep072012_10_FD_184470 | JGI IMG/M metagenome (GOLD analysis project Ga0208849, IMG submission 184470) | Arctic peat soil microbial communities from Barrow, Alaska - NGEE Surface sample 53-3 deep-072012 (SPAdes) | ecosystem: Environmental > Terrestrial > Soil > Wetlands > Peat ...
GTGTCGATCGGCGTGGAACAAGCGCCGAGGTTCACGCACAGCGTGACGACGATGACTGCGAGCGCGAGCGTTCGGCGCAACGAAGATTTCCTCCGGAATCGGGGAATGTGAGGGCTGGCGTTCTAGTCCGCGACGCGCCATTCCCTTTCTGTCCGCACGGGGGACAAGCAGTCACGTGTCACAGCAAATGAAGATCGGTTTTTCGTCCATCGTCCGGATCGAACAGATAACGGCGCTCGGCACCTTTGCCAATGTGGCGCACGCGATAGCGGAAACCGGCGGCCGGATCGGCGCGGTCGACGTCAATCGCGTCGGCAAGAAGACCGTGCTGCGCGATATAAGCATCGACGTGCAGGATGACGATCACCTGCTCGCGGTGGTGGCGGCGTTACGCAACGTGGACGGAGTCCGCGTGATCAACGTCAGCGATCGCACATTTCTTGCGCATTTGGGCGGCAAGATCGAGGTCGTTCCGCGAATGCCGGTCAACAACCGCGAGATCCTCTCGCGTGTTTACACGCCGGGCGTCGCACGAGTGAGTCTCGCCATCGCCGATGACCCAGCGAAGGCTTATGCGCTCACCGTCAAACGAAACATGGTGGCCATCGTCACGGACGGCACCGCGGTGCTCGGGCTCGGCGATGTCGGGCCATACGCGGCGCTCCCCGTGATGGAGGGCAAGGCCATGCTGTTCAAATCGTTCGCCGGCGTCGACGCTTTTCCGATTTGTCTCGACACAAAAGTCGTCGACGAGATCGTTGACACCGTCGTGCGCATCGCGCCGGTCTTCGGCGGCGTGAATCTCGAGGACATCTCGTCGCCGCGCTGCTTTGAGATCGAGCGCAGACTCGACGACCTTCTCGAAATCCCGGTGATGCACGACGATCAGCACGGCACCGCCATCGTGATCCTGGCGGCGCTGCTAAACGCGCTCAAAGTAGTCGGCAAGAAAATGTCGCAAACGCGGATCGTGGTCAACGGCATCGGCGCGGCCGGCGGCGCATGCGCCAAGATCCTCATCTCTGCTGGCGCGGCCGACGTCATCGGCGTCGATCGCGACGGTGCGCTCGTCGCTGGCCGCTCGTATCCCGGCAACGAGATGTGGCAGTGGCTCGCAGACAACGGCAACAAAGACCGGCGCGAGGGATCGCTCTCCGCCGTGCTACCCGGCGCAGACGTCTTCATCGGGTTGTCGCGTCCGGACGTTCTGACCGTTGCGGATCTGAAGACCATGGCCAAAGACCCCATCGTGTTCGCGATGGCCAATCCTTTGCCCGAAATCGCGCCCGATATCGCCGAACCTTACGTGGCGGTGATGGCAACAGGCCGGTCCGACTATCCGAATCAAGTCAACAATCTTCTCGCGTTCCCCGGCGTCTTCCGAGGCGCGCTCGACGCGCGCGCGCGCCGGATCAACGAGCCGATGAAACTTGCGGCGGCCAATGCGATCGCCGCCGTGATCGGGGCGGACGAACTGTCGAACGAATATATCGTACCTAGCGTGTTCGACACGCGCGTTGTCGAAGCAGTCGCCAAGGCGGTCTCCAATGCCGCGTTCGAGTCCGGTGTCGCTCGCAAAACGGTGACGCACGACGACGGAATCGAGATTTAGGCCGAACGCGTCCCAGGAATACGCGGCCGCACGGAACGAACCTCGCTCCTCATGAAGAGCGAACCGAGCGTTCGCGAGACGTTGCCGGAGGGACTCACCCCCGATCGTCTGCGCGATATGTATTATTTCATGATTCTGACGCGGACGTGCGACGATCGCGGATTCGCGCTCAACCGGCAGGGCAAGATACCGTTCGCCGCAACCTGCCAGGGACATGAGGCCATTCAAGTCGCGGCTGCGTTCGCATTGCGGCGCGGCACCGACTGGATCGTCCCTTACTATCGTGACACGTGCATGGCGCTTTCGTTCGGCGTGACGCCGCGCGAGCAACTGATGTGCCTGTTCGCGCGCAAAGCCGACGTGTTTTCGAGCGGCCGCCAATTCCCCAATCATTACAGCGTGCCGGATCGCAACATCGCGAGCATATCGTCCATCATCGCGGCGCATGTGACGCATGCCGTCGGCATGGCGCTCGCGCACAAGATGCGCAAGCAAGATGCGGTCGTGCTGACATCGTTCGGCGAGGGTTCGACCAGCGAAGGCGAATGGCACGAAGCGCTGAACTTCGCCGGCATTCATAAACTGCCGATCGTCTTCTTGTGCGAGAACAACGAGTATGCGATCTCGGTGCCGCAATCCATGCAGATGGCGGTGAAGAACGTCGCCGACCGCGCGGTCGCCTACGGCCTGCCGGGCGTGATCTGCGACGGCACCGATCCGATCGCGTCATACGTCACCGTGCGCGAAGCGGTCGATCGCGCGCGCGCGGGCGGCGGTGCCACGCTCGTCGAGGCAAAATGCTATCGCGCGATGTCGCACACGACCGACGACAATCAGCTCACGTATAGAACGCCGGACGAGATCGAAGCAGTCAAGAAACGCGACCCGGTGCCGCGCTTTGAGGCATGGCTCGCCGATCGCGGCTACCTCGACGAGCCGGCTGCCGCCGAGCTCAAGGCGCGCGCACTTGTTGAAGTCAATGAAGCAACCGATTGGGCCGAAATGCAACCGTCGCCCTCGCCTGAAGACCTGTACACGCACGTCTATGCCGAAGGCCCGCTTTCCTAACGTGTTCTATGTGGCCGATTCCGTTAGGGCCGATTCCGTTAGGGCCGATTCCGTACTAGGGCAAGCATCGCTTGCCCATTGCGTCACGAACGCCTCGAGGATCTAGATGGCAGTCAAAAATCTACTGGAAGCCGTGCGCGAGACATTGCACGATGCGCTCGCGCGAGACGAACGGGTCTTCATCCTCGGCGAAGATGTCGGAGCACGGGGCAACGTCTTCCTCATAACCAAGGATTTTCTCGAGGAGTTCGGCCGCGATCGCATCCTCGACACGCCGCTTGCAGAAGCGTCGATCATCGGAGTGGCCATCGGCGCCGCAATCGCGGGCTTGCGGCCGATCGCCGAGATCCAATTCGCGGATTTCATCTATCCCGCGTACAGCCAAATAGTCGGCGAAGCGGCGAAAATTCGCTACCGCAGCGCGGGCGGCAACACGTGTCCGCTTGTCATCCGGACGCCGTATGGCGGCGGAGTCGGCGGCGCGTTGTCGCACTCGGTGAGCATCGAAGCGTTGTTCTACCACGTGCCGGGCCTGAAGGTGCTCGCGCCGTCCACGCCCGCGGATGCGAAGGGATTGCTCAACGCCGCGATCGAGGACGAAGATCCGGTCCTTTTCCTCGAACACAAGAAGACCTACCGGCTGATAAAGGGCGATGTGCCCGATGGAAGGCACACCGTGCCCATCGGCAAGGCCGATATAGCGCGGCCGGGCCGCGATCTGTCGGTGATCACGTACGGCCTTATGCGGCATTTCGCGGTTCAGGCTGCGGAAGAATTGATCAAGGACGGCATCGACGTCGAAGTTCTCGATCTGCGATCGATCCGCCCGATGGACCGCGAGGCGATTCTCACTACCGCCACCAAAACGCGCAAAGTGCTTATCGTTCACGAGGACAACAAATTCGGCGGCGTCGGCGCGGAGATCTCGGCCATCATCGCCGAGGAAGCGTTGTTCGAACTCGATGCGCCGGTCCGCCGCCTCTGCGGGCCCGACGTGCCGGCGATGGGCTACTCTAAGGTCTACGAAGAAGCATTCATGCCGAGCCCCGAGCGCATCGCTGCGGCGTTGCGCGATCTCGCGGCGTTCTAGAGGGTCGCATCATTGGCAAAAGTCACCATGCCGCAACTCGGTGAGACCGTCACCGAGGGCACAGTCGGACGCTGGCTCAAGAAAACGGGCGAAGCCATCGCCAAATACGAGCCGCTGCTCGAAGTCGAGACCGATAAGGTCGCGTCGGAGATCCCCTCACCGTTCGGCGGTACCGTCGGAGAGATTCTCGTCCAAGAGGGCGAGACCGTGCCGGTGGGCGCCACGGTATGCGAAATCATCGAAGCGGGAACGGCAGCGCCGGCGGCCGCGACAAGTGCTCCGGCCGCAGCAGCGGCAAGCCATGTAGCTTCGGCAGCGCCGAGCGCAAGCTCGCCCGGCAATTCTCGAACGGCCGCGCCGCCCGCGCAGGCTAACGGCGCCCGCTATTCTCCGGCAGTGCGCAAGCTCGCGCGCGAGCATCAACTGGATCTTGGCGGAGTTGCGGGAACTGGGCGCGCCGGCCGCATCACCGCACGAGATGTCGTAAAGGCGGTTGAAAGCGGCGTGGCCACGAGGTTCTCGCCGGCAGCACAAGTAGCGCAAGCAACCGCCGCATCCGCTGGATCGAGCCAAGCCCGGACGGCAGCCCCGCCGTCCGCGGCGCATGCCCCCGTTCTCGCGCACGCCGGCGACGACGACACCATCATCCGCCTCTCGCAGATGCGCAAGACCATCGCTGAGCGCATGACGCAAGCCGCCACCACCATCCCGCACGCGTGGTGCATGATGGAGGCCGACGTCACCGAACTTTCACGCTGGCGCGACCGCGAGAAGGCCGCCTTCAAGGCGCACGAAGGCGTCAATCTCACATACTTGCCCATCGTCGTGCAAGCCGTCTGCCGTGCGTTGAAAGAAAATCCGCTGGTCAACAGCGCGTGGGGCGGCGATCATGTCATCCAACGCAAGCATATCAACGTCGGCATCGCGATCGACGTCGAAGAGGGACTGGTCGTTCCGGTCGTGCGCGACGCGGACCGCTTGAGCCTAGCCGGTCTTGCGCAATCCATCGCCGAACTCGTCGACAAAGCGCGGCGGCGCCGGCTCACCATGCCCGATCTCACCGATGGCACCATCACGGTCGACAACACCGGCGCGCTCGGCAATGTCGCTTCGGTTCCGATTATCAATCCGCCGCAAGCCGCGATCATCACTATGGAAGCAGTCGTGAAGCGTCCCTGGGTGGTCAACGATGCGATCGCGATCCGCTCCATCATGAATCTATGTCTGTGTCTGGATCACCGGGTGCTTGACGGTGCAGTGGCCTCGCGCTTCCTCAGCTCGGTCAAAAAGACGCTGGAGAGCTATCCGCAGTAAATCTTTTCGCCGGGCTTCACGCCAGCGCGCGCACGTCGCTGCGCAACGCGAGTAATGCAGCGGCCGCGACCACCAACGCGCCGCTCACGGCAAACGTCAGCGGCAATGACGTCAGGCTCGCGGTCCATCCGAGAAGGCCCGAACCGAGCGGCATAAAGCCGAGCACCGTCATGGTATAGATGGAGATCACGCGTCCGCGCATTTCGCTCGGCGTGTAGGTCTGGATCAGCGTGTTCGACATGCCCATGAACACCATGATCGATCCGCCGAGCACGATGAGCGCCGTCGAAGCCGCCCACACCGATGAGCTGTAGGAGAACCAGACGAGCGCAGCGCCGGCAAACGCCGCGCTGCCGACCATCAGAGCGCCCCGGCCGCGCGTGATCCCGATGAGCGCCGTGACGAGCGACCCCAGCAGCGCGCCTCCTCCGGCCGCCCCCATCACGATGCCGAGCGCCTGAGGACCGCCGCCGAGAACCACCTTGATGAATGCCGGCAGCAGCTGCAGGTACGGCCGCGCGACAAGCCCCATCAACGACAGCATGCCGAAGATCGCCAACAGCCGCGGCTCCCTTCCGACGTACGCAAATCCATCCATTGCTTCGCCCAACAGGCTTCTCTTTCGTGCGGTGCTCACGGGCGGTTGGGGCGTCATCATCGCGAGAGCGATCAAGACGGCGACGTACGATCCGGCGTTGATGAAAAAGCACGGGGCGATGCCGACCGCCGCGACGACCAAGCCGCCGAGCGCCGGACCGACGAGGGCCGGTCCGTTGAATGCGGCGGAATTAAGCCCTATGGCGCTCATGAGATCGCGCTCGCCGACGAGTTGTGGCAGCATCGCTTGCCGCGTCGGTGCGTCAAACGCGTTCGCGCCCGCCGAAATCGCCGCCATGATCATGACGTGCCAGATCTTCACGGCGTGGATCTCAACGAGAATGCCAAGTACGAGCGCGGACAAGCCCATCAAGACTTGCGTCAGCGTGAGAATCCGGCGCCGGTCGTGGCGGTCGGCGAGCGCGCCGGCGAATCCCGAAAGTGCAAGGACCGGGGCGGCGCGCACGAGGCCGACCATGCCGAGATAGAACGACCCTTCGGCAGCGCTGTTCGACAACTGCACGACGAGCCAGCCCTGCGCGAGCATCTGCATCCACGATCCGGCATTGGACACGAGCAGGCCGAACCAGAGCAGTCGAAATTGGCGGTAGCTGAAGGCGCCAAAGCGCGCGGTGTCGCGAGGCGGCTCTTCATGAACTACGTCGCGAAGGAGGCGGGTTTCGGGCACGACGAGGCTTTACTCCACAGAAACAGCCGAGCCTTTCGGCCCGGCCGTTATCTGATTGGCCGATGGCACTGTCGCCGCGTCATTGAGTGGTGGGTACCGGACCCTCTACTCGCTTAACGTTGGCTTCTCTGGGACGCGATCCCCAGGTCCATCATCCGGCGGGAGCCGGATCCCCAACGGCAGGGGTGCCTTTCCCGAGTCGTTCCGCTCTCTGCGATTGCAATCGCAGCATCCGTTGTGTGCTTCCTGTCTCGGCACCGCGCGGTCGGTGTAAGTGCAGTATAAGCACTAGGTTATAGCCACGCAAGCCGAATGTTCGTTCGTTTTTAAAATAAATTGTGGATAACTTCATTTTAGTGAACTGCTAAGTACACCGATGGCATGACGCAGTTGTTCTTCGGTGATGACGAGCGGTGGAGAAAGAGCGATCACGTCGCTGAGCACGCCGCTCGTGAGAACGAGTACACCGTGCCGAAGCGCCTCCACCGCAGCCCTCGACGCGATCTCGGCGTTCGCGCACTGGATGCCCCACATCATGCCGCGGCCGCGCACTGCTTTGACTTTGTCTGGTGCTTCGCGGCGCAGCTCGCGGAGCAGCTCCTCGATGAGCACCCCAAATGAAGCGGCGCGTTCGACCAGCTTCCGATCGCGGAGCTCCGTGATCGAGGCGAGCGCCGCGGCGCACCCCGTGGGACTGCCGAGGAACGTGCTTGTATGAATGGCTTCGCCGGTCGAGGGCGGCCAGCTATCCATCACGTCGGCGCGGCCGATGCATGCGGAGATCGGGAACCCCGACGCCATGCCCTTCCCGACGCACAGCAGGTCCGCCGCGATCCCGGCATGCTCGCACGCAAACCAGCGGCCTGTCCTGCCAAAGCCGGAATAGACCTCATCCAGGACGAGGAGCGGCCCGTCAGTCCGGCACAGTTCGCGAACCGCCCGCAGCCAGCCAAGCGGGGCGGGACGATCGCCGCCGCGACCTTGGATCGGTTCGACCAGCACCGCACCGATGCCAGGCGACGTGCGGTCGCCGAGGATTAGCTCGATCGCTGCGATGCTCTCCAGCCATGTCGAGTCATCCGGATAGGGCAAGCGCCGCGAAAAGCCGCCCAGTTGCCGGGCGAAAGGCGCGCGAAAATGATCGCGGTCTGTGACCTCGAGCGCCCCATAGGATAGTCCGTGATAAGCGCCCTCAAAGCAGATGACGCCGGGTTTGCCCGTGGCCATCATGGCGGTCTTGAGGGCTGCTTCCACCGCGTCGGCGCCGGTGACGCCGAAATAAACGCGTTTCTCGAACCGTCCAGGAGCGAGCGCGCACAGTTCGTGCGCTAGGACGACCTTTTCTTCCGTGGGATAGACATCACCCATCCCGTGCAGCAGACGGGCGGCTTGGTTCGCGATCGCCGAGATCACTCGCGGATTGCTATGGCCGACTGCCGCGACGGCAAACGCGGCGCATAGGTCGACGTATGTGTTCCCATCCACGTCCTGCAGATTTGCGCCGGCGCCGCTTTTCAAGAATATGGGCGAGTCCGGCCCGACGAAGGTGACATTGCGGCTCTCGACTTGCCTCAGCTCGGCAGACAGGCGGCGGCTCTCCGGCCCCGGGGGCGTCACCACGATTTCCGGCAGATCGCAACCGTTCATACTTGCCTCAAATCGAGCGCCATCTCAGTCGACATCGCCGGTGCGGCGAATGAAGTCGTTGGCCGACGGCAGACCGACAGCTTCTTGCATGCGGCCAAGGTCGACGAGATTGGGCTGATTCTTTTCAACGTCGCCCCGTAGCGCGCGAAAGACGTCGATTTCGATTTCTTCACGATCGCCGGCCGCTATGCCGAGTGCCTCGAATCGCATTGTGAGCACGGGCGGCCGCCCCAGTTCGAGCGGCATAACCACGACGATGCGCCCAAATCCGTGCGTGCGAGGCGGACCCTGCGGCTCGACGACGATGAGATAGTCCGCGCAGCCACCGTTCTCCGGCCCAGAGAGGATCGGCGACAAGCCGTGGCTATTAGCCGGCATCGCGGTGAGGTTCGATCGCCGCAAGACTTCGTTGGCGGCCGCCGCCTCATCGTAGGACGGTTTTATTCGCGGCAACCATAGGCTTGTGCGGTGCAGCGCACCGTCGAGTGCGTGGGCGAAACGCAATGCCCGCGACGCATCGCCGACGACGTAGATGGTCTGCGGTGACATACAGCCGGCTTGATCGAACATGGACACATCGATCGCGGCGCTCTCTGCGGCCGGCAAGAGATCGGCGCCGTGCGTCACGAGTCCCAAGCTATATCGCGTGCCGTAACCCTTGAAGTGCTTCGTCGCCGGCACGCGGCCTCGAATGGAATCGATAGTTTCATCGCTTCCAAACGCGATCACGCCATCGACATCGGCGACGGCATCGGCCTCCGCGGCAAGATCGCCGCCCGGCCAATAGCGCGCTTCGATCGCGCCGGCGAGCGGATATCCGATTTCGTTCCACTGGCGTGCGACGATATCGGCGACGGCGCGTTCCGAGCTTGCGGCCTTAAGAATTGCACTGGCCCCGGTTATCGCGACCGAATAGGCGGCGCATAGCGCCGGGCCGATGACGTTACCAGGTAGGATCACCAGCGCGCGACGAGCATGGTCGCTGCAGTGCTCGAACCAATTGCCAATGAGAATGTTGGGAGTTTCTTCGGCCCGATCACTGAACACTTTGTCGAAGGCACGCTCGATGACTTGCCCCGACCAGAACCCGCCTGCGAGCCGTTCGCGCGCTTCCCGGCGCACCCACGAATACGGGTCGCGCCATTCGCGCACGAAGCGTTCCGTGGCTGCCGCCCGGATCTCGCCGATGGGCGAAAGCGTCGTCATGTCGCAAGTCCGCGAAGGTTCGCATCGGCCGCGATGCTGCAGCCTTTCGGCGGCGCGCCGGGATGTCGGCCGACGACCTCGATGCCGCCGTCGCGTTCGCGCGCAAGATCGCCCGTGAGGACCGCGGCCACCGAACCGCGATTGCTCATGTCGAAGATCTGAAGGAGCCCGGTCTCGCCGGATGCGAGGGGCGAAGTGGTTACCGGATCGACGATGACGGTGCGAGTCCAATGCGGTCCGATTTTGACGTGGCGTCGCGGATTGCGGCCCGCGGAGACATCGGCGATATTCGCATCATACCATTGGCTGCCCAATTCGCACATGCCGTACTCTGAGAGACAATGCTCCGGCGGCACGCCGAGAAGCTCGTCGAACGACGCATACAGCTCTTCGCGCGTGATTTCGCGCGACTTTCCTTTGAAACCGCCCGTCTCCACCACGCGGCTTCCCGCAGCGAGGGAGAAACGCGTGCGTGTCGCGCGGCATTGCTCTGCGAGATGGACGAAGGAAAATGCCGTGCCAAAGACCACGCGTGGTTGTTTCACCGAGAGCGCGGCGCGAAGTCCCCCGAAGTCCAACGCGCCCGCTCGCACGTAAAATCCGCCGCCTGCAGCACCGAAGCGCAGATCGATCGCGGAAAGCATGTACGAGAGTGAAGAGGTGGGCGCATCGGAGAACGCCGGCGCGAGGAACACGTGCGGCAGAGCTGGGACATCGGGCAGCACGAGAGCGCGATACTGCGCGGCCAGCGCCGCGTCGTAGAGTTCAGCAGCATCGAGCTCGTGGCGCGATGCGCGTGCGCCGCCGGTCGTGGTGCCGCTGGAGACAAAGGTGAGTGCGTTGCGGTCGGGCGCAAAGCACGCGAGGCGTGCGTCACCAAAAGACGCCGCGGCTACCGCGGGGACGTCACGCCACGACGACGCGCGCGATGGATCGCTGCCCATACGCTCGCAGAATCGCCGGTATGGAGCGTTGCGCTCGAACTGATACGCGTATATATCGACCGCGAGGCGGTCGAAAGCGGCATCATCGCCGGAAGCATCCATAAGCGCGAGGATCCGCGCGTCCAGCGCCCGGCCGGCGTCGTCGCGGTTATCGCGGATGGTTGTCGTCTTCATCGTAGCCGGCATAGACTTGCACGGGGGCCGTGGCGCACCTTTCGCGAAGGCGCGACGTCATGCACCGTCTTCAACCCGGCATGCGATCGTCGCACACTTATCGCGCCGATGCCGAGCGGCTCGCCGACCACTACGGCAATCCCGGTGTTCGCGTTCTTGCGACGCCGCATCTCGTCAGTCTTCTTGAGACAGAATGTCTTTCGTGCGTGAGTGGCGGGCTCGATCCAGGCCAATCCACGGTGGGCACGCGCGTCGATGTGCGGCATCTCGCCGCCACGCCGGAGGGCATGTCGTTCACCATCACCGCCGAGCTCGCGGAAATCGACCGCCGGCGGTTGGTCTTCAACGTCGAAGCACGCGACGACACCGAAATAATCATGTCGGGAACGCACGAGCGGTTCATCGTGGAGACTGCGCCGTTTCTCGCCAAGGCGTCTGCAAAGCGTTCGGGCGCAACATCATGATCGTCGAGCATTTTCCGGTCGGCATGTTGCAGTGCAATTGCGTCATCCTTGGAGACGAGAAGACGAAACGCGCCGTGGTCGTCGATCCCGGCGACGATGTCAGCCGCATCGAAGCCGCGCTCGCCAAACACGGCCTGACTGTCGCTGCGATCGTCGCGACGCACGCGCACATCGATCACGTCGGCGGCATGGCAGATTTGAAGCAGATCACCGGCGCGAAGGCGATGCTGCACGAAGAGGATCTGGAATTATATCGTGAACTCGAGGTTCAAGCCCGTTGGCTTGGTGTCGCGACGCCGCCGATAGCGGACATCGACGCTTTTCTCAAAGACGGCGGCAGAGTCGAGTTCGGTGCTTCGGGTCTCGACGTGCTACACACCCCCGGCCATTCACCGGGAAGCGTGACGTTCGTCGGCCCAGGCTCCGCTCCACTCATCCTATCCGGCGACACGCTGTTTGCGGGGAGCATCGGCCGCACCGATCTGTGGGGCGGATCGTACGACACCATCATCGCTTCCATTCGCTCACAGCTTCTCACGATGCCGGATGAATGTGCGGTGATCTGCGGTCACGGGCCGATGACGACGATTGGTCGCGAGCGCGCGGAGAATCCGTTCCTGACGAAAGGTTTAGATTGAAAGCTGCGGCTCGGTGTTAACGCGGAGTTGGAGGAGGGGTGAACGACGGAGCGGCCGCGCCGCGAGGCCGTTTGCGGCTATAGCGACTGCCTTCGGTTTGCAAATGGATAACGCGATTTGAGTCCATCGTTTCAACGCCGCAGGCGGCGCACGTCTCGTCGCTCACTTCGAGGCTGCACGCACACCGCGTGCAATAGTAGAATATCTTCGTCATAAGGATCCTCGCACTCACTCGCTCGTCAATAGGACAACCGGGAGACGCGAGCGTTACACGGACGCCGAACAGTAAGGACAAATAGTGATGGCAGAACGCATCGGAAATGCGGTGCCCGCTCCCATGCGATTCGAACTTGGCCAAGCGCCGGTGCGTGGAGAGACGGCCAGAGCAGTGTTGCTCGTCACAGTCTGCGCAGACGGTGCACCGCGCGTGGCGGTCCTCTCGCCCGCCGAAATCAAAGTGGTCGGCGACAAGGTGCTTCATATAGAAGTGCGCGCCGGATCGACGACCGCCGCAAACCTCGAACGCAAGTCGAAGGCTTTGGTGTGGTGCGTGCTCGACGCGGCCGCATATTCGGTGTCTGGGACGTGCTCGACATCGACCGTGTCTCGCGACGATCCCAGCCGCGTGGCCTTCGAACTCGCGGTGCAAGACGTCTATCGCGATTTCGAACCTGAATCGCCGATGATCGCGCCGCCGATTATTCCTGCGCCAATACCGGCACCGCGACCCCATCCGCCTCGGCCGCGCCATCGCACGGTCTCGATATTCGTTGGGGTAGCGTTCTTGAGAGCGAGACCATCGGCAGGCATCGCCGATGCATTATTCGCAAACGGCACCACGCTCATTGCCAGCAATGCCGCCGCGGCTAAGGTAGGGAGCCGATTTTTCATGGCATCTTCTCCATTGCCTTGCGCTAATTGCTTAAAAAGCACGCACATTTCCGTGCGGCGCGCATTGACCTACGTCAACATTTGCGAAGGTATTCGGCGCGGGCGGCGCCGCCAGCGGCCGTTACGCCGTCAGCACCACGCGTCCGACGATTTTTCCCGCGCGCAGGTCGTCGAGCGTCGCCGAGGCCTGGCCGAGCGGCCGCTCGGCGATCGGCGGCGGTGAGATATTCTTCGCGCGCACCAGGTCGATCAGTTCGCGTGCTTCGGCGAGCGTGCCAGTCTGCGTGCCCTCGATGGTCATGGCCTTGAGCGGGAACATGGCGACCGCGGTCGAATAGCCGCCGCCGATCAGGCCGGTCACCACCACCTTGCCGCCTTTGGCCAATACGCCGGTGGCGAAATTGAGCGACGTATCGGAACCGGCGAAATCGATGGCCGCGTAAACGCCGCCGCTCGCCTTCAACAGCGCCTTGCGCGCGCCTGGATCGGCCGGATCGAAGACGGCTTGCGCGCCGGCGCCAAGCGCCGCCTCGCGTTTCTTGGCGTCGATATCGGCGACGAAAGGCGCCGTGCCGTACATAGCGCGCGCCAGCGCCTGCCCCATCAGCCCGACGCCGCCGAGGCCGACCAGCAGCTGCGGCGCGCGCGCCGCGCGTGTCTTTAACCGCTTGAGCGCGGCATAGGCGGTGAGCCCCGAGCACATCAGCGCGCCGGCGTAAGACGGCGACAGCGGCGCATAGTCGATGAGATAGCGCGGGTGCGGGACCAGCACATGGGTGGCAAAACCGCCGTCCACCGTGATGCCGAGATGGCGCGGCGCCGTGCAGATATTCTCATCGGCCACCTTGCAGGCCGCGCACGCACCGCAGCCGATCCAGGGATAGATCGCGACCTTGGCGCCCGGCGTCACATT
>Ga0208849_1001820_pt1 | contig 13234 bp, 6 predicted proteins | sample NGESurdeep072012_10_FD_184470 | JGI IMG/M metagenome (GOLD analysis project Ga0208849, IMG submission 184470) | Arctic peat soil microbial communities from Barrow, Alaska - NGEE Surface sample 53-3 deep-072012 (SPAdes) | ecosystem: Environmental > Terrestrial > Soil > Wetlands > Peat ...
TTGGCAAATTACGCCTCTGATTTTAAGGCTTATCCATATTATCTCAGCTCTGCTACAGGCAGTTATTGGCAAGATCTATTGCAACCCTATTCCAATGCAAAATGGGATGCCAATCTAGTCAGTGGTCGAGATGACGTGAGCAGCAAACTCTACTTGTGCCCCAGCTATGCCCATCTGGCCCCACTTTGGAATCCAAACAATGACTGGGTGTATAGTCACAATTACGGAACTTACGCCTATAACTGGAACGGGGTAAACAGCTCGATGAGAGGGGGCGTTTGTTTGGGTTTAGGAGGTGCATTGGATGTTGGAGGAAGTCCAACACGAGAGGACGAAGTTCGCAAACCCAGTGATTTATTGGCCATTATTGACGCCCCCCTCGCCCCAACCGTAACCCCAGCGGGTAACATTTATGGGTCGACGGACTTTACACGGAACGACTCCTTTTATGACTACATAGCTGGGTCAGGGATGAGCACCCCGGTCATAGATGGCGTCTGGGGTGCAATCGGAAAGAAAAGTGTCCTGAGGGCGATTAAACAACGCCATTTGGGAAAGTGGGTTGTGGTTTTTTCCGATGGTCACGTGGAATTCAAAACAACGGCGGAACTATTTAATTACAATGACGACGCTGTCTTGAGCATGCGAAACAAGGACAATCTTTCACATCGGGAATTATTTGTGACGCCACCTTAAAAGAACCCATCTCATAAATAGTTTTGGCTCATTGTAGTCAAAATGAGTTTAAGTGATTGTAGAGGACTTGACCAACGAACAATGGAACGTCGCCAAAGAGCTTTTACCCGCAGGGGAAGTGCAAACTAACGTCGCGGCAGACCGAGGACGAGCAACGCAATCCACGCCAGCGTCCGGCCGGAGTTTTTGGTTTCAACATTATCCGCCATATCACCTGATGCCCCAGAGTTGCAGGTAAAGTTCCAACGGCTCTTTCAAAAAAGTATGGTCATGCAACCAAAGCAATGGCATGTAGAAAGCCCCATAAATTCCCAGCTCACTAGCGAACCCAGGCCGTGGGTTTTATCCAGAATCAGGCATACCGGGCCGATGCTCAAAGCATAAAGCAGCGGCAGCCCGGTGACGAGAACACCGCCCCACATCAATGCGCGGCTCCGGCCACCGGATTCAACATCGTCTGCCATGAAGCCAATAAACCGCAGGGCCTGAGATTTGCAAACTGAAAAATCACCGATGCGGTCGCTGCTGTTGCAGCACGACCAGTTCCACCCGGCCATTGTTTGTCAACCGGACAAGTCCAAAGTTTTTTATGTATTATTACGGTCAAGCAGATTCCCATACGTTGCCAATGCCAGCAGCGGCCAGGCGTTGCGATAAATGTCGTATTTCAGGTAAAAAACCTTGGGGAAGCCGGTGCCGGTCGTCTCGTGCTCCGTCCATGAACCGTCGTCGTTTTGCGTGCGCGTGAGATAGTCGAGGCCGCGCTTGAGCGCGGGATTTTCCGGATCGCCGAACGCGCACAAGCCCATCACGGCCCACGCGGTTTGCGACGCGGTGCTCGGCCCCTGCCCTTTGAAAACCGGATCGTCGTAAGTGTTGCAGCGTTCGCCCCAGCCGCCGTCGGGATGCTGGACGCCTTCGAGCCAGGTGCGCGCGCGCTGTAGCCACGGCTCGTTCATGTCATAGTTCAACGCGCGCAGTCCGCGCAAAACCTGCCAGGTGCCGTAAATGTAATTCACGCCCCAGCGGCCATACCACGAGCCGTCGGACTCCTGCGTGTTGCGGATGAACTCCAGCGCGTGCCGCACCTGATGATGGCTGCTGCTCCAGCCTTCGTAGCCGAGCAATTCCAGAATGCGCGCCGTGATGTCGGCGCACTCCGGGTCAAGCATCGCGTTGTGGTCGGCGAACGGAACTTTTTCGAGAATGTTTTTCGTGCAGTCCTTGTCGAACGACGCCCAGCCGCCGTCCTTGCATTGAAACGTCATCATCCATTTCAGGCCGCGCTGAAAACATTCATCGCGCTTCGCCGGATTGTCGGTGGGAATTTTCCGCAACGCCAACAGCACCATCGCCGTGTCGTCCACGTCGGGGTTCCACTTGTTGTTGTATTCAAACACCCAGCCGCTCGGCTCGACCTTCGCGGGATTTTTATACTGCCAGTCGCCGCGAAAACTAATTTCCCGATCCATCAGCCATTCGGCGGCGTGCTTCATTGCCGGATGATTTTCCGGCACGCCGGATTCGCGCAGGCACATGGTCACAATCGCCGTGTCCCACACCGGCGAAAAGCACGGCTCGATGCGGACGGAATCTTTTTCCTCGTGCTGGAGTTTTTTCAATTCGCGCCACGCGCGGACGACTTCCGGGTGGTCGTTTGAATAGCCCAAAACTTTCAACGCGATGAGCGAATTGAGCATCGCCGGGAAAATCGCCGCCAGGCCGTCGCTGCCCTCAAAGCGTTCCAGCATCCATTTCTCGCATTTCTTCAGCGCGATTTTGCGGAACGGATGGATGCCGTGTTCGGCGAACCATTCGGCGAGCTTGTGCAGCCGATCCAGCCAGAGGAAAAAATTCCGCAGCGAAATTCTTTCCGGGTCCGGCGCGAGCGCTAGGTCGCGTTCGTGGATGCCCTGCGGATATAGCTCGTCCAAGTTGACCTTCACCGGGCGCGTCAGCTTGAAATGGTTAATGATCGCCAGCGGCACGATCATGCCGCGCGACCAGTTGCTCATGTCCCAGAAATTCACGTGGAACCATTTGCCGAGAAACAGCACTTCGCTCGGAATCGTCGGGACATATTCCCACGGAAACAGGCCGATGAGCGCGAGATACAGCCGGGAAAACGTGTTCATGCGCGGCACGCCGCCGAAATGCAGCGCCACTTCGCGCGCCCGCAGCATCCGCGGATCCACCACCGAAACGCCCGCGAGCTTGAGCGCGAGATACGCCTTGATGGTGGCGTTGACCTCGGACGGGCCGCCGTGATAAATGTTCCAGCCGCCGTCCGGGCATTGCATGGAAAAAATATGGTTGACGGCCTTGCTCTCCCATTCCTTGTCCACGCTGCCGTCCCAATGATGATACGCCACCATGTCCGAAACGAGCGTCGAATCCACCATCAGTTCGCCGACCCAATGGCCATCGGGCTTCTGGGCTGACAACAGGAAATGCTGCGACCGCCGGAGGGCGGCCTGGACGCGCTTGAGAAATTCGTCTGGCACCCGGACGGTCGCGGCAGCGGGCGGCGATTGCGTCCGGGAATCACTTTCAGTCAACACGCCGATACTCTGCGGATTCGGGAAAAAACTGTAAAGAGATTCCTGACACCCAGGAATCCGAATTGCCCCGCAAGACGCCGGCAGCGGAGCAGCAACGCGGGAAAATTCGTCGCCCAAATCCTGCGAATTTCAGTTTTGGAGCCGCGCCCCGGCGAAAGAATTCGCCCGCCGGATAATTTTTATTAAACTCCGGCGCGTGTTGAATCCGTTTATCCACTGGATTGAGGCCACCGGCGCAGCCGCGCCGTGGCTGTTCCTGGCGCTGTTCCTCGCGGCGTCATTCCTGATGATCTGGCGGCTGGAGGCGATGAGCGCGGGCGGCTTTGAAGGCACGGTGCTGGGCACGCTCGTCATGCCGTATTGCTCCGGCATGGGCAACCTGATCTTCGCCTTCATCCTCGGCCGCAACGGCGGCGACGGCGCGGACGTGATGACGAATTCGCTCGTCAACAACGTCACCAACATGACGCTCGTGCTGGGCCTGCCTGCCATTCTCTGGAGCATGAACGTCCTGCCCAAGAAAAAGCCGAACGGGAAAAAATCCAAAGCCGGCGGCAAAGCACATGAATTGAACCGCCTGTCGCTGCTGCTGACGCTGCTGGCGGTGCTGTTTTTCACCGGCGCCGTCTGGGCAATGGGCCGCAAGGGCCGGCTGGATTTCAGCGACGGATTGGTGCTGGTCGGCCTGTTTTTTTTCTGGCAATGCTTCCACGTTTTTGAAGTGCTCAAACAAAACACGCGGTCGGGCAAATCAGTTTTCGACTGGATGCTGCCGGTGAACCTGGCGTTGCTCGCCGTCGGCGCGTATGGAATTTATGTCAGCACCGACTGGCTGGTCGGGTGGGTTTCGCATATCCGCACGGGTTTCATCAGCGCCAAACATCTCGGCTGGTTGAGCGGCTGGCTGATGGTGCTGCCGAACGCGCTGCTGGCGTTTTATTACGGCTGGCGCAAGCAGCCGGAAGTGGTCTATACGTCGCAGGTCGGCGATGCGCACGTCTCGATTCCGCTCTGCCTCGGCGTTTTTGCTCTATATCACACGATGCCGATGCCGGCGTTTTTTCGCTTGGGAATGTTGATCCTGCTCGGCTCAACGCTGGTTCACATTTTCTTCGTGGCCATTTTCGGACGGCTGCCGCGGCTCGCCGGCATCGCGCTGGTCGCGGCCTACGGCTGGTTTTTGTGGAAGGGACTGGTGCGATGAATCCTCCTCATTCTCATCGTCATCCTCATCCTCGCTTTCAGGAAAAAGTTTTGAGCATGAGGTTGAGAATGACGGCGCGGAGGATTTAATTTGGTTTGGAAAGAAACTTCGTATCCCAGGAAACCACCAGCGGATTGGCGCGGACTTTTTCCGCGAACTCGGCGAACGGCACCTGCGCGCCCAGCCAGCGCGGATTTTTAGTGATGCTGTCCATGCTTTCGCGCGTGTTGTTGCAGATGAGAAAAAGCCCCGGACCCAAAACCAGGAACGCCTCAATGCCCGTGCCCACGCCGTGCCGGGAAAATTCGAAGTCGCCGGGACCGTATTGCCCGCCCAACAGTTCCGCGCGCAACGAACCCAGGTCGCGCACAAAATTTTTCAGGAAATCGTCATTGCGCGGCCCGGTGTAATGCAGCACGCGCGCCTTGTTTTCCGCGAGCGAGACGACCGCCCATTCGTCAAACACCACGCCGCCGTAGCGCGAGTTCATCGCTTCCGCGCAGGTTTTGATTTGTCCGCCGATTTCATCCGGATTCATGCGGTTGAGCAGAGCAAAACCAATGCCCCGGCTCAAGGCAATTCGCATTCAGCGGAAAGCCGCTTTCGGCAGATTCATTTAATCCGGATAGCCATTTGGATTTTTTTCATGCCACGCCCACGCGGTTGCCACGATGTCCTCGAGCTTGGGAAACTGCGGTTTCCAGCCGAGTTCGTTGCAGGCTTTATTGGCGGCGGCAACGAGCTTCGGCGGGTCGCCGGGACGGCGTGGTTTTTCAATCGCCGGAATTTTTTTGCCCGTGACCTTTTCGCACATCTGGATGACTTCCTTCACCGAATAGCCGTCGCCGTTGCCGAGATTAAAGAATCCGTTTTTGCCCGGCTGCAGACCGAGAATGTGCGCCTGCGCCAGGTCCTTGATGTGAATGTAATCGCGGATGCAGGTGCCGTCGGGCGTCGGATAATCCGTGCCATAAATCTCGACGTGCGGCTTATGGCCGAGCGCCGCCATCAACACGTTCGGAATCAAATGCGTCTCGATGCGGTGATGTTCGCCGAACTGCCCGCTCGCGCCGGCGGCGTTGAAATAGCGGAAGGCGATGAAGTCCAGCTTGTAAATCTGGCGATACCAGATGAGGACCTTCTCGAACATCAGCTTGGCCTCGCCGTAGGGATTGATCGGGCGCTGCGGCAGATCTTCCGTCATCGGCACGCGATCGGGCGGGCCGTAAGTGGCGCAGGTGGAGCTGAAGACGAATTTTTTCACGCCACATTCCACGGCGGCGTCGGCGAGCTTGAGCGCGTTCACCAGGTTGTTGTGAAAATACTTCTTCGGGTCGGTCATGGATTCACCCACCAGCGCGCTGGCGGCGAAGTGCATGATGGCGTCGGCTTTGGCGTCGCGCAGGGATTGTTTCACGAGCGCGGAATCGCGCAGGCAGCCTTCGATGAACTTTGCGCGCGAATCCACCGCCGAACGATGCCCTTCGGTGAGATTGTCGAAAACCGTGACCTGATGCCCGGCGTTCAGAAGTTCTTCCGTGCAAACCGAACCGATGTAGCCCGCGCCGCCGGTGACAAAGACGTTCATGCGGACAGTGTAGAAAAATTCCGTGCCGGTGAAAGTTCAAAAATGAAACCTTTAAACCGCAAGCCACGCTAAAAGGATTTTACACGAATTTCACATATTAACACGAATTGAAATATGCGAGAAGCCTCCCGCCGGCTTTAGCTATTACCGGCAGGCAGCGCGCGGTAAAAATTTAGGCGGCTGGCGGGTTGTTTTTTTGTATCCGCCTGAACCAGCACATGGTGTTTAATTGTGCCTTGGTAACAAAGTTGAACCGGTTCAAAAATTGAACTGCACGCCAAAGAGGACATAGACCGTGCTGCTCATGTCCAGTTGCGCCTGTTCGTTGCCGGTGCTGTGCGAGAAGGTGCCGAGGTTCTCATACTGCGCCCCGACAAAGAGGCTGGTGCAGGGCGTCATGGCATACAACAATTTACCTTCCAGATAACCGCCGGCCTGAAACGATGCGCTTTCGCTGGAGCCGATGTTGTTGAAGGTCTGTCCGCCGCCAAAGCTCATCATTTCATTGTATGAATATTTGGTATCGGCCACGCCGAGGGCCAGTCCGCCACCCAAACGACCCGACCAATGTTTGCCCAACTGGAACTCGTAATAAGGTCCCAGGCGCAGGGCATAAACCTGGGCATCCAGCGTGCGCGAGCCCGTGATCAAAACTGTTTCGGACGCCGTGGTTCGCGTCGGGCTGTCGCCCAGCAACGGGCCCGGGCCGTTGTAGCCGCCGGCATAGGGCGCTTGCGGGGCAGTGACGCCGCCCAGGGAATAGGCATCGCTGATGGTCGTGCCCGTGCCGGAAAGTGGCCGGCTGTCGTGAATCGAAATGCCGGTGAAATCAAACGCCGCTTGCAATCCCCATTTTCCGCCCAGCATGGTGCCAAGGTTCCGTCCATACACCAGGTCAAAGCCTGCTCCCAGATTGTCGTTCTGGTTCTCGGTGCCATTCACGGTGGCGGACGAAGTGTGCATCGTCACCGTGTTGTCCTGCACCTGTGAGGTGTTCTGATAACCCCAATTCCAAGTCTGGCCGCCGGCATTTCCTGAACTGTCCGTGTGAACGAAGCCGTCGTCATAGTTCCCTGAATTTGCAGGATTCACATTTCCGATATGCTTGAACCGCACATTGAGGTTCAGCCCGTATTGCGGGCCGAAGCTGAACCAGTTCGGATTCGGATTATCCGTGTCTGCATCTGCGGCGCGCAGGTTCCTGGCACACAATCCCGTCGTCAGAGCCAGGGTCAGGGCGATGAAAAGTTTGTTCATAAAATGGATCGCTTGTGGTTCAATGCGCCGTTAGCAGCACCACGCGATAATATCGCGCGGGTTGTTGCGCCGGGTTGCTGTCCGTCTTGGGCGGGCCGGCATCTATCCACTGGACCTTGTTCGCCGGAGCGGTGATGGCCGGGACCGCTGTCCGCCAGGTTATCATGTTGCTGCTGTATTGGATGGCATAAACCTGGCCCGGAATGGCGGTGAACTCCACCAGCACGCTGCCATTGGCCAGCACTATCGTCCGGTTGATGTTGAGAATGGTGCCGTTCGCCACCGGTGGAATCATCGGCGGCCCGGCTTCAACGGTGTAAGTCAGGTTCGCCGGCGGCACACGGGTGGGCACATAAAATTCCAGCAGGAACACCACGTTGGAGCCGATGCCCAGCGGCGACGCGCTTTGCACGAACGGCAGGCCGTTGGTCTTGCCGGTGGCGTTATACAACGTCGCATTTCCCGCCAGCCCGGAAACAAGAACCAGCACCGACGACGGCGTGGACGGGCCGCCGTTCGAGACCTCGACCTGCTGTTCAAACAAGCCGGTTTGCTGGTTCAGCGTGATTGGCGAAAGCACCGTCAGCACGAGGTTGGTGATCGGCACGATGACGGCAGTCGTGACATTGGTGACGCTATTGTTGGCCGGTTGCGAATCCGTCTGCGCGCTGAACGCAACGGCTTTATTCGTGAGCAAACCCGCCGCTTCCGGGATGACCACGATGGCGAGCGTGGCCGCGTCGCCGTTGGACAAATTGCCAACAGAGTAAGTCACCACGCCCGCGTTGTTGCTGGCCGACCCTTCGCTGGGCAAAAGCGAGAACAAGGAGACGTTCGGCGGCAAGGTGTTGCTGACGATCACGCCGGTGGCCGTCGTGGTGCTGTTGTTGGTGACTGTCAGCGAGTAAGTGAGCGGCGCGCCCACGGCCACCGGGTTCGGCGCGGCCATGAGGCTCAACGCCACGTCCACTTGGCTGACAATCCCCGTCATCATATAGACCGCTGAATTCAGATAGGTGTTCGTGGCCGTCGTCGTAACATTATTTGTCACGATGGACAGAAGCATTGTGTCATAGTCAATTCCGCCGGCACTAACTGTAAAGGACTGCGGGTTGCCGCCAATGGGAATGGCGTAAGTGGTCACGACCGGATCAAAAGTGTAGTCTTGAACCACGCCAAAGTTGCCAACTGAAATTGTCACCGGCCCGATAAACGCCTTGGTTCCGGCAATGACATTCGTGCCGGTTCTGTTCGTGACTGTGACCGACGAGGCGTTCGTCAAGTTTTGCGAAAAACTCGTCTGGGTCGGCCCGGTGTAGGAAGCCGCTCCGGCTCCGGTCAAATCCCCGGCGGCGGTCGTGATGGCCGCCTGCACCGTTGTGTTCGGGTAGGCTAAATTAAAAGTCTGGTCATAGACCACGGTTCCATTTGGCAGCCTGGCAATCAACTCCGTCGAGTAATTCGTCACCTGCTGGCTCACCGTCGCCGTGTAATTCGTGTCAAACTCCGCAGTGCTGGTGGTATAAGTCGTTACACCACCCGCCGCATTCGTGACGGTGCTGACCACGGTGGCGGAATTATTCGTCAGCACCGGATCGGTTTCGTTGGCGAATACTTGAAAGGTGTTGGTGAGATTGCCCGCCGCTGTGGCCTGCACGACTATCTGGACGGAAGTGTTCGTGCCTTCGGCGAGCAAGCCGAGGTTCACGAGCAGGACGCCGTTGGTGGGTGTGGCCTCGCCGGTCGCGGAAATAAAAATGACGTTGGTCGGAATCTGATTGCTGATGACCACCCCGCTTGCCGTGTTTGGCCCGGCGTTGCTGACGGTGATGGAATAAACCAAGTTCGAACCCGCAACGACCGGGTTCGGCGACTCGGTGACGCTCAAACTCAAATCCGCTGTTACCGGTGTGCCGGTCGCATAATCAAACCTCACCGCGTTGGTCGCAGACGCGGTGCCAAAGAATGTGTCCACGGCGTAAGCCATCACCGTGTTACTGCCGGGCGTCAGAGTTATGTTGGCCGTCCAATTGGTCCAGCCATTAGCTGTCGTGGCGTTCGTCCAGCCGCCGCCGTTCAATTGAACATAGACATTCGTCACTGTTACGGGACTCAGTAACGGGCTGCTGGCCGGCGTGGTCGTGCCCGTAACTGTAAATGCGGCATTGCTTAACTGCTGGCCCGGAGTCGGCGCGGCAATGGTCACTGTTGTTGGCAGAAAGATTTCGAGAGGCAGGACCGCTTCCTGGCCAGGCACGATGCCAGCCGCAGGGCCAAGTTCAAGCAGCGATGCCGTCTCACCGTTGGTAAGAACGCCAGCCAGATTGGTCGCCGACCCGCCAACGTAAACCACATAGGGCAACAAAGGAAAATTGGCGAACCCGTTTGAGCTGGTATCGGCCGCCAAATAACCTTCATAATCCGTCGCCGGCAAGCCGAGAGTTCCCGTCGGGTCGCCGGGATTATAGAATTTCATCACCGCTCCCCAGTTGGTCGGGGCGACGCTGCCATTGGGATCAAGCAGCAGGACGATATCGCCCGGAACCGCGTTGGTTAATTTATGTAGGTTTCCTACAAAATAATTAGTTGCGATTGAAATCGCATTGCCAGCTTCGCCGGCGTAACCAACGACAACTATTTGATCTCCCGGATTTGCCCAGGCGATGGGCGTCCCAGGGAAGCCCTCAAACACCGGCGCGTTGGTGACATAATCAAACGTCACCGAGTTGGTCGGGGAGAAACTGCCGTTACTATCCACCGCATAGGCGGACACGGTGTTGCTGCCGGGCGTCAGCGTCACGTTGGCCGACCAGTTGGTCCAGCCGTTGACCGACGTGGCGCTCGTCCAGACCCCGCCGTTCAATTGCACAAAGACATTTGTCAACGCATAGAAGATGATGTAGTTCGTGGCCGTGCCCGTGACTGTGAACGGCGCACTGCTGACCACCTGCTCGTTCGTCGGCGAGGTGATGTTGACCGCACTCGTCAGGTTGAAGAGGGTTACAATGTCTATGTCTTGCTGGCCTGCAATAATGCCGCCAGCGGGACCGAATTGAGAATAAGTGCCAGTAAGGGTATAAAAGAACGTAGCTCCGGGGAGGTTTGTGCTGGCCTGCATGTATGAGACAACTGGAAACAACTGATACCCGTTAAAACCGCTGACGCCATAATTGGCCGCGAAAAAAGTCTGCTCATAAGTCGCCGCCAGACCCAAGGTTCCCCTCGGGTCAGCGGGATTGAAGAACCTCACCACCGCCGCCCAGTTGGTGGGAACCGTGACGCCATTGTTGGTGTAGAGCAGAACCAAGTCGCCCGCCTGGCAGGTGCTTGCCGTGTTTGTTCCGGCACCCGTTTGAATTGGAACCGGATTGCCGGCGAAGCCACGTGTATAAGTAACAACTACTGCCCCTCCCGGATCAGTCCAAACGATGGGCGTGCCGGGGACAGCCGATGCCACCGCCACCGGCGCATTCGTGATGGTGCTGACCACGGTGGCGAAATTATTCGTCAGATTCGGATCAAATTCGTTGGCGAAGACTTGGAAATTGTTCGTGAGGTTGCCCGCCACCGTGGGTTGCACGACGACTTGGACAGAAGTGTTCGTGCCTTCGGCGAGCGAGCCGAGGTTGACGAGCAGCACGCCACCAGATGGCGTGGCACCGCCGGTCGCGGATACAAAATTGACGCCGACGGGAAGCTGGTTGCTGACCGTCACGCCGCTCGCCGCGTTTGGCCCTTGGTTGGTGATGGAAATGGAATAGACCAGATTGCTCCCCACGCCCACCGGCTCTGGTGCAGCGCTGGCGGTCAAACTCAAATCCGCGTTTGTGACCGGCGTGACCGAATTGGAAACCGTGATGGTGATGATGCCGACTTCACCGGGCTCAAGCCCGGCGATGGGGCCAACTTCCACATCAACGACGCTTGCCTGGCTGCCATCGCTACCTGATTCGGCATCCAGAAAATATACGTTCGGCAGCAACGTGAAGTTCGTAAAACCATTCAGGCCGGGGGTGTCTGGAAAAAATCCCTGTTCTTCCGTTGCCACCAATCCGTTGATGCCCGTCGGGTCATTGGGATTGAAAAATCTGGCGACGGCCAGCCAGTTGGTGGGATTGTTGCCGCCGGCAGGATTATTCAGCATGACGATATCCCCCGGTATGGCATTGGTCGGCGGGCTGAGGTGGACAATGTGGATGGTGCCAAGGCCGTCATCCATAAAACTTATTTGGAATGGCTCCACGCCGATTCCCATCAATGAAGTAAATTGGATCGTTGCATCTGTGCCTCCTGAGCCTGGACGTGTTGCTGTATTTGTAAAAGTCCAGCTTCCGGTATTATAGGGCGTCCCCGGAAATCCGGTGACGACCACCGGCGCATTCGTGACGGTGCTGATGACCGTGACGAGGTTATTGGTCAGCACGGGATCGGGCTGGTCGGCGAAGACCTGGAAGACATTCGTGAGCTGGCCCGTCGTGATGGGTTGCACGGTGACTTGCGCCGAACCCGTGGCCCCCGCCGCGAGCGAGCCGAGGTTCAACAACAGCACGCCGCCAGATGGCGTGGCTCCGTCCGAGGCCAAAACAAAGGTGACGCCGGCAGGAAGTTGGTTGCTGACCACCACTCCGCTTGCCGCATTGGGTCCACGATTCGTGATGGAAATGGTGTAAAGTAAACTGATTCCCACGCCAACCGGCTCCGGTGCGGCGCCCACACGCAAACTCAAATCGGCGTTTCCGTTGGTCACGGCCAAAGTAATAACGGCAGGTTGGCCACCATATACTCCGGCGCTGGGGCCGATTACCGTATAGACCGCCGTGAAATCACCCGGTGCCGGGTTGTTTGACAACGCGCCCGTGAAGAAATCCACGTTGGGAAGCAACTTTAAATTGGCAAAGCCAGCCGCACCAAAGTCAGTTGGAAAAAATGCCGATTGCATGGTCGCCGGCAAGCCATTCGTTCCCGTCGGGTCGGCGGGGTTGAAAAATCTGGCCACGGCTCCCCAGTTGGTGGGATTGTTGCCACCCGTGGGATTCAGCAGCATGACAAAATCGCCAGGTATGGCATAGGAATTCGGCACCCCGTCCACGGCAAAAGGCTGCACACCGCTGCCGACGGTTTCAGCCGGGAAGATGGTCAAGGAGTTTACAAACGGAACATTTATCCAATCCCCGGCATAGGGCGTCCCTGGAATGCCCGTTGGCGGGGGATTGGTAACAACGGCTACGGTGCTGAGGAAATTATTAGCCGCCACGGAATCGTTTTCATCCGCCAACACCTGAAACACGTTGGTAATCTGCCCGACTGCCGTCGGCTGCAAAAAAACAATCAAGTTGATCCTATTGCCCGGGTCGAGCGAGCCAAGGTTCATCAGTAGCACCCCGTTGGTGGGAAAGAAGAAGTCGCCGTAATTGGCAGTCGTGGCCGTGCCGCTGAAATTTGTCTGCACATAGGCCTCGAAAAAGGTGGTGTTGGCCGGAAGCTGGTTGCTGACGATGATGCCAGTGGCGGTCACGGGTCCGGCGTTGCTGACCGTGATACTATAAATCAGGTTTCCCTCCAGCGTGATCGGCCCGAGTAAACTGCTGCCGATTAAACTCAAATCCGCGCCGGTCGCGGGAGCATTCGTGACGGTGCTGACGACGGTGGCGGAATTGTTGGTCACATTGGGTTCAAATTCGCTGGCCAAGACCTGGAACGAATTGGTGATGGTGCCCGCCGTGGTGGGATGCACGACGATTTGAACCGAAATGTTCGTGCCTTCCGCAACCGGCCCCAGGTTCATCAGGAGAACGCCGTTCGTGGGGGTGGCTCCGCCCGTGACCGAGACGAAGGTGACGCCCGCCGGAATCCGGTTGCTGATCACTCCGGTGGCGAGCCGGTCAACTTCAAAGCTGTCGTTTGGATTGTTGCTGACGGTGAGTGAAT
>Ga0208849_1001821_pt1 | contig 13233 bp, 13 predicted proteins | sample NGESurdeep072012_10_FD_184470 | JGI IMG/M metagenome (GOLD analysis project Ga0208849, IMG submission 184470) | Arctic peat soil microbial communities from Barrow, Alaska - NGEE Surface sample 53-3 deep-072012 (SPAdes) | ecosystem: Environmental > Terrestrial > Soil > Wetlands > Peat ...
TCAACACGCTGCTGCCGAGCGTCAAGCACAGACGCAACCCTGAAACCGAAAAACTCGAACTCGGGGAAACCGGCGTGATCGGAGTGTTCGAAGTCGGTGAGCGCGTCGAAGCACACGCGGGCAAATGGACTGGAACCAACTCGCCGATGGAATTCAGCTTTCAATGGCGGCGCTGCACCGCGGCGGGAGCCTGCGAAAACGTGGGAAGTGCCAGCCAGACCTATGAAATCGTGCCGGCGGACGCGCGCCACACGCTCGAGGTGATCGTCACGGCCTCCAACACAGTTCAGGGTGCCACGGCCGAAGCCGTCGCGAGCTCCGAACCGACCGACCTCGTGAAAGAAACGGGAGAAGGCAGATCCGCGAAGGGCGAGAACATCGGATCGCCGGGCGCCGGCGGCGAACAGTACACCGCCATCCAAGGACCGGGCGGCGCCATCCTGCCACTGGAAGAAGCCGGCTACGAATTCAAGCTGTTCTGGACGAAAGCCAACGAAGAAGAAGCCAACGAAGAACAGAACCCCGAAAAAGGCCGTGAACTAGCCGAACACGGCAAAACGCTCGTGACCGTCGCGGCTCCTCGCAGCGGCGCTTAGCTGGGCGCGAGCGACCGCGCGCGCTGGCCGGCTGGGTGCGCGCCGGCTCCGCGAGACCGACCCGATGGCCGGCGGCGATCGTTAGGGCTCCTTCATGCGAGCCTTACCTGGCCTTCGAGGAGGAGCGCAACTGTGGTGAGCGGGGGTTGTCCACCATCCAAGCTCAGGAGGAAATCTCATGGCCAGGATCATCGTCACCACCGATCAGCCCGGGCACGCCGCGCACGACGACGGGCCGGTGCTGCTCGAAGAGCGCGTCTACGCCGTGCATCTCGCCACCGATCACGCCGCCTCGCAGCTGATGGAGCGACTCGCGTGGGCGGTCGGTGATGCCGAGAGCGCCGAGCGGGGCCGGCGCGCGCGGTAGCGGACCAGCTAGCCGTGCGTCGGCTGCGGCTGTGATGGGACCTCGGCGGCGTCGAGGAAGGCTTCGACGGCATGAACGTCGAGCGGACGTGAGAACAGGAAGCCCTGTCCGTGGTCGCACTGTTCACGCTGCAGCGTCTTCAGCTGCGCCTGGTCCTCGATGCCCTCGGCGAGCGTCTCGATCTCGAGCGTCTTGCCGAGCTGCACCAGCGTGTGAAGCAGCGCCGTCGACTGCTTCGAGGAGGCGATGTTGCTGATGAACGAGCGGTCGATCTTGAGCGCGTCGGCGGGGAACTGACGCAGATAGGCGAGCGAGCTGTAGCCCGTACCGAAGTCATCGATCGCGACGCGCACGCCGAGCTCCTTGAGCAGGCGCAGACGCGCTGCCGTCGCGTCAGGGTCGCTCATCAGCGCCGTCTCGGTGACCTCCAGCGTGAGCGTCGCGGGCTCCAGGCGGTTCTCGCGCAGCGCCTGGCGGACGTCCTCGATCAGCTCGTCGCTGTCGAGCTGGCGTGCTGAGACGTTGACCGACATACCCAGGTGTTGGCTACGTGCACGCCATGTCGCTGCCTGGCGGCAGGCCTCGTGGAGCACCCAACGGCCGATCGGCACGATCAGCCCCGTCGTCTCGGCGACCGGGATGAAGTCCGCCGGCTCGAGCACGCCGCGTGTCGGGTGGCGCCAGCGAACCAGCGCCTCGACGCCGACCACACTTTCGGACTGCAGGTCGAACGTCGGCTGGTAGAGCAGGAAGAACTGGTTCTTCTCCAGCGCCTCGAGCAGGTCCATCTGGATCGCCAGGCGGTCCCGGAAGGCCGTCTCCATCCCCGAGTTGAACAGCACGTAGCGGTTGCGTCCGGCGCCCTTTGCCTCATACAGGGCGATGTCGGCGTCGCGCAGCAGCTCGTCCGGGCTTCCGCGCAGGCCGAACGCGATGCCGACGCTCGCCGACAGCGACAGCTCGTGGCCGATCTCGCCGCGCATGTCATACGGCCGGCGCAGCACCTCGAGCAGGCGCTCGGCCACGAGCTCGGGGCCGGCGTCCAGCGTCGAGCCCTCGACGAGCACCACGAACTCGTCACCGCCGAGCCGCGCCGCCGTGTCGCCCTCGCGCACCACGCTCTCCAGCCGCCGCGCAACGATCCGCAGCAGCTCGTCGCCGGCGGCGTGGCCGAAGCTGTCGTTGACGTGCTTGAAGCCGTCGATGTCCACGTACAGCGCGGCCACCGGGAGCTGCTGGCGGCGTGCGCGCGCGAGCATCTGCTCGACGCGGTCAAGCGCCAGCACGCGGTTGGGCAGGCCGGTGAGTGCGTCGTGCAGCGCCTGATGGCGAAGCTCCCCGGTCTTCTCCCTGACCATCCCGATCGCGCGCTCGCGTGAGCGTGCGAGCACCAGCACCAGAGTCGCGAGCAGCAGGCTGACGAGCATGCCGCCGAGCGCCACGATCAGGCCCTGCACCTGCGCCGAGAGGCCGCTGACGAGGGGCGTGCCGGCGACGTCGACCGTCCAGGTGCCGTCCATTCGGACGGTCGAGCGGTCTGTGAACGGGTGCGCGCCGGCGGTGCCGGTGCGGCCGATGAATTCCGGAACCAGGCCAGGGTTGGAGTGGTAGAGCGTCACCTCGAGACCGCGCGTGCCGCCGAGCGCCGACTGCATCAGCGACGGGATGTCGAACGACCCCAGCACCCAGCCGATCACGGCATCTTGGCGTTGCGTGACGCTCCTCAGCGGCGCGCCCTGCCGGTACGCCGCGACTTCGACGACCAGGCTGCTCACGTTGGACAGGTTGATCGAGTAGACGCCGTACTGGCCGTCGTCGGTGATCGCCTGCGTGAACTGCGCGCGCGTTGTGCCGTTGTGCTGGTAGCCGCCGAGCAGCGAGTTCGGGTTGCACCAGTCTCCCTGCAGCAGCCGCGCGACTTCCGGGTCATAGAGGACGTTCGCGGTACCAGCGGCGAGCAGGCAGTAGCGAGAGCTTCCGTCGGTCGCGACCGATTCGGGCTGACCGCCGACGAGCTTGCGAAACGCGGGATCGGCGTCGCGCCGAGCCTCGAACGCAGCGAGCTGTGAACTTGGTATGGACCGCACGATCAGCGCGCCGTAGCCGGCCGGCTGTTCGCGTTCTTCTTCGAGCAGCGCCAGCCACTTCTGGAAACCGCTCGCCGACAGGTTCGGCTGCTGCGTCAGCACCGCGCGCACCGAGCGCACGAAGTCGGTGTCGCGGCGTAGCTGTGTCTCGAGCGTGCCGCTGACGTTGGCGGCCGAGGTCTGAAACGCCTGCCGTTCGCGCGTGTGCACGCTCGCACGCCACAGCAGCGCCGCCGCGAGCGACGCCGCCACGCCGAGCACGACGATCGCGCAGGCAGCGGCAAGCCACCGTCGTCTTCCCCCTATTTCACGCATCTATCGTGTATCGGGTCTGCGCGCAGGCCGCTTTAGGGGCTCGCTGCGCCCGGTCCCTGCTCGCTATCGTGCGGACCGTGGCACGCCCGTCGCTGTCCCTCATCGAGTTTCCCGCCGACGATCCCGAGCGCGCGCGGCGCTTCTGGAGCGGCCTGCTCGGCGTAGAGCTGCAGCCGCGCGAAGACTCACAGGGTGAGGGCTGGCAGACGCCCGCGGCGGCGCCCGCAGTCGGCGTGCACGCACGCGGGCGCGGCCCCGGCGACTCGTTCTCGCTGCCCTACTTCGCCGTAGCGGACCTCGCACAGGCACTCGCTGACGTGCGCGCGCTCGGCGGCGAGGTGATTCACCCGGGGGAGCGATGGGCGATCTGCAAGGACTCCGAGAAGACGCCGTTCGCGCTCGCGCAAGCGCCACCGGCGGGCGAGGACGCGTGAGCCGCAAGCGCTCCCCGCGCCGCGGCCGAGTCGGCTGGCTGCTCGCGAGCGTATGCGCCGCCGCGGCGTTCTCGCCGTCGCTGGCCGCCGGCGCCGCGCAGCCGATCGAGCTGGCCGCGCCGTACGAGTACCTCGGGTGGGGCGAACCGCAGCCGCCGGCGAGCGTCATCGCAGCCACCGCCAGCCAGGACCTGACGCTCGCGTTCATCCTCTCCCATGGCAAGTGCAACCCCGAGTGGGACGGCCGGCGCCCGCTGCTCGGCGGCTCAGACCAGGCCGCGATCGAAAGCATCCGCGCGGCCGGCGCGGAAGTCGACGTCTCCTTCGGCGGTTGGAGCGGCAAGAAGCTCGGCGCCGCCTGCAAGACGCCGGCGGCGCTCGCCGCGGCCTACCAGAAGGTGATCGACGCGTACTCGCTGAAGGCGATCGACATCGACATCGAGCACGGCGAGTTCACCAACGCCACCGTGCGCAAACGCGTGATCGAAGCACTCGCGATCGTGCACGCGCAGAACCCGAGCGTCGAGATCTCGGTGACGTTCGGGACTGACGAAAGCGGACCCGAAGCCACCGGTCGCAGCCTGATCGCCGACGCCGCCGCGATCGGCTTTCAACCGAGCTCCTGGACGGTCATGCCGTTCGACTTCGGCCGGCCGCTGACCGACATGGGTCACGCGTCGATCGGGGCGATCGAAGGCTTGGAGCGCGACCTGGTCAGCGCCTACGGGATCTCCCCGGCGCTCGCCTACCAGCACGCCGGCATCTCATCGATGAACGGCCACACCGATCAAGCGAGCGAGACCGTGAGCGTCGAAGACTTCGAAACGATGCTCGCGTTCGCTCAGCAGAACCACCTCGCGCGGTTCACCTTCTGGGCGGTCAATCGCGACCGGCAGTGCGCAGGCGCTCAGAACGCGGGCGAAGACTGCAGCGGCATCACGCAGCAGCCCTACGCGTTCACCGACGTGGTCGCGCGCTACCACGGCTGAGCGTCGACCCGCAACGACGCTCGCTCACGCCCGGGCGCTCGTCTGCGGGTCCAGGCGCGACATCGTCACCGACGCGGTCAGATCCGAGTTCGCGCCGCCCATGTAAAGGCCCTTGACGGGCGGCACGTCGGAGTAGAAGCGGCCGTGGCCGACCTTCACGTGCGTCTCACCCGCGAGGCGACGGTTGGTCGGGTCGGCGCTCACCCACACCGGCTCGCCATGACCGTCCGTGCTCGGCAGCAGCGCCTCGAGCCACGCGTGCGTTTCGACCTCCACCGAGTCCGTGCCGTCCTCGTCCGGCGCCGCCCACAGGTAGCCGGAGACGTAGCGCGCGGCGATGCCGCGACGGCGCAGCAGCACGAGCGAGAGGTGCACGAAGTCCTGGCACACGCCGGCCCCCGCCTCGAGCAGGTCGCGCACGCTCGATCCCACATACGTCACGCCCGGTCGGTACTCGAAGCGGTCAGGGACCAGCTCGCACAGCCGCTCCAGCGTCTCGAGCGGGGTGTCCGTCTTGAGCGCCTCGTGCAGGTCGTCGAGCCCGGTGAGCGCAGGCTGGTCCTGCCACGGCAGCGCGAACTCGCCCGCGGCGTCGACGTACGCGGGGCTGAGCAGGCTCTCCCAGGGGCCGTCGGGAGGGTCCGGTGGAGGGGAGGTGACGACCCGTGCCCGCACGTCGATCGTGAGCTGCTCGTGGCTCGTCGGTATGCCGAACTCGAGCACCTCGGTGCCGAAGTAGTCGAGGTGGCGGCTGACGCGGGCCTCCGGCTCGATGCGCGTGTGGAACTCGTCGCAGCGCTGGGTCGAGGTGGTTGCAGGGCGCACGCGCAGCGCGTTGAGGTTGTCGGTCACCGCCAGGTCGTAGCGGTACTCCGTCAGGAAGCGGATCGCGAAATGCACGCGCGCCTCACCTCCTCATGCCGGCCGTCGCCGCACCCGCGAAGTAGCGCTCGGCGACATCCTGGTCGATCCGTGCGAGCTCCTGCTGAGTCTGTTCGCATATACCCGTCAGCTCTGCCCCGTCGGGCAGCGCACGACGCTGAAAGTCGAGGTCGGCCGCCAGTCGGCTGACGCGCAACACCGGCTTGGAGTTGCGCGGTCCCGCATCGGCGGTCGTGAAGACCTCGTGCAGCGAGTCCACGCACGCTGCCACGCTGTCGGGGTAGGCGCGCTCGAACAGCAGGAAGCGAGCCACCGGGCGCGCGTTGGGGGGCGCCGTGACAGCGCGCAGATAGGCGTGGAAGCCGCCCACCGCCTGCAGGAGAATCAGCGCGTGGCCGTCCGTCGCCGCCGAGTCGCTGCCCCCGGCACCGGAGGCGCTGGTGGGCAGCGCGATTCGCAGCATGCGCAGCACCATGTCTGAGATCTCGATCAAGCCGCCCGCATCCAGGAAGCACTTGGCCTCGTCGCGCAGCATCGAGCGGTTGGCGACGCCCCAGATCAACGCCGTGCGCTCCTTGACGTACTGCGAGGCCAGCGACGGTCCCGCCGGAGCCGTGGAGCTGAATCCCGCCCACCCCAGCCCGCCGTCGCGCAGCCCGAGGGCGGTCGTGTTGATCGCCTCCCACATCTCCGCGCTGATCACGTCCCGCACCGTGCGAGCGCCCTCTCGAGCGCGCTCGATACTGGCGAGCATGGAGCCGGGCCGCTCTGGGTCAAGCGTGAGCTGGCCGAGCGCATGCCCGCCGAGCGACCCGCCGTCAGGCGGGCGGCTGGACTCGTCGCTGACGTTCCCGAGCATCGCCAACAGCCCGCCCGAACCGAAGCTGACGCCAGGTGTCGTCTCCGAGGTCCCCTGCAGCTCCGCCTGGAAGACCGCCTCGACGGCGCGCGCGGTGAACTCCGCCCGCGCGAGGTTGCGCCCCAGCCAGTAGAGCTCGTGTGCGATGCGAGCGAGCATCAGAGCTCCTGTTGCTGCTGTTGCTGCTGCTGGCCGGTCCACGCTCCGTAGCGCAGGTCGGGCAGCGCCGGTGGCTGCGTGTCGGCGATCGGCGGCCCTGCGCGGTCGGCGTCGTCGCCGTCCTCCAGCACCCACGTGTCCTTCGAGCCGCCGCCGCGCGAGGAGTTGACGATCAGCGAGCCCTCCTCGAGCGCCACGCGCGTGAGGCCGCCGGGGACTATGTCGATGCGCTCGCCGAACACCGCGAAAGGTCGCAGGTCGACGTGGCGCGGCTGCAGCATCCCGTCGGGATCGACGGTCGGCACCGTCGACAGGCGCACGACGTCCTGTGCGATCCAGCGGTCCGGGTGGGTGCTGATCACGCGGCGCATGCGCTGCAGCTCCACCTCGCTCGCATGCGGTCCGATCATCACACCGCGCCCCCCGGACTCGCCCGTCGGCTTGACGACCAGCTGGTCCAGGCGCTCGAGCACGTGCTCGAGCACTTCCGGGTCCGACAGCAGGTACGTGCGCACATTCTCGAGGATCGGCTCCTCGCCGAGGTAGAAGCGGATCATGTCGGGCACGAAGCAGTACACGGCCTTGTCGTCGGCGACGCCCGTGCCGAACGCGTTCGCGATCGCCACGCTGCCCGCGCGGTAGGCGCGCACCAGGCCGGGGACTCCGAGCAGCGAGTCGGGACGGAACTCCAGCGGGTCGACGAAATCGTCGTCCAGGCGCCGATACACCGCGTGTGCGCGCTCGAGGCCCCTGGTGGTGCGCATGTAGAGCACGTCGTCGCGGACGACCAGGTCGGAGGCCTCGACCAGCTCGACGCCCATCTGGCGTGCCAGGAACGCGTGCTCGAAGTACGCCGGGTTGGCCGGTCCCGGTGTCCACACCACCACCGTCGCCTCGCTCTGCGCGGATGGCGCTACCGCACGCAGCGCGCGCAGCAGCAGCTGCGGATAGTGCTCGACGGGACGCACCCGGTAGGACGCGAACAGCTCCGGCACCAGGCGCGCCATCGCGGCGCGATTCTCCAGCACGTAGGAGATGCCCGACGGGATCCGCACGTTGTCCTCGATCACCTTCCACGTCCCGTCGCTGTGGCGTACGAGGTCGCAGCCGGCGACGTGCGTGTACACGCCGCCCGGCGGGCGGATCCCGTGCACCGCACGGGCGAACTGCGGGCACGACGCCACCAGACGCCACGGCACGAGCCCCTCGCGCACGATCTCGCGCGCGTGGTAGACGTCGTCGACGAAGTGGTTGAGCGCGCGGATGCGCTGCGCCAGGCCGCGCTTGATCTCGCGCCATTCCTCGCCGCTGAGCACCCGCGGCACCAGGTCCAGCGGAAACGGCCGTTCTTTTGAGCTCCCATCGGCCCCGCCGCCGCTGGTCTCGAACGTGATCCCCTGCTGCATGAAGATCGCATCGCGCCGTCTGCCGGCCTCGACGAGTCCCTCGGCGCCGAGACGCCGCAGCTCCTCGACGAGCGCGCGCGCCGTCGGGCGCGGCGCGCCGTCGAGCTCGAACAGCTCATCGAGAAACGGCGCCTGCGGACGGTACGCCTCGGTCGGCGTGGTCTGCACTCCCGAGCTCACCACGGGATTCTCCCCCGCTGCGTGCGAAAAAGCCTTCGACGGATGGACAAACCCGCATGCGCCGGGCTGGTCAGCTGTCATACGCCCGCAACGGCGCCTCACCCCGCCGCGCCGCGGTCGCGGTCGCTCAGCGCGGGGCGCTCAGTGGGGCCAGCGGCCGTGGCGCGCGAAGTACTCGCGCGCGGCGTCCTCCTTGTCACGCTCGCGATCGCCGCGCGCGCCGATGCGAAACAGCCAGTTGAGGAAGTACACCGCGAGCCCGGCGCTGACGATGCTCGCGCCGCCCTCGAGGTCGTTTTCGCTGCCGAGCGCCATGACCACGATGCCGCCGATCACGATCGCCACCGGGAGCACGTAGCGCACCCCCAGCAACAGCCACGCGATGATCCGCTCGCTCCTCATGCCGGCTGCAGCGGCGCCACGGCCGCCTCGTCCTCGAGCCCCTCCGCGCACTGGCGAGCCGTGCGCCGAGCCCAGCGCCCGGTCGAGACGGCCCCGATCGCGAGCACGCTCACACCACAGCCGGCGATCAGCCACCACGCAGGGTGGCTCGCCGAGGCGAGCTGCGCGCCGATGCCGCTGTCCACCGCTGTGGCGATGATCGATCCGATCACCGCCACACCCAATGCCTGTCCGACCTGCCGGCTGGTCGATGCCACCGCTGCCGCCACGCCGGCCTGGTTGTTGGGCATGCCAGAGACAGCCGTGTAGGTGATCGGTGGGTTGACCCATCCGAAGCCCACGCCGAAGAGCGCGTACATGGCGAGCAGCAGCGCCAGCGGCGTGGATGGTGTGAGCGTCGTCAGCACGAGTGCGCTCGCCGTCATGCAGCTACCGGCGATGAACAGGGGCAGACGGGGGCCGTGGCGACCGAGCACCCGTCCCGACAGCGGGCTGCATACGAGCGCAGCCAGCGCCATCGGCAGCGTGGAAAGTCCCGCCTGCAGCGCGGAGTAGCCGCGCACGTCCTGAAGGTAGAGCGTGTTCACGAGCAGGAAGCCACTGAAGCCGGCGAACGCGCTGATCGCGATCAGCGTCGCGCCCGAGAACGGCGCGCTACGGAAGAAGCGCAGCTCGATCAGCGGGTCGCGCCGTCGCGGCTCGTAGAAGACGATTGCCGCGAGCGCCAGCAACGACAGAGCGAACGTGCCGATCGTCTGCGCCGAGGACCAGCCGGCGCGTGGTCCCTCGATGATCGCGTATGTAAGCGACCCGAGCGCCGTGATCACGAGCACCTGGCCCAGCGGATCGATCCGTCGCGGGCGGGGCGCTCGCGACTCGGGCACGTACAGCGCCGTCAGGATCACCGCCGCCAACCCGATCGGCACGTTGATCCAGAAGATCGCGCGCCAGCCGACCGTCTGCGTCAACGCCCCGCCGACGACCGGCCCAAGACCCAGGCTGATGCCAACCACCGCGCCCCACGCGCCGATCGCGCGGGCGCGCTCGCGTGGCTTGGTGAACACGTTGGTGATGATCGACATCGCGACCGGGTTGAGCATCGAGCCGCCGACGCCCTGCAGCGCGCGGGCGGCTATCAGCCAGCCCAGGCTGGGTGCGAGGCTGCACAGCAGCGAGGCGCTGACGAACACCAGTAGGCCCAGCTGGAAGATGCGCCGCCGGCCCAGGCGGTCGGCCGTCGAGCCGGACAGCAGCAGCAGGCTCGCCAGTACGATCACGTAAGCGTCGATCGTCCACTGCAATCCCGACACCGAGGCGTGCAGGTCGCGGCGGATCGACGGCAGCGCGACGTTCACGATGGTGTTGTCCATCGCGACGATCAAAAGGCTCATGCAGCAGATCGCGAGGATCGTCAGCCGCCGACGATCGCTCAACTGCGGGCCCGCGTTCGGCTGCTGGCGCCCGTTCGTGTGCGCGCTCTCGGCCGGCTGGGGAGTGGGATCGATCTGCCCGGGTGTACGGTTCACGCCCTGATCGTTTTAGCGCCACGAGCTTGGTCTACCGGGACACCCGCGCGGGGCAACGCCGAAAGGAAGGCCGATGCCGGCACCGACGATCGATGAGCTGACAGTTGCCGACGAGCCCGGCAAGTGGGCCGCGCTCGGCTTCGACGTGAGCGATGCACAGTGCCAGATCGGAACGGTGCGCCTGCGTTTCAGCGGCCCGCAGCCGGGCGTGGGCATCGCCGGCTGGTCGCTGCGCGACGCCACGAGCACCGAGCTCGACGGCCTGCCCACCACCATCTCAGAGGAGCCCGTTCCCGGCCGCGCGCCCGCTCATCCCAACGGCGCGATCGCGATTGACCACGTTGTCGCGGCCTCGCCGGAGCTCGATCGCAGCGTCGCCGCGCTGGCGGCCGCGGGCCTCGACCTGCGTCGCGTGCGCGAGGAGCCAACCCCCGCGGGGGCGCCGCGCCAGGCGTTCTTCCGCCTTGGCAACGAGATCCTCGAGCTGATCCAAGAGCCCGAGCAGGCGATCGAGCGCGCCGGCGGAATCGCGCACCCGGCGCGCTTCTGGGGCCTGGCGCTGGTGGTCGAGGACCTCGACAGCACGCTCGAGGCGCTCGCCGACCACGCCAGCCCGGCGCGGGCGGCAGTGCAGGCAGGCCGGCGGATCGCCACCGTGCGCCGCTCGGCCGGGCTCGCCGTGCCGGTCGCGCTGATGAGCGCGGACGCACGCACCGCGAGCGCGCGATGACTGAGCCACGTTGGAGCGAGGTCGATGCCTACGTCGAGCAGCTGCTCCTCGGCGAGGACGCCGCGCTCGAGGCGGCCATGCAGGCGAGCGACGACGCGGGCCTGCCGCCGATCGCGCTGACGCCCGCCCAGGGCAAGCTCCTGCACCTGCTCGCGCGCATGCACGGCGCGCGCAGCATCCTCGAGCTCGGCACGCTCGGCGGCTACAGCGCCATCTGGCTCGCCCGCGCGCTGCCCGCCGACGGTCGCCTCATCACGCTCGAGCTCAACGCCGAATACGCCGGGGTGGCAGCCGCCAACATCGAGCGGGCCGGCCTCGCCGGCCTCATAAAAATCGAAGTCGGACCCGCGCTCGAGGGACAGCGCAAGCTCCTCGCCGAAGGCGCCGGCCCCTTCGACATGGTGTTCATCGACGCCGACAAGCAGCGCACACCCGAGTACTTCGAGCTCGCGCTCGAGCTCACGCGCCCCGGCAGCGTGATCGTGACCGACAACGTCGTGCGCGCAGGAGAGCTGGTGAACGCCGACAGCGCCGATCCGGGAGTGCAGGGCATGCGCCGCTTTCACGAGCTGCTCGCCCGCGAGCGCTCCGGCGGCCAACGCGTGAGCGCCACGACGATCCAGACGGTTGGCGCCAAGGGCTATGACGGGTTCACGCTCGCGCTTGTCGAGCGGTAGGCTCGCGAGCGTGGGCGGCGAGCTGAAGCTGGGGTTGAACACGGGCTACTGGGCCGGCGGACCGCCGCCGGGCGCCGTCGAGGCGATCGCCGAGGCGGAGCGTCTCGGCTTCGACTCGATGTGGACGGCCGAGGCCTACGGCTCGGACTGCCTGACGCCGCTCGCGTGGTGGGGAGCGTCGACAGAGCGCATCAAGCTCGGCACCGCGATCGTGCAGATGTCAGCGCGCCAGCCCGCCGCCACCGCGATGGCCGCGATGACCATGGACCACCTGTCAAACGGTCGCTTCATCCTCGGGCTCGGCGTTTCCGGCCCGCAGGTCGTCGAGGGCTGGTATGGCATGCCGTTCGCCAAGCCGCTCGCGCGCACCCGCGAGTACATCGCGATCCTGCGCGACGTGTGGGCACGTCAAGGTCGCCTCGAAGCGCCCGGCCCGCACTACCCGCTGCCCTTGCCCGACGGCACCGGCTTGGGAAAGCCGCTGAAGTCATCGATCCACCCGCTGCGCGAGGACATCCCGATCTACCTCGGCGCCGAGGGGCCCAAGAACATCGCCCTGTGCGCCGAGCTGTGCGACGGCTGGCTGGCGATGCTGTTCTCGCCGGCCGTCTACGACGAGCTGTACCGGCCCTCGCTCGAGGAGGGCTGGGGGAGGAGGGGGGAGGCGGGTGGGGCTCGATCCAGAAGCGCCGCCGACTTCGAGGTGTGCGCGACCGTGCCGCTGATCGTCACCGACGACGTCGAGGCCGCCGCCGACGCGCTGCGGCCGTTCTACGCGCTGTACTTCGGCGGCATGGGCGCCAAAGGCGCCAACTTCCACGCCAACGTCCCGATCCGCATGGGCTACGAGCGTGAGGTCGATGAGATCCAGGAGCTGTATTTGAGTGGTAAGAAGGATGCGGCGTGCGCGGTGATCCCGACGGCGCTGATCGAAGAGCTGTCGCTGATCGGCTCGCGCGAGAAGATCCGCGACGACCTTCACAAGTGGCGCGAGTCGGTCGTCACCACGCTGCTCATCTCCGGCGACGCCGCCACGCTGCGCTCCGCCGCCGAGCTCGTGCTCGGCTGACGAGCGCGGGCTACGGGTTGGCGAGCTCGGCGAGCAGCTGCTGGGGAGTGACGATGCGCACGCCTCGGTGCTCGCCGACCGGCAGCAGGTGCCTGCGGTCGCCAGACACCACGATCTGAGCTTCGGCGTGCACGGCGCATTCCAACACCAAGTCGTCGTCGGGGTCGCCTGTGATCGGCTCGGGCGCGGTGCTCGGCGCAGCGACGGTCGTCGTGGCGATCTCGCTCAGCAGCGTCGTGGCGTTCAGAACGCGCTCGGCCTCGAGCCCGAGCTTCACCGTCAGGACGCGGGCGAGCTCGTCGAGCACCGGATCGGCCAAGATGAGCTCGATGCGTCGGTCGATCGCCGCCTCGAGCACGCGGCTCGGCGGCCCGGCGGCGATGAACGCCGACACGAGGACGTTCGTGTCGCACAGGACGCGTGGCGTCACGCGCGCGTCGCACGAAGCTCGTCGAGGAGCTGCTCGACGTCCTCGGGGCCGACGCCCAGCGTCTCCGCCCGCTCGCGCCCATGGCGCTGGAGCTCGGCGAGACGCTCGTGCTGGACGTGGCGGCG
>Ga0208849_1001822_pt1 | contig 13231 bp, 12 predicted proteins | sample NGESurdeep072012_10_FD_184470 | JGI IMG/M metagenome (GOLD analysis project Ga0208849, IMG submission 184470) | Arctic peat soil microbial communities from Barrow, Alaska - NGEE Surface sample 53-3 deep-072012 (SPAdes) | ecosystem: Environmental > Terrestrial > Soil > Wetlands > Peat ...
GCCACCTGGACCGGCGTTTCTGGATCAGCGTGACGTTCGACTCCGATGTGCCGGTGGACGAGATCGAACGCCTCGTCGCGCATTCCTACGACCTCGTCTGCGCCAAGCTCACCCGCAGACAGAAGGCGGAACTTGCGGCGTTGCCGGCGTGAAGATGCACGATAAGGGGCTCCAGCCTCGCCCCTGCAGGTGACGCGCCAGAGCGGAGCCGGAGAGCGACTTCAAACCAAAAGGTCGAGGATGCGTTCGCCCTCGGCTGGCGCCGCCGGCTCGGCCCCCAGCCATCCCTCGACGGCCTCGCGCACATTAGCCATCAGGACTTCCAGAGTCTCGCCCTGTGTGGCGCAGCCGGAAAGGGCGGCAACCTCGGCCCAGTAACCGCCCTCTTCAGCTTCGCGTACGACGACCTTGATTTTCATGCCCGCAGGATATCGCCCGCCCGCCCCGGCGCAACTCCGGGCCCGTCGACGGCGTGGCCCACTACGCACGGCGCTGTTTCAGCTCCTCCCACAGCCCCTCCGCGTCCATCGCCGTGGTGCGCGGCCAATCGGCGGCCTGTCCCCGCAGCCAGGTGAGCTGGCGTTTGGCGTAGTGGCGGGTTTCCAGCTGGGCGCGGGCCAGGGCGTCCGGAATGCTGGCTTCGCCGCGCACGGCATCGGCGAAGGCGCGCAGGCCCACCGCCTTCATCGCCGGCAGGGTGGGGTCGAGGCGTCGGTCGATCAGGGCGCGCACTTCCTCCAGCACGCCGGCTTCGACCATGGCGGCGAGGCGCGCATCGCAGCGGCGGTAGAGTTCTGGACGGGGCGGATCTAGCACCAGGGCGCGCCACGATCTTGGCCCGAGGCCGCCGCCGGTTTCCGCGTGCCAATCGCTGAGGGCCCGTCCCGTCGCGGCGAACACCTCGCCGGCGCGCAGAAGGCGTTGGCGATCGCCCCTGGCGATGCGCGCCTCGCTGGCCGGATCGTCGCGCGCCAAGCGACGGCGGTATTCGTCTTCCCCAACCCTATCGAAGGACGACCGCGTCTCCTGGCGGAAGGCGGCGGGAATCGCCGGAACGTCCGCGATCCCTTCGGTCAGGGCGCGCAGATAGAGGCCCGTGCCGCCGACCACCACCGCCGGCCTGCCGCGCGCGGCAATGCCCCCCAGCGCGGCCCGCGCGGCCGTCAGCCACCGCCCCGCCGACCAGCCGTCGGCCGCGTCGGCGACGCCGAACAGATGGTGCGGGACGCGCGCCTCGTCCTCGCGGCTCGGGCGGGCGGTGAGGATGGAAAGGTCGCGATAGACCTGCAGGGCGTCGGCGCCCACGATCTCGCCGCCGATCGCCTGGGCCAGGCGCAGGGCCAGGGCCGACTTACCGCTTGCCGTCGGCCCGGCGATCAGCCAGATGCGGGGCACCCCGCCGGTCACCTCCATGCTGCTCGCCCTCACTCTCGTCGCCCGCGACCTCGATGCGCTGGAGGAGGCCATGCCGGCCGCCCTCGAAGGCGTCGCAGCCGGCGGCGCGCCGGTCAAGCACATGGCCATCCTGGGCGATGGGGCGGCCGATTTCCTGTTTGAGGGGGATGGGCCCGGGGCTGCGCGCGGGCGCCTGACGGCCGCGCTGGAGCGCAAGGCGGTCGATTTCTGCGTCCAGGCGGCGGAGGGGCGGAAAAAGCGCCTGCTCGTCGCCGATATGGATTCCACCATCATCGGTTGCGAGTGCCTCGACGAACTGGCCGATTTCGCCGGCATCAAGCCGGAGATCGCGGCGATCACAGCGCGGGCGATGGGCGGCGAGATCGCCTTCGAGGCGGCCCTGCGCGAGCGCGTCGGCATGTTGAAGGGTCTGGAGATCACTGCACTGGCGCGCGTGTTGGACGAGCGCGTGCGGCTCAATCCGGGCGCCCGCACCCTCGTGCGCACCATGAGCGCGAACGGCGCCCACTGCGTCCTCGTCTCCGGCGGCTTCACGTTTTTCGCGCAGCGCGTGGCGCGCGACGCCGGCTTCGCCGCGCACCGCGCCAACGGGCTGATCGACGACGGCCTGCGACTCACCGGCGCGGTTGCCGAGCCGATCCTTGGCCAGGATGCCAAGCTCGCGGCCCTGACCGAAGAGGCCGAGGTCCTCGGCCTGGAGCTATCGGAAACGCTCGCGGTGGGCGACGGGGCCAACGATCTCGCCATGATCCAGGCAGCCGGCCTCGGCGTCGCCTGGCGCGCCCAGCCCGTGGTCGCGGCGGCCGCCGACGCTCGCGTCGACCACGCCGATCTCGCCGCCCTTCTCTATTTCCAGGGCTACGGCGCCGATGCCTTCATCTCCTGAGCGTTCCGCGCAGCTGGCGCTCCCGCGTCCCCTCGAGGCGGTGATCTTCGACATGGACGGCCTCTTGATCGACAGCGAGGTCGTCTATCGCGAGGCCATCCTGGCCGCCGCCGCCGCGCGCGGCTGTGACATGCCCCTGGCCCTCTTCCACCAGATGATCGGCGCGCCGATCGTCCAGAACCGCGAACTGCTCTTCGCCCACTTCGGCGAGGACTTCGACATCGAGGCCCTGCTCGCCGACGCCGCGACGCGTTTCCACGCGATCTTCGCGCTGGAGGACCGGATCAAGGCGGGCGTCGCCGAGCTGCTCGACGAACTCGATGCGCGGCGCCTGCCGCGCGCCATCGCCACTTCGTCGGCCCGAGAGTCCGTGGAGCTACACCTGGCGTCGGGCGGCCTGCTGGCCCGCTTCGATGCGGTCATCGCCCGCGGCGACTACGCCCGCGGCAAGCCGGCGCCCGACCCGTTTCTCGCCGCCGCCCGCGCCCTCGGCGTCGCTCCGCGAGCGTGCCTGGCCCTCGAAGACTCCCACAACGGCGTGCGCGCCGCCCATGCCGCCGGGATGATGACGGTAATGGTCCCCGACCTGCTGGAGGCGAGCGAGGAAATGGCGAGTCTGTGCGTGGCCGTCGTCGCCACCCTGCACGATGTGCGCGAGATGCTTCAGGGATAGATTCCGCGCGCGGCAGGGTTTCGCGGCGACCTCGCGCCAGCGACCGATGACGTTTTGAATTGACTCGCTTTGAGCCTTGATCTTCGGTGACCGCCGTCCAGGCGGGGGACGTCGAACATTCGGTATCGAGGCGCACGTTTGGGGCCCTCAGTTCTCTGCTGAAGTCGCGTGAGACGCCTTGTCGATCAGGCGAGTCGAGTGAGCCGGTCCCGTCACATGACCGGGCCGAACGCGCCACACGGAGAAACCCTTCAATGACCAGACTGCAGCTTCTCGGCGCCGCCGGCGCCGGTCTCATGGCCGCCTCGCTCGGCGCCTGCACCAAGCCCGCTGCGCTGACGACGCCCGCGGCGCCAGCCGTCGACACCGTCAAGATCGCCGCCACCGTCAAGGCCGACGCCGACCAGTTCGTGGCCGACTTCAACGCCCACGACGCCGACAAGGCCGTGGCGCACGATGCGACCGACTATGTGTTCATGTTCCACGGCGCGCCGAACACGGTGGGCGCGGCTAGCGACCTGGCCAACACGAAAAAGATGTTCGCGGCCGATTCGAGTCAGCATGTCACCCTCGCCAACGAGAGGGTCGATGTCGCGGCCTCTGGCGAGATGGCGGTATTCCGTTCGACCTATGTCGTCACCTTGATCGATCCCAAGACCAAGAAGCCGACCTCGGAGAACGGAAACTATCTGGTCGGCTACAAGGTCCAGCCGGACGGTTCGTGGAAGATGGAGTGGGCCGTCGTTTCCGACACCGGTGCGGCCGCCGCGACGGCGCCGGCCATGGCCGCCGCCAAGAGCTAAGGCGAAACGTGGCGCAGGTCGTCGCCGCCCCGATCCCGCGGGCCGCCGGTGACCTGACCGCTGGGTGGCTGACGGCGGTGCTGGAGGCGGGCGGCTGCGAGGGCGCCGGCGTCGTTGAATCGCTGGCCGTCGAGCGCATCGGCGCGGGGGTCGGCATCATCGCCGACCTTTTTCGCCTGACGCCCCGTTATCAGCCCGGCGCACGCGGCGGCCCGGCGAGCCTGGTGGTCAAGCTGCCGTCGGCCATCCCCGAGATCCGCCAGCTGGCCGCCGGCTATGGGCTCTACGAGCGCGAGGTCGCCTTCTATCGCGACCTGGCCTCGACCGTCTCCTTGCGCACGCCGATCAGCTATTTCGCGGAGTTCGATCCCGCCTCCCAGGCCTTCGCCATCGTCATGGAGGATCTGGCGCCGGCGGCCGGAGGCGACCAGGTCGCCGGCCTGACCCTGGCGCAACTTCGCCGCGCCATCGGCGAGGCGGCGCCCATGCACGCGCGGTGGTGGGACGATCCCGGGCTCACACCCCTGGAGGCGGTGATCCAGCGGACCGGGACGGCGCCCTGGATCGGCATCGGCGAGCGCCACCAGGCGGCGTGGCCGATCATCGACGCCTTTCTCGCCGGCCGCTTTTCGGCCCACACCCGCCGCGTGGGCGAGCGCCTGGGCGGCGTCATCGATCGCCTGTTGACCGCCCAGGGAGAAGACTCGCGAACCCTGTGTCACGGCGACTACAGGGGCGACAATCTGATGTTCCGGGCCGCCGCCGGAAAGCTCGAAATGGTCGTCGTCGACTGGCAGGTTTCCATGCAGGCCCGCGGGACCTTCGACATCGGCTATCTGATGAGCGGCAGCGCGCCGCCCGACCTGCGCCGCGACCATGAGATGGAGCTTCTGCGGGACTATCACGCCCGCCTCGTCGAAAGCGGCGTCGCCGGCTACGGCTTTGACGCCTGCCTCTACGACTACCGGGCGGCCCTGCTCATCGGCTACACCTATCTAGTCCAGGCGGGCGGCGCAACCGACCTCACCGAGCCCCGGACCGTCGCCCTGCTGGACGCCTGGGGCCGCCGCCTCGAAGCCGCCGTCAACGAACAGGGCCTCGCCGAATTCCTGGATTGAGGCGCGCCGCCGGCGAGCCCCTCAACCCCCCCCAAGGTGCGCGCGCTCGTTGAGGCTGACCAGGTTGCGCTGGCCGCCGCTGGCGCACAGGAAGCGATGCAGGCTGCCGTAGCCGGGCTCGAAGAACAGACGCGGGACCATGCCGAGGACGTGGGCGGTCCAGACGTTGATCACTCCGCCGTGGCAGAAGACCGCTACGCGACGCGATGGGTTGGCGGCGACGATGTCTTCGAGGGCGGCGACGACGGTCCTCTGAAAGCTCGCGATGTCGATGTCGTAGCCGCCGTCGACGAACGCCTTCCAGGCCGCGTAGTCGTCGCGCTTCAGCTCCTCCATCGGGATGTACGTGCCCGTCCCGCGGTCGAACTCCACGATGTCGGGGCTGATCTGCAGCGCCAGTCCGCTCTGGGCGACGAAGGGCTCGGCGGTCTCGATGGCGCGGCGCATGGGACTGGCGAACACCGCGTCGATGGCCTCGCGCGCCAGGACGGCGGCGACCCGCCGCGCCTGATCGAGTCCTTCGGCGGCCAGTGGCGGATCGTGGGTGTCGGCGCTGCGCTGGGGCAGGCCATGGCGGATGAGCACGAGTTGCATTCAGGCCTTCCGAGCGTCAGGGCGGACCGCCGTCAGCTTAGGAGACGGCGCGGCGGACGGCCAGGGCGCCCCCCGGTGTGACGCCGGCGAAAGTCCGCTAAGCATTGGCCAGCAGCGAGGTTGGCCCGTGGCCTTGATCGTCGAGGAGATCGCCAAGCGTTTCGGCCGCTACCCGGCTCTGGCCGGGGTGTCGCTGGAGGCGCGCGACGGCGAGTTCCTGGCCCTGCTCGGGCCGTCGGGGGCCGGCAAGACCACGCTGCTGCGCGTCCTCGCCGGCCTCGAGGCGCCGGACGGCGGGCGGGTCATGCTGGACGGCGAGGATTTCCTCGCGCTCAGCGCGCGCGAGCGCCGGGTGGGCCTGGTTTTCCAGCACTACGCCCTGTTTCGCCACATGACCGTGGCGGCGAACATCGCCTTTGGCCTGGAGGTACTGCCGCGGGGCGCCCGTCCAACGCGGGCGGCGATCGCGGCGCGCGCCGGCGAACTGATGGCTCTGCTGCACATCGCCGGCCTCGGCGATCGCTATCCCGCCCAGCTTTCCGGCGGCCAGCGCCAGAGGGTCGCCGTCGCACGCGCCCTGGCGCCGGGGCCGCGGCTGCTCCTCCTGGACGAGCCCTTCGGGGCCCTGGACGCCAAGGTGCGCAAGGAACTGCGCGGCGAGCTGCGCCGCATCCACGACGCCACTGGGGTGACCACCATCCTCGTCACGCATGACCAGGAGGAGGCCGTGGCGCTGGCCGACCGCGTCGTGCTCCTGAATCAGGGCAGGGTCGAGCAGATCGGCGCGGCCGACGTGCTGGAGTCGGCGCCGGCCTCGCCCTTCGTCTTCGCCTTCATGGGCGAGACCAACCGTTTGGACTGCGAGGTTCGAGCCGGCGTCGCCCACTGCCACGGCTTCGCCGCGGCCGCCCTCTGCGCCGAGGGCCGCGATGGCCCGGCCGTCGCCCTCTTCCGACCCTATGACACGCGGCTGGAAAGCGGCGACGGCGCGCAGGGCCTGGCCGTCGTCGTCATCGATATCCGCAGCCGCGGCGGGATCAGGACCGTCGACTGCCGGGGCGCCGACGGCGCCCGCTTCACGGCGCAGCTCTCGGACCCGGCCCCTGGCGCGCTCACCATCGGCCAAAACGTCCGCCTGACCGCGACACGCGTCGTGGTGGAACGTTGACGCCGCCTTGCGCCCCTTCCGTCACGGCGCAAGGCAACGCGCCGCGCCACCTACCCCGTTTCACGGGGGAGGAGTGAACTAAAATCCTCCCCCGTCCTCTTACCTAGGCGATTCACACATCTCGAAGACTTTTGTTATTTCAATAGGTTAAGCGGCGGCCAATTGGCAATCCTTCTCCCCTTGCGGGAGAAGGTGGCCCCCGGAGGGGGTCGGATGAGGGGTCGCCGGGCCTTTCCGATAGGCCATTGCAATCACGTGGCAATCGCCTCGCGACCCCTCATCCGGCGTGTCGCGCCACCTTCTCCCGCAAGGGGAGAAGGTCCCCGAGACACTACCGAAAGTCGTGTCGGTCAAGATGTGTGCATCCCTAAGGTCCTCTTACGGGGGAGGGGGACCACGAAGTGGTGGAAGGGGGCGCAAGGCGGCTACCGTTTGGGGACGGTCGTGGAAGGCGGGACTCCAAGAGCCCGGCCATGACGGTCGTGGGAGGACGATGGGTCTTGCGAGGACCACGCCCTATCGCGCCGCCGGGCCCTTCTTGAAATACTTGAAGAAGTCGCTGTCGGGCGAGAGGACGAGGGTGGTGTCGCCGTTGGCGAAGGCGCCCTCATAGGCCTGCATGGAGCGATAGAAGGCGGCGAAGCTGGGATCGCGCCCGAAACTCGAGGCGAAGATGCTGGCCGCGTCCGCGTCGCCCTGGCCGCGGGTGGTGAAGGCTTCCTCGGTGGCCGCCGCCAGGGTGATGGTCACCTGCTTGTCGGCGTCGGCGGTGACCTCGCGCTTCTGCTGTTCGCCGACGGCGCGGATCTGCGCCGCCTGCTGCTGCAGGTTGCTCTCCATGCGCCGGAAGACCGCCTGCTGGTTGGCGGCAGGGAGATCGGCGCGCTTGATGCGCAGGTCGATGACCTCGATGCCCAGGCGCGAGCGCGCGGCGCGCGAGCGGATGTCGGCCAGGGCCTGGCCCATCAGCAGGGCGCGCTTCTGGGAGATGATGTCGTTGGCGGTGGCAGCGCCCAGCACCTGGCGCAGGGATGAGTTGATCAGCGGCTCGAGCCGGTCGGCCGCCGTCGTCTCGTTTCGCAGGGTGCGATAGAAGGCCAGCGGATTGGCGATGCGGTAGCGCACGAAAGCGTCGACCACCAGGCGCTCCTGATCGGCCGAGATGACCTCCTCCTGGCGCGCTTCGAGCACCTGGTTGCGCTTGTCGAGGCGCACGAGCGACTCCCACGGGGCCTTGACCTTCAGGCCGGGATCGTAGGCGCCGGGCGGATTGATCAACCGCACCGGCTGCCCCAGATTGACCACCACCACCTGCTGGCGCTGGTCGACGATGAACAGGGTGTTGGCGATGATCACGCCGGCCACGAAGGCCACGGCGATGGCGATCAGCACGCGCGGGTTCATTGGGCGCCGTCCGCTGGGGCCGCCGCAGTCGCGGCCGCCTGGGGCGCCGGGGCGATGGAGGGGTCGGAGGCCGTTCGCGGCCGAAACGCGTCCGGCGGCAGGATGATCGGCGCGGTCGCCCCCTTGGCGTCGATGATCACCTTGTTGGAGTGCGAAAGCACAAGCTGCATTGTCTGCAGATAGAGCCGCTCGCGCGTCACCGCCGGGGCCTTGCGGTACTGGGCGTAGACCTGGTTGAAGCGCGCCGCCTGGCCCTGGGCCTCGCGCTCCACCTGCTCGCGGTAGCCCTGAGCGGCCTGGACGATCTTGGCCGCGTCGCCCTTGGCCTCGTTGACCACGCGGTTGCGATAGGTGTTGGCGTCGTTGATGTAGGACTGCGCGTCCTGGCCGGCCCTTGCGATGTCCTGATAGGCCGGCACCACCTCCTGCGGGGGGTTGGCGTTCTGGATCTGCACAGCGTCGATGGTCACCCCGGCATGGTAGGAATCGAGGATGCGCTGCATCAGCGCCAGGGTCTCGCTCTGCACCTGGCCGCGGCCGTTGGTCAGGATGGAGCGCAGGTCGCTGTGGCCGACGACCTCGCGCATGGCGCTCTCGGCCACCGCCTTCACGGCGTCGGCGGGGTCCCTGACCCGGAAGAGATAGCTCGCCGCGTCGGCCACGTGCCACTGCACGGTGAAGCTGAGGTCGACGATGTTCTCATCGCCGGTCAGCATCAGGCTCTCGTCCGGCGCCTCGGCGCCGGGAACCCCGCCGATCACCGTCTTGTTCTGGTTGGTCACCGACACGAGCTCGGCCCGCTCGATGGGGATGGGCAGGTGGTAGTGCACGCCTGGCCCTTCGGAGCGGTCATAGCCGCCGAAGCGGGTGATCACCGCCTCCTGGTAGGCCTGGACGATATAGACGCCGGTCAGTAGCCAGGCGGCGACGACGAAGGCGACGATCGCTCCCACCGCGGGCAGGCGCACGCCGCGGCCCCCCGGATCGCGAAAGCGGCGGTCGAACGCCTCGCGCAGGCGCCGTGTCAGGTCGGCGAGGCTGGGGCCCCCGGGCGGCAGGGGGGGCCGGCGTCTTGGCTCCTCGCGCCTGGGCGGAGGTCCGCCCTCGTCGGCTGGGGGCCTCGCCGGTCCCTCGCCGCGGGGCGGCGAGCCCCAGGGGCCCGGGTTGGCGTTGTCATTCCAGGGCATGGGGCCTTTGAGCAGGTTTCTTTGTCTATCGCATCCGGCGAGGCGGGCCGGAACTTGTAAAGCGGCTCTCGCGTCCGGATATGAGAGGCCCCGCACGGCAAAGCAAGTTTCGCCCGATGAGCGAGCCCGACCGCGACGCGATCCTGGCGGCCCTCGACGCCGTCGCCGATCCCAGGACCGGCCGCGGGCTCGCCGCCGCAGGCCTGGTCCAGGGCCTGATGCTCGGCGAAGGACGCGCCGGCTTCATGCTCGAGGTGCCGCCGCAGGAAACGGCCCTCTACGCCCCCGTGCGCGACGCCGCCGAAAAGGCGCTGCTGGCCGTCCCCGGCGTCGCCAAGGCCCAGGTGGTGTTGACCGCGGCGGCCGGACCGCCGGCGCCCGGCGCTGTGCGCGTGCGCCGCGGGGCCCAGGTCGCGGTCGATCCCAAGGCCCAGACGGGCGCCATGCCGCCGGCGCAGCCCCTGGCCCACGTGCGCCGCGTGATCGCCGTAGCCAGCGGCAAGGGCGGGGTCGGCAAGTCCACCGTCGCGGTCAATCTCGCCTGCGCCTTCGCCGCGCTCGGCCTGCGCACCGGCCTTCTGGACGCCGACATCTATGGGCCTTCGGCGCCGCGCATGCTGGGCGTCGATGAGCAGCCGAAGTTCGAGGATGGCAAGCTCACCCCCCTGGAAGCCTGGGGCCTGAAGGTGATGTCCATCGGCTTCATCGTCGACGAGGCCCAGGCGATGATCTGGCGCGGGCCCATGGCCTCTTCGGCGGTGCGCCAGATGATCGCCGACGTGCGCTGGGGAACGCAAGGCGAGCCTCTGGACCTGCTCGTCGTCGACCTGCCGCCGGGCACGGGCGATGTCCATCTCACCCTTGTCCAGAAGCTCGCCGTCGACGGCGTGGTGATCGTCTCGACGCCGCAGGAGATCGCCCTCATCGACGCGCGCCGCGCCGCCGCCATGTTCGCCAAGATGAACCCTCCGGTGGCCATCCTCGGGGTGATCGAGAACATGGCCTTCTTCCCCGATCCCGCCGGCGGCGCGCCGATCGCCATCTTCGGCCGCGGCGGCGCGCGGGCCGAGGCGACGCGCCTTTCGGTCCCGTTTCTCGGCGAAATCCCCATCGACATCGCCCTTCGCCAGGGCGCCGACGACGGCCGCCCCCTCGTCGCCGCCTCCCCGCAAAGCGCGGTCGCGCAGGGGTTTGCCCAGATGGCCAAAACGCTGGTCGCGGCGCTGGGCTAAGTCTCCACCGCCGCGAGGCGATGGGCCCCTTGCCCCGCTCACACCGCCTTGCCGACCAGCGCCTCTTCGGCGGCGGCGAGCGACAGGGCGGCGTCGCGCTCTTCGAGAGCGGCGCGGATCTCGCCGTGGCGTTTGGAGTCCAGCTTGTAGCCGAAGAACATCGCCCCGCCGACGAAGACCAGGATGATCGGCGCGAAGAGGTAGCACATCTCAAGGCCGAATATGGCGTGGGGCGTGTTCACAGCGCCTTCCTTGCCGTTGTAGCCGACCATGGCCAGGATCGGGAAGACCACCGCAACGGTGATCGCCGCGCCGATCTTGGTGGTCGTGGTGACCATGGAGAAGAGCAGGCTGGTGAGATCGGCGCCGCGCTCGAGGCGCACTTCGTCGGCGACGTCGGCGACCATGGCCCTGACGAGGAGCAGAAAGGCGCTGGCGCAGAAACCGACGGCGAACATCCCGGCCACCGTGGGCAGGGCGTCGGGAATGGCGTGGCCGGGCCAGACGCGCGGCAGCGCCATCAGCGTGGTCTGGGCGATCCCGTAGGCGACGCAGGCGACCTGGACGGTGCGATGCTTGCCGAGGATGCGGGCGATCCTGCCCCAGAACGGCGCCCCGAACACGCCGGCGCCGATGTAGAAGACCAGCAGCAGGCCCGCCTCGGCGACGCTGAAGCCCTTCGCGTCGTGGAAGAAGTAGATGTAGAGCGGCGCGGTCGTGCCGGGGCCCAAGGTCAGGGTCAGGTCGGCGACGATGATCCGCCACATCGAGCCCCTGGAGATCGCCGACCAGTAGTCGGCCAGGGAAAAACGCGGGCGCGCTGCGCTGGGGGCGAGCTTCTCCGGGGTCAGGGTCGTGCAGACCAGAATGGCGACGGGGAGGGCCGCGATCAGGATCCAGCCGATCGTCGGCATGCTCGCCGCCTTGCCCAGCACGATGGCCCCATGCGTGAGCAGCGGCAGGAGCAGGAGCAGGATCGAACCGAGCACCGCCAGACCCTGGGTCCAGCCATAGAGGCGCGAGCGCTCGTCGTAGTTGGTCGCCAGCACCGCAGACCAGGCGGCCAGGCCCAGGAGCATCATCGAGGCGCCCGCCGAAACGACCAGGTACCAGACGATCAGGTAGAGGGGGCTAACCGCGCCCCTTGGCATGAGCAGCATGTAGAGGCCCAGCATTACGATCGGCGCGGCGCCGATCAGCCAGGGCCGGTAGCGTCCGATGGGCGAGCGCGTTCTATCCATCGCCAGGCCGATGAACGGGTCGAACCAGATGTCGACGAGACGGACGATGGCGATGGCCCCGGCGACCGCCGTCAAGCCGATGCCGAGCCCGACGTAGAACCTCGGCAGATAGACGCCAAGGACCAGGACCGTCGCGGCCAACGGCAGGCCGGGCAGGGCGAAGGCGGACACCGTATGGAGCGGAATCCTCGGACCTGGGGCGGCGGCGGGAGCGATGGGGCTGGCTGTCACGTGGGCTCTCCGGAGCTGCGAGTGCGCCTTCGCCGACCGGTCAGCTCGGCTCGGCGAGATGGGTGGGCACGGTCTGATCGCCGCTGAGGCTCTCGATGATGTTGGCCTGCGGAATCATCGAGTCGCGCTGATCGAGTTGGGCGCGGATGTCGGCGTGGCGCGTGGAGTCCAGCTTGTAGCCGATGTAGCAGGCCCCGCCGAGCATGACGAAGACCACCGGCGTGATCAGATAGACCAGTTCCAGGCCGTGAATGGCCGCGGGCGTGTTGATCGCGCCTTCCTTGGCCTGGTAGCCGATCCAGCCGAGCACGGTGAACGAAACGCCGATGGAGAGCGCGCCGGCGATCTTCTGGGTGGTGGTGATCATGGCGTAGAGCAGGCCGATGCGGTTCTTGCCCTGTTCGAGCCGCACCGCGTCGCCCACATCGGCAACCATCGCCCGGTCCAGAAGCGGAAAGCCGGCGGCCAGGAACCCCAGGGCGAACATCACAACGGCTGCCAAGGCGAAGTCGGCCTTTGGCAGCAGGACAAGGCTGATCAGGCCGAGCGAATAGCCGGTGCTGGCGACCATCAACGTGCGGTGCTTGCCGAGCCTCTGAGCCAGGCTGCTGAGGCCCGCCGCCCCCACCACACCGGCGACGATGTAGATCAGCAGCAGCTTGCTGGAATTGGCCACCGTGAAGCCGCGCGAGTCGTGGAAATAGAAGAGGTAGAGCGCGCTCATCCAGCCGGGCCCCAGCGCCAGGCAGAGATCGGCGACGATGATCCGCCGCATGTCCGGGCGCGAGATCATCTCCCAATAATCGTGCAGGCCGAACTTTTCCCCGGTGAGGTCGGGGGCCACGCGTTCCGGCGTGCGGAAAAGGGCCAGGGCGATGCCCAACGGCGCCGCCAGGACGATGAACCAGCCCATGGCCGCGATGTCGCCCGCGCCGCTGGCCCCGGACTTGGTGGCCATGACCACCGGCAGCACCAGCACCGCCGTCGCCCCGGTGATGCCGATCACCTGCAGGATGCCGAAGACGCGCGAGCGCTCATGGTATTTCGAGGCGATCACCGAGGCCCAGGAGGCGTGGGAAAGGCCGATCACCGATGCGCCCAGGTAATAGATGAACAGCCAGCCGAGCAGATAGACATAGCTGACGCCGCCCGGCGGAATGAACAGCATATAGACCGGGATCATCAGCAGCGGCGCGCCCAGAGTCAGCCACACCCGGTAGCGTCCGAACTTGGTTCGTGTGCGGTCCATGAGGACGCCGATGACCGGATCGGCGGTCA